>Ga0224506_10000004_pt1 | contig 372275 bp, 363 predicted proteins | sample SF_Jan12_sed_USG_2_FD_169108 | JGI IMG/M metagenome (GOLD analysis project Ga0224506, IMG submission 169108) | Sediment microbial communities from San Francisco Bay, California, United States - SF_Jan12_sed_USGS_8_1 | ecosystem: Environmental > Aquatic > Marine > Sediment | place: USA...
CCAGCCAAAAAAGCCACAATCGCAGCAAGGAGGTAGTCACGATCAAATGACGCCATATTTTCCCCATGCAATACTTCAATTGAAACATAATATAAGATTTTCTGAAAGAAGGCAAATTCCAAAAATACAAGATTGTTTCAAATTTTAAACTTCTTTATCCAAGAGTGGAGCCTCGGGCGGGATTTGAACCCGCGACCACCGCCTTACCAAGGCGATGCCCCACCAGGCTAGGCTACCGAGGCACTTGTTATTTTGATAATTGGAAGGAGATTTAAGGATTTTTAGGTCAATATTTTTTAGGTCAATTGGGTCAATGTTCTGGTCATTAGCTAAGATTTCAATTACGTGTTTAGGATTCTGTTTATGATATTCAAACTTGAGTTTACCATCAACTGAACCAATATAATGCTTGACACGATAATAGTTTTCACTTAGATGCTGTAAGTATCCAATCCTATTGCAGACTTCACAGACAATCTTCATTCTGCTTTTCACCTCCTTACGTTTGACCAGCTCCTTGGGTCAATCAGAAAATATAAGGACCATTAAAGAACACTCTTCAAAGGTTGATACATCTTATTTTTCCATTAGAACTTGGATATGCTTTAAAACACTTTTCAAACCTAGAAACCCAGCAAACAAAATGCTCTATGAAACCTGAAAACAGCTTAGACCTAATACGTTTGCCTAAGATAAAATTCAAAGAACAAAAGTGCTTAGACAATAAGATAGAGGGTCACAACATCTCATTCCAGCACAAAACCACATTGTAGAAAACCTTGATTTAACTCTTGTATTCAGAACAGATTGTTCCCGTCAAGTAGATAGGACAAATAGGATATACTATACTTGATAGCATGATACTTAGATGCAAAAAAGGGTTGTCTTAATGGTTAAGACATGGTCAATTTGTGCTCAGTTTTTTCTAAATGAGGCAATGTTTAATAAGGACAATATGTACTATAATTAGTGTATATGTACGATAATTAGTGTATAAAATAAAATGGAGAAATTATATAAAATGGTAAATAAAGATTATTATAAAAAGGTTTTCAGAACAATTGATGAGAAAGAAATGAGGCAATGGAAGGCTGCTCCTAAGAGTCTCACTACAAAGCTGTTTGAGGATTTTCTACTGTCAGATGATGGAATGGTAGAGGTTAACATTGACATACTGCCAAATCCTAAACCAAGAAGTTCATCAGAAGTGAAAAGCACAAAGCAAGACAGCTTTGCAAGTTCTTTCTATGCATGGAAAAGGAAGAGGAAAAGTTACCTTAAGTCATTGGGAATTGATGTTCTTCTCATTAGAAGAGGAGAAAAAGTTGCTCTGAAAAAAAGCAATAAGAAAAGGATAAAAAATGAGTAGCTCAAAACCTTATTATTCTGTAATAACCAAATATTCAATAAGCAACAAAGAAAAGGCATTGTTGGGAGAGCAGGCATTTGCTGAAGCTCTTTCAGGATACCCTGTTTTCATTAACATAGCTTTTGGGAAGAGACAGAAAGATATCGATCACTTAGTTCTTACAAGTAAATCAGTTGTTATGAATGAATGTAAGAATACTAAAGAAAGTTTTCGTATTTTCTATTCATGGTTTCTGAGCCATGTAGTTGATAGATTTGCTGATGGACTTCCAATTGCTCAATACTATGCCCGTGCATTAGGCTACCCAATCAGAAATATAATATTCACATTAACTATACCCTATCTTAATACTGATATGATAGTTAAGAAAGCACTAAAGGGTCTTAGAATTCGTGTGATTCAGACTGAAGAGCAGCTTCTTAAGGAAAGAAACAAAAAGCATTGGTATGCACCAGTAAGGAAGCAATTTCTGTCTGTTATTAACAACCAAGCAAATAATTATAGAGATAAGATAGTAGATGATGAAGAATCACATTTTCTTTGCAGTCAATCATTTATGGTGAACTGTATTTGTGATTTGGCAAGGAAATTTTTGAGGTCTTAGTTATGGACATTAATACCATGTATAGGGCATCTAAAGTTGAAAAAATGCTAGCTTCTTTATTCCAGAATGATCTAAACTCAATTAATATTATTCCTTATGAACAGTTAATGGGAGAAGTAAGAAAGATTCTGGCTGATTTTATGTATGAATGTCTGTATCCAGATGTAAGAAGATACAAGGTTAGCGTGAATCAATCAAGAATTGGGGCTCGAAGATACTTGGATATATATACAGAGAATCTTTTCAGTTCAGCATTGAATTTGAGCAAATATCATAATACGGGCAAATATCCATTGCCTCATATTATATTTCATGGAACAACAACAAAATTCCTTCATAGAATCTTAGAAAAGGGCATTAACCCCTCGATGGCTGGTCAATGCTGGAGTGAAGATAAAGAGAAAAAGATATTCCTAACAGATAGCCTCTATGCAGCAGAATATTATGCACTAAATGCTACTCAAAAATATAGAGGAAACCCTATGATTTTGGTGTTGGATGCAAAAGGTCTAGGGCCCAAGTTGAATGCCGGACCTGAAAGATTCCAAAGAGATCATTCAACAGTTTTCGACTATTATACTCAATTCTGGTCTGAAGAACCCATATCACCTGAAACTATTGCTGAGATAATCATTCTTCCCAAGAATATATCATTATACGCGATCTTCACACAAATCATTGATTACTATTCTAACAAGCCAAATAAGAATAACTGATCGCCCCAAATTTCTGGTACTTTTTTGGTGGTTAACATACAGACATTTACATACAAAGAAACGCAATATCTACGATCTCTTTTAAAGAGAAACATCAGTAGCCATTTTGAGAATAATACTACTCCATTAAGCAAACCGATGCATGTCGATGAAAGAAAGCTAAGAAGTAGAATAAGCAAGAAATGTGAAACCTACATATCTGAACTGGTTTTAGCTGAACTCGCTGGACTGCTACCTAGTAAAAAAATGAAAAAATCCAAATATAGAACAGTCAGTGAAGCAATCGCCCAATTAGGATATGGTATGCTCTTATTGTATATGCAAGAATCGTAAGAACAAAATCGTTAGTACTTCAATTGCTAGTTTCCATTTCCTGCAACTAGCACTTCTCTTGTCTTTCGTTCATTAACTACACTAAATTCACTATTTGATCAAAGCTAGATTCTTTGTTCAGATACATCGCGATAACAGGTATTTTTTTCTCATAAATCTCCATCCCGTTACCAGGTATTTTAATGATGGTAAGTATCATTCATTAGTTGCTTAGAATCTGTTATACCTGTTGACAGTTCAATGTTGAGAAATTGGCAGATAAGCTTCTCTGAACCAATTAAATCCTTTTTAAAACTTTGGATTTATAGAATTGTTGACTTAGTTAATTTAAAATATACGTAGAGGATAACGTAATAAAATATGTTTGAAACAGCAATAGATGTAACTAGTAAGGAACTTCAAGCAAGAGTAGGTAAATTCTTATTTTACGACAGAATATTGGATAATTTCTTACCTATACTCCTTCTATTCGCAGTTTTAATACCAATATCAATCAATTATGTTATAGAATTGATGGGTTACAGTGTTCCACAAAACTGGACTGGAGTTGAGGTGGCTATTGGAGGTTCTTTCACTTATGTTCTCATGAAAATGTTGGTAAGGAAAAGGAGAGAGTATCATGTGGAAAGTGATGAATGGGTAAGATTCTATACATATTCGATCTTTGTTAACTTGCAAAACTATGACAAGACAAGATCTCTTGGGGTGAAAAAGAGTTACAGGAAGAAGGCTCTTAAAAACTGTAGGAATTTTGTTTCATCTTTAGAAGAAAGATGGGTAATTGGTAATCTGAAGCCAATATTGCAGCTTGTAGGAAACTCCATTTCTGACCTTAAAAAGAATCTACGATACAGAGTCATTCCAGCTATCAAAGATGGAGATGAGGAATTATTAAAGCAAGTGAGTCAGATAATATACAACTTTCTTATTTCTTCCAGAGATTTATCAATTGAAGGAATAAACGAAATAAATAGGCAGATGTCTGAAAGACTACCTAGTAAAGAACCTCTTAAACTAGGACTTTTAGCAAAAGGAGCAAAGCTAATAAAAGCTCATGGAGCATTAAAACATTCTCTTGCTCTAATAACAATTGGAATTTCCTCTTTTATAATTGGGTATATAGGCTGGACATATGGGGTACCCGTTGAGTATGCTTGGATGGGAGGTATTGCAATTTTTGTATGTTTTACTGGGATTTATTTTCAAAAGTATGGCTAAAGAAGATTAGTGTAAAAATACAGAAAACTTATAAAACAACCTAGAAAATAAATTGGAATTGTGAAAGATATGCCAAAAGACCCATTTGGATTACCTAGTTTATATCCAAGCCAACATAAAAGAGATTCAAGAAGAGCTTTTAACCAAACTCAAAAGAAGGCTATTCTCCATCAGCAAGATTATAAATGTGCAAAATGCCATGAGAAACTTGACCTTAGAGCTACACATTTTCACCATGAAAAGCCTTGGGCATCTGGTGGAAGAACTATAACCGAAAATGGAAGAGCATTATGTTCAAAGTGTCATGATATCCTATCTCATAAGGAACGCCTAAAGCAGACTGATAAGAAGAGAAGGAAAAAACCATTAAGCGTTTTTGATTTACCAAAAACTAAACTTCCGAAAGACTACTTCTGAACTGTTCCTATCCTCAGGAAACCGTTATTTCTGAAAAACAACAAATCAAATTTTGTGAACTTTTCTTTCTATGGAGTCTTTAGAATGTTTGTGACTTCCAAAATTGAAAAGATGAAGAGAGCCAAGCTTGAGTCTTCTAAAAGGCTGGATACCGAAGCTCCCTCCTTGAGTGCACCACTCAAATCATGAAACTTCTGGAGGTTCATTTAAGAAGCACAAAGTTCTTATCCTATTATAGAGAAAGGAAAGTTACACTTGGCGATATTATATGTCTTTGATTGAAAACTTCAAGACATACACGCTCGATTTGTTTCTAGAAGATGCCACTAGACAAGTAGACAAGGAAAAACGTAGAGTCTATTGTGACGTCCTTATTTCTTATCCCAACATTTTTGATTCATTGCCAAGAATCATGGACTACTACAGTGATCGAAAAAGAAGTCACTGGTCAGTCAGTATATCGCCATGTGCCGAAGAAGATTTCTATCTAGTTAGCTTTTTCCCAGAAGAAGTGGAGACTAAGGAGAATCCTCTATTCTTTTTCTGGAAAATATTCAGGGACGATAAATACGTTACAATCCTTTCATTTTCTCTTCATGGCTACATGGAAATTCGGAGAAGTCTGGACTCTTTTGTGAGATTCACAAGAGGTCTCTGGTTTGCTTGGGTGGGCTCCCGTCTTCTGGAAAACTTTGATCTTTTTGTTACGAGAGTGCTTGGAGAACGTGCAAATATTCAAGCAAGTTTTCAAACGGCAGAAGAGAAAGGTAAAATTCTACCTCGAAAAGTAAGGGTCTTTCCTCTACCACCTAGAAAGTTCGTTCCTCTAGAGGACATCCGAAAATGGGCTAAAGACCGATATATCAAGGAGGGGGGAATTCAGACCTTTTCTAATATGAGATACAAAGTAGTCTCCGAGCAAAAAGGTATGGACTTTACATTTTCAATGACTGATCGCTCAAGAATAACGTTTGAAAGGGGAGATTTCACGCTATTTGTAACATTACTGCGTCCTTTGCTTGATGAAACAAGACGAATATTGGATGTCTTGAGAAGAAAGTCCTACACTACTAAAAGAGAATCTACAGTTCTTGGCAAGAGGATCGAGATACAAAGTTTTGATCGGATCGAGTCCTTGGTATTCAGAAGACCAAAAGAAGCGGAAAAATGGTATGGAAAGATCGTAGATTTGTTTAGTTCAGATATTCCTGAACAGAGACTTCTAAACTTCACGCTATTATCAGGTAATCCTTACTTCCTCGTCCATATTGTTGACGCAGAAAACAGTTCTTCAGTTTATCTGTCTGCAACTAGTGAAGAACTACAAATAGTCCCAGCAGAATCGTCCACGAAAGAGGGGACAGTAGCCAAAATAATCGACTTGCTTCAAGCGGAAGTAGATCCATCCATTTCGGTTTAGTGAGGGTTAGCTTTCAATGGGTAGAATGACCCCTCATGAATTTCTCATAAATGTGGTGGGTTCAACTGTTCTGAACATAGTCCCCTTCCCTACCGCACCAATAGCTCCTTCAGGAGTCCTAGCGAAGGATTTTGGTTATGAAATTAGATTACCAAAATTTGGAGAGACAGTCCAAGACCTTATGAAGAAGAGAGGGGCAAAAATACCTGATTTGCTTCTGGTAAACGAGAAGGAAAAACTATTCATAATCGTAGAATGCAAAAGTGACTTTACATTTGAGATGGAAGAAAGACTTTCGAGGCAGATATTATTCTACTCGTCTGAAGATTTCAAGGAAATATGGAAAGAGATGTTCCCAGACCTAGACAACCTCGAAATCTGGGTATTCTCTTCTAAGAACTTTGTTGAGAAAATAGCCAATTTCATAAGTCATCAGGAAAAAGACAAGGGTCTTGCAAATATAGTAGTCTGGGGAGTCGAGCTTAGAAAAGCAAGAGAAGAAGCACGTATCCAGAAGTTCTATGGAACCCACATGGACAGCAAATTGAATGAACAAATGGAAAGTGACGAACTTGTCTGTTCTCCACCACGAATTGACCTTTTAGTTGATCCCACTCTAGCATATGGAGAAAGAGTTTTCAGAATTGGCAGAAGAATCCTTGGTTTTATTGCTTCTTCCTACTTGAGTGAAAAAGATCGAATAGTGACACTTCAAGATTTTAGGAAAAGACATCCTGATGCAATCATGACAGATAGAGAATTGAAGAGATGTTTGAGATACTTACTGAAGCTGATTCCTGAAATTGGAGAATTTAACTCAGCAACGGGAGAACTAGTCCTAGCAAAAAAACCTTCCTTGGATAAGGTCAAAAATAAACTTGAAAAAATTCAGGAAATGAGTGAAGAGGAGATCAAATTAGACCTAGCAAAAATAAGCAAAAAAATGCGTGTAGGTATGGCTAAAGTCCCAAAAGCCAAACAGAAGACTAAGATTACTGAATGGCTCCCTAAGAATGCTATCTCGGAAAGTTCTTGTTTGCCATACTACGATCTTCATGTGGAAGCTCTATTGGGAAATTCCAACTACCTTCTCATGCTCGCCTAGTTTTCTCCTTCTTCCATGCATGCATTGATGTTGAGAAAAGCCAAGTAATCTTAGAAAGGAAAAATGTCCATCTATTGCCTACTAGCAGTCATAATATACAGAAAAAAACATACTGCTCAGAATCATACTTGGTATTCTTCCTTATAACTCCATGCTAATAACCGTTATAAGCATGGAGATTAAGAAACATGGATGTCAAGCTATGTTCTTTCCAAAATAAGGAAGACTAGCATGTAAGTTACACACTACAGACTTCTAGATAGTGTATTTAGTTATTTGGAGCTAGGAAATAGGAGATTTCTATGGATAGTGTTGTCCGTAGTTTAGTGCTGCTTTAAGTATATCTTTTACTTCTATGAACTCATTACAATCAACATCTAGGTTTGCTTCATATTTAGGATGACCTGGATAGCTTCCATAGGCTAAAGCAATAGCTAACAAGTCCTTAACTTCGACAAGACCATTACCATCAACGTCACCTGGAATACCAACATAAACTGTGCAGTTCAGAACGTTATTCGCTATGTTGCTTTCACCCTCTATTGAAGCAGAATAAGCCAGTATTGTGTAGTTGCCTTTAGAGAACTCACTGGTGTCCCAAACAAAGCTGATTATTGCAGAGTTTCCACTTGTCAAAGTTATGTAATATGTTTGTACTGTAGTTTCGTTAGCATAGAGTGTAACATTAAAGCCTTCAATCTTGTTGCCTTGATTTGCAACTGTCATATTTGTTTTCAAATCAAACCCATGTGCAATAACAGTTTTAGAAGGTGTAACATTCAATACTGCAATGTCAGGTGGAGCCCAAGGCTCTATAAGTGGATAATTGTCTTGATTGTTTTCATTAATAACATAGGGTGTATCTCCTATTCCATCATTGTCAGCATCTAACCCAATGTAGTCACTCCAATAGTTGCCACCAAAAGGATAGCCATTATCCCAAATATTGTTGTGATGTATGAGACCAGTCCATTCAAAGGCAACGTTGTTGAAGCTGTTGTGATAGATTCTGTTGTAGTTGGAGTCTTCAATGCGGAGATGAGCATCCAAGAATAGATTCTTTGTGATGTTGTTGTACCAAGCCCATAGATTGATTGCCCTCATGTTATCAGAGAAAGTGTTGCCAATGATGTTGTTGTAATTCGAGTTCAGATGTATTCCTTCATAATTGTTGGACAGAATGTTATCTTCTATGAAATTGTACCAGCTACTTCCTATGAATCGTATGCCCTTGTTATTGCTACTCATTTTGTTTTTTGAAATGGTGTTGTTGCTTCCAGTATCAATCCATAATCCATTTTCCCCATTTTCAAATGTGAAACCTTGAACAACGACATTGTTTGCCACGACACTACCAACATTTCCATGACCGCTTCCATCTATGATGGTCTTATCTCTATTTTCTCCAATCAATGAAACAGTCTTGTTTATCACAACATGTTCATAGTATATCCCTTTCTTGACAAAGATTGTGTCTCCATCAATTGCAGTGTTTATGGCTTGTTGTATTGTTGGATAATCATCAGGAACTACAATTGTTCTTGAACTAATCACTAAACCAGTCTCAATCTGTCTTTTTTCAGTAGTAAAGAAGTATTGAAAAGCCAAAGCAACGGATAGAGTATAAGATAGCAAAATAGCCAGTAGTATCACTGAGACCTTCATGTATTTCATTCAGATACACTTTGATATTTCATTTGTATCTTAGTAGTAGTTTTCTCCCCAAACAGTCAAGGTCCAATTGTATGTGCCAACAGTTGCATATGCTGGAATCTTTATTCCATACCAACTATCTCGGACCTCTCCAGGCTGTGTACGTGTTCCATTAAGAGCTCCTAAGCCCCAATTTGGACCTGAAGCTCTGTCCCACCATTCCTGAATTTCATTTGTCACAGTGTTCAATGTTGAATTCCAATAGATGTCAATCCAAACATCACCTTCATTTCTTATGAAAACCTGCCTCCACAGAATCGTCTCTTGATTTGGATGAGTCATATTTCCAAAATCAATAACGTCTAGAAGTTGTGTACATGCTGCATCCTTGTAGAATCCAAGCTGCATTGTCGGTGTTGAATAACTCTGTAGTATTACTCCAGCTGCAATGTATTTTAGCTCTGTGCTGTAGAAATACATGTTAGCAAAGACAGGCACTGCAAAAGCATATACTAAGAGCAAACTGACTATGACTATTTTTTTCCTTCCTAACATATTTTCTTTCTCCTAATCTACAAATGGTTTAATTAGAAAATATCATTTATGGATAATTCTTCTATCTGTTATTAGCGTATGTTACGCAAAATGTTCTATGTGGAACATTGTATTTGCTTATAGAAGATTTCTTCAAAAATCAGATAAGCAGACTGCTCGTAATATCTCGAGTGTGTTCGAGAGGAGAAAGGGAGGTGATATATATATGAAAATAACACCTTCTGGATTGTTGAATGTTATCTTGATAACTATGCTTGTGGCTGCACTGTTTTTAGCAATTGCGAAAAGTCCAATTGAGCCTTATGATCCTTGGGTGGACGCAAACGATGATGGGTTTATCGATGTAAAAGACATACTTTATGTGGCTCTGCGTTATGGAGCCAGCGGAATCCCAATAAACAAAACAGAGCTACTGGAATTAAATTTGAAAATCTTCAACCAGCAAAGCCAATCAGGTCTTCTCCTAACGCTACCATATGCAGCTGCATATTTCCATCCACAATATCCTGTCAATTGTTACGCAATTCTTCACTCATTAGACATAGATTCGAGCCAACCTGGGAACCAGCAATCAATTTTTGTTCGTGAGAATGCAACAATTTCTATAAGTGGTACATTTCAAGTGTATAGTCCAGACGATGCACCAGGAGACTACGCACAAGTCTTCTTCATATATTCTTGGACACCAAGCTGGCCTCCGCCTAACTCCACCTATTATCAGACATTATACATCGGCTATCCTGGTATCTATCCTGGTGTGACACAACCATTCAGCTTCTCCCTTACCCTTCCAAATGTTGAAACAAGGGGAGCCAATTCTGTATTCTATCTGTACTTCTGCGGTACATTTGAATATAGTATGCAGAACGCTGTGAATGCCTATACAGAACCGTTATGGATGCCATATGCTGTGATTGTAGTTGGTCCATAAGATCATCACCCAATCTACAAATTCACAAGACACATTACCTCTTCCTTTTTTCTATCCAAAATCACCTAATCTGACACTAACCTATACGATATTTATGCCGTCAAAAGAAGAAATTAGATCCTTTTTTTCTTTATCTATGTTTGATTTTGAAAATAGAAAAAAGAAGTGTTAGTTGATTATTGATTGTTGCAGGTTGCTTAATGCTTTCAATATTCTGTCTCTGAGTTCTGATAGTTTTGGACTCCAGTAGTGTTTAATGAATATTGATGGCGGAATACGTCCTTGTAACAGATTTATTTCAGGTTCTAAGATTCCATGTTGTAATAGATAGGTTCCACAGAAATCTCTTAACTCATTTATTCTACATTTCAGTTTGTTCTTAAGTAATCGTTTTCTGATCATTTCATATGTTATTGGTTCGTTGCTAGCAATTTCTCTGACCAAGTTTTCAGGTACTAATGATATGAAACAATTCTTGGTTCTTCTAATGAAATCTTTAGGATACTTGAAATGCATTAAACAATCAAGATTATTATCGTAGTATTCGGACAACCTATTAGTTTTAGCTAATTCAATTATTCTGTTAAATGACGTTATGCCTTCTCCTTTTCTAAGACCCGAATACAACAGATATTTTAGAAATACTCTTTCGTTATCTCGTAGAATAGGTTTGGCTTCATTATACCATTTTAGGATATCAGAGCTATTACCATTCATTATTCTCAAGAAGGCACTGAAAGTGTTTGGAGTTGATAGTCTAATGCCATAGTTTTTTAGTCTAGATTTGAAGCTGTCATAGACCCCTAAATACTTGCTAAGAGCTATCAATGCTTTAATTGCGTGGTCTCGAATATGAGGAGACAGTAACTCTAGTTCTCTAAGATCTCCACATAGCATATGTGAATATTTTCGAGAATAATTAAAGATGTTATAAGCATAGGTTTTAGAATATTTGTTAAATAGCCAGGCTCTGAAAGCAGAAGAATCAAAATTACCTCTTACCAAGGCGATGCCCCACCAGGCTAGGCTACCGAGGCACGAACTTTCTCTCTGAAAAGAACGTTTATCAAGAGATTTAGAGCTTTCGGAGTTGTTTCGTGGTTGAACATACTCGAGAATGCTGGCTTATAAAACTCTGTCCCTCGAGCCCGTTAATAATGTGTAGCTTCGGTATGGGAAAAGAAATTATCAGAACTTGAGACTACATATGCAAATTCTCAGTAACGAAGCAAAGCGCGCGTGGCGCCTTCTTACATCAGTCATACAATGTAAAATATTCTCACATAATAATAAAACAACTGAGTAAGCGCGTGCATGAAATGCGTAAAAATCGTGAAAGATGGTATTAGTTTCTTAACGTTTTATCTCTATTTGCATTTATTGTTAGCTTTCGGTTGCCTAGAGATAACACAGATCTCGCAGATTGGTGGGTGTTACTATCTTTCGGACTGCTTTCCGATTACGCAATTTTATTGATTTTGGCTATCAAAGATTAGAAAGTTTCTCTTTATAATCTCTCTCACGTGCTAGCATGACTTGAGAATGTCTTGATTCTCTGGAACCTCGTTAGACCTTTACTCTTGATCTTGTCGGCATCATCGTGTCGCTATCATGAACGCCATGGATTTTTCCAATTGTTCCGGAAACAAAATCCGCGATCTTCTGCGTACTTGGCGCAAGCATGTCTCGTTTAAAATCTAGCACAACTAGAACATCATATTGTCCTGGTATCTCATGCACTTCCTTTACTTCTGCAAGTTTGAGCAAATCTTCCATGACTTTCTGCTCTTTTCCCAATTCTACCTTAAGAAGTACGAATGCTCTAACAGTTCGTTTCAGATCTTCAACAGGCATGGTTACAAACCTCTTAACCTAAGAAATCTAGTCTTCTGCTTTTTAAAGTTTTACATGCATTTGGCCCGATAGTACAGTTGATTGAAAAGAGCAGAAGGAATTAGGCCTAAGGTCGGAGCTCACAGACTCCTTGAAAGGAAGCTGAACTAACACCTTCAAGTTTTCCTTATAATAGCTTGGATTTTGCTTAGGTTTCCCCTAGTCTTGAAGGTTAAATAAATATAAAAGAGAAAGCCATTTCAACATCTAGCTCTTGCAGTTGCGGGGGTGTCCGAGTCTGGTCAAAGGAGACAGGCTTAGGACCTGTTGCCGTAGGGCTGCGTGGGTTCAAACCCCATCCCCCGCACTACTTAAAATTGCCTGTTTGTGCCTATTTTTTAGCGGTTTTTCCTAAATAATCCCAAATTATTCCCTTTTGTTTTTTAGTTGGCTTTTGATTTCGGAAGAAGGTTTAAATTCTCGGTTTTTCCATTATTCATATGGAAGTGAAAGCCGTGGGGCAGTCGAGGAAGCTGATTTTGGCGGCGCTAGGTGATTATAAGCCTAAGAGTCATCGGGAGATTGTCAAGGCTACGGGGATTGGTGGCAGCGCCGCGTATAATGCCTTAGCTGCATGTTGGAAGAAGGGGCTGGTCTTGCGCACTAAGAAGCCCATCTACGAGTTTGAGCGGATTTTTAAGGGCAGGGGCGGCATGACACAAACCACTAGGCCTTATCATCTCTATGTTTTGAGACCGGAAGGGGTTGACTCCCAGATTATTGATGGGCGCGAGTTCGTGAGGTATGCAAAAGAGTATCTTGACGTGAGGGGCGGAGGAAAACACAGCAAGGCGAAGACGGTTCTGGAATTCTTTAAGAAGCACAGAAATCGAGCATGGTTCTCCAAGGAGGTAGCCGAGGCTTTGAGGGATAAAGGGGTAAAGCCGAGCGATATTATGTCTAACGTGCGCCGGTTTGAGAGGGAAGGATTAGTCTATGTCAGGGGTTATAAAATGGACGAGCGGCAGACTCCTTTCAAGGAAGGCTACTTAATTACCTGGATTGATTCAGACAAACCTCGGGAGCAAGCCATAGAAGAGGCCATCCAAAGAACAGAAAAAGCCTTAGAGGATAGAATGTCCAGCAGCCCTCTAGTCGAGCGTGTCCATCAAATTCGAGACGTCATCATTGAACATTCGAAGCTCAAGAAGCTTGTGGGTTTCACCTACATTCACGATAGGCTTGGCTGCACAATCCACGAGGCTAAGCACGCCATGTCTAGGGCTTTGCAGCTTTATCCCGACTTGAAGGAGATCAAACTTTTCAACGCTTACCGCTACTATTACCACACCTGCATCGCAGAAGAGGATCTACAAGCTGCAACTACCATGAAGGAGAATTATATACGCATAACCAAAGGAAGAGCTAACCGCATTGGTCACAACTGGGAAGCAGCGTCCGAATGGTTCATCGACAAATTCACTACTGGAGCTCATTTCTTGACCCAGAATCATAGAGCCGACAAAATGGATCCAAGACGTATCACATTGCACTTACTGAAAGGCGTTGGCGGTCGGAGGATGAGCGCCGAAGTGGACCGTGTTTGGGAGGTGACGCCTGGACTTTTCGTTCCTACTACCACGTATGTGCTCTCTTGTAAGTGGGGTTTGGTGCAGAAGCGTGACGTGGATGACTTTTTAGATGTTCTTCGATGGTGCAAGGAATTCGGGGTCGATACACCTGATGGGAGACAAGTGAAGCAGGGAGTCGTTGGAGTGTTTGCTGGAAGCGCCTTTGACCCCAAAGAAAACGTTAGGCTGAAGGACGAATCCACGATAAGCTTGGCATCCTACACAGCAAGGATGAATATGCAACTTCTAAAGGGCGCTGACTTCAACGAGAGGTTAAGGGAAAAAGGGTGCTCAGCAAAAGTTACGGTTCAGAAAGTTTGCAAGACAGCAAGGGATGAAGATGAAGTGCGGGCGGTTTTTAACGCCATCTGGAAGGATCCTGAGAAGGCTGAAGAGATTCTTGGAGAGGTCATGGAAAGGAACAAGGATGTCTACGGTTTCGAAAAGATGCTGGAAGAAAAGGAGTCTGCTAAGCACATAGACTAAATGTGCCTTAGGTAAACCTTATATTTTCTTATGCTTTTCTTAATAGTAACCATGTATGGTGAGTTGTATGGGTAAGAAAGAGTCAGATTACGCTGTTTACAAGATTCCTAGGGAGCTAGATACGGAAGTAACCAAGATTGTGGGGAAGCACGGCTACCGCAGCAAGACGGAATTCGCTAAGGATGCTATTCGGCGGCTTTTGCTTGAGTACGGAGGATCTGAAGAAAGCAAGCGGTGATGACGAACTCTCTCACAGACTTGTAGCCCAGCTCCGGCCTAGCCTCTATCAGCCTTTCGACTTCTTTCTCCATCTCTTTTGGAATTCTAACCTTTTGTTCTTCCATGAAGAATCTCCTTTACGCTTTCACTCCTATAGCGATGTAGCTGGCCGTCATCTTTCCAAGCGAGAGAATGTCGAAGCCTGTTGGAGTAATGTTTCTGTAGACCGTGGGCGTCATTAACACGCCTTCGGGCATTCCTTCCATAGTCCAAAGCGTAGGTATGAGTGAGTTGAAGGCGTCTTCTACGCTTGCCCTCAGTCGGTCAGCTGAAGTGTTTATGTTCGCTTCGGAGGAGCCTCTCAGCGTTTCCAGAGAGGTGTTTGTGGAGTCTCTGAAGCTTGCTAGGGATCGGTTTGCTGAGGTTATGGTTTCGTTGAAGTTGGTCTGTAGGCGTTCTCTAAAATCGGTGAAGGCGGTCTGCACTTTCTGTCTTGCGTCTAGCAGTCCCTTGTTTAGGCTGTCTTGGATATAGCCTCTAGACGAGTTTAGAGCGGCTTGTGTCTTGTTTCGGGCGTCGCCTAATCCTGCGTTGAGTGAGTCTTGGATGTAGCCTCTGTAGGCGTTGAGGGCTGCTTGAACCTTGGCTCTTGCGTCGGCTAGGCCAGCGTTGACCCCTGACTGAATTTGGTCGCGATAAGCGTTAAGAGCGGCTTGGGTGTTGCCCGTCATCTTTCTAAGCCCGTCGTTTATTCCGTCTCGCACTTTGTCGATTTGTGGCTGAATCATCACGTCCCAGAGCCAGTTGAGGAAGCTGCCGACAACCCAGCCTGGTCCGTCGGCAATTGCGTTTCTGGCCCAGTTGAACAATCCCCAATCTCCAAGTGCGGCTCTGAACTGGTCTCTGACGACTGGGCGTAGGTCGCCTCTGCCTATGCGGGCGATTTCGATGCTGGGAACGTTGACTGTGGGAATGTTGATTGTGGGTGCTTTTGGAATTTCGACGCCAGGTATGTTTATGGTTGGAGCCCTTGGGACCTCAATTGTTGGGATGCTTATTGCGGGTGAAGATGGTACGGCAACGGTGGGGACTGTTACTGTTGGAACAGAGACTCCTGGCACCTCAACTTTTGGAATGCTGATCTTGACAGCTGGGACGGCATAGCGTTTGGGGCTGAACCATCCACTGCGCACTTCGGCGCTGATTAATACTGCTGGTGCCTCAGCGAAGGTTCGCTTGAAAGTGACATGATACCACTTCTGTTCTTCCAAGTAAACTCGTCCATACTCGAAGGGAAATTCAGGCATGCCTGGCGCCTGTGGGAGAATCTGTCTGATTATCCTCTCAATCTCTTCCGTCAAAGAAGCTTCAAGGGCTCTTGGAACAGCCATCTACTTCCACCAGCCTTTGGATTTTCCGTAAGAGTAAGTGACCACGCCTGCTTCGATGGCTAGTGGCACAGCAGCCGCAACTACAGCCAAGCTGAGGATGCTTGACGTGATTTTCTCTTCTGCGGTGAGCTTCTCTCCGCGGAGGACTTTTGCTACGGCTTTTCCAAGGTAGGAGAATACGTCCATTCAAATCGCCTAGGCTCTTTTACTACCATCTATGTATCCCTATATGTTACCTTATTTTTAAGTCTTTATCCAAGACAAGCACTGCGAAAAACACGTTCACGAGCAAAGCTTCAAAATGACATTGGCGAAACCAACCGTCAATGCGATTGCTCCGCCGATTATTAGAAGAATGCCCCACATGTAATGATGCGGCCGTGAAAGGTCGCCGAAGTCCCTCACGTCGTCAAAGAGGAGCGTGACACCAGAGACTAAGCCAGCAGCGCCGCCTACTAGTAGCGGCCACTGCTCAGCTAAGGCTTCAAACAGTTTTTCGTTGTGGGACTTGTTTCTTGGTTGCATTTCAGCAACGCCGTGGGTTTCTTTGAGCCCTCTCAATTTCTTGAATCAGTTTAGGCGCATTATACCTGAGGAATTTCTGGATTGATTGAACAGGGTCTGCTTCGTTTAATCCATGAAGAAGCCCGTCAACGAGGATGAGAAAAGGGTATTTGTGGAAGTGTGGATGTAGGAGATGGTCGATTGTTCTGTTGACTGGTCCTTGCAGTTCTTTTCGTACGGTTTTGATGAGTTGGTCGATGTTGTCTCCTTGTTTTCTATGTGATTCTGGCATAGGGATCTCCTAGAAGCTCAAAGCCTTCCATGTTGTTCTTCACAGCCATGGCGTAAAAGTCACCGTTAGGCCACTGTTCCAAGTTTGCTTCGTAGAGGGCTTTCAGCTCGGCGCATTTAGCCAGATAGGCTTGGGAAGCCTCGTGGACGGTTTTGCCCTCAGCTAGAGCCACAGGGATTGTAAGGAAAGTGGTGGTCAGGTCTTCAAGGTAGTTTCTTTCAACTGCGGGCAAGGCGACGTACACGTCGACTTTCCATCCCATGTATGCGCGGGCAGGCGCTCCCTTTCCGAGTTTTTGGCTGGTTCTGCAGGCAACAGCGTAACACAGCTTGTTTTGCAGCATTCCCGAGTTGAGGAGATCTACTAAAGGCCATATGATTCCGCCAGCAGTAAGCGAACCGAACCATTTGTCAAGCGTGCCGTGTCCAGCGTAGACTATGAAGTCGGCTGGGTTCAGCAACTGTTGAAGCGTGAACAAGAGACGGTTTGCCTTCCAGAGATCGAACCTGAAAACTTCAAAGCCCTTGTCTTCGAGCATGTTGGCTATGCGGTCTGCAACGTAGGCTGAGGCTGAAGTGGCGATGTCGTCGATGGGATAGAGAACCAGCGCCCGAGTCACAGTAGAATCCGCCTTAACTTGACTTCCACTGTTCCTGGAACTGTTGCGTGTGCTGTGTAGGGCTCGTAGAGGGGAGAACGCACTTTAAGCGTGTACGTTCCGGCTGGTACGTCGAATCGGGCCTGTCCGTTCTGATCGGTTGAAGTTTGAACGCTGTCTAGCCACACAGGTGTGTAACGGATTGGAGCCCCAGTTTCAGAGTCGGTGAGGCGTATGTTAAGGACTGCCATTGCCGTTTCCTCTCGAGTTTTGTGAGGGCCAGAGGTAGGGTTTTATGTCCTTTTCAACTTCGTTTTGCAGCCATCGTGCTCCCTTTGCTGTTTCTAGGATAGGAAGAACGTCTGGGCGATGCTTTTTGAGCCACTTAGAAGCGTATCCAACGTTGAGGTATTGCTCCGCAAGGGGTTTTGGGAATTTTGAGACTATTACGCGGCTGAACCCTAAGGCTGCGAGTGCCATGCGTACTGTTTGTTTGCGCAAGGCTTCTATGCGGTCTTTTTCTTCGGGGCTGAGCTCTGGAGGATACTCAGGAGCTTGATCCGCTTGGTGCTGGGTTGTCCATCGTACCGTTTCGACAATGTACCAGTCGTGGTCAACCATGATTTGGAGGTGCGCAGCGTCGAAGGGTGCTATAAGCCCTACAACCATTCTTTCGAGCGTCTTTGCCAATATTTTTGCGCTTGCCTTGCCGACGAGGCTCACGGTTCTTTCAAGGGACAGTTAAGACGCCTCCTTCGGCTTTTCTTCTTCGGAGGTAGAGGGTCGTTCTCGAGTGTACCGGGTCAAAGTCAGGTTGTGTAGATTTGGTTCTGTGGTATGGGTTGTTGGATTGTTCGGTGGTGCCTCTGTCCTTTCTGTGGTTTGCGGGGTTGCAGAGGACATGCGAGCTTCAACCGTTCCTTCGAACCATTGCTTTAGGAAGTATGTGAAGGGTTCCATGACTTTGTCGATGGCTTTGGAAACGACTCTTTCAGCAGCCCCTATTTTCGCTTCCTCCAATCTTGTTTCCAAGTCTAAATCGTGCTGCTGTTGCCATTGCCTTTCAGCTTCTTGAAGCATTTTCTCCACCTCCCCTCTAGCAAGCCTAGTATCCACAAGCTGGTAGCCCATGCCTTCCACAAGCTTCTTGGCTTCTTCTACAGTCACGGGAGTTTCTGTCGTCACAACCTTGTAACCCAGTGTTTCCAAGAGTTTCTTGGCTTCATCTTCCGCAGCCTTCACCTGCTTCAAAGAGCCCTCAATGCCATAACCTGCGATAGCAGCTTCAGGTGGAGCACCCTCTTGGGCTGGTGGTTTAACGCCTATCGCAACGGGCATGCCTCGCCCAAAAACCCTGTTGAACTCGCGCTGGTACCATTTCAGGACGTCTAAGGCTTCCGAGGGAGTAATTGTCGGAGTCTTCTCCGCTTCTATTCCCTTGAGGGCCTCGTCGAGAGCCTTTGTTTCGGGCGGCTTAGGCTGCGCTGTTTCTCGGGCCGATTTGGTTGGAGTGTTCTCTGCTTCACTTTTCGGGCTTGTTTCCAACTTTGGGAAGAGAGGTTGAGGCTTGAAAGCCACCATCTCGGGGTCACTCCATATTTCCCCGTAGTATTTTTGGTACCTGTACCTAGTCAGCCCCGAATCCTGAATGGCTTTGTTGACGCTTTTTCCCTCTTTGACAAGGCTTTTGAAAAGCTCAATTTTCTCTTCGTCACTCTCTCTTTCTATCGTTCCGACACCGTTCTGGTCTTCCGTTCCGACGTCGTTCTGAGACATCTATACCACCATATATGTAACCATAAGAGTATCCTAATTTAAGCTTTCTCGCTTAGCGCTCTAATGTCTAGCTGCCTGTTGCTCCTTCTACCCTTACATAATGCCGTGTCGCCGTACTGGTACGTCGGTATGGCTCATTCGGACAATATCTTAACATGCTCCGAACATGCGCTGAAATAGCGCTTAAGTGCATAAGTAGTAAATCAGAACGGAGCGTTCTGACGCCCGTGCTGTCTCGAGCCGAAGCTTTGAACAGTCTCTAGTCGCTTGATTTTCTCCTTAATTCTTTGAAATCTATGACGTCGGGGCTCATTTCCACAAGCTTCTGTAGCTTTTCAGCTGTTTCAATCATCTTTGTCGTGGTGCTGTATGCCTGCACGACGTTCTCACGTTTGGCGGCTTCCTTCAACGCAGCGATGTCAACCTTTAAGCTTGTGAGCCCCCAGCTCACCCATTTCCAGTTGAATCTGGTTGGTTTCAGTGGCAGCTTCTTGAGGTATTTTTGCATGCTTTTCTCGAGGATTATGCCCTTAGCCTCGTCTACGACGATGGCGCGGTTGTCTTGTAGTGGCATATTCCAAGCGATGAGATCGTCGAATCGGGCTCGGTACGGTGTCGGGTCGATGCCCTCTTCGCTTAGTTCCTTGCTGAACTCTCTCCACAGCTCCTCATACTCGTGGTCGCGGAGAACCTTTATGACGGGCTCTAGGCGTCTAGCCTCGTGCATTCTTAACGTTTCAGTCTTTGCCAGCAACCTTTCTTTAACGTCTTCAAGCCATTCGATTATTGATGTTACGTGAGTGTAGACAGCTACTGAGTTGCGTTTTTCAGCTTGCCTCTCAGATGCTTTCAGCCATTCTTGAACTCTCTGAGCGATTGATGATATCCATTTCCAGTCTAATGGTGCTGTTACCTTCACTTCTGGTATGGCCTCCTCAGCTTCTTTTACGGCTTTCTCGATTTCAGGTTCGGTTGGGGTTGGAACCGCAAGTTTTTCATACTCCTCCTTCAAGACGAGAACTGTCAGAACAGCGCCTCTCTTGTTCGTGATTTTCATGAGTTGATACTTCTCCAGTTCGGTGTAGGGATGCCCGTGGACAATTGCGACTGTGTCGCATGTTTCTTCGTCATGGACTGGAATAACCAATGTGGGCTCCTTAAACCCTGGCAGCAGCTTCTTCTCGGGCTTGGCAGTTACGTTGACATGCAAAAGCCTCACGTAGCCCCGTATTTCTTCAGGCAGCTCTTCAATAGGAAGCCCAGGTGGAAGCTTTAGCTTCCTTATTTCTTCTCGGAGTTTTTGTATTTCGTCTTCCCATTTTTCTCGTTCTCGGCTTATCCTTTCCTCTGCTGCCTCTTCTACGACGCCGAGTTCTTCGGCTAAGCTTTTGACTTCAGCTTTGTAACGCTCCCATTCTGAAAGTGGGATAGCCCGGGTCATCAGCAATTCGTCTCGGGCGCGTAGCCAATAGTTTCCTTCTTTAAGCTCGTCCTCTTCAGGTGTGGGCGCCTCAGGATTCTCTTTAAAGAATAGCTCCAGTGCCTTGTCTAGGATTTCTCTGCGAGTGGGCATATACCCTTGTCCCGTGGTTTCTGGAGTTTTAGGGCGAGTTTCTACCGATTTCTTGATTAGTTCAAGTCTTTTCTGAAGTTTTTCGCGTTGTTCAAGCCAATCGATTGACTCTATTTTGTCGGCTTTGGGCTCGACTCTTCCAGCCCAGAGGTGAGATTGGACAAACTTGTCCCATTCTTCGTCTCCGTAGAATCTTCTTGTGCCATAGCGATATACTCTTTCGGTTGAGCCGTGTTTTTCGATCAGTTCGTTAATAGCCTTGATGTTTCTTTCCAAGCGCGCAATCCACTCTTCTGGGGTTTCCGTTTCAAGCTGTTCTTTGGCTTTCTGCCAGAAGTTCCCTCTCTTCAGAAAGGCTTCTTCCTCAGGGTCGTGGATCCACCAGATGTCAAGGGTTCTGTCGTAGAGGTAGTGAGCCTTGTTGCGGATTTCGTCTTCAGTGGGAACTATCATTCAAGCACACCGTATTCGAGAAGCTTGTATTCTATTGTGATGGGCTGTTTTTCCATGTCCATGAATGGAGTTTGCGGGTTTGATGAGCTGTGCGTGTTGGCGACACCTTGTTCAATGACCTCTATGTATCGGTGTTTTTCGAAAATCTCTGCGTGCTGCGTAGGGATGACTGCTTCTTCATGAGCTCTGAAGGGTCCGTACACTTTTCGGTCTGTACCTATGAAGCGCACCATGTCCCTTAAGAAGCGGACTCTTGCGTAGCCTGTCGGCACCGCTGGCGGCTTAACACGTTCAAGCTCTTCAACAACTTGTTTAACCCACCATCTTCCGCCAGGACCAAACTCGACGATTCCCTCCTTTTGCAGCCCCACTAGAATGTCGTTGAGCCCCTCGATGCTGTAGCCATCTTCTTCAAGCTTCCTCTCAATTGTCTGTATGATAACTTCCTTTCTGAACTCTTTGTTCAGCTCTGTCAGCACGGACAAGACATTGTCTCTTGTAAGAGGTTTCAAACGCTTGATTTCCTCGGCTTTCTCAACGGCTTCTTTTGGTTCCGTAGGCTTTATGGTCCAATAGCCTCGCATGTCCACTGCGTAGCCGCCCGGTCTCCTTGTCGGCCAGGGCTTAGACTCAACCAATCCTTTCGCCTTTAAACCGAGCAGCATGTTATGGAGGGGCTCAGTCAAGTACTCCCTAGCCAAGAAGCTCTCAAGCTCGGAGCAGCCGACGGCGTCTGTATCCGCAGCCTCCAAGAAGTCTCTTATCGCGGTGAGCACTACATCTTCTGTTAAAGGTTTCAAAACTGGGGGTCTTTCGGGTAGAAAGTATAGTTTCTTCCATCCAGCCTCTCGTATATTCAGTTTTCCTTCTTTGACGAGTTGTCTAAGCATCTCTTCAACTTTGGCTATTTCGTAGCCCTCTTTTGCTAGGGCTTCTTCAATCTCTCCAGATGAAACTGCCGTGGGAGCTTTCTTCTCAACTTGTCTGAGGATATCCTCTTTCGTTAGTGCCTTAAGCAGTCTTAGCTTTTCTAAGAAGCGGGCTGAATCGTCATAGTTTGGAGCTACATACGCCTTGAAGCTAACCGTTCCAAATTGGTATTCTATGCCGAGTGGCATGCGGTACGCTCTAGCGCCCAGTATCCTAACCACGGGCCAGCCTTTCCGGAGGAATATTGTAGGTGGAAGAAACTGCTCAACCAGATGGATTTTGTAGCCTGCGCCTGCGTCTTGCACAATCTCTAATCCAAAGAGGTCTTTGAAAGCCAGCCAAACCTCCTCGTTGAAGGCTGAAGCCACTGCTTCGCGCTTAGCAAGTGTCCAAGCAAAGCCCACAGCGTCGGCTCCGGCTTTTCTGGCTTGGGCTAGAAAGCGCTTTAGGGGACGCCCATCGAAAGCTATTCTGTTGGGAAGGTCTATTTTAAACTCTGGAGCATCGAAGTCAGTCTTTTCTTCTTCAAATTCTCCTATTTCAGTCTCAGCGAGCATTATTTTGTTGTCCTTTCTTTTGATGACGGCTCTGTTTGCGCCTGTGGCTCTTAAGGCTCTGATGACGCCTTTTACCTTGCTTCGGTTGCTAAGTATGCCGAAGGCTTCTTTGTCAATGCGGTAAAAATAGAAGGACTGTGGAGGAGCCGACAGAGTATAGGCTGTGATCCTCTCCGAATCCATATTTCTTGCAACAAGACCTCCTGCAGTAAATTTTACGACAGCTTCGTCCGTGTTTGTGAAAAGCAGGTCGAAGAACTTCTCAAATTCGTCCAAGTAGTCTTCGACTAGAAGGCTCAAATCAGAGTCTCCGCCTTTGCCACTCTTGCCTTTTCCCTTAGCCTCTCGTACTCTCCCTCTTCAGCGTCTGGGTTTGAGCTTGAAGAACTGAGATTGCTTGATGATTCCAGATACCATTCTGAAGGGTATTCTCCAAGCTTCTTTTCGATGAGCTCCATAGCCTTGTTTACGGCTGATTCAAGCTCCGACTCCTTTTTCTCTCGAGCCCTGACGAGAACAAGATTCAGAGCCTTCAACGCTTCGTAGAGGTTAGAACAACGAATCCTCTGCATGGTGATGGGTTCTTCCTGAGTTTTAGGAGAGCCATTGCTGTTTGGGTTTGAATGACTCGTGGGTAGTTCTTGTTTGAAAATGGCCAGGACGGGCGGGTACCAGCCCTTCTCCTTCTGCAGTTCATAGAACCTTTTTACAGCCTCTTCATAGTTGGCTGTTTCGAAAACAACTGTGTTATCGTGCACCAAGATCCACTTGATGGACGATGTTGTTTTCATCATTTCGAGAAGCTTTTTGGCTTTCTGAATTTCTTCTTCGGTTACTCCATAGATCTCTTTCAGAATCTTTTCGCTGACTCCAGCCTTAAGAAGAGAGGCAATATCCTCTATTGACCCTGACGCTCTTTTTTCTAAAACTCTAAGCAAACTGCGTATCTTGTCTAAATGGGCTCTTACTTCTGAGATCATGTTGGCAGCTAAGAACTTCTTTGCCTCGCCAACTACCCTTTCGATGTCGATCAGCAGCGACTGCAACTGACTGCCTGAAAACGTCCCATCAACTTTAGCTTCGCTAATAGGCTCTTCAAAATATTTTTCAAGACGGATTTCCCAGTCCGCCTTTCCCTCTTCAGCCATACCCGTATGCCTCCTTGGATTCATGCATCTCTTTAAGGCGTTCAAACTCTCTCTGCCTGTCTTGTGTCAGCCTCTCAAAAGCGCGTTTAACCAGTCTGAACTCCATTTGGTCTTTGGGGTAGTAGGCTCTCATGAAGATGGGCATGCCATTTGAGCCTTGGGCGAAGTCAACTGCAATATTCTTCAAGGTTTTGGTTTCGCCTGTGAACTTCACTGGCTTGTTTCTTGTTGTCTTGTCTTCTACGACCCAGCATGTGGAAGCGTCGTAAAGAACTGCGAACTCGCTTTCTTCGATTACTGTCCAGCCCCAACTCACGGTTGTCACATCTCCGTTTGTTATTGTAAGGGAAAAGCTTTATAATAAGATTACCTCTATGGATACATGTATGGTGATATGAATGGCTGAAAGAGCTATATCCGCATCAGATGCGGCAGGCATAGGAAAGCAGACGCCACGAGTCTACGTGCCGAGAATCATCCATGTAGACTGGGCGACAATCCACGTGCTGATCGGCGTGGCAAGCCACGTAGCATGGAAAATCCTAGCCAAAAAATACAAAGTGATAAGGCTCAGGGGCAAGTTCTCGGAGCACAAGAGCGTCATATCAGACTTGATGAAGAAGTGGTGCTGGGAGCTCGTCGAAGGACGGATAACCTAAGCGAGCCAGCTGAGGTGAACAGAGCATGGCTGGACCCGGAGAGTTCACGCTAACCAGTTGGCTTGACCCTGTCTTCGACTACTTCGCCAAACAAGCAGACATACCCACCGCCGACTACGCTGCTGTGGCTGGAGCAGAAGGCATAGGCGCCTCCATCGAATTCATCACGGACCTCTTCACCAAAGGGCTATTGAACAAAGCCATCAACTTCCTAGTGGGCATAACTTCTGCGGGCTACGGCATATGGGGCAAACCAACCCCGCAAAGACTGAGACGAGAGCTCATCACTTTGGGACAGCACGCCTTAACAAGAGTTGTCGATATGAAGCCCAGCGACGCGCTTGAACTGAGGCAAAGCATCGACACACTCGTAGAAGGTCTAAGGCTTGGAGACACAGGCAGAGTAGCCGAAGCCCTATTGCGCTCGCCAGAAGAACTTCGACAGATGCTCGCAGCCCTAGGCGCGCCAGTATCTCCTGCACCTCTAGAATTGCCTCCTACACCGCTTGCGCCCCCACTTGTTAGACCAACCCTCGAAGGTGCTCTCCCAGCAGCGCTGTTTCCCGCGCCTCCAGCCCTACCACTTCCGCCAGCTGCACCACTGTTCCGCGCCACGTCTGACAGTTTCCAACCTCCTGCACCTTCTGTGGCTAAGAGACTGTTTAGAGAAACATTGGGTTAGACAACATCGCCAAAGGCAAAACTCAACGTGCGCTACGCTTGAAGATGCTTGGGGTTAGTGCAGACGCTTTCTCTTTCTTACAGGTTTTGCGCGTGACGGTGCCAAAGTGTTACCAGTCAACCAAGTGTTAGTGGGCGACTCCGTTAATGTAATGAAAGGTTTTCCAGAAGAAAGTATCGACATGGTAATGTTTTCGCCGCCCTACTATGGGCTTCGCAATTATGGTGAGGCTACAGAAACAGTGTGGGGTGGTGAGGAGAACTGTAGCCATGAATGGATTGGAGAGAGAATGATTCTTGTTCATGAAAACCGCAATTTTTCAAGAGGGACACAAGAAGATGTCCGTGGAGATAAGCCAACAACTTACATTAAGAAGTATGATGATAGAAAAGCCGGCTTTTGTGTTAAATGTGGCGCGTGGAAGGGGCAGCTTGGTTTAGAACCTTCATGGCAAATGTATGTTGCGCACATGGGCGAAGTCTGCCGAGAATTGAAGCGTGTTCTGAAAAAGACTGGAAGCATGTACATTGTGCTTGGAGATACCTACGCTGGTTCTCATTGTGGCAAAGGCGATAAACGCCTTAAACCCAACAAACAGAAAGCTCAATTTCTATATGAAAAACCTAGTCCTCAAGCAAACATTACCGATTATCAGCCTAAGTGTTTGATAGGTATTCCTTGGCGTGTAGCTTTCGCCTTAATAGATGATGGCTGGGTTTTGCGTGAAAGAATTGTTTGGCACAAGGGTAACGCAATGCCTGGGAGTCAGAAGGATAGGCTAACACAAACTTGCGAGATGATATTCCATTTTGTAAAGAACACTGGAAAGGCGTTGCTTTGGCGAAACGAGCTGACAAGCGAATGGCTCACCGAAAGACCGAAGCAAGTTTACTTTCATGTTGAAACTCGCGAGTTGAGAGATGAGTGTCAGCCGAAGGAGGAAAGGTATGCTGTTGACGAGTTTGGCAGTAGGCATCTGGTTTGGAAACCATTGTGGAGAGGCTTCGACTACTACTACGAGCTTGACGCAATTCGTGAAGCGCCAAAATCATTACGCCCCTCTGGGAACAAGGCGCGTAAGCCATCATTACAACCAAACGGCAAAGGTCATGTAGGTAGATGTATCCCTTGGATTCCTTTCAAAAATCCTAAACATCCTCTTTTAGGCAAGAATCTTGGAAACGTAACCTCTGAGCGTGTCAAGGCAAACATTGAGCATTTCGTTCCGAAGGGAAGTGGCGGACATTACGCATACGGAGGCTTAGACTCAAAAGAGGGTAAGCATGATCATCCTTCAGGCAAGAATCCAGGCGATGTGTTTCAAACAAACAAGAAGCCGTATGTGGGAAATGACCCGCATAGAATGCGACTTAAAAAAGAACAATACCTTGCATTAGACTCTTCTAGGCCGATGGACTTGTCACATCCCAAGGGTAAGAATCCAGGCGACGTTGTTCTGACCAAGCATGACTTAGCTGTTAACCGTGTTGGAAACCTTAGCTACACAGACCCTCTTCACGTTAAGGCATATAACATTAGGGGAAAGAACCCTGGTGATGTGATAAAATGGGCTAATGTTCCAGGGCAAGCTCAGCAAGGCAATTTCGGGCATGGAGGCACGCATGGAAATCTTTTCAATCATCCAGATGGTAAGAACCCCGGAGATTTCTGGAGCATCAGCACTAAACCGTTTAAGGGCGCACACTTTGCCGTCTATCCAGAAGCCATCTGCGTTAAGCCTATTCTTTCGAGTTGCCCTCATGAAGGGATAATATTAGATCCTATGTGCGAAAGCGGAACTACACTGGCTATCGCCAAAAAGCTTGGCCGCAGATACATTGGAATAGAAATTAACCCTAAATACGTCAGTATTGCCAATGAACGTTTGCTCACGATTAGTCCCACCAAACCGCTCATCTCCTAGTTTCTCTGAACAAGGGCTTAAGCTTACTTCTTTCAATGATGTATCTCTCTCCAGTTTTTATCCACACCAAAACATCGCCATCTTTCAAGTCAAGTTCTCTGCGTACCTGACTTGGGACCTGTGTCTTACCTTTTTGAAAGATTTTTGATGTGGCTACTATTTGCTCTGTCAGTGCTCATCCCTTGCGACGTACATCTTCGTATATGTTTGTACGGACAAGTTAATATGTTTACCTGTATGGATACATGAGTGGTGAATAAAAATGCCTGGACTAGGTAAAGGCTTGCCCGACATACCCGAATGGATGGCTCTCCAGCTTGCAGCGCTAGAAGAGTCCACTTTGACGAAGACAAAAGAATGGAATCCCGTAGCTGACGGTGTTAGACCCCTAAGACCTGAGGATCTGGACCTTCCAGAGGGAACTTACGGGTTTGATGTGCCAGCAGGAGAGTACAGAATAGTCTCCACATACAGCTTGCCTTCAGGCGTGGGTGTACAGTTCTGCGGTTGGTTCTGCGACGGGGACCTAGGCTACAACAGCTACCTCCGCGTCATCATCAACGGAGTGAAGAGACAAGAAATCAGCGCAAGAGTGCCCTACCAACAGCGCAGCAGATACGTCCTAACCCTCGAACAGATCGCTTATGCACGAGAAAACGACAAAGTCACCTTGTTAGTCTTTAATGGCACCGCGGCTCCAGTTGAGCTCTGCATCTTTCCCATAGCCTTCGTTGCGGGACCAAGAAAAACACTGCTAATCGAGTAGCTAACATCTACTTCCTGAACTTCCTAGCACAAAAGTCTATACACTGATGACTTTCCTTGCACATAGTTGCTATTTTACTATAAACTTGATAGTTTAAATACTTTACTTTCGATACTTTTGTATGTAAAGTACAAAGAAATTAGGTGACTGCATTAATGACCTCGCAAACGAATCAGCTTCAAGTCTATTCCGCCGGAGCCGTTGCTCCGCCTCTTCAAAAAGCCATCGATGTTTTCGAGAATAAGTTTGAAATACGCTGCAAGTTGACGGTTGGCAAGCCAAGTAACCTTCTGGCCGCGATAGCCGTATCTAAGCAAGGCGATGTCATCTCGTGCGGAGCTGAATACGTTTTAGACGAGGCAGAAGACCGTGGATTAGTCGTCAAAGGTTCAAGAAGGAGTATGGGTTTTCGGAGATCAGTCATCATTGTTCCCATAGGAAACCCCGCGAAAATTACTTCTCTGCAGGATTTGTGTCGAGAGAACGTTCGAATTGGAATAGCCGTTGATGGATGCTTGAAGGGCGTATGGGACGATATTGCAAGTAAGGCTGGATTGACTGACCAGATCAGGCGAAACATCACCCATCATGCGGATGCATGCGGTTCGCTCATGGGCTTGATTCATCAGGATAAGGTTGACGCCATATTCGGTTGGAATGCATTCCAATCTGTGTGGCCTGATACTTGCGAAGTGATCGAGCTACCTTCTGACCTTCAAGTCTTCAGGAGCACGGTAGTAGCCATGGTTTCTTACACTGGAGATGCCAAGCTATCTCAAAAATTCATCGATTTCCTAACCTCAGATGAGGTGAGAAAAATTTATTCTGACTACGGCTGGGTTCATAAGCAACAGGAAATTTGATAGAGATCATTCAAGTCTTTTTTGAAGCACTTTAGCCGCTATCACCAAGAGCACAAAAGAGAATAGGGCAAGAGCAAGAATATCGAGCAAGTATGTGAAAGTAACCGCTGAATCATTCATAGAAGTCCTCAATGCCTCAACAGAATACGTGAGAGGCAAGAAACGAGCGACAACCGACAATTGTGAAGGCATAAGCTCCAAGGGAACAAAGGTTCCAGCAAGAAAAGCCATGGGAAATCGCAGAAAGTTAGAGAGCATCTGAGCCTCAGGAACCCACTTTGCATAGGCAGAAACCAGTACACCGAGTGCTGAAAAAGTCAACGAAGAAAATGCAATGGCGATGAAAACCAGCATAGGGTTCGCTACAACAGTTCCAGAGACGATGGATAATGGAATAAGAATCACGGTTGCAAGGACCAACCCGAAGAAAAAGCCTGCCACAGCTTTTCCAAAAAGCAAAGTGAAGAATGAAACAGGCGCCGCAAGTAGCCTCTCAAACGTGCCAGTCTGCTTCTCAAGGACTATGGCCACGGCTTCAATCGAGGTGGTCCCAAATAATATCACAAGGGAAGTTAGTCCTGAGACAATTAAGCTGGAATTCATTTGGCCAGCAATAGAAAATGCGAGGAACAATGAAATAGGCATTAACAAACCGTATGTGAAATTCGGAGCCTTAAAATAGTAAACTTTCGCGTCTTTTTTAGCAATGTAGAACGCTTTTACGAAACTATCAACCCACTTGTTTGAAGCAGCCATCTTTCACAATTCTCCCTGAGGCGTTTTTAGTGAATCGTTCTCTTAAGAATCAAAACCGCTGCTGTAAGAAAGAAGACAGAGAACAAAATCAGGGCTGCCGAGTCCAAGAGAAACAATTGAGAAACTATCTGGCCTGTCATAGCCTGCTGCATCATGTCAACCGCGTATGTGAGTGGAAGCAGATAGGCTATGAGTTGAAGAACGTTCGGCATAGTCGCAACTGGAATGAGCACTCCACTCAAGAAGACCATTGAAACGCGGAGAAGTGTTGCAGGGGGCATAGCTTCGGGTATATCTCGAAATGGCGCCGATATGCACGCACCCAATGCCGAAAAAGCAAATGACGAAAGTATGATCCCAAAAGCGAAAAGCAAGGGATAGGTGAGAGTAGCTCCGGAAAGCGGTATGACAATTAATGAATAAGCCAGTGAAAGGACTACGCCGAAAAAGAACCCTCCTAATGCCTTGCCAACTATTATCGTAGTCAATGAAACTGGGGCGGCCAGCAACCTGTCAAAAGTTCCCTTTGCCCTTTCCAACGGCAACGCAATGGATTGAATTGCTCCAGCGCCAAAAAGCGCCGCCATCGCCACAAGACCCGGTATAGTCGAGGAGATCTCTGTGGGTCTTCCCACCGAGAAAGCCAGATAAATGATTGCTGGAAGAAACAGTCCGAAAGTGACGTTTGGCCACTTGAAAAAGTATACCTTTGCATCTTTCTTAGCTATGTGAACTGCCTGGATTATGCTCTTCGTCTTAACCACTACCTCCGCCTTCTTTCTTGACTGGCTCCTTTTCAGTTGCCATAACTTCTGGACTCAATCCTGTGATTTTGGCAAAAGCGTCTTCCAAGCTTGGTTTCAACGTGTTAATCGATACGACCTTCAAACGTTTCTTGCGCGCAAAATCAATGATGATTGGCACCACTTCTGAAACGTCCTCAACATAAAGCCTAAGCTTGTCACCAACTCTTGAAACATGGCTTACAAAGCGTAACTCTTTAAGCTGACTGGTGAATTCCTGCGCTGGACTAAACGAGACCTCGATGATGCGATGCTCTTCCACGGTTGCCTTGAGCTTTTCAGGATTGTCTAACGCAACTATTTTCCCTTGATTGATTATGGCGACACGTTGACACAGTTGGTCGGCTTCTTCAATGTAGTGTGTGGTGAGAAAAATAGTTGCGCCGCCTTCATTCAGCTCTTTGATGAGATTTCGAATCATTCTGGAGCTTTGAACATCGAGGCCGGTTGTGGGTTCGTCCAAAAAAAATATTGCAGGTTTATGAATTAAAGCAGCGGCTATTGTCAGACGTCTCTTCATTCCCTTGGAAAAATTGCCCACGTGGTCCCTACGGCGCTCATAAAGTCCAAAGAGTTCAAGGGACTCCTTCGTCCTTTTCTCTCGCTCTTTCTTGGGTACGCCGTAGAGTTGAGCCGCAAAAATGAGGTTATCCCAAGCGCTCATTTCATCATAGAGGTTAGAAACTTCTGGCACCAATCCAATGTGCTCTTTAGCTGTGGTCGATTCTCGCAAAATATCGAAGCCGGCGACCGCTGCTGCGCCAGAAGTTGGTTTCGTGAGTCCTGTGAGCATTCGCAATGTGGTCGTTTTCCCAGCTCCATTCGGACCCAAAAAGCCAAAGACTTCGCCGGATTTGACCTCAAAAGAAACATGATCGACCGCTAACAATTTGCCATAATACTTGGTTAGATTTGAAACCTCTATTGCGTTATCCATTTTTGCGTGACCTTTCCACAGATTGTAATTTTTTACGGGCTATTAATCTATGCTATAAAAAAAGGAGGGAAGCTGCACTTGAGTCATGAATCCTTTCAACTTTTTAGTTCCTTGATTCGCTCTGTTACTGCCGCCAGTTCTTTTTTGAGTTCCTCGGCATAGCTTTCCAACTGCTCGATTTTTTCCTCCTTCGTCAAGAAATGTCTTCCGTAGGGATGTCTGTGTGGTCCCATGTGATGAGGCGGCATGCAACCACATTCTCTACACATCCATTAACCACCTCCAATTTTTTGGTTAAACTATCATAAGTAAAGTATTTAAACTATCAAGTTTATAGTAAAATAGCAACTATATGTAAAGAAAGTGATTGACATGAATGGGGAAGTTAGTCACATCTGTTTCTGCCCGCTTGAAGGCGTTATAGATGTCATAAGCAAAAAGTGGGCTCTTTTAATAGTTAATGCTCTGGGCAATCGTGAGAGACTTAGGTTCAATGGCTTGATGGAAGAGTTAGGAGGAATCAGCCCGAAAACATTGTCCGACACATTGAAAGAGCTCCAAGCCGAGGGATTGATCAAAAGAGAATCTTTCGCTGAGATACCTCCGCGGGTAGAGTATTCACTCACGCAGGATGGGGTAGAACTTAGAAAAGCAATCGTACCTCTTTTGAAATGGGCTGCAACAAGAGAGCATGGGAACAAAGAAAGATGCGCCTCAACGTATCGAGGAGTCCGTGCACATCGGATAGAAGAAAAAGCATAAAAAAATAGTAAATACAGTTCTTGCATTGATCGCGAACGTCATTTTGAATCCTTCATTAACGTATCTTCGATTTTTCTTAGACGGATTTCCATCTCACTTATTCTTGTTTGTAGTCCCTTGAGTGTTGGTTCACCTGTGTAGGTTCTGACGTACTCTGTTAGAGCCTCCCTTATTATGGCGCTAAGATACTTTTCTCCTCTTCCAGAGGCTATTGTCCTTAGGATTTCAAGCGTCTTGCTGTCTACGCGGACGTTGACGAGGACGGTTGGCACTGTCTTACACTTCGTTTACATTTGTGATATAACTGTTTTATAAAGTTACCACCCATGTATCCATAAAGGTATGCGAGGTTTTGCAAATGCCGAAACTTGAGAAAGGTGAAATCCTTGTCCTCGACAAGATAGCGTACCGCATTGGACGTGTTGAAAGGCTGATTTATGTCGAACCCGTCAGCTTAGGTGCAGGCGAGACTGACAAGCTCTCAGACGTGAAGAATCTGACGCCCGAGGATGCAGAGATTTATTACATTGAGGAGCTGGATTGGAGCGGCCCAACCAGACACCAACTTCAATATCCCAGAGGCGTACCGAGGCATACTCCTCACGGCATGGACGTGAAGATAAGGGAGTGGCAGTGTCCTTACACCGTAGAAGTTCACGTCAAGAAGGCAACTTTTCCAACTTTGGTTTCTGACAATGAGCTTGCAAACGTGGCTGTCACTCAGGACATCTGGTTTTACGGCTGGATCTACAAAGACATGGAGATAATCAAAGCCGACGAAGTTGAGTCAGCGAGAAGAGCTGGCGCCAGAGTTTTGGAAGCGGAGGCTTAGGGAGAATGAGTGAAAAAGAAGGCCTAAGAATCGCTAAGAGAATTTGGGTAGACCCTCACAAGCAATTGAGAAATCGCAAACCAATCACTGGCTCTGTCGAAACAGCAGGAACAAAGAAAGCCTTGTACAGTGGTCCCTTCATAGCCTTGACGATTATTGTGAGCAATGATTCGCCTGGCGCAGTCTGGTTTGAAATCTATGACGGAGACGCAAAAGTCATTGGAAGAGGAACGCTAGCAGCCAACGAAGTGAGACCATTAACAAACATCTGGCTGCCTTTTGATCGTAGCGTAGAAGTGAACTCAAACGCGACAACAACAATCTTCACCTTCGGAGGCTTCACGCCTTAATTTTGGAGCACTACTAGATGGCTGAGGAAGAGAGAGCCCCTGCTGTCCCTAAACCAACGCTTTTGGACCAGCTAGGCGCTTTGATCACGAGGCTCGACCCTCTTCTAGCCTATATTGCTGAGACTGAGAGGAGAAGGGAAGCAGTAGACAAAGAAATTCTGGCTGTGCTGAAAAGCATTGAGGCAGTCTTAGAAGAGGCTCGACCGCCAATTGTCGTGTCTGCTGAGAGAATTCCTATTGTAAGAGCCGTGACCATTCCTTCTGAACCGCTTGATGTTAGGATTAAGCCCATGCCCCTGCCAGTGGCTCCTCCCAAACACAGGAACTACCTGAGCGAAGAAGAAACGGTGGTAAAGGACCAGCCTAAAGAAATTAAGGTTAGGGTCGACTTGGGCCGTGATGGCGAATACGGCTATATCGCCAGTGATAAGGGCACAATCAGGGTTCGCATAAACGGCGGAGAACAAATCCCACTCTTCAAGGGCCAAGCCATATACTTTCATGAGCTGCACTTGCAGGTTTCTAGGCTTGACATCTCCACGGAGTCAACGGTTCCTTTGGCTTATCGGCTTCTGGTGATATAGTTGGTCCATCAGCTTTCTCCTTTCGAAGCTATTCCTAAGCCTTTAGCAACTACGAAAGCGAAGGGTTCGGCGGTTACCACTGCAAATTATGCGACGATCGTGGAAATAACCGTGACGAAGGATAAGACGTTTCATTTGGCTAAAGTTGTTGTTTCGTGCCCTGAGGACGTTATGTTCAAGCTTCTGTGGGATGGAGAAGATGTGAGCATAGAATACTATGTGATGGGCAAGCTTCCTTTTACTGACTGGTTTCCTTGGGGTTGGCAGTCATGCGAAGGCGATGGTGTCAAGAAGTTTGAGCTTCAAGTCAAGTATCCCAGTGGGGGAACAGCTGGAACCGTTCATGGAGAGCTTTGTGGAGAGGAGGAGTAATCAGTGTCGCGCAGAGTCGGCTTAAGGTACATGCAAAGCATTGCTGGGAAGAAGAGGATTCCGAAGTGGAAGGGATCTACAAAGTCCAGATATCGCGAGGGAAGCATAATGGAGCAGCCTAAAATGGCGTTTGCTCACGTTAACGCTGGCAGCAATGCTGAGTTACTTCAAATGGCTTTTTCACATTCAAATGCTGCAAGCCACACCAGTGAGGCTCTCATGGCTTTTGTCCACGGCAATGTCGGAAGCATTTTGGCGCCTTACCCACCGTAGGAGGCGAAGGTTATGGTTGACAAGTGGTATGAAGATTTAACGCCTGAAGAGAAGGCTAAGACGCTTCTGTTAGGCAACGACGTTTACGCTTTCTTCCACAGCGATCCAGAAACATGCATCGACACTCAGGGCTGCGCTTCTCCAGTGACCCTGAGACAAGGCTTCGAAATCGTAAACGACGAGGTAATCCCCTTATGGTTTAAGGTCTTTGCAACAGTGACGAGTGGAGACCCTACCAAGTGGTCGGATTTAACCAAAGAGCTAGGTTCTGTGCCTGCGAACGGTGCGGCCCTCTTTTTCTGGACGCCCAAACGTGAGATTCCAGTAGCCTTAACGCATGAAGTCATGACTCTGACCATTAGGGCGTACAAGGATAGCGGTTACACGCAGCTCTACGGCGAAGACACAATAACATGGGAATTCTACTTTTTTGACCACTCTTGGCCTGACGCTGTCATCATCGATGAGGACGATTTTGAAGGGACATTGGATGGATGGGGAGTTGTTGGCTATGAGAGGTTCGAGTATAAAACGGGCTACGCGTACAAGGGAGCCTACAGCCTCAACATAGCCGGGTATCGAACAAGTTACGGCGCATGGAAAAGCGGTATACTAGATGCGAGTGGACAGTGGGTTCCCTACAAAGGGCAATACATGCAAAAAGGCTTCGCAATCGGAGCATTCTCGCACGCCTTTGCAGTCATACACTTGACTAAGTCGGGAATGAATGCCAACAACTGCGTTAGAGTCCACTATGACGATAAGGACTACATCATAAGGACAGGTATTCCAGTAGGACCCTTCCAGCCTTGGAGATGCTGCGCAAAACTCTGGGTAGACGCAACCAAGACGCTGAGAGTAAGCGTGATCACAGGGGCCGATGGAAGCTACAGCTGGGACGACGTGAGACTCGACGACATCATCATAGTTGCGTTTCCAGGATGCCCACCCCCAGGCGAACAGTTCACAAACGGAGAATTTGAAACCGGAGACTTGACAGGATGGATTGTGGAAGGGACGCATGCTGACGGAACTCCAGCTTGGGGAGTCACTGCAGATGCTGAATGTCAGCCCGATGGATTGGGACTCCGAGCTTGGTTAGCAGCTAAGGACACTGACCCGCCAGGTCCAATAGGCTGCCCGAGAATCACTGGAGCCTTAAGACAGGAGTTCGCTTCACCCATACCAGTAGAATGCTTCACAGACTCATCCGTCTTCAAAGTTCAAACAAAGTGGGGCACAGACCTCTGCAATCCAGTTCCGCCAGAAGTTTGGCAGCTTGAAGTCCTATACACTGATGGCACTTCGACGGTTGTGGATTTGAGCGGTGACCCTCAAGGTGTATGGGTTTCTCATGAGCTAAAGCCTGTCTTGGTGGCTGGCAAGAAAGTCAAAGGAGTAAAACTCACCGGAACCGTTGACACGTGCGGTGGACCTGGCTGCGGGGTGACAGAAGTGATGGCTGATAATTGCACATGCACGACTTAACCATAGTAATACCTGTCAAGGACCCACCAGACCTACAACGCTTCGTTAGAGAAAACTTGGAAGTTCTAAGTGCTTCAAAGAAGGTCGTTATTGACAGTGGTAGAGGCGAACAGCTTGGAAGATTGCCGAATGCTCTTTTGTTTCAGAGACAAGTGCCCATGTGGGAGGCAAGAAGAATAGGCTACGAGGAAGTTAGAACGCCTTTTACTTTAAACTTGGATGCAGATACAATTCTTCCGAATGGCTATGTTCTGGACAGCCTTAACGCTCTCCGAAAAAACTCGTGCGACGCTGTAGCCATAGATTACGACCCTCCACAGGGACATTATGCCTTTGGCACATCCATCTGGCGTACAGAACTGCTCAAGAAGCTTTACGATTATCCTCCTAAGGCGGTGGAGAAGCTCATTAAGGTTGGAGAGCGAGAGTGGGTTACTGCCTTTCAGAATGGTTTTTGCGAATGCATGTACATGTGGGCTCGGCTTATTAGAAGCAGAGCAAAGCTTGAGACTTTGGGCTATAAGGCGACCCATTTGAAGAAACCTTGTAGTTTTCGTTAGTTAGTTACCACTGATGTATACATGTACGGAAACAGATTTAAGCCCCTGAATGGAAAGATTTGTGTAGGGTGAAAAGGAACGATAAGCCTTGACCCGGTAACCGTAGCCTTCATCGGCGTCTTGCTTGGCATTTATGCAAGAACGGCTCTTCCATACTTGAGGAAAGCAAGGGCTCAGCAGGTTGAGTGGAGTCACAGATACACTGCTAGCGCTGTTGCCTCTTTCATTCTCTGTCTAATTGTCACAGCCTTGGTTTTTCCAATGTTCACGGTTCCAGAGGACTTTTTTCTACAGGTATTACTTTCTGCGTTTGCGTTTGGATTCGGCGTTGACAGCGCTGTCATCGAAGGTGCGGAATGGGTTTTTCCGAAGAGGACAGAAGGATGAGCTTTAGGCAAAGGGTTGCTCTCAAGCCGTTGGCGGTCCTCGGCTCGCTTGTTGCTTTAACCGTGCTTGCTTCCGGCTTCGTGCGATCTTCAGTTCGCATTGTTGGTCGTGGCACTGTTAAAGCTGTGGGCGTCGGAGTGTTCTGGAACAGCAACTGCACCAATCCGGTTTCGTTTATCGATTGGGGAATGGTTGAGCCAGGCTCCATGAACAATGCCACTGTTTATGTGAGAAATGAAGGAAACGTGGCTGCCAGCATATCTCTAGCTACCGAAAACTGGAACCCTTCAAACGCTTCTGATTACCTGACTCTAAGCTGGAACTATGACGGTCGACAGCTCAATCCTCGAGAAGTAGTTCAAACGGCGTTAATTCTATCTGTTTCTTCAAGTGTACATGGAATAGAAAGCTTCAGCTTCGACATAATCATCAGCTCCAGCGGCTAGAATCTTTCAAAATTTACTGTTGATGATCATCGATTACTTTTGCTCAATACTGTTGAGCATTTATAAGAATGGTTGAGCAGAACGATTTGCTCAATATTATTGAGCATTTATATAGTTGATTGAGCAAGATTTTCTGGGTGACCGTATGTCTGCCATTAAAAACATTTTTGCGCCTAAGTCTTCTAGGGTTTTGCGTGTGTTTTTGGTTAACTTCAGTAAGGATTGGGATGAGAGGGAGATTGCGGTTGAGGCTGATGTGTCTAGTGGGTTGGCTCACTACGTTTGCAGAACGCTTACAGAGTTGGGGTTTGCCGCTCGGAACGAGCAGAATAGGCTTATTTTGGTGGATGCATTGAGGCTGTTGAAGAGGTGGGCTGCTTATCACCAATATGATCGCATGAACAAGTTTGTGGATTATTTCACTTTTGAGAGGGAGATAGACAGTTTTGTAAGTAGGTTTGCAGAGCTGGAGTCAGAGTATGCTGTTTCGGGCTTGGTTGGGGCTTGGTTGGTGGCGCCTCATGTACGGCCAGTAGATGTGCACTTGTATGTGGCAACTGGGAAGGTGGCTGAGGAGATTGCTAAGAAGCTTGAGTTGAATCCTACGCCGCGGGGTGGAAACGTGAAGTTCGTGTTGCCTTATGATGAAGGGGTCTTCTATGGGATTAGTAAGGTGAGCGGTGTTAAAGTGGTCTCGGATGTTCAGCTTTATGTGGATCTTTACAATTTTCCAGCGAGAGGCGAAGAGGCGGCTTCTCATCTTTTGGAGCATATGCTCAGAGAGTGGCAAAAGAAGAGGGAAGTAGAACAGCATGTATGATCGGGATGCGACTGAGACTTCTAAAGGTGCTCTGGTTGAATTATGCAGGGTTCTTCGTCAGTATAGGCATGACATGGTTCTTGCGGGCGGTTGGGCTCCATATTTTCTTGTGAAGGACTTTTTTGACCATTGCGGATCTGTTGACATCGACTTTGTGTTAAGGCCAAAGGTTGTCGAGCGTTATGAGAACATAAAGCAGATTCTAGAAAGGATAGGATACAAGCCTACTGAGAGCGTTTTCCGTTTCGAAAGAACAGTCGCTTCTTCTAAAACTGGCATTAAACATAGAATTGAGGTAGATTTTTTAACTGAGCCTGAAGGTGCTGAGAAGCTTCCTGAGGACTGGTTTGCTTCAGTTCAGAGGGATTTGAAAGCTTGTGTAATAGAGGGCTGCAGCATAGTTTTCAAGTATAATCATGAAGTTGGGTTTAGCGCTGTCATGCCAGGCAACGGCGAAGCTTCAGTTAGATTTAATTGTGCAGACATTGTTGGCTCGCTTACTATGAAGGGTTTAGCCCTATACAGGATGAAAGACAAGGACTGCTATGACATTTATGCTGTAGGCGGGTTCTGTGGAGGAGGACCAAAGCAAGCTTCAGATGCGTTTATGCATGTTATAGGCGAGAAGGAATCCGAGAAAGTCACATTGGATGCTTTAAGTGAAATCAGAGATGCTTTTGCTTCAGAAACATCTTATGGTCCAAGCGCCGTAGCCAGATTCGTTGGCTCAGAAGATGCAAAGATCGATTCGTACATGCGAATTAAGACATTTCTTCAAGGCTTGTCAGTTTGAATTATATCACCATAGAACGTTTTTTCCGCAAACTCACGCTCTACATTTACATCTTCACCTGAGAACTCATACCATTTTGGGCTTCACTTTTACTGAAGTCTCTCTCTGTTGTTCGGTTTCGATACGTAATTTTAATATTAAGAAGCGTCTGAAGAATTCTTAAGAGAATTGACGATTAGTACAGGTTATCGAACGTTACTAATTGTGGCGGGGAGCGCACTATGTTTAAGCAAACCTCTGTGTTTAAGAGAGATGGGCTTCATAAGCTGGATTTTGAGTATGTGCCTTCTCGTCTGCCGCATAGGGAAGAGTACCTTGAGAAGCTTGTAAAGTTTTTCAGAGTAGCCATTGACCAGCCAGGCATGCTAAGCGAGCGAATCTTGATAACAGGCGAAAGCGGAACGGGCAAGACGGCTACGGCGAAAAAGGTTGGAGATGCTCTAGAGAGAATCGCGAAGAATCATGGCATAGATTTGATTTACGCTCACATTAACTGTCGCACAACAAGCGGAAAATTCGGCTTGGTTCAGAACATTATTCGGCAGGCTGCGCCCACACTTCCTTTAAGGGGCTACGGCCCCATCGAGTTGCTTCATGCTTTGTGGGATTACTTGAACGAGCACAACAAGTTTCTCATCTTAACCCTAGACGAAATCGACTACTACTTAAGGCGGACTGGAGAAGATATAGTTTATGAGTTGACTAGGCTGACCGACGCCATAACTAATGTTCCTCAAAGAATAAACTTCATGTTCATAGCCAGAGACCATTCATTTATGAAGGACATGAGTCAAGAAACCCTAAGCAGGTTCAGACCGCAAGAAAGACTGGAGTTTCCGCCATACTTGGAAGATCAGCTTCTAGACATTTTGAAAGAGCGTGTGAAGGAAGCTTTTCGAGAAAATGCGGTTTCAGACGAAATCATAACGTTCATCGCCAGAAACACGGCTAAATACGGCAATGGAGACGCAAGATACGCTCTGCTGCTTTTGTTGTCCGCTGGTTTTGCTGCAGACAGAGATGAGCAGTCAGCCATTTTGCCTGAGTATGTTAGGGAAGCCCAAGAAAAGACGGACCCGAAGATAAGGGATGAAGACGTGACAATGCTGTCAGACGACGAAAGGCTTGTGCTCCTAGCCCTTGCCCGTCATCTCAAAAGAGAAAAAGAAGCAATCTTCCTTCCTCTGGAAGATGTTGAGTCTTCTTATCGCGTTGTGTGCGAAGAATACGATGTGGAGCCTGTTGGAAGAGTCATGCTTCATGCTTTAGTTAAACAGTTGAAGGCTGCTGGTCTGATTACTCTGAACGAGAAAATTGAGCCCGGGCTTAACGGCGTCAAAGCAGAAGTCTTGGAAAAGTTTCTTGTCGACCTGTTAAAGAGGAAGGGGCCTGATGCTTAAATTAGACGGAGAAAAGAAGCGATTCATCGAGGCAATTGGAAATCCATCAAGGTTAAAGATTCTGCTGGTCTTATGGAAATCCGATAAAGAGCTAACAGTGTACAAAATATGCCAACGCACAGGACTTGGAATAAGCGCAGTGTCTCGTCACCTACGCAACCTAGTTGAGGCTAGACTGGTTTCAAGAAGGATTTATGGAGAAATTCCTTTATACAGCATCGGCAGAGAAGATTCCAAGGCGAGAGCTTTAATCGATTTTTTCGCTAAAATGAAATTTTAACATCTACTTTATTTATAAAATCGGTTTAAAAGGACAAATAGAGAGTTGACACTAGCTCGTTGTAAACCATTTAACATTCGCGCGCGCTCTATAACATGACCACGAAAAGGTGTCGGGCTCTCGGGTGAATAGCGAAAATGCTAGTAAAACGTAGTCGTTTCAATCGCTATTAAGCTAGTTTTTACTCGCAAATTGAGGGTATGCGGGAAAAGTTTGAACCGAGAGTTTGAAGCTATACCAGGCTACCATTACAGAACTTGACGGAGCCCAACTTTGCCAGCTGCGAAGAAATGATTTCCTAAAACTAAACAACAGTTACTGGTATAGGTGAATCCTCTTGTTAACATCATCGAACAACTGACAAAATCTTTGCTCCAGTGTCTTATCTAATTGAGGAGGTTCTGCTGAGACCTTCAGGATTTCTCTGGCGACAGCTATCTTGTCAAGGTCATAGTTTACTTCTTTTAGTAGTTGCTTTGCCCTGTTGCTGATTTTCTCTTTTCCGTCGCCCAGCCTCTTGAGAACATCCTCGTAAGTTAGCTTCAGTATATTTCCACTAACATTGTGGAATGCCTTTGCGTAAATCTCCAGAGGGAACAGGTCTTCGAGGTCATACTCTTCAGGTGCAATGTCTGGAAAGGAGGGAAGAAGCAGTATCTTGCTTTCGGGAATACCTTCTTCGATTGCTTCTTTCTTTGTAATCTGCCCTTCGTGGTCATTATCCAGAACCAAGACGTATGGCAGCCTTTCAATCTCAAGTAGAATCGCATGTTCTTTGGCTTTTGACGCTCCCTTAGCCGACAACAATTGGACATCAAGAGAGGGTCGGATTTTGCGTACTTCGTGACGGCGGAGTAGCTCGAGCATACCGTTAAGTAGAATACCATCTGATGGACCCTCTGCAATAATTGTCACAGCGCCAACATATAGGCTATCAGCCAAGGTCACTCCAAGGGCGGCCCTTACGGGGTAAAGTACATCCTTGTCGGAAATCGCCCAGAACTTTTCAGAAACCTTAGAGCGGGCTCCCTCCTTTTCAATTAACCGAAGACGGAGAAGCTTGTCCCTCGGAATCAGGAAGGGAAGGTGAGTCGCATAGATCGTCATAACGTTGTCTTCGCGATACTTCTCAAAAAGATCCAACAGTTCTCTATGACCCGTGGGATGAAGGAAGACACCTGGATCATCAAGGAGAAGAATTGCGTTTTTGTACTCAGCTTTTGTGGCTGCGCCAAAATTAATGTAGAAACCGAAATACCATTGAAAACCCTCACTACCAGAACTGGGTGGTAGAAGTGTCTCGACAGCCTTGGAGTTCTTCGTAAACACCAGCAATCTCCCATCTAGATAGCGTAGTTCCACATCGAGTACTTCTTGCTTCCATGACTCTCTCAGAAGTTTAGTAGCTTTCCCGCATCCGTTTTCAAGATATACCGGTATCCTAGACTCTTCGCCGTCGTTTATCAACCGCTCAATCGTATTGAGGTTTATCTCTGCCAAAGTCAAAAAGTTCACGAAGGTCTTGTGCCGGTGCGGTTTCTCTTTCAGTTCTTCAATGGAGACTTCGTCTTCCATGCGCTCGTAGATTCTAAAGTACATTGTCTTTGGCATTCTTTTCAAAATGTATTCATAGGCTTGTACTTCCAAGTTTGAACCTAAGAAACCTGACTCGATAATTTCCTTGATCCTGTTCGTTACAGACTTTATGAATCTCTTGAACTCTTCATCGAATTCCAGCTGGTCGATCTCCTCAAGCTTCTGCACAAGAGGTTGTCCATCTTTCTTGTTCATTATTTTGACATTTGATAGAGATTTGAGGGCCTCATCAAATTGGGGCTTAAATTGGTTGTTGGGAGGTCTAGTTAGGAATTTAGAATTGGCCTCAGAAGACAGATTCTCCAGTTCCTTCCCAATTTTCTCCTGTGCTGACTCGATTGCAGCTCGCGACGGAAAACGAATCTCGCTTCCATTCAAGAGAAGCTTATAAAATCCATCATAATATTTCCTGACTTCAAGATAATCGGGAGCTATAAATGCAGGCACATTCAGCGGTACGTCCATTTCCGCGCTTTTCTGCAACTCGCCTTCCTCAGCCGATGATCCAGTTTGACTTTGCTCCTGCTCAGGGTCTTTAATAATTGAAGCCAGTTCTTCCTTGTCTTGCGGATCTAGGGCGAATTTTGCCCAGACTATTTCGATATCCGAGCCTTTTAAGTCTCCATCCATGTACTTCTTGGCGACACCCTCCAGTTGGGTTAAATCAAAACCGCCGCACATCTCATCCATTGAGATTGAAGCGAGACCCTGCAGAAGGCTGCTCTTTCCCGATTCGTTGGGTCCGATTAATGTTGTTATCTCATCAACCTTGACTGTGCCAGAGTCAAAAAGTGAACGAAAGTTTTGAATACGAAAGCTCTCAAGTTTCATAAAGGATCAACTGATTAGACTTTATCAGTTGTGCTATAAAAACTTGGATACCGAGCCTTTAGGCATACGAAAATTAAGTCAAGCAGGCATGACTCGCTTTGGACCCGCAGCAGATGCTTAACAACGTGATTATCGCGAGAGCCTACAACAGCGACCATCAAAGCTTCCTAATCGATAATCTCTTCAAGATTTGTTCAGAGGAAAACGTCAAGCTCGTGGTGGTTGACTCCATGATTAGCCACTTCAGAGGAGAATACATCGGGCGAGAAAACTTGGCTGAACGCCAGCAAAAACTCAACCAGTGCTTACACAAATTGCTTAGGCTGGCTGAAATCTACAACATAGCCGTCGTAGTGACAAATCAGGTGCAAGCTAATCCAGCTCAAGGCTTCGGCGACCCAAATAGACCAGCGGGAGGCCATGTCTTAGCCCACGCCTGCACACACAGAGTATACATAAGAAAAGCTAAGGCTGGCACAAGGGTAGCCACGGTCATCGACTCACCGTATATTCCAGAGTCAAAGGAATACTTCATGATCACGGAGAAAGGCATAGAAGACGCCCCAAGCACAGATTAGTAAAAACGGAAATGCAGTAAGAAGCTGTCTGTGGTGCTAACTGTTCTCAACAGAGTTTCAGTGGGCTTAGCCTACATAGTCAGCCGAGGAAACATAACGGCAACAATCATATGGTTCGCCATAACAACAGGCGCCACAGCAGGACTAAGCCACTACAAAGAAAAAGATTAACCTCTGATTTGGCTATTGATTGTTAATTTCGTCTCTTTTGTCTCTTCAAGTTTTAGATTCGAGCAAGCTGTCCGTTGAGTCTTTCATCTGAGTCCATGTATCAATGAATGCTTCAATTCTTTTGTGGCTGTAGGGAGAACCCTTGTCTAATCGCTCCGTCCAAAATCTTAAAGCAAGAGCCATCAGGACGCTTAGTTTCATCATTTCGTTCAAGCTGAACCATATAGGTTTGACTTTGTTAGTTTCTTCTGTTTTTCTATGTGTTGACTCCATCCTGATGTAAAAAATAGCATTTGGATAAGGGTCTGGTGGATTAGGGTCTATTCCAGCGATTAGTTTAATCTCATGTGTCTTCGTTTTCTTGGAAAATTCTTCAACCAATTTTTTCCTCATACGAGCAAACTCCCCCCTTACTGTACGAAGATGGAATAGTCAGTGTTAACTTGTTAGGCTCTGACGTAGCCTTTGCCTTTTTTGAGCTTGAGTGTGAAGCTGTGTTTTCCTGCTTTGGTGTATTCTCTGAAGTCTGTGCCGCAATTATCGCATGAGTAAGCTTGCACTTTGAATAAGCCATAGGTCCATGTTTTCTTGGGTTTGGTGAGCTCTTTCTTACAGTTAGGACATTTCACCATGACAATCCCGTAGTCTTTTTCTGTTTATGTGGTTTAAAACACTTTTTGAATGGTTGCCGTTAGTTATGTTTCGAGGGCTAGAAGTCTTATTAATTATAGAGGTCATAATCATTTAAGGCTGCGTGGGTGAAAGTGATGGGTGCTTCACCTTTAATCTCAAGGTTTGATTCTAAATTTTGGGAGGATAAACTTCGTGAGTTGGGTTATCCTCTTAAAGTTATGGTATTGGACATGCCGACGTTGAGGGAGCAGAGGGCTATCCTTTCTGATATTGAGGCCTCTAGAGTGTTGAGGCTTTATGTTGATGACTTTGTTGAAGTCGCTTTGGTCGAGTTTGACAGTGGTGCTGACTTGAGAAGAAGTCTTTGCACTAGGACAACACGGTCTTGGAAAGAAAACAGGCTGATAAAACCATTATTGATCTTTACGAATGGAATAGATAGCTACGCAGTTATTGTACCAGGAAAAGGGATAGGTGGCGAGGCGAAGGTTCTAGGGCTTTCGGATAGGCTTTATAGGACTGATCTTGAAGTCCTAGAGTCGATGCGTTTTCCTGGGAAAGCAGAGGAATTAAGTAGGAACTATGATAGCGACTTCTTCCCATATCAAAAGGTTAGGGATGAATTCTTCAAGGGTTACAGAGACCTTTATGAGAGAGTTGAGAAGGCTGTCGAGAAGGAACTAAAGGGTGAAAGCACTTCTTATGCTCAACGTTTTCTAGGCAGGCTCATGTTTCTGTATTTTCTACAAAGGAAAGACTGGCTCAAAGCGAACAGGCGATTCATAGACACGATTAAGGATTACAAGGAGCTGAATGTCTTATTTTACGAAAGTCTTAATCGAGAGAGTACGCCGGGGATACCGTTTCTGAATGGCTCGCTTTTTGAAAGAGAGGACTACATGACTGCACAGATGGAGAATCGTCTGTATTCAAAGATGAATCAGTTATTCAAGGATGCTCGGAAATTCTTCAGCGACTATAATTTCACTGTGGACGAGACATCACCTCTTGAGGTTGAGGTTAGTATTGACCCTGCATTGATTGGTACTGTGTTTGAGAACATGTTGCCAGAGTATGAGAGAGGCTCAAAAGGCACCTTCTATACTCCCAGGGGTGAAAGCTCATTCATTTGTAGACGAGCGCTCGCTAATTACTTGGGTTTGGAAGACGCGATATCTCCGGATGGCAAGTCTTTCTACGACGGTCTTTCTAAATATCTTAAGAGTCTTGCGAAGAGCAAGAGTGAGAAAGAAGTTAGAGAGTTTAGGGAGAAACTTCTGTCTCTGAGGATTCTTGATCCTGCTGTGGGTTCTGGCGGCTTTTTGCTTGTTATGATGCAGGAGATTATAGGGCTTATTCAAGAGGCTGAAGCGGTTGTGGGTTGGAAGTCTGATGTGGAGTTGTATAAGAAGAGGATTCTTCCTAACTTGTATGGTTTTGACATTGAGCCTGAAGCCATAGAAATCGCTAGGCTTAGGCTTTGGCTTTCGTTGATTATCGATCAAAAAGAACCTGAACCTTTGCCTAATTTGGATATGAACATAATAGTGATTAAGGATTCTCTCCGTCAGCCAGAAGCTCAGAGGTCAATCGATCCCAAAGTGGAAGCGTTAAGGGAAAGGTTTGCTGAGATTAAAGCAAAGTATCTAAATGAGCACGATGCAAAGAGCAAGAAGAGACTAAAGGACCAGCTTCAGGAAATATCAGAGGAGACTGCAAAGAGAACTGGAACGGACCCGAACGTGATAGAGGCTTACATGCCTCAAAAGGCTGACATTATCGTTATGAATCCGCCCTATGTCAGACAGGAATCTCTTCCCCAGGCAAAGAAGGATTATTATGCAAATGAGTACTCTCTTAGCAAGAAGTCTGATCTCTTTGCCTATTTTCTTGTACGTAACTTGAGTTTGCTTGTCGATGACGGCGTGGCTTCAGTTATATCATCTGACAAATGGCTTGAAACAGATTATGGCGTATCTCTTCAGAAGAAGCTCAAGGACCATCTTATTGCTATATACGGTCAGCGAGAGAGGACTTTTGGTGCGGACATAAACACAGTCATAACCATGTATGGAAGAAAGAAGAGAGTCGAGCCTGTTCATTTCGTCTACATAGAATCATACGTTGGGAAGCAAATCAGACGAGACATATTGAGGAACAGAAGTGATCTAATCCCGGGCAAATGGTTCTATCTGAGGGCACCGAAAATGTTCGTTGATATTATGCTGCCAAGACTAGGCAATAAACTAGAGGATTTTGCTGAAATTAAGTATGGAATCAAGACAGGAGCGAATGATTTCTTCTATATGAAAGATGTAAGCCAGCTTTACGAGGCAGATTACCTTTCGGATCCCAAGAGTTTTGAAAGATTGGGTATAAAAGCGAAAACGGAAGAAGAACTTAGAGCGCATGGTCTTATCTATATTGAAAATGAAGGCGGGACAAGATTCGTCATTAATAAAAATGATGTCATACCTATCATTCGAAGTCCACGACAACTGGGCTCATATTTCATAAAGATACCTGAAACACTCTGTCTTTTAGTTGAATCCCCAGGAGAGTTCACCAAGAAGTACATATCTTGGGGGGAATCCCAATCCATCGAAGTTACTAGAGGGGCCAGGAAAAAATCAGTCGTAGGCTATGACAAACTTGAAAGCCTAAAGAGCAGACCCATCTGGTACAAGCTCCCCCATCTCAAACCTGGTAAGATATTGTTGCAGAAGTCCATGATGGATAGATTGTATGTTCCTTATTGCCAAATACCAGTGCTATGTGACAACAGGTTGTATATTTTGGGATGCAAAAATCCTGATAATCTATGGGTATATCTCACCTCGACTCTCTTTCTCCTGACCATGGAACTTCATTGTAGACGTTTGGGTGGAGGTGCGGCAGATCTGATGGTGGAGGACTACAACTCGATACCAGTCCCAGATCTTTCAAAAGCGTCAATCAAATATGACAAGATGCGGTTGTCCAAAAGACCAGTTCTTAGATACAATGAAGAAGTCCTCCAATCTGATAGAAGGGAGCTGGATGTAGCTGTTCTAAGAGCAATTGGTTTCGAGAGGCCAGAGAAGATAATCGATGATTTGTGTGCTGCCTTCACTGAAGCTGTCGAGGACCGTATTATCAAGGCTAGAGGTCTCGAGCCAGTGGCTGTTATCGCTGAAGGGAATGAGGGTATAGCAGATGACTAAAATCATCGACAATTCCAAAGAAACGCTAGCTTCAGCATTATGTAAGGAATTCTGTGATCTGTCCGAAATCGCGATTGCATCTGCTTATTTCAATATTCGGGGATACGGTGCTTTAAGGCAAGCACTACAAGGAAAACCGCTCCTATTCCTTCTAGGGCGAGAACCGACTGAAAGCATCAAATGGGAAGAAGAAGTCCTAAGAGAACTAGAAGAAAAAGAAGATGACAGAGACTACTTCAAACTTCTGCAAGATGCCATCAAATACTTTGAAGACTCTAAAACACAGATAAGAACTGTAACAGGCCCATTCTTTCATGGAAAAGCATACATCGGCGCCAACCCAAGCCTAAAAGAAGCCAGAAACGGCGTCGGCTCGGTAGGTTCAAGCAACTTCACTTACGGAGGTCTAGTATACAACAAAGAACTCAACATGCTAAACACAGACAGAGAAGTAGTCAAAGAACTAATCGAATGGTTCTTCAATCAATGGAACACCGCCCAAGACTTCAAAGAAACATTCCTATCCTTCCTCAAAAACTACGTCACAACAAGAAGCCCCTACGAGGTCGTCGCAAAAGCCCTCTACGAAACATACAAAACAAACATAGAAGTATCCGCAGAAAACCTCAAACTCAAAACGCTCTATGCACATCAAATCCTCTCATTCAGAGACGCATCAGCAAAACTAGAAGCTCACCATGGGGTCATCATTGCAGATGCAACAGGCCTAGGAAAAACAAGAACCGCATTAAGAGTAGCTTTAGACGCCATAAGAGACGGAAAAAAAATTCTCCTAGTAGCCCCAAAAAGCATTCTCGACACTACTTGGGACGACGAGATGGAGAAAACGAATATCCACCTCAAATGCGTATCGTCAGAAAAACTCTCAAGCGACCCCGACAGCGTCGTCAAACATTTTTCAGACCGAGATTTCATAATAGTAGATGAAGCCCACTATTACCGCAGCCCATCAACTAATAGATACGCCGCCCTAAGAGACCTAATCATAAAGCAAAACGCCCAAGTGGTACTAGCTACAGCAACACCAGTCAACAACAGCCTCATGGACCTCTACTTCCTCCTATCCCTATACCTAAAAGAAGACAGCATAAACGACCTCACAGGTCAGACACTCAAAGGCTACTTTACAGCCAACCAAAAACGATGGCTACAACACCAAAAAATCGAAATGGAACCCGTCCTAGAACGCTTCATAGTGAGACACTCCAGAGAACTAGCCAAAGCCCTAGACAAAGAAGGAAAACTAGACTTTCCCCAAAGAGTCTTAGATTCAGACCCACGCTGCAAATACACAACAAACATAGATTACCAAAAAATCGACGAAATGCTCGATAAAATGAACTTCACCTTCTACGACCTCTCCGTCGACAAAATAGCAGGCCAAATGAAACTACCCGACGGCGCTCCAATATCTCAAGCAGTAGAAGCCACAAACAGAGAATTCCTCAAAAAACTTATCAAAATAATCATCGTCATAAACATATTCAAAAGACTCGAGAGCAGTGTCGAGGCATTCAGAGCAACACTCACATCGCTTGACGAATACATAGTAAAAGCAACCAAATACGCCCAAGAAAAAGGCTACTTTGTTCCCCCAGCTCTTAAGGGAGACCCGCTCTTTACCCTCGATGAAGGAATACCAGATCCAGAAGAACTATTCTCAAAACCAAAATATGCAGCAATGATCAACTCCCTAAAGCTAACCTCCCAAGAAGTTAAGGAATTCATCTCCAATTGCAATGAAGACAGAGAAATGATCAAAAAACTTATCGGCGTTATTCCACCCACGGATAAGAAATGCAACCAATTCAAAGACAGACTTGCAGACATAATCAAACAGATATCACTCGACTCCAACAACGGAGTCATCATATTCTCCCAATATACCGCCACCGCAACATACCTTCACGACAGACTAAAAGACGAAAAATTCAAACATCCCATCCTGCTCACAACAGGGACAATATGCAAAGACCGTGAAGGCAAACACAGCAACAAAACAAGCGTAATAAGAGATTTTCAAAAAGGCGGAGGAATACTCGTAAGCACAGACGTTCTAAGCGAAGGCCAAAACCTACAAAACGCGCAATACGTGATAAACTACGACTTCCCATGGAACCCCGTCGTACTTATCCAAAGAATTGGCAGAATAGACCGAATGCTTTCCCAACATGAGGTAGTCTATCTTACAAACCTACTCCCCAAAAACGGAGACCCAAACGATCCAGCAAGCCTTGAACATTTCATTGGGCTAATGCAGAAGCTCTACAGCAGACTAGAAGCCATCAGATCCACAATAGGTTTAGACGCATCCACCCTAGGAGAAGAAGCCGCACCAAAAGATTTCGGATTCCAAGAAGCAATCGCCAAAAACGACCCAACACTACTTGACGTAATGACAAAAGAACTCGAACAATTCACAAACAGCCCAATGGACGCCCTCGCAAAAATAATGAGCGAAAAAGGACTAGACTGGCTACAATCACTTCCCAAAGGCATAGGCGCCTACAAACAAGGCAGACGCCAAGGACTATTCATACTCTTCAACGACGGAGAAGATTACTACTGGAGACTCAAATACTACGACAAAGGAAAAGAAACAATATCCTCTCCTAACGAAATCATCAACGTCCTCCTACAAGGGGAAAACAAAAACAGCGGAGAAAACATCGCCTATGAAAAGCTCATCGAACGCATGATCCAAATCAAACAAGAACTCAAAACCGAAATTGAAGCCAGCAAAAGGAGAGAAAAGGCCATAGAAGGATTTCCCGTCCGCGCAACATATATCATCAAAGAAATCTACGATGAACTAGCAAAATCCAGTGAAGAGGGCGAAAAGCTAGCAATAGCATTCAGAAAAGCCTCCAGCAGACAAAGCGTAGTCACCGCCTTGAACCGCGCCAGAAGAGAAGGAAGCCTTCTACAAAAGGCAAGAGAACTATTACTTAAAGAAGAGCCTCCACCAACAGCCCAAACCGCAGAAGACAAAGAAACAAAACTCACAAGAGTATGTTGGTGCTGGATCCAACCTTAGGAATAATTAGGCGATTGGAGGCCTCGCTTGATCGTTCTTATACTACGACTGAGCTTAAAGCTACGCTTAGAAGTATTCTGTCAATGGTCTTTCTTTTCTGGGTCCCTTATGACGTATCGGTTTTAGTGTACCTATTGATCTTTTCTGCCTCTTCATTTCTTTCAGGCGCAATTTGGAAAGTTTCCTACAAATTACTTCTTGTATCGGTTTTCTAGTTCTTAAAGTTGGAATAGGAATGAACCATGTATTTGGTTTCCCAACAATCTTATCTATCAATCTCAGCTCCCAAAATTTTTCAAGAGCCTCTCTTATCCAGCTACGTTTCGCTTGGATGGTAGGAGTGTCAAACTCGTGCCACGAAGGAAAAAGCTTCTTCATCTGTTCATAAATCCAATCTAATTCTATTTCATAGGACTTTTTTTCTGGAGCCTGTTGAAACGGTGCGAGAATATACTGGACTAGAACCGTCATGGTATATTGTATGGGGGGCTTTTCTTTCACAAAAGTAAGAGAAAACCTCAGATAGGTTAAGACTGCTTCAGGTATTAAAATGCCACCTGGAGCCTGTACGAGTTTTTCTATTTGGTCATTTCTTGTTTTTCCATAAACACAAAATAGTCTTAACTCTTCTTTGCGTTCACCACCCTTTGGTGGCGTTATTGTCCACGACCATAGCGCGAATCCATGTTCCTTAAGAAAAGAATATCCTTTCTCATTTGACAGCTTTTTTATCATGTCAACCGTTTTTTGAACGTCGTCAATATGACAGACAAGAACTAGATCGTGGCAATCAACACTCTTTACGCTTGGTTTCCAGTTTGAACATGGTTTAGTATATTTCTCTAATTCTTTGATCTCCTCTTCCAACAAGTCTTCCCTAGAAGGTAAGGACCATTTCAATTCAAAGATCAAACCTTTCTTTTCATTTTCGCAAAGTACCACTATGTCTGGGGTTAACTCACGTCCTTCAGCATTAATTAGCTTATGTTCAATACCAACAAAATCCAGACCTTTCAATTGTGTTGTGACTGTATGATAAACGGCGAAAGAAACTGCTACGGTATCCGCATACTTTCGATAATCTTTTGTACATTGGTCTTCATAGACGCGAATGTTTGCCAATCAACTACACCGGAATGCTTTGGATTTCTCCGTCTCCAAGAATCTCCTGGATACGATTCGTCAATCTCCAAGCAGACTGCGGTGTAGCTCGAATAATTGGAGTTATGGTTACGATCTTGCCGAGAACTGTTACACCAAATGAAGACCCATCTCCATAGTCGCCTAAATTTGCCACAAAATAGGGATTTCCGCCATGAATAACTGAGGAGGAATAACTCTTGCTGATCTTCTCTGTTAATCTTTGAAGTTGCTCCTTGTCAAAATCAAAGTTATAGGAAATGCTGAATGGACTCAGCTTTATTTTTCCATCAGAAATAATGCGTTCCCTATGTGCGTAGAATCGTTTCCAATTTATCCCAAGTTCAATTGCTCTCAATACCACGTTTTCGTAGAATGCTGTAAAGTTTCCGAAGGCAAGTTTGCATAATCCACGCCTTGAAATATGAGCCCTAAGCAAAATTCTGTTCGTTTCGCTATCTCGGACTTTGAAATCTGCTCTATCAACTGCAATTCTGTAATCTTTCGTTAGCTTCAGCAATTCTTCTTCAGCGTTTTCTTCCCACAATTGCAACGTTCCTTTTTCGGAGAATGCACTTTCTATTTTCTTAGGTTCTCGCTTGACGGTGATAAAAGTTAATGTAGTTTTTCCATGATATGCATTTTTTATTTCAGTTAGGAGAGCAGATATTTGATAATAGTTTAGGTAAAGTCTTGAAACGGATGGGTATAATGCATTGAAAAGTCTTAGCAAAGCTCTATTAACAAAATAGGATTCCTCATTGCAGAAAGCTATCCAGACGCCTTCATGGCTAGTATCTAAAATGGCATATCCCTTTGTAATATCTTTCCGGACCAGTTTCTTGAGCTGCAGACCATACAAACCATCTTCAATTTTCCTTAGGTTTACATTGTAAACTCTAGCCAGTCGTTCTCTCTGTCGAACTATCTCTTCCAAGTCCTCAATCTCAAGTTCAGATAACAAAATTATTGTTTTCAAAGGCGGTCTTTTCTTTCTGGTAGTATATAGCTTGTCAAAGAATAATTGCATGCCAAGACGGCTTTCGATGCTGGAAGTAGCTTCTTTCATTACTTCCCACCAAACTCCTTATGTTATTAATGATTTTTTCATGATATAACTATTTCACTTGCGTAATCGATTTATTTGTCATTTACGAGTTCTTTTCCGTTTAAGTCCCATGCTCCTCATAGGAATGTTGTTACTGCTCCCCTCTAAAACCACACATGTTTCCATGTGTTCTTCTATTCCCAAATATCTATCAGGAAGCTTGTTGGCGCCCATTGATGCCCTCTTTTTTCAGCCACTTTTTGACCTAATTCCTTCGTCAGTTTCTTGTTCATGCGCTGGATCCTACGTGTAACATCCCACCTTTTCAAGCCGTATTCACCTAGCTCTGTAGCTATAGCCGAAGGCAGTAAACCCCCTACACCCTTCTGCATCAAACACGTAATAATTTCAACGTCTACCTCATCTTCACATGCAACTTTCTGAATATAACTAGGCTGAAAACTCATCCACTCACGCAAACCCGCCATTAAAGTCCGCGTTCTAAGGTCAATTTGGCTGATTTTTCCCTCAAGAAGCCTTATCCGCTCGAGTATGTACTGTAGCCGTCCAACCTTCTCAGCCCTAGTTCTACGTTTCCCAGAACCCTTCTGTGCAACCTTTTCAGAGGTTCCATGCACACACTGCACGTTTACTTCCTCTCAACCATCAACACAACACACATTTCACGTCTCAAATTACCTAGGGAAGCGACGCACAAAACGGGTGCTCGTAGCGGATAGATTTCGACTCCTTTTAACCAGCGAAGGCAAAATATCAGCTCCTCCAGAAGCCCTTTAGGACGAGTCTTCATTCCGTGCATCACCAAACTTCCTAGAAGCGCCTCACCTAGCCTCCTATGACGCTTCGTTTCAGTCGGTCCACAATCTCGTCTATGACTCCGTCAGGCGCGTTGGGACGAATCTTTCGGATGTTCTCTGCAACCCAGTATGGAAAGCGGTTTCTGAAGGCTTTTCTTCCCTTCTTGCTTGCTTCCCACAACAAGCCCTTAGCTTCCAACGTCTTCATGTACGCCGCATTCGTGCTCTGAGTATAGCCAGTCTGAATCTCTTCGGGTAGGAAAGTTACTTCTGGATCCATACGTAGACAAGCCTTCAAAACAGCGCTTCCCGCTTGTCCACGCCTCTTCAAATCCTGCAGAAAAGCCTCAGCATCCCTAATCCAACTCCTATTGTTTGCATCGTCCAGAGTCTGCTGGAAAAGCTCCTTGCGCAACTCGTCCTCTCGCCTGTAGGTTTCCAGCTCAGCCTTGTATTTGTCCCGCTCTTCCTGCAGGGCCTTAACATCCTTCGGAATCAACTCCAAATCCAAATGGTCAGCCGTCTCCACGATCAAATCAGCCCAGTCACCCCACAACTCCCGAATCCTCGAGAACTTCTCCTCGAATTCCCCAGCTATCTTTTGAGTCTCTGTCAATCGTCCTTCAAGGTCGTTTACTTGGTTCTCTAAAGCCTGAATTTTGCCTAGCAGCTTCGGCTTCTCTTCAGCCGTGAGAACCTGAGCCTCTAACTCCTTGATTCTGGCTCTCAAACGCTCAGCCTCTAAGCCCAAGGCTTCCCTTCCAGATGTAGCCTCAGAAAGCTGCGATTCCAAAGACTGAACCTTGCTAAGAAGCTGCTTTCTCTCAGTCTCCAAAGCCTCAACTCGCCTTAGGATGTCTTCAGGAACAGCAGTGGGCATTGCCGGAGGAGCCTTAATAATCTTGGATAAGTCGGCTATGGCATGCTCCAGCTCAGGCGTCTCCACAGCCTTCGCAATAGGCGTCTTACCGCCATGAGTGCATAGGCGCTCTTTGCTACGTACCTTAATATGCTCCGCAGTGAGACCCCTCACGAAGGCTGTTCCTTTCGGCAACTTCTGAATCTCATCAATCTCTTCCTTCGTGAAACCGCTCTCCCTCAGCCAAGACAGGTCAGCAGGATCCACCAGCTTGAAAATGAGCCTAGTAGGACACTGGCTTAACACAGCCTTCGCCACCTCAGCTGCACGCCTGGCAATACACACATAGCCTAAACCACGATGACGACCTCGAGCCGCAACCTCCCAAGCCCAATAAATCACCTTATCCTGCAGCTTCTTAATTCCCGGCAACCTAACCCTACCAATCTCAGGAATCAAGACATGTGCCTCTTCCATGAAAACCACTAAAGGCATGTTGTATTGCCCCTCAGCTTCGTACAAAGCCTCGAGAAAATTCCCCAAAACAGCATACTGATCTGCCATCGTAGCGTTTCTTGAATCGAGAACGACAGAGTACCCTTTCTCTGCAATGCGTCTAGCCAAGGTTGCAGCCGTTTCAGACGTCACTATCAAATCAGCCTTGTAACCCTTAGGACGCCCCACGGGCTTGCCAACGGCAGCAACAATAACTGGATACCGCTCTTTAAGCGTCCAATACTCGCCCTCAGGATCAATAACCACAAAAGGCTGCTTAACTTCGCAGAGCTGTTCACACATCTTGCCCGCTTCATAACTCTTGCCAATCCAGCGAATTCCAATGATGGCTAGGGGCTGACTAATCATATAGTCGTGAACATTAAGCTCTAAATCTCCGTCGCCTTCAATGACGGCTGGCGAAATAACAGCGTCGCTCATTCCATCCTCACCTTCAAAGCCTTAGTCCTCAAACATATGACGAAATCTACAACCACGCAGCTCTGCGACTCTTTGATCCACCAGGCACACACTTCGCGGATGCATGTGGCCCGTCGTATAGGGCATAGTGGCGGCGGCTTTTCTTCATTGCTCACAGCAAAACCTCCTCACGTTCTGTCTCAACACTGGTCCACTCCTTCAAATGCGAACTGTAAAACTCATCCTCTTGTTCTACCGCTTCAAAGCGTCCCAGAACCTCAGCCAACTTCCTAGCAATAAGGTGATGACACAGCGGAGCCTTTCCGTCGATGACGCTGAAATAGAAATCATCACAAGAACAATAGCCAACCACATGGTAAATGAGATATTCACGGTCTCTGCCAACCACAATCCACACTACTCGCCCACTGGGCCTAAACACGTACTTCTTCACCCTCCCGTCCTTCAAAGTCTCCCAAGCCCTGTTAAACCGACTACCATAAAGCCTCCAAAGCTCCACAGGGTCAGAGTCGATGCGAATTCTGCTCAAAGCTTCAACAACAACTCTATAGTCCACTTTCACCCTATCCTTCTCTGGGCTTCAGTCTAATCTCACACCAAACCCAGTTAACCACATACTCTGCCCCGCAAACCTCACAAGCCCACTCAGAAAACTTCGGCTGCTCAGCACCATGCTCCTCCACAAACTTTTGCAGATCTTCAGGAAGAGGCGCAACAATCTCGACTGGCTTAGCCAGAATCTCCTCTTTACTCTCTGGATTATCCTTTATAGCGTGAACCAATGCCTCCGTCTTCTTGAAGCTCAGCTTATCACTAGCAACTTTTGAGACGACAGCTGGCTGGTCTTCTTTTGGAAGCTCCGCAATCTCTCGGGCATGAGCCGTTTCTATAACACGTGTTATAAGCGCTTCACGAGTTTCAGGCGCAAGCCTCTCCGCAAGCGCTAGGCGATAGCTAACCCATGCCTGGGTCTTCCTAAACCTCTCCGCAACATCAGTCTGCGTATAGCCAAACTGCTCCATCATCTTTTTAATGTGCAAGCCCTCTTCAAGCTCTTCCAAACGCTTGCCATGCATCTGATTAACTCGCATGGCCAGTAAACAGGCCTCCTCGTCACTCAGTCTTCTAACCTCAGCCCTAACCACTCCATGACCAAGCTTCTTCAAAGCCCGAATCCTATGCTCTCCATCAATCACCTGGTAGACATTCGGCTTCGTCGGATGCCCTCTAACAATGATGGGCTTAAGCTGTCCTTCCCGCTCTATGCTCTCAGCCAACTCCTCAACGTAGCCCTCACTGAACGTCTTTCTAGGCGAGAAAACATCCGTCTCCAACTGCTCCAGCTCAAGATTCACTGTCGAAACTTCGCTCATTTCTTCACCGGCTTACGAGCTATGCAAAATTCTTCTTGACTTTTCAACGGGCTACAACTCACAGAGAGAAAATAAGCCTCTTGATAGGTAATGTAGAGGATTAATGGAACGTAGCCATTTTTCGCTATTTTATCGATGGTTTTTCTAGAGATTCTGCAATTGTTTCCAAACTTGACATCCACAGCATAGGCTTCCCCGTTCTTGAAGGCGAGAATGTCATAGCCAGCGTGGACTCCGATCGAATTTAAGTTCTCAATTATGCTGAATCCGTTGTCCCTCAATACTTTTTCAGCAATTTTCTCTCCAACATTTCCTAGAATTGTTCCCGTCCTGAGCCTAGGAGTCTTTAATACTCCGATTTTTCTTAGCGTTCTAGCCTTGCTACACAACCCAACCAAGTTTCTTCCAAGCTTCTTAGCGATGAAACTGGGCCTATATCCCTTTTCATACATTTCCACAAGGAGTTTTTCTTCCTCCTCTGTCCATTTTCTGCCCTTGAACCAAGGCTGCAGAGCCCTATCAGAACGAAGCCTATAGAGAAAGTATGGATCCTTCTTTAAACCAAGCTTCATTCCCCAGTGCTCAATTGTCCCCACATGAACACAGTATTTCCTAGCGAGCTCTAGGTTAGAAGTCACAGGATACAGTTCAACAAACCCTTTCCTCTGTTCCTCCGAAAGTCTATTCCAAACCCACCTAGCCATCTTTGTTCCTCCTTGGTCTACGACTTATGAAACGATTTTCTGAACCACTGAAGCTGTACTCGTAGGCTCCCAGCTCCAGCTTGCCCTCGCTTTTCTGCATAGCCTTCGCCAATTCTTCAGCGCCCTTGGTGTTAGCGAAGATCCAGCCAGCCTCGCCCTCTTTCGCAGGCTCCTTCGTCTTGTAAGTGGTCCAAGGCAAACCGTCAAGCTCGGCCAAGTCAATCTTAGGAACTTCCGCTTCAGGCTTCGCCTCAACTGAAAGCCACTGGTCCAAAATGCCTTCGAGACTCATCCTAATCGCTTGGACATCTTCGCTCTCAGCGGGCACTGCCTCAAGCTGATAGTAAACCTTGCTCCACTCGCCCTCAGGCCCGTCATGTGGTACGGACTTGCCCTTCCCAACCACAATACGCTCAATCTTCAACCCCTTTCACCTCCACGGAGTTTTTCGCATTCAGCCTAAGCTCTTGAATAAGCGTCTTCATCTGCTCCGCCACAGCCTGCAAACCCTTAATCAAGCTCATGTGCTCCCGCATAGCCACACCAAAAGTTTTGAGAACATCTTTAACCTCAGCCATATCGCCTTGAAGACCCAGCATCCTCAAAGGCATAATCAAATACTCCTTGGCAAGCTCCGCATCAAAATAGTCAATCTCGCCAGCGCCCTCAGACTTGTCCATCTTCCCAACGTCGCTGCTGAGCTCCATAAAATCCGTGAACCAACGAGCCACTGGATCAGAAACAGCATAATGCGGCTTCCGAAGCAGCTTAGGAGCCCCAAGTTTCATACCAAACTTCTCTTCAAGAACCCGTGCCAAACGCAAACACTCAAGAATAGCCAACAAAGTGGCCTCATTAGGGTCCTCAGAAAGAATCTCATCAGCATGAACGATAACGTGCTTAGTGGTCTTCTCAACCGTTAAGCCACATTCACAACCCACAAGTTTAGTCCAGTTAGCCATTTGAACCCTATTCCAGTCAACAGCAGAACCAGAACTGTCCAAAACAGGGAACTTCAGACTATACGCATGAAGCCTAACGCCTTTAAAAGGCAAACTCTCACCCCCTGTGAGACTTTTTTTAACTGAATCAGCAAGCTTGTAACCGGTCATGTTAGGCGTCTTCACTTCAAGCTTGATCCACCCCATTTTGAGCCATTTTTTGACGTGATAATGGAGAACTTGAGGAGAAAAACCCAGAATTCTCGCCACTTTGGAAGGGTAATTACCTGCGTCCAGTAGAAGCAGAGCCCGAACACTAGTATGCTTTAAAAATCGTTTTTTAACTGCTTTTTTAACTGAATTTTTGACCGAGTTTTCATGCATAACTTTGACACCTCCAATGGAGCTAAAGAGGCTTCTACAGCTCTTCCTCCAGCCTCTTCGAAGCCCTCAGCTGAGCACTCTTAAGGTCAAGCTCCGTAACCCTCTCCTGAAGACATCTGAGACCCTGCGCAAAAGCATCCCGCGTGCTATGAACTATGCCCCTCTCCTTAAGCTGAAGATAAACCTCAGCAACCTCCCCACTCAAAGGAAAGTTAACCCAAACCCTACGAGGCTTACCCGGCTCCAACACTACCTTAGGCGTCACTACTTGCACCTCTCCCTTCTCGGGTCGACAACATCAGCTTCAAACCCTTCACAATCACCAGAACACTCTTTATCGCCGTCTTCAAGTCACACTGCCGAGGATAGACAACCGCTGCCTTAGCGTTTGGAACCAACAACCACTCGTAGCCTAAGATCTCTATGACTTCTTTAGGTATGTACGCCGTCCTCTGCTGATTCACCCGTATAACAAACTCAACCATCAAACCAGCCTCACTAGACAATCGCCATAAAACCACAAGAATTTTCTGCCCCTTGCAATGGACACTATCCATTACGGAGGCTTCCAAAGGACACTGTCCATTACAACAGCCTCCAATGGACAGTATCCGAAAACGGACATATCCAGACACCATTCACAAGAGAGGGTCTCCCTCTTAACCGCTAGACACATCCAGCATTTTAGTCCTCATCCAACAGCTAAAGTGAGAACATGATGACAAAATGGCGAGGATCTCAGTCTTCAAAGGACGAGAAGCGAGATTCAACAAGGCCATCTTCTGGGTCCTCGCCCAACAAGGTTCACTAACAATCTACGACATATGGCGAAAGCTGAGGACCCAAAGAGACTTCATATACATAGGCTATAACACAGTGAACCGAAGGGTCAGAGCCTTAGAAGAGTGTGGCTACGTCGAAAAAAGCGGAGAAAGAAAAACAAAAACAGGTTTTGCAGCTAGACTTTACCAGCTAACTGCCAGAGCTTACGTGGCCATATTACTGGATAAAATTAACCTAGATGACTTCATCGAGAAAGCGCCAGACACTAGCATACTCCATGTGATGGCAGCTTTCATATTGCAATCATGAGGCTTAATTGCTCCTATCGCGTATGCAGGCCCCTTGGCAATAGTTAAATAATATGCTTATGTCAATCTTTGAGGAGGAAGGCACTATGTCTATAAGAATTGGTAGGCTCCTGGGCGTTCCATTAATACTTCACTACACGTTGATTCTTGGTGTTTTGCTCATTACATGGACTCTTACCGTGGGTTACTTACCATCAGAGTATCCCGGGCTCGCTTCGGCGACATACTGGTTAATTGGTGCAATTGCAGCGATTGTGCTTTTTACATCGGTTTTGATTCATGAATTAGCACACTCATACATCGCTAAGAAAAGCGGCTTGCCGGTGAGGCGCATAGTTCTCTTCATTTTTGGCGGTGTATCTGAAATCGAAGAAGAGCCAAAGGAAGCCAACCTTGAATTCAAGATGGCTTTGGCTGGGCCTCTTACAAGTTTTGGCATTGCTCTAGTTCTGTGGTTGTTTCAATATGGAGCGTTAGCACTTAGGGCTAGTGTAGTGATTGTCGCGCCCTTAGAGTATGGGGCTTACATTAATGTGTTGTTAGGCGGCTTCAATCTGGTTCCAGCTTTTCCCCTTGACGGAGGGAGGATTCTCAGGGCAGGGATTTGGCGTTGGAAGAAAGATCTTATAAAAGCGACTAGGATAGCGACTAGAGTCGGAGTTGTCTTTGCCTATTTGATGATTTTCGGCGGCTTTATGTTCCTCATCGGCGGAGTGTTCATCAGTGGCTTATGGTTCATTTTGATCGGATGGTTCCTGAAGAACGGGGCTGAATCGAGCTATAGACAGACCATTATCAGTGAGGCTTTGACAGGCGTTTCTATCCGCGAGATAATGACCCGTGATGTTCACACAGTGGATGCTGACACTTCGGTTAAAGATGTTGTGGAAACGCATTTTACACAGTACAAGCATGGTGGATTTCCAGTTGAAAAAGACTCAAGATTGCTCGGTCTTGTCACGCTTGAAGACATAAGGAAGATTCCCAGAGAAAAATGGCAAGAAACAAAGGTAGGTGATGTCATGACTCCCTGCGAGAAGCTGAAATGTGCGAGTCCAGATGAACTCGCAGTTGATGCTCTTATGAAAATGTCAAAACAAGAAATTGGGCGGCTTCCAGTTCAAGAAGATGGAAAACTGGTTGGAATCGTCACGCGCGGCGACATACTGCACACCATTCGAGTCAGAACTGAATTAAAAGGTTAAGCAACTATGGTAAATGTGAGCGCTTCTTGTCACTGTAATTGGTGCAAAACTTGATCGGAACGTTGTCCCTTATCAAGAATGAGTCTGTTGTGGGCACAGATGATCTGCAAGCTCATTGTCTTCAGGCATGCTGAAACAACCGACAACGCTCGCATGATATTCTCAGGTTGGCGTGATCCACGACTGACCCCCAAAGGGTTCTTGCAAGCGCAAGAAGTTGCAGAGCAACTCAGGGACGAAAAGATCAATTATGCCTTCACTTCCCATCTCAGCCGAGCTCGCACAACCCTCGAGATTGTTCTGGAAGCTCATCCAGACGTTCCGGTCTTTGTGGACGATAGGCTTATTGAACGTTGCTACGGTCTACTTCAGGGAAAGAGCAAAAGGCGAATCGCAACGGAGAAGCCTGAATGGTTTGCCAAGGTTCATCGAGGCTATGATTTCCCTCCACCCGAAGGAGAGAGTCTGAGGATGGTTGAGAACCGCACCCTACCTTTTCTGAACCAGCTCAAAGGGTGGCTTCGAGAGAACCCTGGAAACGTCGCCATCTCATGCCATGGTAACTCGATGCGCCCAATCCGCAGAGTCTTCGAGAACCTAAGCCTTAAACAGATGCTTCAGATCGAAAACCCCCAAGACAAGGCTATCGCATACGCGCTTCACTGTCACGAAGTCCGTCTTGAAGGACCAGGGACGAGAACCCATAAGTCTGATTGGCGAGGCATACTGATACCTAAACAGGTTAAACTGGCAACAGACACCCTAAACCCCTTAAAGAAATACTACTAGCCATAGAAGCAGGATTGCTCAGAAGTAAGCTTCGATAACATATCGACGCATCATTCTGTGACTGTTAAAGTGGTAGGCAATCTTTCCTATCGAGTTCTTCATCATCTTTATCCATTCATCTTTTCTTTTGTAAAACATGGGAACAATTATGTATTCTAACTTGTTGTAGAAGTCATCTAGTTCTCTCATGTGGCGCTCCGTCATCGACAAGTGCTCGTCTGAGTGTGGTCCTATTGCCCAGCCCGTTATGTTTTCTATCCAGCCTTCAATCCACCAGCCGTCTAGGACACTGAAGTTTATCACTCCATTGTGGGCTGCCTTCATCCCGCTTGTACCTGAGGCCTCTAGGGGTGGCAGAGGCGTATTTAACCAAACATCAACTCCTGAAACCAGTTTTGCCGCAAGATTCATGTCATAATTCGTTAAATAAACAATCTTGACCTCGTTTTTCAACTTCTCAATGTAGCCAAAGACCTGCTCAATCATTTTTTTCCCTGATTCATCTCGGGGATGGGCTTTTCCAGCAAAGATTACCTGGACATTGCCCCTACTATTTACTCTTTTTAGTTTTTCCAAGTCTGAGAACAGTAGGTTAGTCCTTTTGTATTCGGTGGCTCTTCGTGCAAATCCAAGAGTCAACGTATCATAGTCCATACCGATGTTCGTTACCTTATTAACGTAATCAATCAACATCTTTTTTGATTCTCTATGTGCTTGCCAAATTTCTTCATCGGGAATTGTCTCCACCCTTACAAGTAAATCGGGCTCGTGCGCCCATCCTGGAAGATACTTGTCATATAATTTTTTGAAACTTGCGCAGGTCCACGTACATGAGTGAATGCCATTGGTAATTGCGTGAATTTCGTAGCCTGGAAACATTTCTCTAGAAAAGTCTCCATGTCTCTTGGCTACACCATTAACATAATTGCTTAAGTTGAGAGCAAGAAGCGTCATATTCAATCTATCTTGCCCACCTAAGTTCTTCAAAATGTCGAACGGGATAACTTCTCCCAAAATTTCTTGAATGATACCGTAGGAGAATTTGTCATGTCCTGCCTCAACAGGAGTGTGCGTAGTAAAAACACATAAATTTCTGACCTTGTCGATGTTCATTTCATGCTTTTTTAGCAATTCGAGGGCCAGGAAACTGGAATGTCCTTCATTCATGTGATATTTGCGGACATCAAGACCGAGTTTTTCCAGCATCCTCACGCCGCCAATTCCCAAAACAATCTCTTGCTTAATTCGGTATCCTTCATCGCCACCATACAAAAAGGAAGTAATCTCTCTGTCCTCAGGGCTGTTTCCTTCTACATCTGTGTCGAGAAAGTAGACATGAACAACCCCGCCCGTTTGGCTCTCAATGGTGTAGAGCCAAGCTTTAACATGAACATCCCTTCCTTGAATTTGTACTTTAACCTCTGCAGGAAGTGGTTGCATGAAATCTGAAGGATTCCACGGATCTTGATGCTCTATTTGTCTTCCTTCACGGGTTAATTCTTGTCTGAAGTATCCTTTTTTGCTGGCTAGCGTAGCTCCTACTAAAGGAATGTTCAGATCCGCACTAGATTTTATGGTGTCGCCTGCAAGAACTCCAAGTCCTCCGCTGTAGGTGTGGATGTTATTCGATAATGCAATTTCCATGGAGAAGTAGGCGACTTTTTGTTTCATCAAGCTTTCTTTTGATTTAATCAACTTTTTCAACCCTTTAAGACGATAGGATTTCAGCTAAGCGATAGAGATGTTGGTTCAAATCTTTCTTCTGTTTCCACGAATAGTCTAGGTCAACCCACGTCAATTTTTGTCCTCTGATTCCAACCATTTTCTTCTTTGCGCCTTTTAAGAGGAGTTCTACAGCTAGTGCTCCAAATTGATTTGCGAGAATCCTACTGTGCGCTGTAGGTGGTCCTCCCCTCAACGCGTGGCCGAGGATTGTCAAGCGGACGTCGTAGCCTGTTCGCTTTCTTATTTCTTCAGCTATTAGAGAAGAATCTCCCACACCTTCAGCCATAACTATTATTTCTGAGGTTTTTCCTTTCTTCCGTCCTTGCTCAAGTTTTTTGCAGATGGATTCTACATCAAGTTTGATTTCTGGAACAAGGATAAATTCAGCTCCTTCAGCGAATCCCACAGCAAGGGCCAGAAAACCTCTTTTTCGCCCCATGACTTCAACGACGAATACTCGTTCATGAGAAGTGGCAGTGTCGCGGATTCGGTCAATTGTGAATAGGGCAGTGTTGACGGCGGTGTCGAAACCTATGGTGGTGTCTGTGCCAGCGACATCATTATCTATTGTTGCAGGCACTCCTATAACTGGTATCCCGCTAGCTTCGTAGAGTTCGCTTGCTCCTCTGAAAGAGCCGTCTCCTCCGATTACAATGAGCCCGTCAATTTTGTAATTTTTTAAAGTATGAACGGCTTTCTGAATTCCCTTTTCAGTTTTTATTTCTTCGCATCGCGCGGTTCTTAGTATGGTTCCTCCATGATTGATTATTCCACTAACTGAACGAATATCTAAAGAATGAATCTTTTCTTCAATGAGCCCTGCATAACCTCTTTCGACTCCCACAACTTCCAATTCGTTAAATATTGCAGTTCGAACTATTGAGCGGATTGCAGCATTCATTCCTGGGGCGTCGCCGCCCGCTGTTACCACACCAATTCTTTTCACGTCACTCCCTCTGCAAAAAAGTATTGTTTACATCTCTAAAATTTCTTCTTTTATTGCTCTGTGGGTTTCGAGAACTGGAGCAGTTGTATTGACAATATAGACTTTCAATGGAGCAAAGAGTTCTTTGAAAAATTGTCTTCTCAACTTAGTTTTCCTTTCGTCTTTCACAAGCATGTGGGGGTTGCAGAAGCCCACAGTTTCTATGTAGTTGGTCGCTTCTGCAGGTGATAGTTTTCTTACGATCTCTTTGTCTTTAACGTCTCGCTTCAGCAACATAGCTTTCTTTAACGTAGTCATCGGCAAAATTTTCCCCTTACCAACAACCCATCTAACATTGACAACCCCTCTACCTTTCAAATCAAATTCAGCTTTGTCTACAAGCTTTTGGTATTCGCCCCAGTTGTCAGCGATATCGGCTTGGATGTAGAAATTTTTCTCAGAACTGAATGCGAGAGCTTGATCTGCCATCAGGCGAACGAAGAACCAATCGTCTGATATGACGCGAACGCCAGAAAGTCTAAGAAGGCCATAAGTATGTGTTGTTTTGCCTGTTCCGGAGGGAGCAATTAAACAGACTCCCTGTCCATCGATGTCCACGCAAGCACCGTGAACTGAATTTATGTCATGGCTGTCCTCGAGAATGTCGCTGGCGATGCTTAAAGCAATGGATTTTATCCAACCATAATAGTCTACGTTAATCAGAAATGCAGTTTTTGAAAGCTGATCGTAGAATACGCGTTGTCTCCCGCTATTTTCTTCTGTCACCACCATTCTTCCGTGAGAACGAACATGTGCAGACATGGGGTAGAAGTTTTCTTCCCAGCGTTCCTTGACATACTTTATGTCGGTTAAGAGTTTGATGCAGCACCCATATACGTCGGCTCTTTCTTCATAGAGAATACGTTCGCCGTATTTCTTCATTAACTCGTTCTTTTCATTGATGGAAATAAGTTCAACTTCATATTTTGATGTTATAGCAATCACCTCTTTATCCTGCTTCTCACGAGTTTTCTTACTTCGTCAGCAAAGAAGACTGAACTTGAAACGATAACTATTGTTAGCCAATCCCAAATCGAGAGAACCGACGTGCCCAGGGCAACTTGAAAGAAGGGAAGAATAGTTGCCAACACCAGCAATGAAACCGAGGCAATAATGGCGGCAAACAGATATTTGTTTGCGAAGAAGCCTAATCTGAAAACTGATTTGGTTCGTGATCTGCAGTTCAGTGAACTAAACACTTGGAACATTGCCATGGTGGTGAATCCGAGTGTCTGTGCTCTAATAAGGTTTCCATCGTTCCATTCGTTCGTGAAAATCCATAGTGTCCCAATCATCATGAATATGCCGACGTAGATGGTGTTCATTACGATTTCTCGGTTTATTATTTTCGCGGTGGGTTTTCTTGGGGGTTGATCCATAACGTCTTCTTCTTTTGGCTCCATTGCCAATGTTACGTCAAGCAGACCGTCGGTTACAAGGTTGACCCACAATATTTGAACGGGAGTAAAGATAAGCGGTGCATGGGGCAAGAGAATCAATGCGGCTAGTATTGTGAGGATTTCACCAGTGTTGGTGGTTACCAAAAATTTCACGACTTTTCTTATGTTTTCAAACACCACACGTCCTTCTTCAACTGCATTAACAATGCTGGCGAAATTGTCATCAGCCAAAACCATGTCGGCCGTTTCTTTTGTGACATCTGTTCCCGTGATTCCCATTGAAACGCCGATTTCGGCCGCTTTCAAAGCAGGCGCATCGTTAACGCCGTCACCTGTCATCGCCACTATGTGTCCCTTTCGCCTAAGAGATTCAACAATCCTGAACTTATGGGTTGGAGACACTCTGGCAAAAACCGATGTTTCTTCTGTAACAGCGTCTAACTCGTCGTCATTCATGCTATCCAGATCCTCTCCGGTGAGAACTTTTGAGCTTGGTTCAAGGATTCCGATTTCTTTTGCAATAGCCTCTGCTGTTAGCTTGTGGTCTCCCGTGGCCATGACAACTTTTATTCCTGCTCTTTTGCAGAGTTGAACCGCGTTTTTCGCCTCGGGTCTAGGCGGGTCAATCATTCCGGCAAGTCCGACAAAAACTAGAGCGGCGCTTTTATGGCGTATTTTTTCTTTGAAATCGTCAGGCGTTTCTTCCTCTATTGTTTGGTACGCAAAGGCGAGGACCCTTAGTGCCTCACTAGCCATTTGAGTGCCAACTTTCAAAATCTCTTCTTTCTTTCGCTGTGTCAGTCGCCTTGTCTCCCCGTCTTCTAGAATTTCTGAACAAATTTCTAAGACAGTTTCAGGCGCACCCTTTACATAAATTTGCAGAAACTTTGCGGAGCTCCTATGGAAGGTAGCCATGTATCTCTCCTTTGGGTTAAACGGAATCTCATCGACTCGTGGAAACTTTTCTTCTAATTCGTGCTTTTCGAGTTTCGCCTTTTGCGCCGCAACCACCAATGCTCCTTCTGTTGGATCGCCGTAAATTTCCCAGCGGTATCCATCCTTGACTTCATGTTGCCTGAGTCGAGCGTCGTTGCAGAGAGCAGCGATCTGGAGCAACAGGCTAAGCTCTTCATCCTTGATTGTGTCTACTGCGTTGCCCTCTACCTCGAAATGCCCTTCTGGAGCATAGCCAGCACCAGTAACCTTGACCATTCTGTTGTCCACGAATATTTTTTGCGCCGTCATTTGGTTGGTTGTGAGAGTTCCAGTTTTGTCTGTGCAAATCGCTGTTGCAGATCCTAGGGTGTCAACTGCTTGTAGTTTTCTGATTATGGCGTTGCGTTTAGCCATTCTGTTTACGCCAACTGCCAACGTGATCGTCATTACTGCTGGCAATCCTTCAGGGATGGCTGAGACTGCAGTTGCCAAGGCGAATAGAAACACTTCGTAGAAATCGAATCCACGAAGCAGACTAACTGCAAGTACTAAACCGCTTGCTAGAAGGGCAAAGAGCCCAAGTTTTCTGCCAAGGTCTGTAGTTCGCTTTTGAATGGGAGTTTCGGCTTTTTCGGTCTCTTTTATTAGCTTAGCGATTTTCCCTATTTCGGTTTTCATTCCAGTGGCTACAACAACTGCTTTTCCTCTTCCCTGCGTGACTATCGTGCCCGAGAACGCCATGTTTGTTCTGTCAGCTACTGGTAAATCTTTGTTCAGAGTGTCGATTGTTTTTCTCACCGGGGTTGACTCGCCAGTCAACATGGACTCATCTATTTCAAGGTTTGCAACTTCAAAAATGCGGGCGTCTGCGGGAACTTTATCTCCAGCTGCTAAGAGTATGATGTCTCCAGGAACTATTTCCCTTGCCTTAACCCGCATTTCTAGGCAAGCTCCTCGTTCAGGGCAGCCTCGGATTACTTCGGCTTCCGATGCAGCCATCGATTTCAAGGCTTGAAGAGCAGCTTCTGCTTTGAACTCTTGAAAAAATCCTACAGTGGTGTTGAAGACTATAACGACGGCAACAACCATCGTGTCAATGAGCTTGCCGACGAGAAATGAAATTAATGCTGCTGCGACAAGCACTCCAACAAGCGGGTTCTTCAGTTGGTTCACAAGCAGGGCAAATTTGCTTATTCTTTTCTCTTCTTCTAGCTCGTTGACTCCATATTTAAGGAGTCGCTTCTCAGCCTCGGCACTTGTTAATCCCCTTTCGCTCGTCTCAAGCGTTTTGAATGCTTCTTCAATTTTAGAAGCGTGCCAAACATTTTCTTCAGCCAAGTCTCTAATCTCCAGACATTATTTTGGAGCAATTATAATTAAGCATCATACTTATATGATTCTTTGATCTGGGGACGAATTGCATGCTTGAGGAAAGCATTTTTCATGGGGAATTTGAACGGGGATTTACATATTCTGCAATAAATTAGAGAATTGCAGAGAGTGAATTTGCCACATGATCGACAGCGATTAGCGAAATTAGAAATGCCTTTTGGAAATGCCTGTTTATAACTCTTTAAACTCTAATTGGATCAATGCGAATGGCAAGAAGAATTCTTCTCATTGTTGTGTTTGATTTCTCTGATGATTTCGCCAGATGGTTTCTCAATCCATCGACAGAATCGGTTATAATCTAGTTCTTAAAATTACTATAAAGAGAGGCAACAGGAATGGAAAAAAAGAGAGTTTTGACAACAAACCAAGGAGTACCGATCACTGACAACCAAAACTCATTAACCGTCGGCGAACGCGGGCCAGTTCTTCTGCAAGATGTCCAGTTCATCGAGAAGATGGCTCACTTCGACAGAGAGCGCATCCCAGAAAGAGTTGTTCACGCAAAGGGAGCAGGAGCACACGGCTACTTTCAGGTCTACAAGAGTATGGCACCCTACACGAAGGCGAAATTCCTCCAAGACCCGGAGAAGAAGACCCCTGTTTTTGTAAGGTTTTCAACCGTGACTGGGGGAAGAGGATCCGCTGACACAGTACGAGATCCACGAGGATTTGCTGTGAAATTCTACACTGAAGAAGGAAACTACGACTTAGTTGGCAACAATCTTCCTGTCTTCTTCATCAGAGACGCAATCAAATTTCCAGATATGGTTCATGCATTCAAGGGTGCCCCTGATAGCAACATACCATCCGCTTCCTCCTCACACGACAGCTTTTGGGATTTCATATCCTTAACCCCTGAATCGACTCACATGATTATATGGCTCTTCTCAGACCGTGGGACACCGAAAAGCTACCGGATGACTGAGGGCTTTGGCGTCAATACATATGTCTGGGTGAACTCAGAAGGAAAACGGCGATATGTGAAATACCACTGGAAGCCAAAATTGGGGGTGCACAATCTTGACCGACATGAAGCCACTCGCCTAGCAGGTGTCGACCCAGACTATCTCACCCGCGATCTCTGGGACACCATAGCCAAAGGTGAAGAGGTTGAGTATGAACTGTATGTCCAGCTGATGGAAATCGAGGATGAGCTGAAACAGGATTTTGATCCACTGGATCCCACAAAGACATGGCCTGAGGACAAATTCCCGCTGATGCCAGTTGGGAAGATGATACTGAATCGCAATCCTAAGAACTTTTTCGCTGAAGTTGAACAGGCAGCTTTCTGTCCAGCAAGCATTGTTCAAGGAGTAGAATTCTCAGCGGACAAGTTGCTTCAAGGTCGAACATTCTCGTATGCTGATACGCAGCGTCATAGATTGGGACCAAACTACCTACAAATTCCTGTGAACCGCCCCGTGGTGGAGGTCAATAACAGCCAGCGCGATGGGTCAATGCAATTGGGAGAATACAGTGGTCCGGTGAATTATGAGCCGGCAAGCATTGCTGGCGGTTCACCCGTGGAGGCTCCATCAGAAACTCCATCCGTATACCGCGTTGAGGGAGAGGTCACTAAGAAGAAGATTAGTAAAACCAACGACTTCCAACAGGCTGGGGAGAAATATCGTTCCTTAAGCCAGATGGACAAAGAGCATTTAGTGGATAATCTCATCGCAGATCTTATGCCCATAGATAAGCAGATCCAGCAACGAGTGATAGCGAATCTGACCAAAGCTGACCAAGAGTTAGGCAGATCCGTAGCTGAAGGACTAAAACTCTAAAACAGATGAACTATTGAGAGATGTCAAGGTGATAAATATGAAAGGGTACGTGACAGCTATTGAGAAAGAGACAGAGAAGAATAATGATTTCCGTCGTGTGTTGTACACTGGGAAGTACAGTCAGCTGGTTCTCATGAGTCTCAGACCTGGGGAAGAGATAGGTGAAGAAACACATGGGGATGTCGATCAATTCTTCAGATTTGAGAGAGGAGAAGGAAAAGTGATCATCGACGGCATAGAACACCCCGTCAAAGACGGGGATGCGGTTATAGTCCCTGCGGGCGCCAGACACAATGTAATCAATAAATCTAAGCGTGCGAACCTTAAACTTTACACGATTTACTCACCACCTGAGCACCAAGACGGCGTAGTACGCCATACTAGAAAAGAAGCGATGGCTAGCGAGGAGCACTTCGACGGTCGCACAACAGAATAACAATTCTCAGTATAGTTGATGTCCAACCCCGCAATATCTTCCTTATCTTTTTTTACAGCAAATCATTTTTAATATTCAATTTTTGAATTTGTAGCGGTTTTGGTAGCCCGGGATACGTGACATATCTCATGCATGAAGTGATAGCAAAATTAAACAAGTCCGAAAGCATGATATGTTTTTATGAACCAACCTGAGGGCAGACGCAGACCAAGCAGTCTTAAGAAGGCGATATTCATAGTAGCTGGAACTATTTCTTTAGGATTGGGGGCTGCAGGCATATTTCTGCCCATTCTGCCCACCACTCCCTTTCTCCTACTCTCAGCTGCATGTTATTACAAAGGTTCAGAGCGGATGCATCGATGGCTGCTTAACAACAAATTGTTTGGAAGCTACATAAGAAACTACAAAGAGGGAAAGGGGATCTCACAAGCGGGCAAAGTCTTCACGATATTCTTGCTATGGATAGCAATTTGCTTTTCAACGCTTTTAATGGTGAATAATTACATTGTGCAGATAGTTCTTTTCTCAATAGCGATTGCCGTGACAATCCATGTCATTACTTTGCCAACGTTTAGAAAAACGCAATCCCTAGAACAAAAAGGCTAAAGAAGTATTGAAAGAATCTGGGGACAAATGTCAAAAAGAGGAATTACGCGGGTGACACATCCACTGTGAGGATGGTTCAAATCCCACCCATGCCTTGAAAACTATTCTTCATTTGAGTTATGGAGTTAACACAAATTCCGAGAATTTAAACCGAAGTTTAAACCTAACCCCCCGCACTGGATCTTGATTAAGGGTTTAAAACTGTCAACTTCATAAAAATAGTATCCAAATTATGTGGGGGTTTGTTGTTCAAATCCCATTTTCAGCTTCCAAGCATAAGTTCCCATAATTTTTTCCACAAGTCATAAGAACTGAAGCATTGAACATAGCAGAAATTGAGACTCAGCGGTGGGGAAAAAATATGGAACATGAGCCCGAGTGGAGGGCTAAACTAGCGTTGGCTTGTTATTTTGCCTTGGCCATTGGACTTTTGATAGGATCTGTCATAGTGGCGTTCGTATTGGTTGGCATGAGAATAGACTACCTAGATTTGCCTTTTCCGCTTGCATTTATATCAACACCCGTCAATGAGATTGTTATTCTAGCGGTCACCCTTTTATTCGCCAGTCATAAACGCGCGAGTTTGAAGGAACTGGGGTTAAAAACGGTAAGTTTAAGAATCTTACTGATTTTTTCCGTTGCCACAGTGTTCCTTTATCTAACAGGCTTGGGAATTTCTGTTAGTGAAGAAATTGTTTTCGGTCCTGACCCTATGGGAGAACTCTTTGCGGAGTCGGTGATGCCCAGGGACTTTTTTCAGCTGATTGCCATGATTATTCTATCTTTAGTTCTGGTTGCACCCTGTGAAGAGTTGGCTTTTAGAGGTTTTATTCAGAAAGGTTTTGAGAACTCCTTTGGGAAGACAAAGGGTCTGTTGATTGCTTCTGTTTTGTGGGGGCTTTTTCACGGTCTCAATACATTATATGCGATTATCCCAGCCTTTGCTGCTGGTTTGATTCTTGGCTACGTTTGGCAGCGGACTGGTGGAAATACTATCGCTTCAGCTTTGATGCATGGAATAAACAACTCAATATCTTTTGCACTAGCGTATTTTCTTACTGTCTGAAGACCTCGCGGTGCCTCTCTAAAAAAAGAGTTGCACGGTTGGCGATATCGCTATCGGTCACATGAACAAACAATGCCCACCACCGCTTGGTCAGAGGAACTCTGCGAAGAAGCGAGTAAATTTAAGGAGAAATAACAGTGCGGGGGGCATGCATTCATACCATGCAGGGAATGTCGCAATTCACCCCATTAGTAAGATTTGAGCTTCTTCTGATCGAAAAAGAGCGACGCATTCGCATATGTATGCTAAGAGTTAATAATAACATTGAAATACAATCGTTGACAATTTTGGAGGTAACCAAGATGGCTAGGACAGAAAAGTGGATTGCTTGCTTGGTAAGCGGACTAAACGAGTATGTTGATGAAGAGACGCGCATTAAGATACTAGAACAGTGTGGCCGACAATGCCAATCGCAAAGCTTCATCAAGAAGGCAAAAAACATATTCCAGAAATCCAAAAACATCGACGAATTCCTTGACAATTTTGAGCAAGTCTACAAACACCTTCACAGAGAAGGAAACAAAATCTACATAACATATCCCAAGTGCTACTGTTCCCAAGTAAATAAAATCCCCAAAGGGCAGCTCTCAGGAACATATTGCAATTGCTCTCGCGGATGGGCTAAAGCGCTTTTCGAGGGAGCATTAGGAAGACCAGTTGAAGTTTTGATGGAGGAATCAATAATCAACGGAGACAAACAATGCAAATTCCGAGTAGTCCTCTAACGGTTACCAGGTGAAACTCATGTTCACCAACGCAGCTAAATGCAGCAAATGCGGAGAAATCTATCCGTCCAACAAAATTTTGACAGTATGTACAAAATGTGGCGGAGCGCTATTGCTTCAATGCAATCTTGCACTAGCCGCTGAGACGATTTCTAAAAAAGCTTTGAAAAAAAGAGAAAACACATTCTGGAAGTTCATAGAGTTCCTTCCTCTCTCATCGCCTGAAAGCATAATTTCGCTTTGTGAGCCTTATACGCCTGTGTTTCGGCTGCCAAATAGTTGTGATACGACCTTCAAAAATGTGTATTTGAAGGACGATGGGCGGCTTCCTACTGGAACGTTTAAAGCTAGAGGAATGGCTGTTGCCGTTTCTAGGCTAAAAGAATTAGGTGTCAAGCGTGTTGCAGTACCGTCCGCTGGAAATGCAGCTGCAGCACTAGCTGCTTACGGGGCAAAGGCAGGAATGGAAGTGTACGCGTTCATGCCAAAAGACGCGTCTGAAAACATCGTTAAAGAATGCATCTATACGGGAGCCAAAGTGTATCTAGTCGACGGGTTGATAAACGATGCAGCCGAGGTTGTCAAAAGGTTTAAGGAAAAATACGGATGGTTTGATGCTTCGACCAATAAGCAACCTTACCGATTTGAAGGATACAAAGTCATGGCGTTTGAAATTGCGGAACAATTTAATTGGGATCCACCGGACACAATAGTTTTTCCCACTGGCGGAGGAGAGGGAATTATAGGTCTTTGGAAAGGGTTCAAAGAACTAATTGAGTTGGAATGGACAGACAAAATTCCACGCTTCGTAGTGGTTCAGTCTTCGGGGTGCGCCCCCATTGTCGAAGCCTACGAGAAAAATGAAACGGAAATTAAGGAAGCATGGAAAACCGCTCAGACTGTTGCCTCTGGTTTAAGAGTGCCTAAACCATACGCGGGCTATCTCATACTGCGTGCGATAAGAGAAACCAATGGAATGGCAGTTGCGGTAGATGACAAAGAAATAATCTCCTCAATGAAAGATTTCCTTAGGATGGGCATATATGCATGTCCTGAAGCCTCCTCTACACTATCATCATTAAGCAAAATCGAAAACGCAGGGATAGTTGACCCGCATGGGAAGATTCTTCTATACTTGACTGGGAATGCGATGAAATATTTTGATGTACTTGCTTTAAAAAGCGAAGAGACCCCGGTGCTGAAAAAAGGTGCAGACCCATTGCTAACCATGGGTGCTAGAATCACATAAGCCTCAATTTAAGCAAGTTTCTCATGTTTTTGGACCGTGCCATGTCCAGTCTGGTACTCGCGCACTTGGAATAGAGTCAGCTCTGGGGATGTATGGTTTAATATCGACTATCGGCGACTCAACAAAGGCGTCAAGCTCTTTCACCGTTAGAACACATCCTTCGATTTTCAATAGCTCCACGACGCACAAACCTATTGGGTTAGGTCGAGAAGGACTTCGGCAAGCGAAAACACCCGTCTCCACATGGACTTCGTGTTTTCTTGGAAAGACCCTCAGAGTTCGCCTTTCCTCTTCATTGTCGCGAAGATGAATCCAATAAAGAATAATCAAGTGAGAGAAGCCATCTATGCCTTTGAGTCCAGCGCAGAATTCAGGAAAAATACGTATTTTGCCCTCTTCTTCTCCAGCTTTTTCAACGACTCCGATGAAGCGTAATTCGCCCTTTACGTCCATATAATCATCCTTGACCCTTAATTGTTGTATCTACCTTATTTTTCTGCGCTTTTAGAAACTTACTTTCCACATTTTTGAAGATTTTTATCTTCAATCAAGTAAGTTAACAGCGTTCTCTCTTGAAGAAATGGAAGTTTTACATGATTCAATGTTGATTTTTAATTCTGTTTGTAAATTCATAAGAGTTTTAATGTTTCAGAGTTAAGATACTTAATTGCAAGGTGGAATTGCGTTGAACGCACAAATTCTTCAAGCTTGCAAAGAATTAATTGATGACGCAAAAATGGGCTGCGCTGACCTAGTTTTTAAAGAAATATGCCTAGAAATTTTGTCTAGAGCACGCCAAGTCTTGACAGAAAAGCAGTTTAAGCAGCTGGTTACTTATGCTTCCGTGAAAATGAAAGAGAAAATTCCTTTCGAACTACAGCAAGAGTTGATGGCGCCTAGGTAGAATATAAAATCAGAAGTTTATGTTATACCATTCTCGGGACAATAATCCTTCAAGGACAACGCAACACCCAAAATAATTCCACCTTGCACCGTCTATTTTTTTGACTATCTCCCTTAGCCGAGCTTGTAGCCTATCTTGCGGAGAAACTCTTTCCTCGCTCTCGTATCCTCCTCAGTTTCTATTCCCTTGCTGCTTAATCCATCAACAACGCCTAGGATCCCTCTACCTTGCTCAGTCTCTATGACTATGACTTCTAAAGGGTTTGCGGTGGCAGCATAGATTGTGCAGACTTCAGGCACTTTCTTAATCTTGTCTAACACATTTATGGGATAAGCATTTCTGAGGAAGACTATGAAGCTGTGACCGCAAGCAATTTCGAAGGCTTTTTCCGATGCTAAGCATCTCAATTCGCTATCATTTCCTTCTTGTCTCACTAGGCATGGGCCAGAGCTTTCGCAGAAGCCGATGCCAAATTTTATGTTTGGAACAGCATTTACCAAGGCCTCATAAAGGTCTTCAACGGTTTTTATGAAATGTGCCATACCCAGAATCACGTTACAATCGGTTGGCACTTCAATTTTTACTGTTTTGAACTCAAGCATTTTGAATACCTGTGAAAATTTCTAGTGTGAACTTGTTTTTAAGATTTGGTCGACTTTGCACTCAGCTTTGCAACCTTTAGGGCAAACACTATTGTGCCAATCGCTACGATTCCTGAGGAAATGTAGAAAGTGTTTACATATGCTCTGGCGAGTGGTATGCCAAAGTTCCGGGTCTGAATGTCCGTAAGCGGTCCGCCCACGAGAAACCCAGCTGGACCCCAGCCTAAAGCCATCACAGTATTGTATCTGCCGAAAAGCCGACCTCTTCTATTTTCGGCTATTATGTCTCCAGCAAATGCGAATCCAACAGTCTGCATCATCCAGAAAGCCACGCCGTTAAATCCGTAAGCTAAGGCCATGGTGGACACGTTATACATTGAACCGTAAAGCAGAGGTGTCAGTATTGCCAGGCCGAGCCCAGTGAAAATAACCTTGATTCTTCCAATTTTGTCAGCAAGCCATCCGCATGACAGGCTCGTCAACATTCCGCCAAGAGTCCATGCTGTTAATATGAAGCTCCTTTCTGGGTCACTTGCATTCAATCCTTCCTGATGTTCAAGGAACAATAGGAAAACCTGATTTATGCAGGCAGCTCCGATGACTATTATGATGAGCGAGATGAGAAACCATTTGTAGATTTCCTCGTTGTTGCTTGCAGAACTCTTTTCTAACGTAGCTTTGGACATCGCTTTTCCGGCTTTCATGTTGACTTTCTGTCTAAACCTTGAAGTTGCCCACATTATTGCTGCGCTTGCAAATAACATTGCTATGACTATGTAAAATATCGTTCCTTGTCGAAATCCTTCGCCGCCATTGTAAAGGAAACCAGCAAAAAATATCCCAATCATTCTGCCCAGTGAGGCTATGAAATTAAGTGCGCCAACTATGCCGCCACGCGTTTTGCTTGTAGTAACATCTGTCAACAATGCCGCCCACCCAACGTCTGACATAGACCAGAAGAATTCGAGAAACGAGAGACCACCAACTATCGCCAATCCTGCGGAGAGGCTTGCTTGCATGTCTAGTAGGGATCTGTGAATTAGAAAAACAATGAAGTACGCAATTGCAGCTATGGATTCGCCTGCAATTATCAGTTTTGCCCTAGACTTGTAGCGATCTGCGATTTTTCCCCACAACAGATTTTGACCCAGTGACGAAGCTATCATATTAAGCGTACCAAGCAATGTTGTTAGAGTCACGAAAGGCATTAGCTTGAAAAGGTAGTTTATCATGAAAGTGTAGAAGATTCCTCTTCTGACGAAAGATAGGAATTGGAATAAACTGAGGTTTAGAAATATGCTCTTTCCAATTGTTGGAAGCCTTATATTCAATTTATCTGCATCCGTTTGGAGCCTAAACTACAAGCATTTGGTCCTCTAAAGCATTTTTGCTGCTTTTTTGACATATCACATCATCAATTATATTGAAAAGGCAAAGTTAGATTTTTTTGTAGGCAAGTTTTATAAGCGACTAGGTCGTGGATAGTTGCATCGTGCAAAAATCGCTTTTTGCACATAAAGTGTAAGGAGTTGAAATAGTAGATGTCTGAGAGAGATATGCATAAGGCAGTTTGTGCTGATTGTGGTAAGGAATGTGAAGTTCCCTTCAAACCTGACCCGAGCAGGCCTGTTTACTGCCGAGAATGCTGGTCAAAAAGAAGAGGCCAACGAAGACGATATTAGATTGATCTAACAACGTCGACTAAAGACCAGATTTTCCGAATTTTTTCTGCCTTAGTGTAAACGTTGCGAATTGTTAATTTTGCTGCGGTGGCTAGATGGGAAGAAAGAGGAAGCCTAAAAGACTATGAGGTAGCTCTTTTTGGATCATTAATTATAGAGACTATGGCGAATTCAATTCTTTCGGAATAAATAAATTCTTTTTTGGTTTTTTCTCTCATTCGCAGATTCCCACGAAGTATATATCGCATATCTTAATAAACTGGTTATTTCGGTTTTCGATATATGTCGAAAAATGGAACCTAGGTCCGCGTTTTGTAGTTTCTTTTACGTCAAATCTTGTTATCTTGATTAGACTTGTTTTCTTTGTGAAGAGAGAAAGGAGAGAGGGTTCGGCCTAGATGGTTTCGAATTCACTTTTTTTCTCCCTCCTCCTTTTCTGTTTTTTCCTTTCAGTTATCGCAGCTTAACTGTTCTTAGTAAAGGCGTTCACTTTTGCACAATCTTGGAGCTTACTTGACTTTTCTTCGGGACATTTGTTATATTGGTGAAATCAGATTCGAAAAACAAAAAGTGAGGGAAGCAAGTAGGCTAGAGTGAATGTCTTCTCTTGTGGGTTGCAATTGCAATTAGCGTTGCTATCAAGAATAGTGATAGAATGCCGAGTGACGAGAACTCTGGTATCACATGATACTGATACGTGTATCCCATTTCCACAGTTGTAATAGCATTGCGAACGTTGTCTTCGGCCATAATCGCGTATGTCACGTTTGTGCAGTATGGAAATGCTGGTATAGGGGTCGTGGTTTTCCAAATGTTTCCTTCAATGTTTGCCATCTCTACGGTTGTCCAGGTTGTGTTGTCATTAGGATAAGCGTAATAGTATAGAACCACTTGCCTTACTCCGCTTACTTCATCAGTGACTGTGGCGTTGACTTCGACCTCGTCTTCTTGTGAGACGTTGTCTGCTGGTGGCGTTTGAGATACGTCAGTTATGTTTGGGGGAGTGGTGTCAACTGCGAAATTAACAATTTCTGATGCGCCTATGGCTCCACATTTGTCTCTAGCGTACACAATAACACAATGTGCTCCGTCTTCCAGATCGGTCAGAGTCACGTTTCCAGGAATCGTAACGTTTTCTTGCTCATCTAAAGAGTAGCCGATCCATGAAGTTGCTCTATTGACAGTGAAGCACAACGGAACGGAATCTGTGGAATATATCATATTTGTCGGTGACAATATCTCAATCACAAACGGCGTCCCACAACCGTTCACGTAACTGATTGCACTAGTCGCACAGATTGCAATAATCAACACTAAGAAAACCCTATGTTGAATATTTACCTTCATCCTTTCAGCCTCATGCTATACTGGAAAACGTGCGTTTTTAAGGGATGTTCTTGAAAAAATCATATTACGATTAAGGAAAGCCTTGTACATAAAAACCGAAAGCTCTAAATTTCTTACCGTCCGTTCTTTTTTGAACGAAAAGTCTTGGGCCGGTAGTTCAGTTTGGTATGAACGCCTGACTTGCACTCAGGAGGCCGGGGGTTCAAATCCCCCCCGGTCCACTTAACTTCTTACTAGAGACATGAGCTCTTGGATTTCAATTGAAGTAATGCGTATTCAAGAGTGTGCGGTTATGCATGCTGTATCAAGTGACTATTTTGTTGGTCAGTTTAAAAGAAACCGTCAGACATATAATATTAAGTTTGGTTAACTTATATCAGTGATTGAGGAGAGTGGCTTGGAAATTTTTGTCTTCTCCCCTTCTCCATAAGGCAGATCTGCCATTCTCCTCATGAAAAACCTTGTAGAGCTAAACCACTTATAGTTTATGGAAGAATCTTCTATCGAGTTGCATTAGATTCTACTGAAGATTAATCTAAGCAGATTCAGTTAAAACATCGTATTCGTGAATAGAGTTAAATGTGACAAACAGTGTGTTGAGAAAATTCAATCGCGATTATACTTTTGGTACTGACTTTAGTTGTCATTTTCTATTTGTTATACTAGTCAAAGTCTTAGCATTCATAGTGGTGTACACTGTGAAGTCAGGTAAAAAAGGGGCAAGAGCACAAACTCTTCATTGTTCTGGTCTGTTTGCAGCAGCTCCAAAGTAGCCAAGCTTACAAGGCCGCTGAAACACAGGGACATAGAAATTGCTGAGTAGACTGATTACTTAGGGCGCTTTATGAAAACGTGGTAGTTCTCTGGATTGAAACATAATGTTTTTGTTAAAGGATTTTAAGATAACTTTGCCTGAGATACGACATGTTCGAGGGGATATGATTATGCCAATAAGATATTATGAAGCCTCTGACGTCAAGAAATGCGTCGATGATATTGCTGCTAACCTAGACCTTTTCCACGTCGTGCCACAGTTTGTCTTTTGCATTAGAAGTAGGGGCTCTAAATCTAAGCGAACAATTGCCCGCATTCATGGCTTAGGCAGAATCTGGCAGGAGGCTCTTAATCTTCCACCATCATACATAATCGAGGTCATTTCTGAACGCTATGATGGACTACCTGAAGAAGAAAAAGAGAAGACCCTAATTCACGAACTTCTACATATTCCCCATGGCTTTTCAGGGGGCTTTCGCCCGCATAGGGGATACGTGGACAGAAAGACTGTGGAACAACTGTATAGGAAATTGCAAAGAAACAGAAGTCAAGACTTTAATTCATAACGCACTTAAAAGACAATGACGTTTGGCTTGAATAAGACTGATTTCGAGAAACTTTAGTCAAAGTTTTTAAGGAAGTAAGAAGTAAAAAAAAGGAAACTTGACGCGGTATTTGGCGCGTTCTTCACAAGTGTTGATTGGGTCGATCTAATGAAACACACATTGAAAAGCCTTAAGCACAATGGCATTTATGTTCCTCCCTATGATTACAAAGGTTTTTCTATAAGAATTCAAGGGCTTACCATAAAGTTGGCTCCCAAGACTGAGCAGATGGCTACCGCTTGGGTCAGAAAGACGCAATCAGCATCTCCCCCAGACGAAGTTTTCCGCAAGAATTTCATGAAAATTTTCTTAGAAAAGCTGAAACTGGAAAACCCAAATTTTGAAATGCCTAATGGCAAAAATGATGTCCAAATGTCGGAAATTGACTTTTCCAAAATTTCCAATTATCTAGAACAAGAGAAACTAAAGAAATTGAATATGACCAAAAGTGAGAAAAAAGAACTGGCACAACAACGGAAAGCTCGGAGAGAAGCGCTAAAGGAAAAGTTTGGTTACGCAATTGTTGATGGGAGAAAAATAGAGGTAGCCAACTGGACAGCCGAGCCTTCATGCATTTTCGCTGGCAGAGGTGAGCATCCGAAAAGAGGACAATGGAAAGAAGGACCAAAAGAAGAAGACATAATCCTTAACCTATCTCCAGACGCCCCTAAGCCTTCTGGCAATTGGAAAGACATAATTTGGGAACCGAATAAAATGTACTTAGCTAAATGGGAAGACAAGCTCGGTGGGAAAATTAAGTATGTATGGTTCTCGGATTCTGCTTTCCTTAAGCAGAGAAGAGAAAAGGAGAAGTATAAAAAAGCGGAAAAACTGAGCAAGCTTATACCAACAATTGAAGAGCACATAACAAAGAATCTGGATGCAAAGAAAGAGAAAAGAAGAAAAATCGCAACGGTGTGCTGGCTTATCTTTGGAATAAACATGAGAGTAGGAGATGAAAAAGACCCAGGCGAAGCTGACACGGTCGGAGCCATAACCTTAAGACCCGAACATATCAAAGTAGACAGCGATATCTTGTATTTTGATTTCTTGGGAAAAGACTCTGTGAGATGGGTCAAGAGAGTAAATGCACCGCCAATCGTGGTTAGAAACATCAAAGAATTTTCCAAAACATGCAAAGAATACCTTTTCGAAGGGATAGACTCAAAGAAAGTCTCCAGATTCCTTTCAGAAAAAATGGACGGACTGACAGCTAAAGTCTTCAGAACATGGAGAACGACCCAAGTCGTAGAAGAATATCTAAGAAAATGCAAAGTGAAGAAAAAAGATCCGGAATATCTTAAGAAGTTTTACGCGAAGATGGCTAATCTGAGGGGGGCGGAAGTCGCCAACCATAAAAGAAAGATTCCCGCAAACTTCGACGAAAGACTGGCCAAAAAAGAAGAAAACCTCAGAGAACTTGAAGTCAAACTAGAAGAAAAGAAGAAACAAGGAAAGAAAATAGACTCTTTACTAGCTAGAATCGAAAAGAAAAGACTAGATACAGAGCTAGTAAAGAATACTAAAGAATACAACTTAGGAACCTCTCTCAAATCCTACATCGATCCGAAAGTATACGTGAAATGGGCTAAGTCGATAGATTTCTCTTTAAACAAATTCTATTCAAAAACACTAATAAAGAAGTTCAGCTGGGCTTTAAGAGAGCTAGAAGCGTCAGATTTCAAAGAGCAATGAACATTCTAGCAGGTTCTCATGGCTTTTTCTAATGTTTCAAGAGCCTCTCTCAAGTTCGATTTGTCTGGGTTTATGCCACCGAGACCCAGTCTTATCATGTCTGTTCTTTCCAGTTTGTAATTGTTTTTGAAGAGAAAGAATGTTCCTGGGACGGGGGCCAATCTGTAGCGCGGTATCGTATGTTCATTTATCCACTTGTAAGTGTCTTTTATTGGAAGCTTAATCCAATAGGTTACGCCGACTTTGTTTGGAAAATGTTTTATGTCTTTTTTATTTAGCCAGTTTTCAGCTTCATTTCTGATGGCTACCCATTTTTGCTTGTGGCTTTCAAGTTTTTCTCTACCATTAGATAATAGTTGTACTGCGATAAGTTGTACAACGTTTGGGCTGTTACCCACAGTATTTATCACGTCTTTGTAGAGTTCGTCTACAATGTCCTTTTCGGCCAGTGCTGTGCCAAGTTTTAATCCGCCGAGACCGTATGCCTTTGTGAAACTCGTTGTGACTATGCCGTATTTTTGGTCTACGGAAAAAATTGTAGGCACTGCATCCCGACTAAATTCTGCGTATATTTCGTCGCATAAGACGTAGAAGCCGTATTCACGCGCTATAGTCATTATTTCTCTTAACTCGCTTTTATCAGATAGGGCTCCGCTTGGTGCATGAGGATTTGTCAATACAAGTAACTCGGTTTTTTCTGAAACAATTCTTCGAAGCGCATCCGCATTGAGTCTGTAAGCTTCCTTGGCTTTTCTTTCAAGTCTTTTCACGGATGGAAAATGCTCTTGCACTTGCCGCAATAGCGGTTCATAGGTTGGATACTCCACTATTGCTTCTTTCTTCTCCTTGTTCCTTTCTGCCAGACATCTAATAACACGTACATTTTGTCCAGAGGCGCCTTCACTTGAGATGAAAACATTTTCAGGTTGAACATGATATCTACGAGCCAGCAGTTTAGCTGCATCAGGATTGCCATGCGCATAGTTTATACTTAAGTCTACGTCACCTATCCTTAAATCATATTTGAAGTAGGCTATGCCACTGGAGCGGAGATCGTATTTTAATTTTGACACGTTGATATACCAATCTAGATACGCCGAATTGTGCTTCATTCTTACAGCAACCTAAACATCTTAAGAACTTGTTTCTGATTGACTTTTTCTTTTTTCAGCTCTCTTACTTAAATACGCTTTTATTTAATTATGAGAACCTTTGAATGGGAGCTTTATGAAGATTCTTGAAGTGAAAGAGGGTCTAATCTTAGAGGTGTATGTTAAACCAAGTTCTAAGGAATTCAGACTCACAGTTGAGGGAAATGAAATCGTAGTTTTTTGCAGAGAAGAGCCGACCAAGGGAAGGGTTAACAAAGAACTGGTAAAAGAGCTATCAAAGCTTTTCCATAACAAAATAGAGCTCGTTTCTGGCTTTAGTTCTAAACAAAAGAGGCTTCTTATACGTGGCGTTGAAAAATCCGAATTAGAACGCGTGTTACTTGATAAGTGATGTTTCTCATTATGTTTGAAGTCTGAAGCGTAATATTGCGGCTATTCCGCCGAAAGAGTTTTTCAGCATTTGTCCTTCTTCTGTTTCGCCAGATATTATTTCCACTTCTGTATTCGCGTATTCTGCAAGTTGGGCAAAATTCTCTATAAGGTCTTGCGTTTCGGCAATTCCTAAGGCTGGCGCCTTGCATTTTGGGCAAGGCTTTCCAGAGAGACCCTGTTCAAAACTTGTTAGCATTTGGTTTTTCATGGTGTGTTGTTCTTCGTAGCCACAAGCGCTACATTTTACTTTGACTCGTACGATGTCTAGTCCGTCAGAAAGTAGCAGGGTTCTGACCGAGCCAGCCTCAAGAGTCTTTCTGACTTCCTCTTCTCCGTAAGTGACCATTCCTGTGTCGTGTCCGATTTCGTAGAGAAACTGCTGCATTAATTGCTTTTCTTCTATGTACCGTATTTTCCGCATTATTTCCGGAGCCTTGTCCATGACTTCTTTCACGCCCTGCTCATCAACGTAACCCGTGTCAATCATGTCTATGATTTTCTCTTTTAGCATATAATTAAGATACTCGCCCTTTTCAAAGTCATATTTTGTCGGTCCAGGGCCTGCAATTATCAAGCCTTTGAAGTTCTCAATTGGCAAAAATATATCACTAGCATGTTCGCCCAGTCGCCTAAAATATTCTTGAAGTCGCATTTCCCTGAGCCTTTCGTATCTTCTGGCTGATTGTCCGCCGGCACGAGTTTTTCCAGGCACTCCTGAGGTTACTTTCCTAACTATTTCAAGTCTTCTGCCTTGAATTGTCGCAAGCGTGGATGCCGAGGAGTCTATGAGGAGTATGCCATAAGTTTCCTTTTCTCTCAAAAGTTCTTGCAAGTGCTCCGTGTGAAATCTTGCGTCACATCTGTAGAGGTATATGTTTATTGGTTCAGGCGGTATGATAACGTAGGTTTCGATTTTTTCGCTTCCCGCCCCGTTTTGTGGCACTGCTCCACAGAATATCACCAATCCTTTTTCAGGGACTTCTTTGAAAAGTTTTAAGCGTTGTTGAACCTTTACTATTGCGTCTTGAACGTTCTTGCGGGTGGTTGTGGATTTTATGTTTGAGGCTGTACCGTACTCGTCTCTAAGCATGTTTATGACGTCGCTTATCTGCTTTCCAGGGGGAGCATACAGCGAAATTAGCTCAGTTCCGCGTCCTTCTTTGCTGGCTAGAATACTGAGTGTTTTCCTAAGTCTGAATAGTTCTAATGAAGTTTTTTTCCTGTCGCTCAATTATCTCTCACTATGAATCGTTTAGCGGTAAAGCTACATTGTAAGGCGTCAAATAAGAGTTTGGGAAAAATGTTAAGTTATTTCTAAAGCTTCTTTCAAAAAAGTCTTGTATGGACCTAGTTTTCCGCCGTAGTTGCCAGCGGAAATCCTGACAACACCTGACACGCTTGTGGCTGCTCTTAGCCCCTCTTTCATAGCTTTTTTCACGGCTTCGACGGTCAAGCCGTTTATGACAATTTCGTAAACGCAGTTGACGTTTGCCGGTAGTTGCGAATCTGGCGTAACCGTTTTCAATCCTGGGCAAAAAGGATGATTTGTTGATGCTCTAAGTTTATATTTTAGGGAGCCGGCCTTTGAGCCAGAGCGGCAAATTCCTCCTGGGAAGGGTAAAATGACCTCGCTCGCCCTAGTTTTGATGGCGCTGGTTGCTTCTTCAGCTGCTTTAAGCCCGGAAGTTTTGTCTTTGGCTAGGATCAGGAAATTTCCGCCAGCTATTGCTTCTGCTGCGCCAAAAGCGTCTTCTACAATGAAGTCGCCTTCCATCACGGGGATTTTCCAAACCTTTCTGTTACCGACTATTCCCTTTCTTTGGAATCCATCACCAAACAGTCGTATGCTCCTGCCAACCTTTAGTCTTCTTTTGGCGTTATACATGGCATCGAAGGCTGAAGCCGTTGGACATGTCATTATGCATTGCCCTATGCGCAGTATCAACTGATTTTTCAATTCAAATCTGTTACGATTATATATCTGGATCAGAACGCCTACACGGTTGTCTGGAGTTTTGTCTGCTGGCACGATACCTTCTATGCCGGCTTCTGCAGGCGACATTATTACGCTTGTTGCATAACCAGTTGCGACGGCTGCTGCAGTTAAAGCCCATTTCTCATTGTCAGCTGTAATCAACACACGGCCAGCCCATAGACGGAACATTTCGGCGAAAGTGTCCATAATCTCGCAAGTGTTTCCGTTGTCAGCCTTATACGTGAATGTTTTTTCGCTCATTTAGTCATCTTCCCTTGTCTAGACTTTATTATACAAACTGCAAAATAGCTTTAAATTCTTTGGCATTCACCGGTGTTCTATTAGCATAAATTACCCCTTAGACTTCGTTTCAACTCCAAAAAGGAGAAAGGAGGGTGCTTTCTCTTAATGTCGCTTCACTTGTGTTGAATCTACTTTGTGAAATCCTTATAAACATCATTTTCTAAATACGGCTTCTAGTTTCTATTTGGTGGTTTCCTTGGAAAAGATCAAGATTGGCATTGTTAAATGTGGGAACATAGGTACCGCCCCTCTCCTTGAACTTCTTTTGGATGAATTGGCCGATAGGGAAGACATCAGTGTACGCTGTGTAACAACAGGATCGAAAATGGTTGCCGAAGATGTTGAAGATGCTTTAGCAAAGATTTTTGATTATAATCCTTACTTTTTGATATTTATCTCTCCAAATCCTGCTGTTCAAGGGCCTACAAGAGCCAGAGAGATACTTCTAGAGAAAAGAATTCCCAGTATTTTCATATCAGATGCTCCTGGAAAACGTCTTAAGGAAGAATTTGAGAAGCACGGTTTTGGTTACGTCATAATCATGGGCGACCCGCTTATTGGAGCCCGAAAGGAATTTTTAGACCCCACTGAAATGGCTATTTTCAATTCCAATATCATCAAGGTGCTGGCAATCACAGGCGTTTATCGCATGGTGTATCAAGAGATTGATAGGCTTATACACGGCTACAAAGGGGGGCTGAGCCCGGAACTGCCAAAGCTAGTGATAGATACTGAGAACATCAGGGATCAATCAGACTTCAGAAACCCATATGCTAAGGTGAAAGCTATGGCAGCCTACGAACTGACCAAGAGAATCGCCGAAGTTAATGCACGAGCTTGTTTTGTGGAGAAAGAAAAGGAAAAATATATCCCTCTCGTTGCGTGTGCCCACGAAATCGCTCAAGCAGCTGCAGATTTGGCCGAGGAAGCAAGAGAAATCGAAAAGTATGCCGATACTTTAGTCAGAAGGCCACATGCAAAGGATGGTAGACCAAAAATCAAAGACAAGTTGATGCTTCCTCCAGCTTTTGATGAGGAAAGCTATCAAGAATGGCTTAAAACCGCTAAGTAAATCAAAGAAATTGGAAGAAGATTAGTCTATTTCTTGGGAACGGCGATTGCCAACAAAAATGGCATGGTGAATCAAGTGTATATACTCCACTAATGCGTATATATGATATTTCGAATAGGTATATATGTTTTGCAGAAGTTCGTGTATCTGAGGGTGGTAAAAATTGAAATCGTTGGAAATTGCTCCGTTAGAAGGAAAAATTTTGAAGGTTATAATTGTTGAGAAAGAATACAATGAACCTTTCTGGGTTATAGAACCCCAAAACAATGGTTCACCTAAAAACATGCTATCCTCACTGTTTAGGCCATCAATTGCCTTCTGCAACTTTCTTGAGAAGCTTATAGATGAAACTAATCCTGACTTCGCAACGGAAGAGCAAGGAAACCGTTCTGTAGCCAAGTTCAAAGAGAACAATGCTCTCGTCCAAATCTTCCAAAAGAAGGGCATTTCTCTCTTCCTAGTTGATGTTGACGAAAACGCCAGAGGCTATTTGTTCTCCTCCTTAGAAGAGAAGAAGCAACTGAGAGACAGCGTAGTTCAGGCGCTAGAGGAATTATCGTCCAAGAAAAGTGACGCAAGGAGCATGGAAGAAGAGTACTTGGTAGCTTACGGTCAATGCTTGCAACAAGAGCTTGAAGAAGCGGAACGTGAGATAAAGTTCTCAGTCCGAGAAAGCTGGATCGCTATGGAGATTTTGGAAAATGCCAGAAAACTCGAAAAAGAAGAGGTAACATGCCTCCATATATCCAGTCCAGAACACATAAGTGGCGTCAAAAAACTGCTAGAAGCAATAGATGTTGAAGTGGAGACGATTCAGCCTACAAAAAAGTTGCTTTTTACCAACAAGAAGGCGCCTCCAGAAGGGCTTGTGGATCTTCTGAGGTCCATGCAGATTCAAGTTAAACCAGCAATAAAAAGGACAGCGGAAGAAGCGCCAAGTATACTTTTTTTCTTGGACACGGGCAGAAGAGCAAGTCCTTTTGACATTTGCATGGCGTATGACGCTGGATTTAGCGTTGTTATACCATACGAAAACGTGACCGTTGACGACAGTAAGAGAATAGTTCAGGACGCCATATTTTCCAGAGATGCAAAAGGGATCAAGCGTACTTGTTTTTTCATTGGTGGGAAAGACATGGAGAAAGCTGAAGAGGTCTTAAAGATCGCACGCGATTCGATGTTTCCACCGTTTGAGACTGCCGCAATAATCGATCCCGGCGGAGCATATACTACTGCTGCTGCTATGATCGCAAAGGTCGAGGACGCTTTGGCGCGTTCTAAGTTGGGAAACATGAGAGACAAACGGTGTGCAATTTTCGGAACAGGTGCTATCGGAAGGGTTGTAGCTATTCTCTCGGCACGACTTGGGTGCGATGTCGTGATTGTGAGCCCGAATCCAGAGCGGTCGAACGGGGAAGAATATATCGCGAACCTGACGAATTCGCTTCGTAATAAATATGGAGTGAGTGTAGAAGGAGTCTTTGCTCCAACACTAAAAAAGAGGATTGAAGTTGTAGAGAAGGCTGATGTAATCTTCTGCGCCTCTGTGGCTGGCGTTAGGATAATTAGTAAAGAGATGTTGAGCGAGACAAAACTTGCTAAGGTCATGGCTGACGTAAATGCTGTTCCGCCACTGGGAGTGGAAGGAATGAAGCTTGAGGATGACATGAGAGAAATAGTTCCCGGAATCTTCGGCATAGGCGCTTTGACAATCGGTAGGTTGAAATACAAACTCGAAAGAGAAATTCTTAAAGAAGCACGAAGAAATGGCAAAGGCGTGGTATACAACTACAATCATGCGTTTAAATTAGCGAGAAAAATCTTGAAAGGAGAAATATCAGCCGTTAAACTTGCGGTAACCGTAAACTATCCCTCCAAGGAACGGAAGAATCCTAGTTGAATCAAGATGGCTTATAGGAGCGATTAATAGTAATCTCTGCGATGTCAGCTGCATATTCTGCTATCCGTTGTATACTATCCCGTATGGAACAGCAAGCACATATGACTTCCGTGCTTTTCTCTTTTGAGAAAGCTAAAGATGCTATCTCCTGATCCAATTTCTCTATTCGGATTTGATCTTCAATGGTTTCATCGGAACGCTTAACATCGCTCGTGAGTAGGGCGCTTACGGCCTTGTCATACGAAGCGAGAGCATCACAACCAGTAGCGTACATTTTTTCCAAAAGAATCTTGGAAACTTTCTTAAGCCTTCCTTCAAGCATTATGATGTGCTTTGCTGTATTGGCTGCTTGGTCTGCAACCTGTTCTATACGGTGGACGAGAGTTTGATAATCGAGGCAGTCGATGGGTTCAAGGTCAAGCTGATTGGCTAAAGCTGGATCGACAACTGCCCTGCGGACTAGCCGCAAAAGGAAGAATGAAAAATGGTCCACCTCATCGTCGAGAGTGTAAACAGCTTTTGCAAGAGCTGAATCCTGATTTTTAAGGGCTGCAAAGGCGTCACGGCACATGGAGCTGGAAATCTTGTACATCCTGCTGATTCCTGCTTGTATGGAGGCTTTGGATTCGTCTATAAGAGTTGCAATTTGAATTTCTTTTGTGTCGGCTTCCATAATGCGCATGTAAAGCATTCGAACAATGTTGCGGATGGCTTTTTGTTGAGGAACTGTGAAAAATTTCTTTGAGACCAATTTTATGTTTGAGTAGCCGTTTAGATAACAAGCGATTATGCTGCGAACCACGAAGATGTTTCTTTCTTCTGGTCCTACGTGAAGAGTTATTTTGCTTGTTTCTCTTTCCTTCCTTGCACCTGGGAAAACGGCCAAGGAACGGTCACGGTTTATAGCCATTGAAACAGCATCTCCTTGTTTTAGCTCATTTAGTTGTGTCCAATGCTTTGGAAGAGAAATAACAAGAGATGAACGCCCCAACGACATAATCTTTCGCTGTTCCATACAATCTTCACCCATCATTGTATTAACACAGAAGATAGAAATATATACTTTTATATATCGTATACCCCATCAAAATGTGCGGCGCATGGAGGATTAAGTTTCATTTGCTCAAGGTTTCGAATGATTTAAATATTGACTGAGTATTTATGGGTCTATCAATGATTAATGTGGAGACTGAGCAATTTGACAGAAGCTGTTGAGAAAGGATTGAAGAAAATTGGCATAACAATCTCTAAACCATTATTGGCAATATTGTGCATAATCTTCGGCATAGTATTATTTGTAGTACCAGCCCTTGTCGGATTCATAGTGGGCATCTTTCTTATAATCGAAGGCGTTTTATTACTGATAGAATACTTGGAGCTTTAAAGGCAACAGCAATCACCGTCACCACCTTAGCCATCTTGAAATTATCTATATCTTTCCTTTTTTATTCAATACTTTCCAACAAGTTAGAGATAGAGGCGATTGCTGAATGAGTGGCGTTAAGAACCTTTTGGTGGTTGGAATTGATGTGGTTTCTATTGCCAATTCAGCAAAAGAGGCTGGTTACAAAATTTATGCAGCAGATTATTTTGGTGATATGGACCTTCGTCGTGTTTGCGATGGATATGTATCTATAATTGAACAGAAACCTGGAAAAAGCTGTGGAAGAATAGAAGTAGAATTCAAGCCAGAGGCTTTTATCGAAATGGCAAGGTTTTTTCTGGAACAATATGAAATAGACGCGATATTACTTTCTTCCGGCTTAGATGACTATTTCGATATTCTTAGTAAGTTGAACAATATGGTTTCAATATTGGGTAACTCTCCAAAAATCATCAGAAGAGTTCGTGAAAAGCTAGGATTTTTTGAGCAACTTGACCGTTTAGGAATACAACATCCAAAAACAGCAATTGTGAAAGATTCTGTTGAAGCAAAGGCTGTATCCATGGATATAGGGTATCCAGTTGTGTTGAAACCTGCCAGAGGTTTTGGAGGGTTAGGGTCAAGGATGGTACGGAGTTCTAGGGAAATGGAAGAAACATTTTTTGAGGTTTCTTCGGCTGGCGAAGGGGTCTTAATTCAAGAGTACATTGATGGTGTCCATGCGAGCGTATCTTTTCTTGCTGCAAATGGAAATCTTCAAGTTCTATCGATAAATGAACAATTGTTAGGACTGCTTTCCGTTTCTCAGCGGGAAGCCTTCGGATATTGTGGCAACATTGTTCCTTTACGTCTTGCAGGGCCAATTTTTGAGAAATGCAATGATATCGCTGAGAAAATTGCTTTACATTTTGGTCTTAAAGGTTCAAACGGTATTGACTTGGTGATTTCTAAAAATAGTGTGCCCTATGTGATGGAAGTAAATCCACGATTTCAAGGGACTCTAGAATGTGTGGAAGAAGTTATGCGGATAAATTTAGTGGAATCACACATCAACTCGTGTGTACGTGGTTCTCTGCCAACTATAAAAGAAAAAGCATCAATCTTCTCCACTAGGTTAATCCTATATGCCAATAAACGTGTCACGGCTCCTGATCTAACCGTTTTTCAAGAAGTCAGGGATGTTCCACTCCCAGAGACTATTATCGAAAAAGGAGAACCTTTATGCTCAGTTATCACCAAAGGAAACAGTAGAGACTCTTCTCTCCAAAAGGCTAAAAAACTTGCCAAATCGATCTATGACCTGATTCGTCCAGTTTAATCTTCTGAAGGAATCAAACCCATTTTTCGAGATACGTTAATTATGGGCAACCCTATAATTACAGTCATCACCGTGGACAACGCAGCTTTTGTCGGCGTTTCAAAAGCACCTAAAACCCATATGGCTTGAAGGGCGTTCAAGTCAAAACCATAAAACAACTGATATGTTTGGCAAGGCACAAATATGAAGATGCGAAAAAGCACGTCAGCTTCTAGTCCGATGAAAGCGCTTAATGCAAGGATGTAAAAAAGACGAGCGCTTGATTTCACATTCCATAAATTCTTCTTTCTCTTCATTACGACGATAACAGCTAATAGACATCCTAACGCAAGATAAACATCCCACATGCCCCAAAAAGGAAGTTGCCACGCGATTGGCATGGCAAAGAAGGTTCCTAACAAAGCCAAATAATAGATCAAAACTATTCTCCATTTTCCTCTGTAAAGGAAGCCGGAAATCATGGCTCCAATCGGGGCGCCGAGCATGAAAAGGAATTCTTCAGCCCCCCGAAAGTAGATGAAGTGACCAATCATCACTCCAATTAAGTTTGAAAAGAAGCCGGACCATGGTCCTAAAATGATTCCTGTAAGAGGTTCTGACATGAAAACCCAACTATACCAAACGCCAGAAGAGAATAAGGGCGGTCCTATCAATGAATCGCACACTACATTAAGTGATGCGAAAACTGCAATTATTGAAACGGAGGCTGAATCCTTTAATCTCCTCATTAAGACACCTAGGTCTTTACTGCACATCGTTTTTTCGAGTTAGAAACATCATTTGTTAAACGTTTTATGTTTTGCTACTGACTCTAAACACTCCAAAGGGCGTTTGAGAAATATTATTGGCATTGTGAAGTAGCCAACTAAGTACCATTACGAAGAAAGGGTTTTTACATGCCGCCTATTATTAACGAAGCGACAACTGCAATGGCAATGATCACTATTGTCTCTGCTAGGGTTATTCGCCAGGGCACTTTAGTTCGTCCAGAGCGATAACGAACGAGAAAGACGCCTGCAATTATTCCAACTAAAACCAAGGATAAGACAATGCCAAAAGGTTCTGGCAACATCAAATAAGTAATCATTGGTATAATACCCGCCAGAAATGTGGTTGTACTGCAGACCAAGGCAGCGTAAAGATTGGACCTTCCTATTTCCCTACGCAGCAGAATAAACAATTGTTTAACGAGCCTCAGCGACTTGTCTCTTTCAATTCTGTCTGGAATGTCGCTTAAACTGTAATCCATCAAACTCTTGAGGGTAAGCAGGTCCGCCGTGTCTTCTGTCTCACCACCCATGAGAAAACTGGAGAAGTTAGTTATTGCGACTGCTGAAAGGCTTAAGATAGCCGCGAAGGTTGCCATTTTCAGGGTTAAGCCCGCCATGAAGGCAGAGAGAATGACCACAAGTCCTGTGATGGAACCATCCGTTAAGCCAGCGACAACTTCCATTATTGGTTCTCGTTTTAATAGCAAGTTTCGCCATTCTCGGCCTAGTTGAAGCCCTCTTTCTGTTAGTTTGACCTTTCCACGTTCGTCTATGACCAAGCCCTCATTGCTCATTTCGTCCAAAGCTTCGTCCATATCACTCATTTCTACGCAGACATGCCCTGCGCAGTACTTGTCTATTCGCCGTTTGAGCATAGGCTTTTCTAGCGTGCTTCTTTTGCGTACGCTCAAGAGCACAATTACCCTTATGATGTCCGGCAATTCTTGGATTTCAAAGGACAAATTTATTAATCACCTTTTGGAGTGTTTTGTCCTTCCACAAGCGTAAAATTATGGAAAGATTTGTTATGGTAGTGTTGAATTGGTTCTTCAGAAAGTATCTTCTAATTCCGTGTATTATCTTAGCTAGGTAAAGGCAAGACCTATCTTTTTTGGCGAATCTCGTAAAAGACCTACACAATTGGTATCTCTTCACCGTGGAGGGGCAAAATGTTAGAGCCCATACTAAATTCGGGTTCTACTACCACAAGCGCTTAATATAAATCTTTATGATTTTGCGTTCATCTCTTAAATGGAATTTATTACGGTAGTTATTGAAATCTAGAAAAGTTTATCAAACTCTCCGAAGAATAGGCTGAACCAAAGCTGAATGGATTGTAGAAAATATGGATGATAGGAATGTTTTGTGTGAGAAGGCTGTCAAGCTATTTCTTGAAGGTTACAATTGTGCTCAAAGCGTTTTATTAACAATGTTTGGATATTGGAACGGGGAGAACGAATTGGTTCCTAAGATCGCTACAGCTTTTGGCGGAGGGATAGGAAGATGTGGCTCGGTTTGTGGGGCCTTGACTGGTGGAATTATGGCCTTGGGAATTAAGTATGGGACTAATGAGCCATCACTGGAAAAACGACTGAAAGCCTACAAGCTTGCAGAAAGACTGTACAAACAATTTGAAACGAAGCATAAAAGCGTCTTATGCCGAGAGCTAATAGGATATGAGCTTTCTAATCCTGAAGAATTAGAGAAGGCTCGAAAAACCAAGGTGTTTGAAGAGAAATGCACGAATATTGTGAGAACTGTTGTTGAGAAACTAGTAGAGCTTAGTTGATATTGAATCTCAGGATTTTGTTAGAAGCAAAACGGTTTTAAATTGTAGGTTTTTATCATTTATATGGCTGAAGTCATGGATGATAGAAGAGATTTTGAGTTTCTAGAGCACACGGCAGATGCGTACATCGCTGCCTACGGAAAGGATTTGACAGAAGCTTTTGAGAATGCTGCCCTCGCCATGTTTCACGTTATGACAGAAGTAGAAAAGGTCAACCCCAAAATCGAGGATTATGTTGAAGTTGAAGCTCACGATGAGTATGCACTTCTCTACAATTGGCTTGAGGCTTTACTTGTGAAATTCGAAATCAAGAGGACACTGTTTTCTAAATTCGAAGTCTCAGATTTGAGGAAGACCTCGAATGGTTTCAGGCTTAAAGCAAAGATTTTCGGAGAAAAGTATGACCCGAAGAAGCACCCACAGAAAGTCGGGGTCAAAGCGGTTACATACCATAGAATGGAAATCATCAGAGAACCAAGCAAGGTTACGCTAAGATTTATTCTTGACATATGAATGTCTTTTATTTTCTGGTAGCAGTGGCATTGCGTTTGAAAGACCATCTAGGCTAGCTCTAATTTTTTTAATCCTTTCTGTATTTCTTCCACAGCCACTTCAGGAGGTATGTCCAGTCTTTCGCATTTGAATTCTACGAATGGAACGCCTTTTTCCTTATAGTATTGCAGAATCGGTCGAGTTTGATGCTCATAGACGTCAATACGTTTCTTTATTACTTCTGGCGTGTCGTCTGAACGTTGATAGAGGTCACCACCACATTTATCGCATACCATGTCCCTTTTGGGTTTCAAGTAGCGTATGTTGTAGACATCCCCACAGTTCTTGCAGATTCGTCTCGTAGATAAGCGTTCAATGATTATCCAATCTGGCACCGTCAATAGGATGACAACTTCAATTTTAGTGATCTTTTCTAAAGCTTTAGTCTGGTCAAGAGTACGCGGATAGCCGTCTAAGATGAAACCCTTTTCACTAGTCGTTTTGGCTAGGCGTTGCTTCAAGACCTGTACCACAACGTCATCTGGAACGAGTAAACCTCTTTCAACATATTCTTTCACTTTTTTCCCCAGCGCCGTATTTTCTTTCAGGATTTCTCTCAAAATGTCACCCATGGCTATTACATCTATGCCCAGCTTGAACTGCAATCGCGAAGCGTAAGTACCCTTTCCTGAACCTGGTGGACCGAAAATAACAGCGTTCACCATTTTTTGACATCTCTTGGCTTCATTAGAGCCATTGTTTCCGTAAGAAGATATTCAGTGCATAATTAAGTATTGCTGTGTTGGTTATTGAATCCGTCAAAAGTGGCTTAGGAAGCATCCATTTTCAGAGGGGTTCAGCGTATTGAAAATGTGATTTCCTTTACTAGGGTTTCCGGGATGAGAGCTCTTCCTCTCTGCTTGCTCAGTCTAACGAAACCGAGTTGGCTCAGCACTTGTAAGTCTTGATGTACGTTTTTCACGTTTCGTCTAGCTTTTTGAGCCAAATCATTTATTGACTCCACTCGTAAAGCAGCGATCAGAAACAACAATTCTATTCTTCTAGGTGTTAGCAAAGCGACTTGCTTAGGGGTGAGGTCTCTAACTTCTTCTACTGTATAGTCAAGGGTTCCCTCTTCAATGTATCCCCTGTAACTATCCACAAGCTCAGCCCATTCAAAATAGACTCTCGAGTATTTTCCGTCTAGCTTTTGATTGAGAAAAAGCTCCTCAAACTTTTCAAAAGACATACAAAACTCTTTCTCAAAGTCCTTGATTTTCTGCTCCACCTCCTCGGATGTTAAATTCCTGACTATCCTGAGAAGCAACAAGATTCACAATTAAAAAGTATATTGATATGCTTAAAACGTTCACGATGAAAACGCTTAAAGCATTTGATATCGACTTTAAAATCCTATTCACAAGTGTAGTGTGGCTAACATGCGTACAACAAAGATTGAAGATCACATCTATCTGGTCGATGTCGAAACAGCTGGAATCAAGAATTCTATCGCCAGCTACATCTTAAAAGGAAAGCAGGTTGCAATCATCGAAACAGGTCCCTCATCATCAATTCCTAACATACTTACTAGTCTAGAAGAATTGCATGTGAGACGCGAAGACGTAGCCTATGTTGCTGTTTCTCACATTCACTTAGACCATGGAGGAGGGGTCGGAACATTATTCAAATACTTACCTAAAGCCAAAGCCATAGTTCATCAAAGAGGAGCACCTCACCTGGCAAATCCGGAGAAGCTCTGGCAACAGTCAAGGGAGGCTCTCGGAAGCATTACTGAGATGTATGGAAAACCAGAACCTGTTCCAGAAGAAAGGATAATCGCGGCAACTGACGGCATGAACTTTGACATCGGAAACGACATCAGATTAACAGCTATAGAAACTCTTGGCCACGCCTCACACCACTTAAGCTACTACGAGACTTTAAGTGAAGCTATATTCCCTGGCGATGCCGCCGGCGTCTACTTGAACGAAATCGACGTTATCGTGCCGACTACGCCTTCACCATTCCGTCTAGACATTGCCTTAGACTCTTTAGATAAGTTGATTAGTTTTAAGCCCAAAGTTATGTTCTACAGTCACTTCGGCAAAGCACTCGACGCTGAGGAAAAGCTTCGAACCTATGCAAGACAGCTTAAGCTCTGGGCAGAAATCGCCAAACAAGGATTAGAAAACAAAGAAAGCTTAGAGTCGATAAGCAGAAGAATACTTGAAAAAGACCCGGCAATGCAGAAAGCCGCAGAGCATCTTAAGAATCATCCAATTTTGAGTGAAACTGTACTTAATGATAGCGTGCAAGGTCTTATTGGTTCTGTGGAAAAATTCGGATTCGCCTAAGCGTTATGTGTTTTGGTGTATACACCAAAATAGTTTATATCGGCTCTTTTCTCTTGTCTCTAATTGGTGAGAGAATGAGCGAAGGAAGAGAAGGACGATTTTCTTCAGAAAGAATTCCACTTGAAAAGGTGGATGACTATACTTGGTGTATTCCAAAATATAAGCCAGGCATGAGGGTCAAAGGTCTAGTCTTCGCCGACAAGAGTTTGTTGGAGAAAATGCAAACGGATCGTACTCTTTGGCAATGTGTAAATGTTGCGCATTTACCCGGCATTTACAAGTATGCCATAACTTTGCCGGACGGACATGAAGGTTATGGCTTTCCAATAGGCGGCGTGGCTGCAACGGACTACAACGAAGGCGTGATCAGTCCTGGCGGAGTAGGTTACGACATAAACTGTGGTGTTCGTTTGTTGAGTACAAATCTTACAGAAAAAGACATTCGACCAAAACTTACTCAACTAGCAAATACTATTTTCGATAATGTTCCCTGCGGACTGGGGAGCCGCCGAAAAGACTTAAGGATGTCACATAGTGAATTAGTTAGACTTACTACCGAAGGTGTTCCATGGGTTATCAGTCAAGGTCTAGGCTGGCCTGAAGATGCTGAACACTGCGAAGAACGCGGATGCATGAAAAACGCAGATTCAGACAAGGTTTCAACAACAGCAAAGAATAGAGGTTTAACACAAATTGGCACATTAGGTTCAGGAAATCATTTCTTAGAAATACAAAAGGTTGACGAAATTTGCGACACTGAGACTGCTAGAACCTTTGGAATAGAACATGAAGGACAAGTCACAGTTATGATTCACTGCGGCTCTAGAGGCTTTGGTCATCAGATATGCTCGGATTATCTGCGAGTCATGGAAAGAGCAGTGCACAAATACAAGATCACATTACCAGATCGGGAGCTCTCTTGTGCACCCGGAAACAGCAATGAAGCAGAAGACTACTATCAGGCCATGGCTTGCGCTGTCAATTACGCCTTTGCGAATCGCCAAGCGATAATGCACTGGATTAGACAAAGCTTCCAACAGGTTTTCAAAGAAGACCCCGAAAGATTTGGACTAAAACTTGTTTACGATGTAGCTCACAACATTGCAAAGATAGAAAACCACAACGTTAACGGAGAACGAAAGAAGGTTTATGTTCACAGGAAAGGTGCAACGCGCGCTTTTCCACCTAAGCATCCGGAAATTCCCCCAGACTACAGCTCTGCAGGACAGCCGGTGCTTATCCCAGGGAGCATGGGGACAAGTTCGTGGCTACTAGTAGGCACGGAAAAAGCCATGCAAATAAGTTTTGGTTCAACAGCGCATGGAGCTGGGAGAATGTTGAGTCGTACTGCTGCCAAAAGAAGATTCTGGGGTGCAGACATTAAGAAGGCTTTGGGGCAGCGTGGAATCTATGTTAGGTCTGCTAGTTCTGTTGTTTTGGCTGAGGAGGCAGACTCCGCCTACAAGAACGTGGACATAGTTGCAGATGTAAGCGATAAAGTTGGAATAGCCACAAAGGTTGCTAGGATGGTTCCGTTAGCCGTGGTGAAAGGCTAGAGCTAAGCGAAGTTTATATCGAAAGTTTCTGCTATAAACTAGTGAAAGCACTGATTACGCTCGTTAGTGATTTGAGATGCCGGTGAAGGACGAATGTGGAATATGCGGTAGAGTTCTTCCCTATAGGTATCTTAGGCGATGCCAGAGATGCGGGCAGCTTTACTGCAGGGACTGCATGGTTCCAGATGTCGCGACAGGCGATCATACAAGAATGTTGTGTCTTCATTGTGCGAGAAGAATTGTCTCACCTAGGCATGTTTCCAAATACAGTGGACTTACTGGTTATTTGAAATTTCGAGGGTCTTTCACAAATCTTGTCAAGCTTCCTTTTGCGAAGATTGATGGAATAATCGGCGATAATTTGCCCATGAGTGCCTATCGTAGTGAAAGATGGTGGGATAATTCGCCAAGCAGTCAGCATGCCAAAGGCTGGTTGGATGCAGGTTGGGAAACGCAAGAAGTGAATTTGAAAGATGGTTACGTGGTTTTCAGAAAAGTAAAGGTTGAACAAGCCAGAAGAGTTAGGAGAAGGCGCTCTCGAGTCAAAATTGAGAAGCCGTTCACGCCTGTTCGTGTCCGTATTCCGAGGTCTAAACAGCCGTCTAAGACGAAGGTGTCGAAGCTTTATGCTAGAATTAAGAATTTGGAGAGGCAAAGAGCAGCCATGCCTCGTCATCCTGGAAGTTTTAAACCGAAGCCTAAGCACGAGAAAAGACTGTTTAAACCAAACGAGAAGCCGTGACTGGTTCGGAAAAGAATTTTATCCAGCACACTTTTTATAGAAAATAAAGTAATGCATTAAGGCAAAGGCGGTCGTCGTCTAGTCTGGTTTAGGACACAAGCCTTCCAAGCTTGCGATCCCGGGTTCAAATCCCGGCGACCGCACCATAATTCGGGTTCAAAACCACAAATCTTTTATGTCGCACTACATGTTATTTTACATGAGGCGAAGAGACTTGTCTAATTCTCTTCATCCCCGCTCCAAGTACCGGCATCTGTTCGAGGATAAGGATGTGAGGCGCTGGTACGAGAACCTCGTCCGCGGTTCCCCAGCCTGCGCCGAAATCTACCTGCGCAACCTTGGGAACTTCTGCCAGCTCAACGGCATAACGCCCCAAGAACTCGCGCGAAAGCCGATCGCGGAAATAGAAGACCTCCTCATGGACTACGTCACCTCCGCACAGAAGAAACATGCAGGCAGCTACATCCACAACACGACCAAGGTCGTCAAGTCCTGGCTTGCCCACAACGGAATCCAGCTTAAACGCAAGATAAAGATCACGGGCGCCCACGAGACGCCGACCCTCAAGGACGAACGCGTCCCCACGAAAGAAGAGCTGAAACGCATTTTCTTGTCAGGAAGCAAGCAGGCCCGCACAGCCTGCGCCATAGTCGCCCATGCAGGCCTAAGACTGCAAGGCCTCGGCAGCTATACCGGTTATGACGGCCTGAGAATGCGCGACTTACCCGAACTCAAGATCAAAGGATCCGAGGTAAGCTTTGAGAAGATCCCCACCATGGTTGTTGTTCGCTCGGCCCTAAGCAAGGCCCGCCATCAGTACTTCACTTTCCTAGCAGAAGAAGCCTGCAGCTACCTGAAAGACTACCTGGAAGAGCGCCTGAGAGACGGCGAACAGTTGACACCCGACTCCGCAATTGTTAAGCCGAAGGTTGCTCAAAAACCCTTCATACGCACAGTAAACATTGGAGACATGATGAGGCTAGCCATCAGAAGCGCTGGGCTTCCTTGGCGACCGTACGTTTTAAGGTGTTATTTTGACACGATGTTAATGCTTGCCGAGTCAAAGGGTTTGATGCTTAGGGATTACCGGCAGTTCTGGATGGGCCATAAAGGCGACATTGAAAACCGGTATACGACCAACAAGCAGAGATTGCCAGAGTCTGTTATTGAGGATATGCGGGCAGCCTACGAGAGAAGCCAAGAATTTCTGCAAACCAAGGAGAAAGAAGAGACGAGCGAGGAAAAGCTCAGAGACAGCTTCAGAAAGCAACTTTTGCTTGTGGCTGGTTTTAACCAAGAAGAAGTAGATAAGATGGATTTGCCCTCGATGAGCGACGAGGAACTGCAAAGCCTCGTTAAGAAGAAGCTCCTAGGTGCGCCAACATCTGACAGCAGCAAACAGAAAGTGGTCAGCATCGACGAAGCCAATGGCTACTTGGCTAAAGGCTGGGAATACGTTGCGAAACTCTCAAACAACAAAGTTGTCATCAAAATGAACTCCTTAAGCCCTTGACTTAAACATGGTACTTGGAAAATCCGCAACTCAAAAACCGTAGGTTCGAATCCCACCCCCGCACCTGAATTTCAGCCACGATTTGAGCTTATTTAGGCAAGATAAACCCAATTTATGGCGTTTTCAGCGGGGGCGTGCGGGGGTCATGAATTAAACATGTCAAATTGTATCTTCTAGCGCGCGCTCTCTCAATATTGACGAGGTTGAATGCTATCTATCGCAAGGCTGGGAGTACGTCGCGAACCTCCCGAACAAGAAGGTCATCATCAAACTGAATGAGTGAGGCCCGCTCAGAGCGCGCTATTTTGTCGCCGGGTTGGGGTCGAGGATACTAGATCAAATAACCCGCTAATTTTTGAAAGTTACATCTTCGTAATTTTTTTGACCTCGCAAAACATCTTCGAGTTCCTTGATTTCTTCAGGAAAGATTTGTTCTAATATGCTCTTGAGCTTTGAGATTTCTTCCTTTTTTGGTAACTCATCAACTTTTGGAACGTAAATCAGACCTACGTCCCCATCGACTTCGAATATTCTTTTCTGGGGCGCTGAAGGGGTAGTTTCATTCCTTGATAGATCAAGCGAATTCCAAACAAAGGGGTTACCTCCTCTTATGAGTTTTCCCGCCTCTGCCAGCCAATCGGAATTATTCTCCTCCAATGCCTTCAGAAGAACGAAAAGGTGGAAAACACCTAATCTTCTTCCTACAGCCTCCATTCTTTCTTTCAAGTCTTCCTTCTCTTTCCCAATGGTTATAAGCAATCTGTCAGAATCTAGTTGTTCCCAGTGCATCTTCAAACCAAGAATGTAAGGCAAAGCATTCACAGCGAATAATACTGGTTCAACGCTTTTCTTCCCTTCAACTGATAATCTTTCGCGGGGCTGCAACACGTTTAAGATTCTTCCTTCAACGTATTCTTTCTTTATTATCCCCTCTTCCTCCAGTTTCTTCAAGTGCTGATTTACAACGGCCCGGCTTAACCTAGATTCTCGAATCAACTCGGTGAATGTCAAATGCCTTTGGTTGAGTATGCCGATTATTCTGTTTCTATTGCTTTTCCAAGTTTGCTTTTGATAAGGTTCTATCGTCATCACCGAACCGCAGTATGGTGACAAGACTATTTAAATATTGGTACCGTGTAAAAGACTAAAAGAGTGAACGGAGTATGGTGAGCATACCGTTGCAGGAAGCAAGGTCAAACAGAAATTCAGAGACAGTCATCATCACTAGGAAAATAAACATTAAGCAACTGAAGGAATTTGTCTTCACTGAAATCCATCGTGACTCACCGCTGTATGCTGTTTTCTTAGCCGAGTCGGCAGATGAGATAGACGCCGCAGAATTCATAATCAAGGCAAGATTGTGGCTCAGATTAGCAAAAGGGAAGCTCATACGATAAACGCTCATTTTGCACCTGCAACACTGCTTCCCTCCCAATTAATGTGAAAGAGAGAAAACAAGTGTCCAACGGTCTCGAGACTCCGGCAAAGAGAGCCTATCTGGAAGCCGAAGAGGAAATTGTACCAAGGTGAAACTACAACGTGGATGGCCAACCTAAACCTCCCTGTCCTAAATGCGGGTCAAGAGATACCATCCGAAAATACATCAGACATAACAAGCGTATTCCTCCCGTGAGGGTATTCCACTGCAAGTCATGCGATAGAAGCTTCAGCGAAAACAGCTTGATAACAAGGGAATTACCCCATCACACAGCAGAAAAATACTTCACAGGTTTTACGTCTTTGAAATCGATGGTGGAGAACATGGCCCTTGACATATCCAAGACCACTCTTCACAGGAGAATTATTGCCCTATCAAAGAAAGCTCCGGACTGGTATGAAGTCTCAAAGTCGATGAAAGAAGAAGGTAAATGGGGATTCGTCATGGGTATCGACACTTCCGGTCTTAAAATTAAAGGCAAAAATTATGTGTATCTTCATGTTGCAGATATCCCATCAAAGGACGACATCGCCTACGCTGTATGCAACAAGGAAGATGCAGCTACCGTGAAACCAATTCTACGCCAGCTCAGGAACATAGGATACATGCCGAAAATTGTTGTTCTAGATCTTGCACAAGAGTTACTTACCAGTGTCAAAGAAGTTTTCCCTTGTGCAATAATACAGGGCTGCGTTTTTCACGTACGTCTGTGGCTCGAAAAGGAATTACCGACAAGGAAAACCACTAAAAAATTCGGCAGAGAGAAAGTAGAGCTTTACGCAAAGGTAAAGGAATTAATCAACTATGCTTGCATATCGAAAGATGAGGATACAAGACAGCAATTGTTGCGGAAATTCAAGTGTTTGAATTTGGATGAAAAAGCAAAAAAAGTTGTCGAGTTGTTCTTAGCAAACCTGAAATATTATCACACGCTGGACGAGGAAGATTTCAAGCGCTATGGAACCTTTATCTTGTACAACAACTTGTGTGAACGCCATATCGGGCTTGTCAAAGATCTCAAGAACAAAATGAAGGGTTTCAAGAGCCTCGACTCCGCCCGAAACATCATAAAACTCTTCTGGTATTATGCAAGAAGAGATTCTGCATGGCTTGCAGAACAGAAAGAAGATACCTCGGCGTATTGTATACCCGAAAAGGAAGATATTTCGAGGTACAATATTCCATTGTCTTTTTACTTTGACGATCCGGCGAACTTAGCCCTGTTTTCAAAAGTGAGCGGTGTGCCCAGAGAGATTCTATACAAAGCCGCCCAGGCAATGGGACGCATAACTATTGGTGACTACGCTTTTACAGGAACTAAACTGGGCGATATACAAGACAGAATTTCAAAAATGACTGAAAAATCATTCAAATTAATTATGCAGGAAGTAGGGTGTGATCAGGCGGCCACGGTGGAACTCTTGCTTAAATTCGGATTTAAAGTTATGTACAAGTCGTTTGATGCTTCAGGTATGATAATTTCTTAGGACTCGAATGGAACAGAAACAAAAAAATCTGTATTCATATCGAGTATAGGTCACGAATGGAACAGACTTAAGAAGGACTCGATTATGGGATAGAACCATAAAATCATATAAGGGGGCAATTCGATTAGCTCCCATAATCCCATCCTCTCATATGTGCACTCTTCTGGTACATGTTAGTGAGCTTCTTAGCCTTGAAATGAAAGGCCCTCAAGAATATGCTGGCTTTCAATACTCTGATATCTATAATATACTTCAACGAGAAATGGGAACTTTTACAGCTCTAACTGATGAGGAACGTGCAGCTCTATGTGCGAGGGCAATCGAGATTGGGCTGAAAAAGGAAATTCTTCGTGATTTGACAGAGGATATTACAGAGCTAAATCGAAAAGTGTTTCAGTTCAGCATTAAACGCCGAAAAGCGTTGGCACAAAATGCAGAAAAGACTTACATAAAAAGAAATGCGCGGAAACTAGCTGAAAAAAATGTGGTTGAACGTTTCAGAAGAGAGACAGGGTTCACAAATTTAACTGCTTTCGGAGAGGAGGCAGGTAAGGCTAAATAAATGGAAAATGCCTAGGATATCCATTCAACTCTCTCTAATAGTTCTTAGACAAAGGGGAATTAACGATAAAGTGGAGACGATTGCCTCTTGGCGTAAATGTCGTCTAGTTCTGTCCTTTTAATCTGTCTGTCCGAGGATCCTCTCCTTACGAAAATGCCTCTATCTTTCAGAGTGTAAGGCTTATTTGTACCCTCTGGAACTTTCACCAGAGTGATTGGTATGCCTTGTACCAAAACCTCTGAATCTATCTGAACTTCAATTGAAGGGTCACAGTGGTCCGCAATCAAGTCCACTATCTTGGCCTTCGCATCTTCCTTGAAACCTTTGACTCGACAATTATCATCGACTCCAAGAAAAATAATTCCCCCACTAGTGTTAGCAAACGCCACAACCGTCTCCAAAAACTCTGCATTGCCCAGTTCCTTTTTGAATTCGACGTTGACGTTTTCACCTTTGTCAATCATATCCAGCAATTGAGCTTCAATATTTTCTATTATTATCCCTTCTTCTCTTGAAGGATACCGATAATCAAATCTCTTTTTGTCGATTGCCTCTCCATCTAGACCCGAAACTATATGGGCTTCGACTTGAAATGGTTCCTCATCAGCCACAAAACTTGCTTGCCCTCCTTCAAGGCTCAAGTCGTCAGATGTGTAACTTTTGTTTTCGCCTTTACAATAAAACTTAACTCGCACATCTGGAGAAGCAACTTCTTTTGTCTCTACATCAACAGTCACTCTATTTCCTGCTAATCGCAGATTCTTGATGCGAGCGCTATAATCGGGTACAAGCAATTCGATGCGGCTTTCCAGCGAGTACCAATCTTTTGGAAGGCGCAACGCAAAAAAGACATTTATGGCCTCCACTCCGCTTGGAAACAAGGGCAAACTCAACTTTGACATAGAATCTGAGGGAATGTTTCCTCGAATGTCATCACCTATGCTGCTGTAAGCATAAAGCATTGGCCATTCGCAAGAAATATATCCATAAGAACTACGGCTCGGTATAAATCTCGTCCCAGTCAAGTGGACTTTCAGAGGGATTTCTGGCCAGCCGGGAAGCTTCAAAACTTGATTTTCAAAAATTGATTGAAGAAGATTGATGGCATCTTGCACCTCTACCAATCTTTTAGTGAGAATAAAATCTCCGTAGTCATACGTTTCCTCCTTAAAAGGGGCTTCTCCTTTACCTAGAAAATTCACAAGACCAAAACTAACTTTCAACTCATTTTTACTGTCTCTAGAGAAAGCAAAGCCCACCAGAGCTTTCTCAAAGGTTCCCTTACGCTTCTCAATTGTTTCAAATATTTTCTCCAAGTTCCTACGAGTTCGTTCATCCATAGTCATTATATCGCCTAATCCAAATACTTCTTAAACAATTATAAACCTACTGCGCACTCTTCCAAACGTTTTTTCATTTCCAAGCATCTATCAGAAAAATTGTTGGCGCCAACTGATGTCCTCTTTTTTCAGCTATTTTTTGACCTAATTCCTTCGTCAGTTTCTTGTTCATTCGTTGGAGCCTACGAGTAACATCCCACCTTTTCAATCCGTATTCAGACAATTCCGCAGCAATGGCTTAAGGCAATAAACCCCCAACACCCTTCTGCATCAAACACGTGATAATTTCAACGTCTACTTCATCCTCACACATGTACGTTTGCTAGTTTCAATATTTCTTGGATTACATTTCTCTTGTTCTTTCTTAGCTCGATTGGTGCAAATGCATAGAAAGTGATTAACTCCTCAGCTTTATCATACTGATTTGTTCTTCTATCCAATGATTTCGTGCTATCTGCCTTGTTCGCATTTTCAATCCAAACTTCAAACTTCACATGCCTTTCCTTAGCAAGTTTCCTTGTCAGATCTTCAAAGAGCAGTCTCATTTAAACACCATTCCATTGATAAGATGGCCTTGGTGAGGAATATTGATTTATCTGCGTCTTGACTCTTAATATATCAAAGCTTACACCTGTCTTTAGACCTTCTAGCACATTCAGATTCTCCCTTGTCAAGCTATAGTGAACAGTCTTCTACTTGGGCGGGAAGTGGTATAGAACCTAAAAGGGTTCAAGTCCATAGAAGCCTAAACCCTTTGCGGTGTAGGGCTAATTGAATACGGATCTGCCAAACGCGCATTTTTCGCTAGACGAAAACGGTCTTCTTGTTATTGCGATACCAATCGGAACAGTTTTGCTGTACGTAAATCGACGGCCTTAAGATCAAAAAGAAAATGGAAATACTCATATCTCACTTGACGCATACATTCGCCCGCGCGCTGGTTTGTTCACGTTCAAGAGCGGGCTTTGGCCTTGTAGGTTATCCTCATTATAGGCTGTTTGTCAGGGTGACAAACGAATATGACAGAGCACGCGCTATTTTCACAGTAATACTTGGAGCTGCCCTTATTTTTCTTTAATGGCTTTCCGCATTCTGGACAATCAACCATCTTCAAATTCCCATTTCAAGAATAGGAAGAGACTATGTAAAACTGTTGTGAATCTCGGATAGTGATGTAAGCTCTGTTTCCTCCAATCTGTTTCCCAATATTCAGGAAGAGAGAAAAAGGGGTGTTGCGGGAGATGTCACCACGCTTATGGGGGTCAGCTATAATCCTCGAAGTGTTTCATATGAATTAGGGCCTAGAGAAATTGCGACTAGGTGGTGGGGCACAAAATATTATGGTCTGATTTTTTCGAATTTTGTTTCCCATATTTAGGGAGAGTTGAACTGCGTAGTTTTATTGTGCTTAAAACGTCAATTATGAAATTTTCTACAGCCAATCTGATTTTGGTTTGTTCTAGAATTTTGAGGTCAGGACTTCGCGTTAAGGACCTGAACCCACGAAATCATTAAGATAGATAGTTGCCGCAGAGCAGAAATTGGACTTGAACCTATTTATGTGGACGAAAACCCACCCCACGAAAACAGAACCTGAGAGCTATCCGACAACCTATATATTGCCTATCCTAACTACGTTGTCTTAGCATTCAATAATCCTCGTCCGAAATACAAAGGTGGGCAGATATGCATCCTAAGGTACGAAATTACCCTGCGCTGTTTCACAATTTTCGCAGACGCGTTTTCCTGAATTACGAAGAATATGGTTATGACAAGACAGATGATTTCATTCAAAATTCTGGAGTTCCCGCTCACATAAAGGCAGGTCTGAAAGCTGAGGTTTTGTTTTATGACAGATATTTCAGAAAGTTCAAACTAGAACCTCTATTGGATGCAAGAGTGAAAGCGGACTTCTCAGGAGATAAGAGTGGTAAGTTCGTCAATTTCGATGTGACGACAAATGTCAAGTACAAGGATATAGATGACTATCTCGAGGTAGTCCAAAAGAGAGGAAAGCCTTACGAAATTGTTCTAGTAGATCTGAAGAACGAAGACTTCGAGTTTTTTCCTCTAAAATTCCCAATATGTCCTAAATGCGGAAAATTTAGTCATTACATAATTTACTTAGACCCTCCGAGCACGACTTTTTACCAAGCAATGCATGCTTCAGACGGGCAGACTCTCGTGCAATATTGTGGCAAGTGCAAGTACTTCAAAAATATCGACGTCTATACATACGAAGTCCATTCAGTGCACTCGACTATAGAAACGTTATCTTCAGAGACAGATGTGGATGGCTCACGGAGATACTCTGACAGCGAGATACAGAAAGTAGTCGATTCAGATTCCATCTCAATAAGGAAATTTTTCGAGAAAACGAGCAACTTCATCGTTTCCGGAGTCGCAGAAAATGACTACGTAATTACTGACCCAAGAGACGGCGATGGATATTATTCAGGTTTATTACACTGGAAACATCCGCTTGCGCATGATTTGAGCAAATATATTGATATTTATTCAGGCACACCAGAAATTCCTGCACATGTCGCTAAGCAAATGTTTGACGATTTCAAATGTAAACTATGTGGCAATACCTCGATGCGGTTCAATTCCAAAAAAAAGACTCTGACGTGCCGACGCTGTGGGCTTATACATGATGTTTCGGGTGTTATTCACACACATGGCTATGAAGTGAAACGTGTTGAAAAGCCCAAGTAGCGCGCTGTTTGATGGCGAAAAATCCAGAAGAATCAACCTGTTGCATGGATGTTTTCGGATATAGTTCTAAAAAACAGGTTATTTCAGGAAAAGTAGCTTTTGGTGGGGTCGGAGAGATTTGAACCGACAATTCAAATAAAGGCAATTATATTTGACCCAGTTCCTCATCTCTTGTCAGAAATATGCACGATCTGGACTTGAACCCGGGCTGTAACATCATCGCGCGTGCATACTAATGATTTCTGATTCATAAGTCTTTTTAACTTGTGGTTAAATCTTAAGGTTCAGATTGCAGCATGACGAAAGATAATGAAGTGCGAAATTGCTCGGTATGTGGACGAGAGATCAGTGAAGAGGACTATGAAGACTATGATGGCATGTGCTGGGAATGTTGGGACGACCAGCTGACTGAAGAATCAGAAGACATGTTTGGCGACGTCATGTAGTCTGGCACAACGCTGTATTCAACGATTAGAATTGGAGTCATGGAGTGTGTGAGAAATGCTTTCAGATGCTCGATTGTTAGCGCGTGATTGAAAAACTGAATTTGTGGTGCACATCTTAGGTTAACAAAGTTCAAGCTTGAATTCGCCCAATCCTCCAAACGACAAGATATGGTAATGCCGTGCTTAATCTGTGAACTGGAACTCGGTGAAGATGAAACCCCAAGTCCAGTATACGTGAGCCATGCAGAGGAGCCGAATAAGATTCAGTGGCAGATGAAGACGACCGGGCGAGTAGATCGGAATAGCGGAGTATGTCCATGAAGATGTCAAAGTCCACGAGGAATTCTTGTGAGTACGGATTAGTCGTGACGGAATTGTACGCTCTGCGAGGTTGAAACAATGACGGACCCCGATCTGATCAAGAAAATCCTTGAAGGCCCTCCAAAGTTATCAGTCGACCAGGTTAAAGCAGTCCTTTCTGAACGTAGATACAACCGAATTGTCGCTGGTGCAGGAGCTGGCAAGACTGAGACTCTCACTAGGCGAATAGTCTACCTGTTGTCAGCGGAAGCTGTGAGGCCGGAGTCGATTGTGGCTTTCACTTTCACCGAGAAGGCAGCCCAGAGTATGAAGAGTCGTATCTATCAACGGGTTGGACAGATCTGCGGACAGGAAGCAACTGCAAATCTCGGCGAAATGTATGTTGGCACCATCCACGCATATGCGAAGAGGATTCTTGAAGACTACTTCAAGTATGGAAATTACACCGTTCTTGATGACAACCAAGAAGTTGCTTTTCTCATGAGACACGGTTGGAATGTAGGCATCGACAAATATCGAGGTCCTTACGCTGATTGTTGTCGCAATTTTCTCAGAACAGTTAATATGGTTTGGGATGAGTTGCTCGATGTGAAAGAGCTCGAGGACCGGGCTCCGGATTTCTATACAAAAATGAAGGGTTTTGAGAAGATACTTGTGGATCACAGATTGTTGACTTTTGGCAGAATGATTTACGAGGCCGTGATGAATCTGAGAGAGAATCCTGAAAAACTCGGCCGCATTAAGCACCTTGTTGTTGATGAGTACCAGGACATAAACACGGCACAAGCTGAGCTAATAGCGCTTGTCGGACGGAACGGAAACATATTCGTTGTTGGTGATCCTCGGCAGAGCATATACCAATGGAGGGGATCAGATGAGAGATTCTTCGATGAGTTCTCTAAGACATTTTCTGGTACCGATGAGATAGCGATTCGGGAGAACAGACGAAGTGGCAGGAAAATTGTGGAGAACGCTAACAAATTCGCGACGACTTTTTCGAAAAGGCATTATGAAGAGATGGATTCGACTAGGCCAGTGGATGGGTTCGTCGGTGTATCAAGTCATGAAACTGCTGAAGATGAAGCAAGGTGGATTGCTGATCAGATACAAACATTGATGAAAAACAATAGGGAGCTGAAGCTGTCTGACTTTGGGATCTTGACAAGAAGTGTAAGCACTTCTGCCGGGCCACTCATTGATGAATTCAAAGAAAGAGGAATCGTCTATATCGTAGGGGGAACGGTCGGTCTTTTCAAGAGAGATGAAGCGCAGGCACTCGGCAGAATCTTCTCTTGGTTCTGGGAAAATGGATTCTGGCTTCCTAATCCTTGGAACTGGCATGAAGAAATCTCTGGCGACGCGTTGTTGATTACTGCACTAACCTGTTGGGATGCTGCACACAGGCGAGGACACCCAAATGATACAGAGACTCGATTACGACAGATAAAGGCAGATCTTAACTCGTCCAAGTCCTCGTACAGGAATTTCACGAAAGTATACTATGACGTTTTGAACGCTTTGGGATTTGAGAGGCTAGATTACACTGACACAAACGATGCTGCCGTGATGGCTAACCTTGGACGTTTCAACAACCTGTTGACCGATTACGAGACCGCAAATAGAATTGGAGGCAGGACACCTTACTGGAAGAGCGACCTTAAAGGACTATGCTGGTTTATGGCAACGTATGGGCTCAAAGCCTACGAGGAGCAGCCTTCAGACGATATTCGGGGAGTTAAAGCAGTCCAGCTCATGACTGTTCATCAGGCTAAGGGGCTTGAATGGCCTTTCGTCTTTCTTTTCGCTACGGTTGATTCGAGGTTTCCAGCAAGTAGAATAGGTTCAGTACAGAACTGGTGTGGCGTCCCTAGAGACATGTTCGATGTGAAAAGATACGAAGGAGATCTTGAAGACGAGAGAAGACTCTTTTACGTTGCAGTGACGAGAGCGAAAGATTGCCTCGCGGTCAGCCACTTTAGAAAGATAACAAAAGCTTCTAAACCAAGCAGGTTCATTGAGGACATGAAGCCTAGCGTTGTCACAAAATTGAATGACGCTGCGATCCCTGACATCAGCGTCAAACCTGTTGAGTCTTCTGAAGAGATTGAGACTTTCTCGGCCAGCGAAATTGTCACCTATAATATTTGTCCACATATGTATCTCCTGAGGGAGCTTTGGGGTTATCAGCCGGAGCTTGACATAGCCATTGGGTATGGCAATGGGCTTCATTATTGTCTTAGAAGAGCTGGCGAATTGATCACAGAAGCGGGCTATGATCCGGTGACTGCCGTGGCGACTTCTGTCGATGTGGGTTTTCACATGCCATTTGTGGGGGGACCAGTGCTCCGGAACTTCAAAAATAGTGCTAGGACAAGGCTGATAAATTTCGCTAAGAAATATGGAGGTGATTTGAAGCGGATTCAGGAAGTGGAATATCGACTTGAGTATCCTATTCAGAATGCAACGATTATGGGAAAAGTTGACGTCATCTTAAGGGATGGTGGGGAAATGGAGGTTAGAGACTATAAGACTTCTCAGGAGGTTAGGACTTTTGAAGAGGTTTCTGCACAGGTCAGGTTATATGCTGCTGGATTAAAAAGTATGGGACGACCTGTGACAAGTGGATCGGTTGCCTACCTCGAAAATCCAGATGTGAAAATGGTCGATATCCTTGAACCTGTGCTTGCTGAGGAGAAGAAGAGAGCTGAGGAAACAGTAGCGAATATCATGCAAAGTAAATTTGTGCCTAATCCAGGCGAAAGCTGCAAGCGGTGCGACCAAAAAGCAATTTGCAGATGGAAGAAGAACTAAATCGACTCAGACAGTTGCCAGCGGAGTCCGCAAGAGTTGAAGAGTATGAACACAAAAAAGAAAACCCGTTGTCCAATTTGCGACGCAGAGATAGACAAAGATGAAACGAGTCTCTCCAGTTTTGCTGTTGAAAAGTATCGCTTTGCAGAAAAGAACCGCAGAAGGATACTATCATTTTCGCACAAATCCTTCTATGTCTTTTTCAGTCATATCCTCAACAGCTTTCCAAACGTAGCTTAGTCTCTCATTGCGTGCGACATCTCTTAACCTCCAAGCGCAATTCTGTGGCAATCTGTCTATTGCAGTCACTCGATAACCTCGAGCCAACAACATACCTGTAAGTGAGGAACTCAGAGCACCCGCCCCTCCAGTCACCAAAATGTTACGCGTTATGCCCGAATCTTCACGATATTTCATAATGTTCTTTCCCCATAACTAAATACACTGACTGCCCGCCTACTTGCTACTAGAGTATGGTGCTCCTATTTGTTTTTCTATGTTGTTGAAATCATAATGCCTGTTCTGGTTAAGGAAATCCTTTTTGGTGGAGCTCTACGTGTGCAATCTCATGCTTAAGAGACAGACGTGCATTGGACTTGAACCCGTTTGGGTTTAAATCCCGTAGAGACTGAAACCCGAAGGTTGGCAAATCCATCAATTTTTTTGCGAGCATCGCTCTCTTGATGGTGTCGGTCAGATCTCTTGGGTCAATGCCTATGTTTGGACCTGATTATCTCCATGGATTACCGTACTGCTTATTTGGAACAGTTTTCTAATACTGATCCACTGGAGGCTACAAAGAATAAGCGAAAGCAGAAAATGCTCTGAGCATGGTTGAGGTATGGATTATGGGCGGGATTTGATGACAACATACGCTCCGTGCTATGCCCATAATCTCCGCAAGAAAAACGACTGGTGCGATGACGCCGTTTGTTCTCTATGGAAAAAACCAAAGTGTTAACTCATGAAAAGAATCAAGAAGAGCCCTAAGTGCTGGAGAGAAATGAAGACAGGGTCTCAGAGATGTGACTCATTGAGGAAAGGCACTCACTTGCTGAGCATTGGCTTTATAGTAACAGTATTCGTCTACAGATACATAAGCTGTGGCTACATTGAGCTTTTTGCAGAAAAGAAGGAATAATCTATGAGTGAAACCGTAAGGACTCAGGGTATCGGCATTCATGAGTTACTGCGATACGTCATTCCGGGCTATGCCTTCCTGCTAGTTCTGCTTCTTCCATTCATGTTGAGCGGAACTCTGTCTACTCTAATCCCTGATTGGGAACAAGTCATGGTTCCTCTGTTTCTTGTTGGAGGGCTATTGGCTGGTTACCTTATGTATCAATTCTATTACGTGTTGTTTAGGAACATAGTCTATACTTCCAAGACTAGGAGGAGTCTGAAGAAGGCAATGGAACTAACGGGCAACAAGGCTTGTTCTTTTCAAGTTTTGGCAGTCCACCAAAGGGCTATGTCGAAAGTTGAAAAAGCTGATAAAGAGACCTATGGTGTGATAATCTTTCATTTTTCCATTTTCCATTCCATTGGAACTACGTTTCTCTCAGTGTGGTTTGGCTGGCTTGGCTCAATTCTCATAGCAGTACAGCTCTGGCTTTCAGGAATGCCTAGTATAAGCACGCACTTCTGGGCATTTGAAGTTGAAATCCTCGTGTTACTGTTAACTTTTTCTGTTTTTCTGTGCAGCGAATACAAATATCGAACAAGGTTGGCAATTGAGATGGAAGACCAAGTGGCCGTCAAGTATCTCGAAGAAGTCGTCGAGGAATGGAAGAAGACACAGGAACAGCGCACATCATGAACCCGTTTGGGTATTAGTCCCGGCGACCGCACCAAACACTACCAACCAAACAGTTTTCACCGTTGTCCACTGAATTACAGCTTGAAAATTGATTCAATAACTGTTTCAAGTGGGTCTCAAAGGTTTTACTAAGATTAAAGCCGAGATTACGCGTCTTCTCAACAAGTTCTTTATCTAGATACAACACGACGTTTCGTTTGTTTGACATTTTGCGTTTGCACCCGAGGGCATGCGAGGGCACTTTCAGTGTTATAAGTTTGGTGATTCGAGTTTCAGTAGAAAAGAATGAAGTTAGAAAGAGTGTTTTCTTCTGTAGACTATGCCCTGCTAGTAGTGTTGCCAACATGAATAGGGCATTACTATGTTCTGGCTCTTCTCAGCTTTTCTTTGGCTTTCTAAGCATCGAACCAACATACAGCCCAACGAAACCAAACACCAAATCAAAGACAACAGTCAACACCACCACCATAGCCATCAGCAGTTGCGAATAAGCGACCCAATCCCACGTTGTCCACCCACTCGTAGAGAACATGCTCTCCAAACTCTCCTGAACCGAAGTGCCGATGTATGGATTGGCGAAGTAAGCCATGGTGTAGAACGTCAGCACAAGCGTAGACAAAACAACAATCCTGCCAATCGCTCCTATCTTCGAATCCTCCTTAATCTTCCCTGCAAACATATAACCGACAATCAATGAAGCCACCAAAACTGAAACAATAGTAGAAATATCAGGTCCCCAATAAGTATTCACATTAATCACTACCGCAAACAACGCAAAATCAAGCACTATATAGATCACAGCCAAAGAAGCCACAGCCGTTATTATATCACCAAACTTCAACCTATCACCTCCCTTGAAATCAAAATAGACAGTTATTTTTATCCGCCACTCAGTTTTTATGACTTATGGAAGAAACTTGATTCAATTTCTCTAGACCACTATCTTTTGAAAAATCCTTATAATAATATAATATAAGAAAAAAATCCAAAGATAACAATCTTAGGGTGATAGGAATGTTAAATGATGACTGGTCTGTGGTGGTTTTCAAATGCAAGCCTGAAAACATAAGGAAGATTTTAATTGATTTCTACAAGTTTGTTGAAGACCTTGATGGAGTGAAAAGTCTTCACTTCCTTATTAGAGACCGTGTAAAAGATGAGGTTGTTTTCAGTTTTCGCGTTTCAACGGAAAAAGAAAAAAAGCAAATCGTTCGGAGCAAGATGACTTACAAACTCAAAACGTTGATTTCTGAAAAAAAGTTCGCTGTTGACCCAGACATTAATAACTCACTTGGGAAATATGCTGCATGGTCTTATGAAGATAGAATCGCAAAGTTTGGTCCAAAGAAGTTCGCTGAATTCTGCAATCTTCTAGAAAAGATGAGCAAACTTGTTCTACAAATGCTCAAGGACAGATATTTTGGCTCAGATGAAAGAGTCGAGGTTGCGCATGTCATGTCTTGGATGCTCGGCTGTACAGAATATGGTCTTTTAAGCACCACACACATGGAAGTCGGCTACTATGATCGAATAGAAGACAAATACTTCCTATACCTCAAACAAAACTTTCCTAAACAGCAAGAGGCATCAAAGTAGCGGGCACTTCGTGCACGCCTATCTCTTTGTAACCTCTTAGTTCTCTCCAGCCTCTCTGTTGAGTATCCATCACTCAACTGCTACTACCAATCATACTGTTGATATTCATCAGCTATTGTTCATCCATCAAGAATACAGGCAATTTCTAATTTTCTAAATTATAAGCATAACAAAAAATAGAATTTCTAAAAAATTAGCCAATTTAGAAATTGTAAAATTAGAAAATCTCATGTGTAAATACACAATACTGACAGGTCTAGAGGTTATTTACAACGAGGTTAATCATGAAATAACGTGCTAGGATAAATCTGAAAAACTAAAAAATTGGAAGAATTGATTTCAAATCAAAGCTGTTAGCTTAACCTAAAATCTTCTTGGGGGTCTTCTTTTTGAGTAGCACTCTCGACAGTAAACAGGTCTGCTTCCGTCAGGTTTGAATGGTACTTCACATTCTTGGCCACAATCAGCGCAGACTGCTTTGTGCATTTCTTTCTCGTACATTAACTCTTTCAACTCCTTATAGTCGCTATGCAAAAATCGCTTCTTACACGCTTCATCTACCCTTAACTTCGACACTTATAAACTATGTGCTTGCAATCGCGAAAATACTATTGACCAGATTCCATCTATCACGAGTCTAAAGTAAGTCTCATAGCGTGCCCACATTTTCCTTAACGCGCGCGCTTTGACTATTTTGGACTACATTTTCTTCTGTAGGCTATGACTGCTAGTAGTGTCGCTATCATGAATAATGGTAGAATGAGCAATGATGGAAACTCTGGGATTATGAATTGGATCACAAGTGGATATCTGTCAATATTGTTCGCATCAACAACATATGGTGTGTTCCATATCCCTGATTCATCTATCTCTGTTGCATATGGGTATTTTTCTTCATAATCACTCCAATAGTTACCTGCGCCAAGACCATCATCCCAACTATTAACTGACCCTTGAACATCCACTTGTTTACCGTTGTTCACTAAATTGTTATTGTAGATAATGTTGTTGAATGAGCTGTATATCCACATGCCATGTTGTTTACAGTTTACTATGTTATTGTCAACAATAGTGTTGTCATTTGAATAAAAGAGAGAGATGCCGTTCTCATTACTTGTAAGGTTGTTTCCTATTATGGTGTTTGATTCCCCGTCTATGAAGATACCATCCATTTCGTTGTTCATTATCACGTTGTAGGAGACGTTGTTTTTGGAGCCACTTATTATGACTCTGCTTCCGTTCAAGATTACATTGCCTTGTATAATGTTGTTGGAAGACCAGATGTTCATTGGAATCTCGTACGTAGGCCCCTCATAGGTTATCCTGTGCGCGAATATTGTATTTTCTATGTACGTATTTCCACCGGATTCGTCTAATATGCCAGCAGTTTGGTTTATTTGATTGCGGCAGATCAGATTGTTCCTAGAATTGGATAAAAGCAGACCATACTGTGAAATATTCAGCAAAAGATTATCACTAACAGTGTTGTTATTCGAATCTGAGAAAGAGATGCCATACATGCTTATGTTGGCGATAATATTATTGCTAATGTTACTATTGCTTGAGTAGTATAGTAGAATGCCTGTAGAACCATTCCGGACAGTAAATCCTGCTAAGGTCGTGTCGTTCTCTCTTATTTCTATGATCTGTGTACCGTTTCCATCTATTATGGTGTTGTACTTGTTTTCTCCAACAAGCGATACTGACTTATTCACAACTATGTCTTCATAGTATACCCCTGAAGAAACGAAAATCGTATTTCCTTCATTTGCATTGTTTAGTGCCTCTTGGATAGAAGAGTATTTGACATATATTGGGTATCCCTCACTGATCCACGCAGTTATTCCTTCGAGCATATTGTAAACATTCGAAAAGCCATTGTCTACTAGAATCTGGCTTGCGATGCTACTCCTTACACCTGTTCTACAATACACTAGGATTGCATCGGCTTCGTTTAGTTCATTCAGTCTTCCTACCAATTCAGTATGGGGAATTAACTTTGCATTTCTAATGTGACCCTCATCATATTCACTCTGAGTCCTGACATCCAAGATTACCAAAGAAGGATTAGAGTCAATCATAGTCTTCGCTTCTGAAACCGTAACGTCAGTATAGCTGTCAGCTCCCAGAACTGGTATAACAAGCAAAAATACAATGATTGAAAAGACATATTTCTTGCCCATGGCTATCGTTTGTTTAAGTATTCTGTTTCAGTTTCTTATTGCTTGTGGAAGAATCTTCGATTCAATTCCTCTAGACCACTATCTTTTGAAAAATTCTTATAATAATATCATATAGGAAAAAATCCAAAAATGGATCTCATTGAACGCGCTAAAGCGCACTTAGCCTGTTTCTTGAAATCTCCTAGTTCCTTCCAACACTTGCTTTGACCAAATGATTTAAAACATCAGTGACCGTATTTTGATTTGTTGGTGTCTTGAGTGACTGTGGAAAAGGAGTTTGGGGCTGACCCAAAATTGAAGAAGCTCTACCGAGCTTATCTTGCGCTTGTTACTATTGGTGTCTTTCTTTGGTGGATGATTCCAGTTGTAGCTGTAGCGTTTTCATTTGAGATGTTGACTGGAGTTGTAGCTGCTTTAGTGTCTTTTGTTCCGCTTCTTATTGCTGTCGCAATCGCCCTGTATTGGATTCCGAATTTTCATTCTTCAATAAACTATGTTCTTGAGGATGACGAGATTATAGTTACAAAAGGAGTGTGGTGGAAGACAAAAAGTGTCGTGCCCTACAATCGCATTACTAATGTCAACATTTATCAAGGTCCAATTTCCAGGCATTTTGGACTAGGGAGGCTTTCAATACAAACTGCGGGCTTTTCAGGAGTAAGTAGCTCTGGTCACAAAACAGCAGAAGCAGAGATTTTTGGAGTAGAAAACTTTGAAGAAATCAAAGACATGGTTATGAAATTTGTTAAAGGAATTAAACCTGTAGCTGTAGAGGCAGAAGCTGAAGCCAGACCTTCGAAAGATATAAACGAGCAGATTCTCCAAGAACTAAGAAGAATAAGGAAAGCTGCAGAAAAGTAAAATGTTCGACATGCGCTGAAGTGCACGTAGCCTATTTCTTTCAAATCTCCTAGTTCTTCGCAATCTCTCTATTGTGGTATCACTTCTCAGCAGTTACTACTAATCATGCCATTGATATTGATTGACTGTTGCTCATCTGTCAAGAATTTAGACAATTTCTAAGCAGAACAAAAAAGTAAATGTCTAAAAAATTAGCCAATTTAGAAATTATATAATAGCGCGCAAATTTCCTCTAGTTTAGAATAGAAAGTTGGAAAACCAAAATGTAAATAGGCGTTAGAACAGTTCTGAAGTTTGTGTACAAAGGGTCATGAAGAAAATGAGTGAATGTCCAAATTTGCAGAAGAATCTGGAAGAATGCACCTGCACATACAATTGCAGTCTAAAAGGCAAATGTTGCGAGTGTATAAGGGGCCACAGAGAACATAATGAACTTCCAGCCTGCTATTTTCCACAAGAAGTCGAGAAAACCTATGACAGATCAATCAGAAAATTTGTATCCCTTCATAAATGATTAAAAATTTGTAATGCGCTACTACATCTTCTTTGTTACTCAATTCACTAGCAACTTCAGAATCGACACACTCTTCAAACTTGCCGATGTTGCTGCAACTTATACACTTCTCACAGTTCAAACAGGCTTCGACCCTTTCACACTATCATGTGTCGTGGGCTGAATAATCACAGGGGTCTATTCCATGATCTTAATGTCTTCAAGTTTTTGAAGACCCATCGATGCTGCCGTTTTCACGATGCCGAAATTTATCTTTTCCGATGGTAGCAGAATCATTGTTTCTATCGAGTCTAATCCTAATTCTTTGGCTCGGAGCGATCTCGCGTGTCCATCTAGAATGTAGTATTTGCCTCCGCCACGAATGCAGACTATTGGCACTAGCAACTTCTTTATCGAGTCAATCTGTGTTTTTCCGACATGCGACTGTGTGGGAATCAGATCCTTTAAGTTAACATGCTCTTTACTGAGGTAGAATGGCACATTGTAGATCGCTTCATAATGTTCAACGACAAAAAGGATACGCTGCCAAGCCTTCAGAATAGGGTCTTCTATGGGGCTTACGTCTTTTATGCGGAGGTCTTCGAGTGGAAGCCTCAAGATTTCTCTGTAAGTCTTGCCTTCGGGAAAGCTCAGTACATGCGCCTTGATGGTTCTATGCATGAGCTTTTTGCGGATGAATGCACGGTGATGACCATCCAGAACAAAATAGTCTTCGCCACTGTTCACAACTGTTATTGGTACGTCATAATTCTCTTTGACGATTTTTTTGAAGACAAGAGCAAGTTTATCGTTCTCTAGAAAATCTTCTGTTGGATATAGTCGTTCAAGGGGGATTTCCTCAAGATCAACGCGAAGCTTGACTTTGTAGATGGTTTCAAAGCTTTTGACTATGCCGTCAACTCGGTTCGAAAGATCCTTCCAATTTGCCAGTTCAATTTCTCGCATTGTTCCTCCATATCTTCAAGCATTTGCAGCCTCTTTTTCTTTTTGGAATTTCTAATATATTATTCTGAATAGGAAGAAATTCAAGGGGATTTAACTCTAGAATATTCTGAAAGAACTCTTCGAACTCTTTGATCTAGCTATTTGTAAACTCAATTCCGCTTTTATGCCGATTCGGGTTCTTTCCACTTTTCTATCAGTAGTTTGTCGTCTTCAAGTTTGAAGGTTACTTTGACAGCAATTGAGTCGGCCCCTCTTTTTGTCCTTTCATAATCTTTGAAAGGGAACATGCTGTCTTCCGCTAAATCTACTGGTAGATAAATCAGGTATTTTCCGTCTTTCCTTCTGAACAAGCGTCCTCTTCCTTCATTGACCATTTGTTATCACCTCGAATAAATCTATGATTTAATATATAGGCTCATAGCTAGAGGTTATTTAACTATTGTCTCCAATTGCACCAATAAAACATCAATTGATTCTCAAAAATGGTCCAAAAAAGAATTATCTGCAACAATGTGCGCGAAGCGACCTTGGTCTACCTCCTTTCGAGCTTGCTGTTGTGTTGCTGTATGTCTGTAGTACATGGCTACAAAACAGAATCTGAAATCCAGAACATTTAATTTTGGACTTTGAATAGAGTCTACAAACAAACCCTAAAGTGACAAACAAAAAATGAAAACACTACCTTCCTTGAGAATTTTGCTGAATCAAAAAGGATACTCCGAGAAAGCCATTAAAGAAATCTGGAAATGGTATGATTTCTCAGAAAGAAAAGGAGTTGCCAGCTTCTGATTCTTAACTTTACGAAACAACGCCCTATAGATTAAGCGCTAAAGCGCACTTAGCCTGTCTCATTGAAATCTCCTAGTTCTTTCAAACCCCTCTGTTTGAAGTATCACTTCTCAACTGCTACTATTAATAATACTATTGATATTCGTCAAACATTGTCCATTTTGCATTTGCGCTTGGGCGCTTGCGAGGGGTTGTTGTTTGCTATGAGTTTGGTGAACAGAATTAAGAAATAGAAGATTTCTCCGAAAGTGTTATGTAAAAGTTAAATTGCTAAAATATTAGGAGAGACGGAGATTATTGAAGAGAACAATTTCTAGAACTACGTTGATTCTGATTCTCTTATTTGTGTCTGCGCAAGCGTCAAAACTAATGCCAACGAGGGGGGCTTTACCTACTCAAGTTCGAAGTTTCAGATTCCTTGGAATAGAATATGAAGCAGGATATCATGCTCGACTTGATGATGCTCAGCACTTAATCAGAGAGTTACTGGTATATCCGAACTGGAATAACAGTACGGATCAGTATGTAAGTTACATTCGTTTCTTGTCAATGTACAATTATAGTGAAGTTGCAGATGACGTTAAGGCTTTTTGGTGTGGTGACCTCAATTTCAGCAATATAAAGAATCAAATCGTAAATTTCTTATGCGAAGCATCTCCAGGTGAGATTGTAGTGTTTTTTTATGGTGGACATGACTTTTTTATAGATTGGTTTCTAATTCAGATGGAACTAATTGATTGGTTCAATTCGGAGGCACTACAACAGGCGTATGTAACAGTCATACTGGATACTTGTGGCGCCGGCTGCTTCATTAATTTTCTACCTGATCACATAGTGTTAGCTTCAAGTGGAATAGAAACTACATATTGTGGGATTTTCCCTTTTGGATTGATAACAGGTTTCGAGTTAGCAGATGATTCTAATAATGATGGCTGGATCTCTGCAGCGGAAGTTTTCTCTTACGCAAAAAACTATACAGAGGCAATAGTTTCTGAGGGGGGAGGATATCAAAGCCCAAAGAGCCATTATGGAAAAGTAGAGGGCGATCTTCCTCTTGTTCCTAGAGATATGTCCAAACCATTTCCTACATGGGACGTTGCAATTACAAGGGTAACAGCAAACCCCTTCAACGTGAAGCCAGACTCTTCTATGACCATCATTGTGAGCATTGAAAATCAAGGAGAAAAGCTCGCAACTTGTAAACTCTATTTATATGCCAATACAAGTCTAATATCACTTGAGCAAACAACCTCGTCTTCAGGGAAAACCGTGAACGTAACTTTAACATGGTTTCCTATAGATGCATATGGCCTTTATACACTAAGCTGCAGTGTGAGCATATGCCCAGGCGAATTAAACATATCTAATAACAACCTTACTGACGGCACAGTTTACGTAAGTATTCCAGGTGATGTAGATGGCAATGGCAAGGTTCAAATTGAAGACATAGTTGCTATAGCAGAAGCTTATGGAAGCTTTTCAAGCCATCCTAAATATGATGCAAAACTAGATGTTGATTGTAACGAATTCATAGAAGTCAAAGATCTTCTAACAGCAGCACTAAACTACGGGCAACACTACCCATAAACACGCATTTTGGGTGGCTGTTTTTCTTCTGTAGAATATGGCTGCGAGTAACGTTGACATCATGAATAGCGCTAATGAGGCTTAATCATATGAAAGAAACTCGTTTCATTTTAGGTCTCCAAAGGCCGAAATAGAAAAGGAGCATAAAAACAGTTGCCAAAGCAGAAGAGGTAAGACCTAGATAAATCAGGTTACGAGCAAAAAACAGTAGCACAATCGAGACTAACCACAAAAAGATGCCTAAAACCAAAAATGTGTTCACAACTTTCATTCTAAAGGGCACTTTTCCTTCCAATAAACCCTATTCTGAACGAAAATCTCGACCAACAGTCAAAATAAGCAAATATGCTACCAATAAAGAGCAAGAATGTGAGAAACAACGTGAGAAGAGCGATCTGGGCAAAATTGTTGATCGCGTCAAAACTCAACATGAAAACGATTCCTCCAAAGACAAAGCTAGCAAGAATTCCTAAAATCCCAGCAGAATCCCGTAATATTGCAGAACATCTGACATCAAAGCTTGACCGCTACTCACTCACGACACCTACACTATGCTGTTTCATTCACACTTATTCAGTTTTTATGACTTTTGACAGAATCTTCGATTGAATCTGCTTTCTCAGGCTTTTTGTCTAGTAACATTTTGTGACTACAACTCGTGTTTTCAACATGTGCGTCGATATTTAAAGAGTCTTCATCGTTATCGATATTTGAGGTGAAAAAAATGCAAGATGAATATGAACTGAAAAAGAGCAAAGCGATGTACTACCAAAGTCTGTATCACTCCAAACCACTCTAAACGATCTTTTCCTTTTTTCTTCGTCTTCGGTCAGAAAGAAAGACCAAAGCCGAATTGTTTGTTTTCATTTGCACATAAGGCAACTACTTGTGTTGCTGCTACATCGAAGTTGCCTTTGTTAGTATCTTTGGTTCTCTCCAATCTTCTCTGAGGATACTGTATAGATAGGTGTCAGTCCACTTACCTCTGACGAACAGTGCTTTTCGCATAATTCCTTCTTTATTGAACCCAGCCTTTTCCAAAACTTTTTGTGACGCCTTGTTTTCCACGTTAGTTCCGGCTTGTATTCGGACAATATCTTTAGACAAGAATAGATAATCCACCATAACCTTAACAGCTTCAGTACAGTAGCCATGGTCTCTCTCACTTGGGATCAAGGCGTAACCTATTTCAAATATTTCTCCCACGGCAAAATGTCCTATGAACCCAATTTTACTGCCGTCTTTTTTCTCTATGATAAACCACTTCTCTTTCGGAGCAAGCTTATCATATTTCTTCTCAATCTCCGCTCTGGATAGCTGTTCATTTAAGGGATCGTATATGCCGCTGAAATCGGGATTATTGAACCATTCAGCAACAATTAGTGCGTCTTCTTTTTCAACTATTCTCAGATTGACCTTTCTGCCCTCAAGCAAAGTTTAAACCCGTCAACCGAATCTACTGTCTAGGTTTTTATTATTTGTGGAAGAAAATTTTGCTCATTTTTTCGAATTTTTTTTCTCGTCTAGGACTTCAATGAAGACTATGGAGAATCTCCTCTTGAAAACAACGGCATGCGGGCATATACTGGTCTTGTTCCTTCGATTCTGATTTCATGCGCACTGTGACTATACATGAAACAAATGTATACGTTACTACTTGCATTGGTCATTTGATGTTCTACTCGGTTATCATCGATATAGACTTGATATGGATATGTCATCAAGTTACTTGGAAATGTGATGTAGAAGTAACCGCTAGTGTTTTCGGAATCAGTTACATTGAAGGTCATCCGTCCATCCAGATCAAAATCGAAATAATCTATCGATGAATTGCTCAGAACCTGCACAGCGCATTCGTCTAATTCAGTTACATTGAAGGTTCTTACAGGTGGGGTTGTGGAAGGCAAGGTGCAGTTTGGCATGATTGCCTCATCTGAAAACCCAACTTGCTCATAATGTCCTTTATAATCATAGTCAACAACGACAATTTGATCGATCCACTTGACCCATTTATATCCCCATCTGCAGGGGACAGCAACACGGTATCCACCTCCAAAACCTAATATCGTTTCCAAGTTTGTTCCATTGGCTTCCAAAGCTAAAATTGTAGTTGGATGCATAGCAGTTTCCAACAGAATACTGCTTGAAAAGTTGTCAGTAGCCTTAAAAACAACCTCTCGATAATCGCCAGGCGTCACTTTAGCCATGCCAAGAAGATAGAAAAGCGGCACGCCTGTCCAATTATAGGTAATACCATACCCACCTGTTCCACCGCCCACACATTCCAGCCTAGTTACTTCCGACACTAAAGGGAAATTCCACAGTTCGGCGTATGTCAGGTTAATCGGATTTTCTACTAATCCTTCTATTTGAAACCATTCAGGACCGCTCGTGGATTGAACCTCTTCGATTTGATAATAACCCATCAAGAATAAAGGAAAAACCAGTGCTGCACATAGCACTGTTGATATGAGCAGAATTGAACTTTTGATTAAACATCCCTCGCTAAGCTTTGAAGAGAAACTTCCATCAGACGCTATTTAAAGATACCGAGAGACATACATGCTACGAGTTTTCTCTTCACCAAGCTTGAAACAATGGTCAGGCAATTGGAGCGTTTGGTTTTGCGTTAATAACTCGATCTCTTCCGTCTTCTGTATCAGTTATTCATTAAAATGAAAGATATCTTGTATGTTTGAAATAATATTTCTGAATGTACGCTGGGCATAAGTATTTTCATGCTCTGTATTCTGTGCTCTGCGATGTGCAGTATTAGACGAGTTTCTGTCCCCTAAGCATTTTCTTTCCAGTCTTCGCAGTCTTATGCTCTGCTAGTTTGAAAATTTCTGTAAAGTTCCAAGATATCGCTAAAAATGAAATCCGGTTGCTGCTTGCTCTCATACAAGTCATCAAGTGAATAGAATTGAGAAGAAATGAATATTGTTTTCATGCCGACCTTTTTTGCGCCTTTTATGTCTTCTAGAGGGCTGTCGCCTACGTAAATCGTTTCTTTCGCGTTTACTCCAAGTTTCCTTAAGGTCTCCTGAAAGATTTTTGTGTTAGGCTTGCGCCAGCCAGCATCCTCCGAGACTTGAACAACACTGAAAAATTGGCTTATGCTCAGCTTTCTGAGAGAGGCGTAGATTACTGGAGCATATGTAAAGTTTGAAACTAGACCTAACTTATGATTTTTTGAAAGCTCTCTTAGCATCTTTTTTACGTGTGGTCTGAGCTCAAGTGAATTCAAATAGTCTTCAAAGAACATGTTAACTGCAGTTTTTATCCGTGTGTCTTCCGGGGTTGTTTTGAATCCGAGCATGTTTAAGGCCTCGGAAATCCAGACGGCGTTTGTCACCTCGACTAGTTTTTCGTAGCGTATGATTCTGTACTTCTCATGTGCCTGATCGTAAGCTTCTGAAAAGCTTTCAATGTCAACATTGAAGCCTGCGTCTACAATAGCCCTATACAACTTCATTTTCGAGATTCCCAGATTGTAGTTCTTAACGTTCGCTAGCGTACCTATGAAATCGAATATTACAGCTTTTGCAGGCAACAAGTACATGCACTCATTTTTTGGTTATTTCTGATTCATTTTTGCAATTTTGATTTGTGCATAATAAGACTTACGTACGTGTTCAAATACTTGGAATATTTGAACGTTCATGTCTTTCCGAGATTATTTGCATGAAAAGGCTGAAGAGTCAAGGCATAATGAGACCCGGGCGTATCTAATATTCTTAGCTGGAGCCATATTTTTTGTGGGTGGCATAATTGAGACTCTAAGCTTGACCAGTAGTCCGGAATGGTTGCTTTTCATCCCCTACTTCGCTGAGTCGCATGCAGGAGCTGTCTTGGGCCTAGTGCTGGTGATAAGTGGAGTTTCTCTGATGGTTTTTGGAATTGCTTCTGGGATTCGCCGTTCTCGTGATAGAAGCTGGTACATGCAGGAACTAGGGAAGGCAAATTCCGTAGAAGAGACTTTGATGGTTAACAAAGTGACGAAAAATACGCGCAAAAGAAAAAGCAAACAAGCTAAGGAAGCTTAATTACACATCAGATAAAGTAGCAATCAAAGTCACTTTGAGAATATGTTTTAGCACGCGGGCATCTTTTATTAGGTGAATACTTAACATTAATTATTGGATCCTTAGGGCTATTTCTCCTACTTTCTCGGCAAATATCGTTTTTGAGAGTCTGTGTGCGCTCCCTATTGATTCTTCTATTCTTGCGTCATATGGGATTTCTCCCAAAAACTTCACATCCAACTTCCTAGTTTGCTGTCGTATTGTGTCTGATTTGTGCGTTTTCATGTTTTCAATAACGCCTATCACGGGAATTTTCAACTCCTTCAAAAGGCTTACCAGTTTTCGAACTGTTTCGAAGGCCAGCTGTGAAGGCGTCGTCACAATGAGAAATTCGATGTCCTTAACCAACCGAATTAGGTCAAGAGTTGCGTCTCCTATGCCAGGTGGCATGTCAATGATGAGAAAATCCAGTTTCGCCCATCTTGTAATTGATAGCAATTCAATCAAGACGTTTGAAACATCTGCGCCTCTGAGCGGAGTCGCATATTCGCCAGAATAATAAATTATTGACATGTATTTCATGCCATGCGCCATTGGCGGAACAATACCCCTGTCCTCCTTCGGCTGCAGATCAGCGATGCCTAAGATTACGTGCGTGGAGGGACTCGTGAAATCCAAATCAAACAGTCCAACGGTGTAACCCATTTTTGTGAGCTTTAAAGCCAGCGTTGCTGCCGCGAGGCTTTTGCCCACTCCTCCTTTACCGCTTGAAACAGCAACAATTCTGCTAACCTCACGAATTCTCTCATCTATTATGCTTAATCGCGGATCAACCATCCTCTCGTTTCACTCCTCTAATGCTTTCAAGCCAGACTCCGCGTCCCGATAATACTTCAAAGTCAGGGCTGCCGCATTTTGGACACTTGATGTAAGTGTGGGCTATTTCTGGAACAAAATGTATGGCTTCGGCAGTGACCTTATCCAAATTTCCTGTTGCGAGAATCCATTTGTGCTCACACACTCTGCATTTTATCTCAGCTTTCGAAAGTCCAATGCTGAATCTTGCATTTTCCAATTTTGCTGATTTAAGTTGTGATAAGGCAAATTCCAGTATATCTAGCTCTATCTGTTGCAGTTCCCCCACTTTTATCTTGACTTCTGTAACTTCGCTCAGTCCTTCTTTTTCAGCAATTTCAGAAGCCGCAGCAATCACTGCTTCAGCCAAAGCCCACTCATGCATAAAAAAGCCTACGTCGAAGCACCATTTAAAAATATTGCAGAAGCTGGCGGAGAAGCGAGGGTTCACAAGCTGATATGTACACACTTGCTCGAAGAAGAATTTAAGTTCCAGAAACATAGATCAATTATTTGTGGAGAAAATGAATAAAAGCATTCATTCAACTCTGCTGATTGTAATCTTGATAGGATTTGCAATTTGCTATTTGAGAGTTCAGCCGAAATCTTGCAATAGTGTTCCCATGCGCGCAAAAGAATTTGCCTATTCCTACCTTGTTAATTCCTACAATTCTACACTGGGCCTGTGTTATGAATACCCTGATTCCAATGTTTATTGGGTGACTAATGACAACGTATTGGCTTCATACGCTCTACAACAGTGGAACAGAGAAATAGCAGATAACATTACAGAAACGATTGAGCGAATTGCAAATGAATATGGTTTATTGACATCTCAAGCAGGAGTCCCTTTGAACTGCAGAGCAGAAATTCTTCTTGGCTATGACGTAGAGCTTCTATTTAATATGACTGAAAACATAACTCTGAATGAATCTTATTGCGGTTCTGTTCTCAAAACAGATATCGCCACAAACGATATTGTAACAAGTTTTGAAGACTATGCTGATTTGCTCTGTTATGCCTCTCTGGTGGAAGGGAGAAATGAAAACTACTCAGGAGCAGATTACTATTATGGAAAAGTTGAGGAAATGTGGGATGGAAAAGGCTTCAAAGATGCAATCTTCTATAACACAAGCTACTATGCGACGTACAAACTAGGCTTATTTTACCTTGTGAACAAAATGTCAAATAAAGGGTCATTCTGGTTTGAAAAGCAATTGGTTGAAAGAATGTGGCAATGCCAAGATTCTAACGGAGGCTTCAAAACAGATTACTACGAAAACGGCAGCTTCCCTATAGAGTGCAAAACGAACACGGAGACAACATCGATAATTCTATTGAGCGAAATTCCATGTCCATCTCCGGCATACGAAGAAAAAATGGAAGTGGGTGCGTACTATTACATTTGGTGGGGAATACCGTTCAACAATCACTGGGATCACGGCACCAAATATACTCCTTTCGTAGGCAAGTACAACTCGAGCGACTCATTGACGGCGGATCGACACATTTTATGGGCAATCCAGCACCGGATAGATTTCTTCGCCGTCTCATGGTTAGGTGAAGGAGAATGGCTAGATTGGGATTACGATTATATTGATCAGAATCTGAAAAATGGACTTTTAAAAGCAGGACATATAAGTAGTTTTAAATTCTGTCTGCTCTATGAGTCAGAAATTGTTCTAAATGACGCTCTAAATGCTACTCTTAACCCTGATCAGAACTTCACGAAAATATTCATTGAAGATATGACATACGCAACTCAGGAATATTTCAATAATCCAAGCTATTTGAAAATCGATGAGAAACCAGTCGTATTCATTTACAATTTGCCATACATTTACGGTCAACTAGGCACTACAGAGGCGCAGAATCTTTTTGACGCCCTGAGACAGCGACTAGATGTTTATTTAGTCGGAGATGTAGGCAGCAATTGCACCTCTCCACATGATGTAAATTCGGCTTTACTGTATTCAATGAATGCTACTACAAATTACTTTTTTGCTCATACAAATGTTTCAGAGGGATGGTCAAACATAACGGAATATGCCAAAAAATACTATCCTGAATGGCGTTACTTAATGAATTCAAACGGAATCAAATTCATTCCAAACGTTTATGGCGGATATGATAACACCGAATATTGCAGATGGAAAAATGATTCTTCACAACCAACAGTGCTCCCCTTTAATGAGACCATGTTCGAAGAAATGTTGACTACAGCATTAGGTTATGCAGACAACGATTTGCAGATGGTTATGATAACTTCATGGAACGAGTGGCTTGAATCCACAGCAATCGAACCCTCCATGGAGTTCGGAGAATTATTTCTTCATACAATTTACGATGTCATTCCAGAGTTTCCGTCATTCCTTATTCTGCCATTGTGTGTGTTTCTCACTATACTTGCCGTTGCGTATTCAAAGAAAAGATTGAAAATAATGAAGCCCTAACTATCAAATCAAGAAACAATTATTATAAATAAACTGAATGCATTATCTTGGCTTATGCCACAGAAGGTTCATTGTGCCCATATTCTTGTCAAAACAGAACAGGAAGCCAAGGAGATTTTAGAACGCCTGAAGAAAGGCGCAAAGTTTGCAAACATAGCCAGAGAAGTTTCGCTGTGTCCGTCCGGAAAGCGTGGAGGAGACCTCGGAACCTTTGGAAGAGGAAAAATGGTGAAGGAATTTGAAACCGCGGCATTCACACTCAAGAAAGGAGAAACCTCGCCCATAGTGAAGACCAAGTTTGGCAATCATATAATAAAGCGGCTGGAATAAGCAACAAACAGCAATCATTCACTTAGTGTCTAATAGTGGTTACGTTGTTCCTTGCTCTACCTTGTATGATTGAGCGCAATGGATACAGCAAAAGTTCATTTCTTTTCCTCTTATTCTTTCTTTATGTCCGCCTTCAAAGACCTTGCATCCGCAATGGGCGCATATTTCAAGACTCGGTTCAATGGCGACTGAAACAAGAGCCGAATAACGCTTAAACAGCTGCTTACAGAGCTCTTTTCCTTCCTTGGTCAATTCGAAAACTTTCTTCTTTTTGGCGCCAACTGGCTTCGAATACTGTTCTACAAAGCCTTTCTGTTCAAGTTGCCTAAGGAAGGGATAAACTAAGCTTGGGCTTATCTCCTTTCCTATCCTTTTCCTGAATTTGCTGATTATGCTGTAGCCATGGCATGATCCTTCATATAGAATGGTGAGTATATAGAAGCGCGAAAAGTCTGAAACGATGTTATCCATTTCTGTTGAAGGCATAGCTCATCCCAGATATATCTTCAAACGATATATTTATATTCTACAAAGATATAGATAGTCATAGGAGATATAAATGCTTTGCCACTTGTGGCATCCACGAAAAATAGGGGCAGAAAGGCTGCTACAGAGAAGCATTCTCATTCTTGAGAAAACACTCTCCTTTCTCCTCCCCTTCCGAAAAGACCTCTGTAGCAGTCCTGCAAATAATGCAAACTATATGAGTTAGCGATAAGCAGAAAAAGCTAGGAAGAGCCAACGTTCGCTCATCTTACATAAAGGCGTAGATAGGAGGTGAAAAGAGAATATGGCTAAAGATCCGATTTGCGGTATGGAAGTAGACGAGAAAACAGCCAAGTTCAAGTTAGATTACATGGGGAAAATCTACTATTTCTGCAACCAAGCTTGCAAAACAACGTTCGAGAAGAACCCAGCGAAATATGTCAGTGAGCAGTCTGGGCATTCAACTAGTTCTTGCTGTTGCTGCTAGTAAACAATTAAGCGTGCATCGATTTTTCAGAAAAATTCTTTCGGGCGATGACCTAAATTCGAGTTTGAACTTTCCTTAAGGTTTTTTCAACTTCTTCCCGTATTATGTAGCCTGCGATGTGAAGTATCGGTTCCTTTGCCTCTGGGTCTACATTCATTGTTGCAGTGCATGGATAGCTATGGTGAGCCTTTGCTATTGCGTCATAGAGAATTTCCTTCTCTGTTTTAACGCCGATTAGTTTTTTTGCAACATACCATGTTGAGCCGCACGGGGCACTTCGTTTAACGATTGAAGACTCTATGACTTCGCGTTTTCCTCTTCGTGCAGTTGAAAGTTCTAATGATGGTCTTCCGATTTTGAGCTCAGTTACTAGTCTTGAAATTGTCGGTTTGTCTTTTGCTGGCTCAAGCGAGCAGAAAGGCTTCGGAAATGCGTTTTCCAAGCCCAATTCTCGGCATTTCTCTTCTATCTGCTTTCTCAGCCCAGAAGGGACTTCGTTAAAATCTTCGATGGGAACAATCAGTCCTTTCATCCCGACTTTTTGCATGTGATGCGGCAACTCCAATAGTAAGTCTTTATGCAGCCCGCTAGAGACACATAAATCGGCTTTCGGAATTTTCTTGGGCATGTATTTCTCGGGGTTGTCAATAAAAGCTGGTAGTTCAGACGAGTTTGGTAGTTCCATTGCCGCTCGAATGTTGCGGACGAAGCTGTAAACATTGTATTTGCATGAATCGCAATAGAGACCGCAGGACTTACAGAAACTGAGGTCGTTTATCAGATTCCTTATTACGCGTTCTGCAAATTCTCCGCTGTAAACAAAGACTAACGTTAATGCTTCTTTGCCACTAGCCGAGTTCAAACATAACGCCCGATTGGAATATTGATTTCTAATGAGTTGCAAGCAAAACGTGTTCTATGAACAGATCTTCTGGAAGCGCCCCAACAAATTCTATCTTCTCGTTTATGACTGTCTTTGGAACACCCATAACACCGTATTTAAGGGCTATGTGCGGAAACTCGCTTCCGTCAATGACGTCAGCCTTGACCAAGTCGCTTTCTATGGCAAGTTTGTGGGCGGTTCCAGCTGCCATAGGACAGTGTGGGCATGTTAGAGTCACAAAAACCTGGATGTGAGCTGGAGTTTTGATTTCCTTGAGCATTTCCCTTGCCTTGTCTGAAATATTCGTTTTTCCTGTGGAAACGTTCACAATCGCCTCTGTAAAGGTTTGAAACTCGTAGCCGAACGGTATCCCGTAAAACCTTATTCCGTAATCTTTCTCGCCAACAACAGCTATGGCAGGAACCTTGTCGACTCCGTACTCCTTTGCCTTGTCAGAATTCGCCACAAAATCATAAATCTCAATTTTGATCTTGTCACTTAATGTAGCCAATTCCTGAATTAACTGTCTGGTTTCCGCGCAAAACTTGCACTCTATTTCCTGCGTGAACATTACAATTTTTACTGGTTTCTCCATTTTTTCTTCGAGTTCACTTTTCAAATGCTCCTTGTGCTCATCAGGTATCAAACCCATACTGTTCGCATCTCCCAGTACAACTTGCTCTTTCAATTTTTCTTGAATTATTGCTGAGTAAACCTTCTTTATATATCCTATGGAGAATAAGACAATAACAGTCAGAAGGAGATGCACGACATGACTGCTCACAACGTTCACCGCTTGCCCGGCATGGTATTAATCGATCACGAATTCAATGTGCCACTGGATTACGCGCGACCCGATGAAAAGACAATTACTGTATTCGCTCGAGAGGCGGTTGCCAAAGACAAGGAAAATCATGACCTACCGTGGCTTGTCTTCTTTCAAGGCGGTCCTGGTTTTGGTGCCTTACGCCCAGAAGACAAAAGCGGTTGGTTGAAAAGGGCGCTGAAAGAATATCGGGTGTTGCTACTCGACCAAAGGGGCACAGGTCGCAGCACACCGATCAACTACCAGACATTAGCGCGCTTTGAAACGCTGAATGAACAAGCTGATTACTTGAAGAACTTCCGTGCTGATTCGATCGTGCGCGATGCTGAATTGATACGCCGCAAGTTGATTGGAGAGAAAAATCGCTGGAGTGTGCTGGGGCAAAGCTACGGTGGGTTCTGCGTAACTCATTATTTGTCCGCTGCGCCAGATGGTTTGAAAGAAGCAATAATAACTGGTGGCTTGCCGCCACTGAATCGCTCACCAGACGACGTGTATCGCGCTACTTATCGAAGTGTGATCCACAAGAATCGACTTTACTATGAACGCTACCCTGATGATGTCGAACGCGTCCACGGAATAGTCGATTATTTAGCATCTCATGAAGTAGATCTGCCGGGCGGTGATCGACTATCACAGCGCCGTTTTCAACAACTCGGTGTCGCGTTCGGGTTTAGCACTGGTTTCGAAAAGGTTCATTATTTACTTGAAGACGCTTTTCTGGGCGGCTCGGTTGATCGAGAGATTAGCTATAGTTTCCTGCGCGGTTTTGAAAACGCCTTTGCGTTTGAGACCAACCCGATATACGCGATTTTGCACGAGTCAATATATTGCGAAGGAGTGGCCTCTAACTGGTCGGCTGAACGTGTTCGATCGGAGTTTCCTGAATTTCAGATCACACCCGATAAGCCCGTGTTCCTCACTGGCGAGATGGTGTACCCATGGATGTTTGACGAATACAAGTATTTGCGCCCGTTGAAGAAAGCCGCAGAGATCTTGGCGACATATGGTGGTTGGTCGCATCTGTATGACAAGTCAGTACTGCAATCAAACACGGTTCCATGCGTTGCGGTCATTTACTATAACGACATGTATGTTGAGCGAACTCTTTCTGAGGAGACAGCGCGGAACATTCGAGGCATAAAGTTGTGGGTGACAAACGAATACGAGCATGACGGCTTGCGCTCAAAGGGTGAGAAGGTACTGGAGCGTCTACTGAGCATGTTGCATGGAGAAATTTAATAGCAGAGCTTCTATTGATTTAAGGGAGGCGAAGAGATTTGGCAAAACTTCTCTCTAATGCAAAATTGATTGAGGGCTTCAGAATAGATGTTGACGATGGAAGAGCGCATGCTTTATGCTTAGACTTAGAGCCTGACGCTGGAACTGATATGGGGCCGTCGGCTCTTGAACTATGCATAATGAGTCATGCAGGATGCTATGCAATAATTTTTGTCTGGACAGCTAACAAAATGAGAATTTCGTTAAGAGATTTGAAGGTTAAGGTGGAAGCCATTATATCTGAAGAAATAGGAACTGTTACTCAGGAGAAATTCGACATTATCGTAAAGGCTGATGCGCCTAAGGATAGAATCCAAAGGATCCACGATGTGACACTGCGAAACTGCCCTGTTGGAAAGCTTTTTGAAAAAGCAGGGGTCAAGATAAGCTACAACTTGCGAATAGAGAGTGAATAGTCTCCTAGATTTTTCTTGAATTCTGAGGAGTTACCCGGGGAATGGGCATGTTTTTGTTGGACATCCACCTGCATATTCTGATTCTGCTGAGACAAATTTTCCCTCTTTAGCCTTGACTTCTCCTATATAGAGGACCTGTTCTGGCCTGCTTCCGTACCGAAAAATTGTCACTCCTTTGCACTTCAGTTTCCAGGCTAAATCATAAACTTTTTTGACGTCGTCGACGCTTGCATTAGAAGGCATATTAACGGTTTTTGAAACTGCATTGTCAGTGTATTTCTGGAAGGCAGCCTGCATTTTCACGTGCCATTCCGGCGCAATGTCTAAGGCTGTGACGAAAAGCTTTTTCGCGTCTTCTGGGACCGCCGCGATCTTTTGAACGGAACCTGTCCTTGCTATTTCTTCGAGGATTTCAGCGCTGTAGAACCCTCTTTTTTTGGCCATCGTCTCGAACAAGGGGTTGGTTTCGAAGAGTCTTGTTCCGCTCAGAACGTTTCTTATGAACGATATTGCGAATATAGGTTCAATCCCTGAAGAGCAGCCGGCTATTATGCTTATGCTTCCGGTCGGCGCTATCGTCGTCACTGTTGCGTTTCTCATGAATTTGTGCTTGTCTTTCCAGATGCTCTTTTCAAAGTTTGGGAAGGATCCGCGTTCTTCGCCGATCTCTATTGATTTCTTGTGGGCTTCTTCTTGGATGAATTTCATCAGCTTCTCGGCCAACGTCAAAGCTTCCTCAGAGTCGTAGCGGATGCCAAGTTTTATGAGCATGTCTGCAAAACCCATGACGCCTAGACCGATTTTTCTGTTGGCTCTGGTTATCGCTTCTGTCTCTTTCAAAGGATATTCGTTTGCGTCTACAACGTTGTCAAGAAAGTGAACGCTGTTTCTGACGGTTTCTTTTAGTCTTTCCCAGTTTATTTTTCCGTTTTCGACCATCCTTGAAAGGTTTATTGAACCCAGATTGCAGGATTCGAAGGGAAGCAGTGGCTGTTCTCCGCACGGGTTTGTTGACTCTATCCTTCCTAGCGCAGGGGTCGAGTTGTGTCTGTTGATTTCGTCAATGAAAACGACTCCGGGGTCTCCGCTTTCCCAAGCAGATGTTGCAATCAAGTCCCAAATTTCTTTGGCTCCAAGTTTTCCAGTTTTTTCTTTGTTCCTTGGGTTGATCAGCCAATATTCCCCATCTTCTTCTAGAGTTTTCATAAAATCGTCAGTAATGGCCACAGAGATGTTAAAGTTTGAAAGGAATCCGGACTTTTGCTTTGAAGTTATGAACTCACCAATGTCAGGGTGATCAACTCTCAAAATTCCCATCATGGCGCCTCTTCTTTTTCCTCCAGCCTTTATGATTTCGGTGGCTGTGTCGAAGACGCGCATGAAACTCACTGGACCCGATGCTACTCCCTTGGTTGACATGACGATGTCTCCTTTTGGTCTTAGTCCAGAAAAGTCGAAGCCTACTCCACCTCCGCTTTTTTCGATCAAAGCCGTGTTTTTCACTGCTCCGAAAATTCCTTCCAACGAGTCCTCAACGGGTAAGACGAAACATGCGGATAGTTGACCTAGTTTGGTTCCTGCGTTGAAAAGGGTTGGAGAGTTAGGGACAAATTCAAGTCTTGTCATCATTTTGTAGAAAGTTTTTTCGCATTCCTCTGAGGCCTCGCCGTAATTCTTGTCGATTCTGGCTATGGCTTTTGCAATTCTGGTAAACATTTTAGCGGGTGTTTCTATGATTCTTTCCATTTCATCCTTCAAAAGGTACCTTCTGTTCAGAACTTCCATGGCGTTCACGGTTAGTTTTGGCTCTACTATTCCAAGCTTTCCTCTTAGTTCCCTTATTTCCTCTTTCTTCTTCCTGAAAGCCTCATACTCAAATGCGACTTTTTCGGAGCCTCTCTTCTTCAAAACTTCTATAACGGCGTCCTGAGCGTCTTCAACAGAGGGAATTTTACCTTCAAGTCTTTCCTCTAATAGTCTAACCACGTCTCTCGTTACGCGTTCAGCTTTCTCTCCATTCCCAAGCTCAACTGCAATGAAAGCTTTGTGAATGGCATTTCTAATTCGGCCAGAGTCAAAATCGACAATTCTTCCGTCTCTTTTCCTTATTTGCGTGATTGGCATAGATACTCAATCGAGTTATTGCCTTTGAATACGATATAAACTTTTGAAAACTAGCATAGACCACTTGGCTAGTCATATTCGCAATGCTTTATACTGGCTCTGATTTGTTTCTTTATGCCTTTTTTATGAATTGATCTTTTGGGACCCCGCAAACTGGGCAAACCCAGTCTTCTGGCAATGCTTCGAAGGGAGTTCCCGGGTTTATGCCGTGCTCTGGGTCTCCTACTTCCGGATCGTATATGTAGCTGCAGACGGTGCATTCCCATTTATCCATGTGCAAGCCCTCTTTCGGTTGAAAAGTTTTATCGACCCAGCTTATTTAAAGTCTACCACAGTCTGGTGCCCCTGCGTGACGTGGAAGATTTCGTTAGAAAGCTAGGGAAAAACTGCGCGTGTCATGGATAAGGGCTATGGATTCTTGGTGGAATTAGTTGTGAAAAACAGATGATGAAGTGGGAGAGAATTCACTGACTTCTGAGTTTGGTGAGTTGTTCGTTCAATATGGACTCCATTCTGTTCAAATGGACATTGATGATTCTGTGGCCGTGTTTTGCTGAAGCGTGTTCTCGGGGGTCTTTTCCTATGATGCCTATTGGGCGTTTTTTGTCTTTTGGCAGGTTTTTCATGTGGACGAGGTCGGGATGCAGTGCCATCATGATTGATGTTTCGTTTGCTGCGGCGTGATCGTATTGAAATTCCGTGGATTCTTCCCTTTCGTGCTTGTTTCGCCATATTGTCAGTATGGCGAGGTCATACTTTTTCCCTAGTGATTTACTGTTCTTGACGAAATGGTTTGTTGAAGGGCCATGTCCGTGGGCGACCACGATCTTGAACCCTGCTCGGCGGAGCTGCTTGAGCACTGCTTCAACTAGGTCTGAGAATAGTTGGTTTGGCACCCAGTATGCGCTTCCTTTGAGCTGTTGGGGTGGGTTTGGGACGTGCTTGGTTAGGTCCATGCCGTAATACTCGGCTCCGTTGACTTCCTTCATGTTGTCTGGTCCGATGAAAAGCGGTGGCAGAACTATGCCGCCGACGCGTTTCGCGAGTTGTATGAAAAAGCTTTGGCTTTGGAGGAAATCGCTTCCCAACGGTAGATGTGGCCCGTGCCACTCGAGAGTTCCCAGGGGAAGATACGCTATTGGCGTAGCTTTGATGCGGGACTCGAAGTCAGCTGGCGTCAATTTCTCGTAAAGCGTTTCTTCAGCCATCTAGTATCAACTCCTGTGACATTACAATATTGGCTCAATCCTTGGTTCACGCCCTTCGCTTTTAGTCCTTGGGAGTTATTGTTCAAATAGCTTTCCGTTGATTCATGAACCTGCCGCAGAATCTTGCCTGACCCTAGCTTATCTAGACCCTTACCCCCTAGGTTTTTTTGAGCAAGAAAACTTGCTCACACGCTGCGAACTACGATTTTGTTTCAGATTTAATACACAGCTAGAAACCTAAGTAAACATGTACTTTCTTCAAAAAGGGCTGACGTGTTGGTTGTAACGCCATCAGAACTGGAAACATCTCCCGCAACTTCCATTTTCTCTTTCAGAGATTTATGGCATTTCATTCAACATTTACTCAGGTTAATGCCTGACTTCTGCACCTGACATTTCTACACTTTGTCAATTGCAGCAGATGTTGATTGCCTGAAATCGCCGCTGACTGCTTCCTAGTATTCTTTTCCACACTTTAAGATGGTCTTGTCTCGGCGGTGCAGAACATTCTCAGACCTTTGATGGCTTCTCCTTCTCGGGGGTGCTTCGCCAAATCATTTGGCGAGGAAGTCAAGGAACACGATTCGCACAAGTTTTATCTGTCCTTGAAGCAAAATAACAATATATGGCACCTCCCGATGGAAAAATGGCGGGGATTCTCTTTTTCATCGCAGTCACACAGTTCACCTTGTGTTTTATCGTTGCGGAAGCGCTATATCCTGGCTATAGCGTTTCTGACAATTACATAAGCGACCTTGGCATCGGACCTTCCTCAATGATCTTCAACCCTTCCATCTTCCTTCTGGGGCTTTTATCAATCATCGGAGCGTACTTCCTGCCGCACACCATTAATTTTAGAGCTTTGACCGTGCTACTCGTCTTAATGGCAATTGGAGCCATGGGTGTTGGCGTCTTCACGAAAGACTTTGCCACAATTCACGGTGCCGTATCTTTAATGGCTTTTGTGTTCGGCGGGCTGTCGGCCATAGCCTCGTTCAAAGTGTTGAAGATGCCTTTGTCTGTGATCAGCGTGATACTGGGTTTGATGACGCTTGGAGCGTTGGCTCTCTTCACAGGTGGTCTCTTAACAAGTGGCCTCTCCTCAAGCATCGAGGCGCCAGCCAGCGATTTCTTCTTGGGTATAGGTCCTGGAGGAATGGAACGAATGATCGTCTATCCAATGCTCATTTGGCTCGCTGGATTCAGTGGACACCTAATTGCGCTGTCGGAGATAAGCACCCAGAAATAACCGCAGCATGCATGCAATATGTCTGCGACCTAAACGATGTAAAGTGCTTCAGAAAGCGCAAGTTAGATATGAAAAACTAACCGTAATCCTTAGTTCTACCCTGAAGTGGAGATATCTCCCGCAAACCTCCCTTTTTCTGTTCTTTAGTCTCGAAGAAATGCGCATGCCGTTTTATTGGTATGGAGGTTCAAGTTGAAAATGGTTTTTGGATCTATCTAAGCGAGTATTTTTCTCCGGCTTTCTTCACTATGTTCACCAGGAAGTCGAAGTCTTGTTTTTTGCTTCGGTGGTTGACACAGCAGGCGCGCAGCATATATTTGCCTTTGATTGTTGTGTCGGAAATCATCCAGAATGACCTTTGGTTGAGTTCGCTGCAGATCTTCTCGTTCAGTTTCTCTAGCTCTGGTTCAGTGAGGCCTTTTGGCTTGTAGCGGAAGCATACGACGTTGGAGACTACTGGAGCAGTAATCTCCATTTCAGGTTCCTTCCTGATTAGTTCAGTCAGATAGTTTATTTGGTCAATGTTCTGCTGGATTAGGTTGCTGTATTTGTTCTTGCCGTAGGCTCTGAGGAGCATGTACGCTTTGAGGCTGGTGAAGTTTCTGGATAGTGGAAGAGCTAGGTTGTGAGGGTCGGTTGTTTGATCTTCGAGTTTATCAAGTGACGATTTAAGGTATTTCGCTTCATGACCGTAGACAAAGGTGCTGTAGTGAGCGAGTCGGTCTTTGACGAGTGTGCATCCAATACTGTACGGCATGTACATCCACTTGTGGAGATCTACGGCTAGAGAGTCTGCGCGTTCCATGCCGTCTGCGAGGTGTCTATGTGTCTTGGAGATTTTTACCCAGGCTCCAAAAGCGCCGTCCACGTGGAACCACATGTTTTCTTTCTTCGCCAAATCAGCTAAAGCGTTAAGATCGTCAAAGGCGCCGCTGTTCACAGTTCCAGCGCATCCGATTACGCAGAATGGATGGTTGTTTCGTTTTCTGTCATCTTCAATTGCTTTCTTTAATGCTTCGAGCCTTATTCTGCAGTTGTCGTCCGTTGGAATCCATCTTAGGGCTTCGTTTCCGAGGCCGAGAATCTCGACTGAACGCTCAAGACAGTGGTGAGTCTCATCGCTGCAGTAGAGGGCCATTCTTCGAGTGAGTCCTTGGACGCCTTTTGCTTTCATGTCAACGTCGGCTTTCGCGTTTCGGGCTACGGCTAATCCTGTGAAGTTAGCTTCTGAGCCGCCGCTTACGAGTACTCCGCCAGCTTCTTTTGGGAAGCCAAGCATCTCTTTGATCCAGTTGATTACTTGCTTGTGGACATATGCTTCTGCGAAAAAGGTTTCTTGGGCACCGTTCATACCAGTTCTTAGCATCTCGGTGAGCATTCCATAGGGGGAGCCTGTTCCGCCAACTACCCCCCAAAAACGTGGCCGCGTGATTGGAAGCGTGTAAGGCAGAATGCTTTGCTTGAATACCTGGTAAACCTTCTCTTCCCCTTCGCCTTCTTGTGTTAGAGGAACGCAAATCTCTTCTATGGCTTTCTGGGTTGGAGCACCTGATGGTTCCGATCTGATATTCTGTAGGTATGTCAACATGTCGTCAAGCATTCGGTGACCGAGGGCCCTCATCTTTCCCCAATCTTCAGGGTCGAGCGTCTCCTCGCATAAACCGTCTTTTGCTTCTCGCTTCATACTTGCCGACCTCGCTGTTCACGGTGAACTAGAATCATTTCGCTAAAATAGCTTGTGTAGACGACAACGCAGATGTATGGCGAAAAGCTGAGGGAGAGATTGCAGCAGCAATTAGAACATGCCATCCTTTATTTTCTAAATCTCACTCCATGTAAGCTCTCATTTCGCTACAATCGAACGCGTCTTCCTGGAAGTGTTCAATCCATTATAAGACTCATGATAATTGTAAAAGAATTAATAGAATTTGGAAGGAACATCAGTATTAGACGTTAACCATGAAAAAAGGAAGGAAGATAACTTTTTAGCATTTTGGTGTTTTGCGCAGTCTTTGTTTGTAGATGGCTATGGCAACAGTAGGCACTATGAGTATAAGTAGCATTGATGTCCATGTTGGAAACTCTGGGATTATTACTATTTCAAGTGTTGAATGTTGGTAACTGAAGTATATCCATCTGTTGTCTCCATCATCATACAGAGTGTAGTTTACGTAGTATGGTTCTGCGCCATTAATAGTGACATTGTACGTTTCGTTCATCAAAGCATGAGGAATGCGAATCCTACAGAAACCGTGTGTTTGAATGGTCGTCGTGTTGTAGACATGCATTATTATTGTGCTGTTGAACTCGAAATATTCAAAGTCCTCAATGGTGGAGTTAGAAATAATGTCTATGAATATTCCCAGAGAGGTGTTAAAACAGTAGTACATGCCCATTAGCGGATGGCGGTCTGTGTTATTTGCATCTATAATGTGCTCTGTATCTCCAATTCCATCATGATCTAAGTCGACACCCGTGTAGTTGCTCCAGTAGTTCCCGCCAGAAGGATAACCATCATCCCAGTTATTCGCATAACTTAGCTCGACGACGACCTGATTTGTGTTGTTGATCAGGTTGTTATGTTGAAATGTGTTATTTGAAGAAGATTCTAGGTAGACGCCACTATACACGTTATCTATTATGTTGTTTGCAGAAACGATGTTAAAGTCTGAACTCGCGGAGTTGAACCCAACGTTATTGTTTTTTATGTTGTTTCCAGATACGGTGTTATTGTTTGAATACGCAGGGTTAACGCCCCACCACTTGTTTGCTGTTATGTTGTTTCCGTTTACGATATTGTTTCCTGAATTGTCGAGAATTATGCCACTCTGATTGTTTGTTGTTATGCTATTTCCAGAAACGGTGATGTTAGAGGAATACCAGAGATAGATGCCATTCAGATTTTCGCTGATGTTATTCTCATAAATGGTGGAGTCCGAAGACGAATCAATACGGATGCCGCTATTTGCATTTTCTGTTATGTTGTTTCCAAAAAAGCTGTTTAACGAACAGGCGTACACATAGATGCCAACATCTGCTGTACTGTTGGTCAGGTTATTCCCAAAGATACTATTGTTGTCAGAGGAATGGAGAAGACTAATGTGTTCGTTTGGGCTGTCCTTTATATTGTTGCCTGAAATGACATTATTCGGAGACCCATTCAGATAGATGCCTGCTACATTGATTGTTCCTTTTATGTTGTTTCCAGAAATCGTGTTACCGGCACAGTTGTTGATGAGATAGATACCGTAGTCATCGCTGTCCGTAATATTGTTGCCCATGATAATGTTGCCGGAAGATCCATCCAGATAGATACCTGCCTCACTGCTTGCTGTTATGTTGTTTTCATGAATCACGTTTTCAGCAGAACCATACCTAAGCCAAAGGCCTCTGTAATTATGCGTCATGCTGTTGTCCAAGATTGTGTTGCTGGAAGAAGCATAAAGCTGGATGGCTTCAGCACCATCTGTTATCGTGTTACCTGATATTGTGTTTTCGGAAGAGTTCCCAAGATAAATATTGCCTTCATTGAATGTTATGTTGTTGTCGGAAATGATGTTCAGAGTAGACGACTGGAGATAGATGCCATATCCAAAACCCACAATGTTTACGTTTCTGATTGTCACATTAGTCAAGTCTGTTAAGTTGAATCCGATTTCAGTATAAGGTCCAGTAAGCGTGTACCCGTCCCCGTTAATTATTATGTTGCTCCTCTCAACTACTATGGAATCGTTAATGTCATCTGTGAACGTGTAAGTAACATTCTTTTCATTTGTAATTTTGTCCGTGCCCTCAACCAAACCATTAGCCCTAATGTAAATAGTTCCAGCCGCATAGGCAAGCATATTCACTTTGAAAAATGCCGATCCAATGGCTCCTAGAAAAAGCATCACGAATCCTATGGTCAAGACCTTTCTAAACAAGCTGTTCATCTTTCTACTCACATCTCAATCTGGAATCTAGACCATTAATGCATAGGACTAGATAAGGTTTCATGGCACGCAGCAAAGATTCAGAAACAAAAACTCAGAGGAAATTCTCAAACCAGCATGATTCGATCAGAGTAGCCACAATTTGGTAGGTCTAGAAAAGTGGAGGATAATGAGCGACTTTTGAACGAGATTCCAAAGCCATCTTGGTTGCGACGTTAGAATTTAATTATTGGCTCAATCTTCAAATATTTTTCAGAGAGGAAAAGAATCGTGTTTTAACCGCGATATTCTATACCGACGTTTGAATCTGCCCCCGGCCACCATTGACCCTTGGTCGGGGCACTGTTCAAACTCTCGGCTCAGTGATTGTGCGGGGGATCAGGTTTAGATTTCAGTTTAAATTCTCAGAGCTTCGAGCACATTCACTCCCAAGTGTCAACCGAAAAAGGTATCAACGTATGCTTCGGCTTCCAGATTTGTGCTTATTCGTTTCTAAATCTTAGTCCTCCTTGATGAATATCATCATCGGACACAAGCATTTTGCTTCCACTGTATGATGCACAGTTTCTTATAGAAAGCCTTTTATTGCGTTTTTCCGCGTCTGTTTCTCGGGGGTTGAACTGGTATCAAAACTCGTTGCTAAATGTGGCATAGATTGTAGTGCTTGTCCTTGGGGGCCTTACCCGCGGAAGGGCATGACTGCCGAGGAATTTGAACGGCATAGGAACAATGCCAAGAGGATACTAGGATACATGCCGATTAAGACGCCATGCCTGATATGCCAAACTCCAGACTCAAAAATCCCGAAAGGATCGAAGCTGCCTAATCGAAAATGTCTGATACGCAAATGCGTAGACAAAACTGGAGTGGCAAACTGTGCTTATTGTTCTCGATTTCCATGTGATACGGTGAAAGCAACGGGTGGCGTTTGGAACCGTGAGAATATAGAGGAGAAGCTTGGTGCACCGATTTCTGAAGAGGAGTATCACGCGTTTGTCGAACCTTTCGAGGGGATAAGTCGTTTAGAGGGCATTCGTGCTTCGCTGAAGCCGGAAGAGATTGTGGAACCTGCCAAAGTTTCAACATCTGAGACAAGAATCGATGACTTTCCAGAGAATCTACCCTTCTCCAAAGAAGAGACAGCATCGTTTAAGGCAGTTCATAAGTTGTTGGCAACCATAAAACGTTCTTCTTTAGGACTACGGGATACTGACACATTCGCTCAACAGCACAGACTTGAAAACCGAAGGGCGCATGTTTTGAGGTTCTTGTGGATACTCGGACGTTACGGCAAATTCGAGAAAGAGAAGAGTGCCCATCTCGTGGTTGACGCCAGAACCTATGAAGCCAACAGAGGCAGCGAGAAGACGCTGGCGATTTGGTCTTTTGTGAAAGATTCTGTTTTCAAGGTTTTATCCGAATTTGGAGTTTGTTGCGAACGTATTGCATTGAAAGGAGTGAAGGAGGAAGACTTGGCGACTGGCACAGGATATCTGCGAAGCAAGGGTTGGGTCATGAAAATGTCGTTTGAGGAAAAGGTTGGCGGCACGGCTACTCTCAAGGCATTACAGACTTACACACGAAGATTAGACGAAAAACATGGCAAAAAAGCATGTCAACACTTCTCAGACGCAGACATGAAAATTTTGTTCGAAAAATGATCTAAGAAAATGAAAACGTCAATGCAAGGAAGGGATTTGAACCGCGATATTCCAACCGATATTCTCCTCTAGTTAGATCGTCATCTTAGTTAGTATGAAGTGAGAAATTTAAGCGAGACAAGTCATGTATACCGGGCTATCAGCAAACGCAAGTTAGGTAACATTTGAAACTCTCGTTCTAGTTATGTTTGCGTGGGGGATGGCGTCTGAACTCATTTTCCATTGAAGGCACTGTTTGTTGAGTCTGAATCAGTATTCCAAGTTGGCAAGAGATAATTGCGTATGCATCAGTTTAGGGTTATGAGGCATGCGAATGGAAATGCTGCAGAATAGAGAATTCACGATTGATCAACGGCTCTTGTCGGTTAGAAACACCTACGTGGTCAAGGATAAGTTAGGGGAGCAATTGGGTTTCATTAAGCAGGAGTTTGTGAGTTGGGGTGCCCATTTCTGGTTTGAAGATAACTCGGGGATTCATGTAGGTGAGGTTGATGGTAAAGTTTTGACAGTTCATCACGAGTACGAAATCAAAGACAAGGATGGGCAGTTAAAGGCGAAAATCAAGAAAAAGATTTTGAAACTGTTTGGCAGCGAATGGTGGATGGAAGATGCTGGTGGTCATGAAATAGCCAGAATAAAGGGTAACGTAGTTCGCCATACATATGACATTGTTGCGCCAGACAAGAGTGTTATCGCAAGGGTTCATCTTAACTGGGCAGCTGTCCGAGACGAGTACTGTGTCGAAATAGTCAGGCAAGATTTTGACCCTCTGCTAGTGTTGAGTTACGCGGTTGCAATGGATCATGTCGAACACTCAGGAAGAAGCCAAGTTGGGACAGGGGTAAGAACTTTAGTTAAGCTTTTTGGAAGATAAGATACTCGCTTGTCGATATGCTTAAGCAGACTGTTTAGCCGATCAATTCTCGAACTCTCGTCTTAACAGCTAAAAGCAGGTAAATCTAGCTGTTTCAACCAAAAACGGATCTTTTTTTCATTCATGGGCGATATATTTTTCAGAGGAGTTTGAACGAGTTTTTGAAGTTGTTCCGGGCTACCAACAACCCCTAGCCAGGTCAATGTTTAAGCTCTTGGTCAGTGACAGTGTGGGGTGCTAGGTTCACGCCGTCGTTTGAAACTGTCAGGTCTTATTTCAAAGTGCACTTATTCAGATGCTTCTAGTTGTCTCTTTGTTCGGTGCTGCTAAAGCTTCAATCTCAGTTCTGTCTGGTGAGGTTCCGCAAATCCTGCTTTTCTGTAGATGTTAATGCCATCTTCAGACGAGCGAAGATGCAGATACTTGAGCCCTAAGGATTTAGCCTCGTCAATTAACTCGTTTAACAATCGAGTGCATATTCCTTTTCTTCTTGCTTCTGGTATCGTATAGAAGTTTAGGAGGTAGCCGAGTTTTCCAGTTTCAACTCCTCCGTATCTTGCGGGTATTTGCCACACGACCATTCCACCTGTGCCGATGATTTTTGCTTCATACTCCGCCATCCAAGCTATAAACTCCTTAGAAGGAATTGCCTTCACAAAATAGTCTTGAAGAGACTTTCTTATGACTGCAGTTTCAGCGTCTTCTGGATGATTGTAAAGCTCATTCAAGAATCGAACCCTTAAATCAACCAGAGTTGAAACGTCATCGATTCCGGCACGACGGTAAATTACCTTCTCTTTTTCAATTGTCATCGTTTACCTCCTTAATTATTGAATATTTTGCCTCGACGCAATAATAACGATGTCGCAGTTATTCTTAATGCAAGTTGGCAGTCTTAAACGCTCAATTAAGATGAAGTGCGGGGGTGGGATTCGAACCAGCGACCAGTGGAGATATCACCCGCAACTCCCCCTTTTTCTGTAGAGAACCGCGAAGCTCAATCTATTTAAGGGCGGTCGCCAATTGTGCATGCGCAAGTCAAGCTTTAAGTTGGATTGCTATTTTCTTTCCGAACTCTTTGCATTTGGGCAGTTCTCCTTCCATGATTGGGCCTTTCATCCCTTGAACCTTTATTGATAACCCAGAAGCAATCTGCTTTAGTGCTGGAACCTTTTCGTTTATTGTTTTCTCCATTTTCTTCACGGCTCTTTCGAAGAAATAGTCACTTTTCTTCCCAAGGTATGTGTCAAAAACAGCGTATAGTTTTCCCTCCAAGTGGAGTTTTCCAAGCCTTTCGATAAACTCCTTTATCCCCTTAGTTGGTCCGCCATAATGGTTTGGAGAGCCTATCAAAATCGCATCGTAGTCAGTTATTTTGTTAGGATCAACATCCGTAAGTTCCTTGATAACTGTCTCTATTCCTTCACTTTTGCTCATTCCCTCTGTGATTGTTTCTGCCACAGGCTTGGTGTTGCCATACTTTGACTCATAAACGACGATGACCTTCGCCACAACGATCACCAATCATCGCATCCACTGCTTATACTCTTATGATTTGTGGAAGTATCTGTCCCAAGGTGTACTGGGGTAGGTCGCTGGGATTTGAACCCCGGACAAAAGGAGACATCATGCGCGCCACACATAGTGCAAATATGAATATAGAGACTTTGTTTCAGCTACAAGTCTGTAACTTGTGGGATGATTTTCTCTCCGACGATTTTGATTGGTTCGATCTCGTGGACATTGGGCATGTTGAATATGACGTGTTGGATGCCCGTCATGGCTAGTAGGCGGCAAAGTTCGATTACTTGGGTCGTGTTCATGGCGTCTGGAGCAAGTTTTATGTACGTTGTTAGGGTTTTTTCGATGTCGTTATAGGGTCGTCCGACTTCATTGCAGTGGCGTTTCAAAACTGCAAGTTTTCCAAGAATCCATGCGCGGACCATTTCTCGGCGGTCTTCAGTGTCTTCTTTGTAGAGGACACCGGCTTCTTTCAGTGTTGTTCCTATCACGAAGTTGCTGGCATCCGCATACTCTGCCACAAGTCTTAATGTTCTTTTCTCTCCTTCGCCACCGATCAAAATGGGCGGATGAGGCTTGCTCAGTGGTTGAGGGTTGTTGATGGGTTCTGCGAGGTGATGGTATTTTCCGTTGTACGGTGTCACGTCGCCTCGCCACATCTGCTTCGCAATTTGCAACGTTTCTTCTAGTCGCTCAAAACGCTCTCTTAAAGACGGAAAGGCAAAGCCTAGTCCTTTGGCTTCGCGTTCAAACCATCCTGCGCCGATGCCGAAGTATGTGCGACCGCCTGAAAGAACGTCAATCGTCGAAACCGTTTTTATTAGCAAGCCTGGTTCTCGGAAGAAGTTGCAAGTTACCATTAATCCGACTTTGATCCTCGTAGTCAAGGCAGCCATATAGGCGATTGTGCTGTAACCTTCCAGCATTGTTGCCTCAACTGGTCCATGAATCGTGCCGTACTGAGTCCCTAGCTGAAAAAGATGGTCCATAGTCCATATGCTGTAAAATCCGTTTTCGTCAGCAGTTTTAGCGATTTCTCCAAGTCTTTCGCCTATGTTGTCAGGACTTCCTTCCCAGTCAAATTTTCCTATGTGCAATCCAACGCGCATAATCTTACCCACCAAAATCTTAGTTTGTCTATATATAAACCTGCAACTATTGAAACACTCCGCTGAGCTGAGCAGTGGGATTCGAATCCTTGCCACGTGGAGGTATCACCCGATTCACTGCCCCGCAAAGTCCCATTGCCCTACGAGTCTTCTGAGTCCAGAGCTTTATTTTTATGGTAGAAAAAATAATCAACAGTGAGATGGATATTTTGAGTACATATTTTGAATTCATATAATATTTTAACTGTAGTTGAAAATTGTTCGACTAGGTCTGTAGATGGAAAGAATTCAAGAATCCTTCGAAGTTAAACTCGCTGTCGATTGGAGTGACATGAAAGGCTGGATCATTAGGCGAATTGGAGAAATGTTCCACGATTGTCCGTATTACTTCTTCACTGAAAGAGACATACACTCCCTTCTCTGCGACATCGCAAATGAGGAATTGAGACTAAGCGGAGTCACGGAAGCAAAAACTAGCGATGGATATCTAGTGAATCTTGTGCATCATGAATACCCGACTCCTTTTAGATGCGATATGAGCGAATATGGCTTTGCGAAGAAAGACCAGCCGCCATATGAAAGAGGGCATTATGATCTGGTTATTCTCAATCCAGCATTTGTCCGCGGAAACAATCTTGAGGTCGTCTGTGCAAAAGACTTTGAGGTGTTTGAGGCTGGAATGCAGCATGTAGGCGCAAGTCCATTAATCTGGGTCTGCGAAGTCATGTTCTTCCCAAGAGTGAAAGCGATACCTGGCAATGCTATTCTTCAAATCGGACAAGACGCAATGAAAGTAGCAGAGACCCTGAAACATAAGGTTGGTTCAGACACGCTCTTCTGTGAACTGGGAGCTGTTCTCGTCTTCACAAATCATGCTGCTGAAAAAGCTGCGGATCTGAAAACTGATGTTTCATTGATCGAAGAGAGACTTGGAATCGAAGCCACCTTATTTTCAGCCTAGATGAAACAAGGATTACACCTTGAGGCTATCTACGTACTGCGAAGTAAATAGCGCGAGCCCGAAGAAGTGCAGGAATCATTGGGCTTATAGATGCCTTTCTTCTTTTTGTTTTGCATTTTTGGTACAAGTAAAACTCGGTTTTTGGTGACTAGATAATCGTGTACGCAATTCTTACGCATTTAGGATTTTTGGGCCGAAAGGGCAAGAAGCATCTGGTCCCAGCCAATCTCCATAGGCAATAAATGCTGTGTATCTACAGCCGCCGCACAGACCACTGTATATGCAGATTTTGCAGGGACCTTTTAGCGCTTTTCGGTTTCTGACGTAATTTAGCAGTTCATTATGAGTCCAGATTTCTTCTAGGCATTGTTCGAGAAGGTTGCCCAGTTTTATTGGGGCAGGAACGCAAGGAAGCAAGTCTCCTGAAGCCGTGAGCCCTGCGTATGTTAAGCCAACCGAGCATCCGCCGAAGCCTGTTGCAAGCTTTCGCACAATCTTAGAAACATCAAGTCCAAATTTCTCTTGAAACATCCTTTCGTATCCTGACAAGGCTTCACTTACCGTGAAAACTCTGCCTTTTGAACGTTCGTGGCCAAGGCGAGCGTAGTAGGTCATTCCTCGAGCGTAACACTGCATACCGCATCCTTCTGTTACGCTCTTGTAGAACTTGTTATGTAACATTTCCAAAGCCTTAATTTTCTCTCTAGGCGTCACGTCAAGGTGATAGGCCTCTACTCCGCGACCAGCGGGTATGAGCCGGTTTAGATAGAACCTCGTGGCTCCAAGCTTTTCGGCTAAATCCATGGTTTCTTCTAATTCGTTGATGTTTCTTGAGTGCAGAGTCATCGTAGTTGCCAACTCGTCAAAGCCTACGGCAGCACAGTTTTTGATTCCCTTGATTGTCGCTTCAAAGCTTCCAGGTTTGTTTCTTAGGAAGTCATGGTTTTCAGCGTTTGCTCCGTCCAAACCTATCTCTACTCTTCTTACACCCGCTTTAGCCAGTTTTTTCGCTATTTGAGGAGTCATGAGGGTTCCGTTAGATGCAATCGTACACACCATGCCGTTGTCTGTTGCTCTTTTAACTGCGTCAAAAAGGTCCTTGCGCAATAATGGTTCGCCTCCTGAAAAAGTTAGTATAGCTACCCCTGCGTTGCTCATGTTGTCTATTACCTTGAAGGCTTGAGAAGTCGTTAATTCCGAACCAGAAGATGTAGGCGAGGAGTCTTGATGGCAGTGCAGGCAGTTGAGGTTGCATTTGTTAGTGAAGTTCCAGACGATGGTTATTGGAGCACCCGTGGGCTGTGGATACCTTATTCCGAAATTGGCAATTCCTTTGACGACACTGAGCATGCATTTACGGATAAGTGAGTCGGTCAGCAACCGTTTCGTTGTGTCTTCATCAACTCCGAAGCTGAAGAATAACAAGCGAATCAAAGGCGTTAGAGCTGATGATGCTAATAAGCAGCCTTCACAAGTAAAGTGCAGACTTGCCGAATATGCCTCAAAGACTGAAAGCAATCGTTCTTGTCCGCATTTCTCGCATTTGCTTGCCAAGAAATGAGCTAGAGCTTTCCAAAGAGGGTTGAAGAATAGGGTTAAAGAGTGGTCACCGTCAGATATTTTAGTCATTGCTTATGCAAACCATTTTTGCTTCTTACAATCTAAAGTTCTTTAAAAGGCTTCAGTTAATGCATGCGCAAATCGTGCAAAAGAGCATGAGGTGGGATTTGAACCTTCCACTCTCTGGAGAAAGCCGTTATGAAATCAGAATCAAGATTCAAAAGCGGGATAACGGAAATCTAATTTCGGTCTTCTCCCGCAAACCTCCTTTTTTCTGCTTCCTGTTTGACGCACGCTCGTCTGTGGCTGGTCTACAGAAACATTTTAAATTGTTACGCATTCATATTTATCAGTCGAAAAGGCGATAATTATGGAGCAAAACAAATTTTATGTTCTGCCAAAACTGTCATACGACTACAAAGACCTGGCACCTCACATGTCTGAAGAACAATTAACGATACATCACAGCAAACACCACCAAGCATACGTCAACGGAGCAAACGCAATTCTCCAGAAGCTGGACAAAGCACGAAAAGAAAACGCGGACATAGACGTCAAATCCACCTTAAAGGATCTATCATGGAACATAGGCGGACACCTATTACATTCATTATTCTGGGGAAACCTGGCGCCCCCGAGCAAAGGCGGCGGAAAACCTGCCGGAGTCTTAGGCGACGCTTTAGCCAAGGAATTTGGAAGTTTCGAAAGGTTCCAAAAAGAATTCTCTCAAGCTGCTGCAAGCGTAGAAGGCTCCGGTTGGGGTGCACTGTCTTATTGCAGACAAACGAACAGGCCGATAATAATGCAGATAGAAAAGCACAACACCAACGTTTATCCCATGTTCAGAATTCTGATGGTCATCGACGTCTTCGAGCATGCATACTACATTGACTACAAGAATAACAGGGGCAAATTTATCGAAGCATTCTGGAACATAGTTAACTGGAACGCAGTAAACAATAGACTAGAAGAACTGTTGAAGCACTAGGTCCAATTTCTCCTTTTTTGTTGTTCGAAGTCCAAATTAACTAAAGAACTCAGTCTTCACGCTTATGTAATTGAAAAAGTAGAGGAGATTATTTACTAAAACCAAGGTTCAATTAGGGAGGCGTTATTTTAATCGCTTGAGCAGGGCATTGAGCTTCACAGGCAAGGCATTGAATGCAGTCTTTTTCTCGCGCTGGATCCGATTTCTTTTCTGAAGCTGGATGCCCAGGCGTATCAGCCCAATCAAAAACAGTCACAGGGCAAATATCCATGCACACGCCGTCTCCAGTGCAAATGTCCCAGTCAACCGCCACGATAGTTCCGTGTATTCCAAGTTTTTCAGGTGGCTCAACCGGCCCCCAAACATCATGATCGTTATGTTTACTGGCAACTTTTCTATTTTTTTGGAAATCTTGATCTATTGGCAAGCATTTCACCATCTAGTCGATAAGAGAACTCCAAATATTAGTTTTTCCTTATTTAAGCCTGCTCGAACAGACTTCTGGTAACAAAAGAAACTTAACATTATTATTCAACTAAAGCCTTATACGAAAATCATAAGCTGAAGATGGCACGTGAAAAAATGAAAATTGTGAAGGTTCCAGGCAAAAACAACAAGCATACGATCCTCTTGTACGCACTTAGCACATGCGCTTGGTGCAAAATGGCAAAGCAATTTCTGAAGGACAAGAATCTTGAATTTGAGTATGTTGACGTTGATTTGTGTAATGACGAAGACAAGGAAGAAATACGAAAACACATCTTAAGCAAGGGCGGAGTCCTCAGCTACCCCACAATGATCATAGACGACAAGATTTTGATCACTGGCTTTCGCAAGGACAAATTGCAGGAGATTTTAGAGATTTGATAACCGTAGAAACGGTGCAGCAAAGGGCAGAAGCCGATGCTAAAACCTATGGGTACGACTTAAATCCAAATCCCGATTTTCTGAGAGACCTTCTTGAAGGGCTAAAGAAGAATGAAGAACGTTACGGTTATCCTTCCTGCCCCTGCAGACTTGCTTCTGGAAATTTCGAGGTTGACAGAGACATAATGTGTCCATGCGATTATCGGGACCCAGATGTTGCAGAATTTGGAGCCTGCTACTGCGCGCTTTACGTTAGGAAAGACGTGTTCGAAGGCAAAACACCACTGCAGCCAGTTCCTGAACGAAGATCCCTAGAAAAACAGGCTAGAGCATACGGAACGACTACAGAAGTTTCCGCAGAAAACAAGGTCGAATCAGTTGCTACAGCCGCCGAAGCTTCCGAGATCAAAATGAAATTGTGGTATTGCAAACAGTGCGGCTATGTTGTCTTTCGAGAAGAGCCACCGTACATTTGCCCAATATGCAAAGCAAAAAGAGAGCTGTTTGCGGAATTAAGAATACGCATAGACGCCATAGGCTAACTAGACTTCTTCACTTTGTCACTGCTATCTCGATTTTTTTCCAGTCCTTCTTTATTCCACGTAAAGAAGTCACTGCCCCCGCAACTGTTCCGGCAAGAATCTTGACGACGAACTCGTTAAGGTCTACCTCTTTACCATCAACGAGAAGCTTTACATCCAACAGAATCACCTCAAAACATATTTTTCTCTATGAGCGTAAAAGCTTTCTGTGAAGAGCGTCACCGCTTTGAAAAAGAGAAATTCAAATACGTATCTCGACGACAAAACCCGAACACTAAAAATAACTGACCTGCTGGAAAAAGAGCATCCAGACGCAAAAATAGCCTTAGAATACCCAAATACCTTGGAACTGTTAATAGCCACAATTCTTTCTGCACAATGCACAGACGAAAGAGTCAACAAAGTCACAAAGACGCTGTTCAAAAAATACAAAAAAGCAGAAGACTACGCAAATGCGGACCTCAAAGAGCTCGAACAGGACATAAAACCCACAGGCTTCTACAGAAACAAAGCCAAAAACATCAAGAAATGCTGCCAAATGCTGATTGAAAAATACAACTCTCAAGTTCCTAAAACAATGAAAGAAATGCTAGAATTACCCGGCGTCGGCAGAAAAACCGCTAACATCGTACTAGCTAACGCTTACAATGTCGTAGAAGGAATCGCAGTGGACACCCATGTTCACAGACTAGCCAAAAGACTAGGGCTTACTAATAATGAAGACCAAGACAAAATAGAGGCTGATCTAATGAAAATAGTTCCGAGAGAAAAGTGGATGCGATTCGCGGACTTGCTGATATTTCACGGGAGAAGAATATGCAATGCGAAGAAGCCGAAGTGCGAAATATGCGTATTGAAATCTCTCTGCCCCTCCGCATTCACTTTCTGATCAATCAGTAAACGTTAACTTAATAAATTCAACAATTCCAGAACTATATTATAGGTTGAAACTAATGGCAACTAAATTTTTGAAGAAAATTCTCGTTCCAATAGACGGGTCTGTCTCCAGTCTTATGGCTGAAGAAACAGCGGCGGTAATTGCCAAAAAAACCGGTGCGTCTGTAACTGTTTTACATGCAACTCAAGAATTGAAAATGGGGTATCGCCTTCCCAAAAGTGTGGAAAACGAGATTCTAAGCCACATAGAACAAGAAGCGGAAAAAACAGTGAACGACACCCGAGCTCTGTTCAAAGAAGAGAAAATCAAGGTGGACACAAAAACAATCGGAAGAAGCGACCCAGCAAACAGCATCCTAGAACTCTCAAGCAATTACGATATGACAATTATGGGCGCTCACGGAGAAAACGAAAAGGACCCTTATGCACTTGGAAGCATAACTAAGAAAGTCATACACCACGCAGATTATCCTGTATTGGTCACCAAGAAAGTCAGCCCTATTTCCAATTTGCTCATATGCATCGACGGTTCCCCAAATTCATCCAAAGCCTTAGATTACGCTTTAAGACTCGCTGACAAAATGGATTCAAAGATTACGGTGCTCAATGTTCAAGAACAAAAAATACACAAAAAGGCGCCAAAAGCCGTCGAAGAACTCGGACACAAAATTCTCGCGAAGTCTCTGACTGCTGTTGGAAAAAAGAAAGTGAAAGTTGACACGAAACTGAAAATTGGCGTCCCATCAGACAGCATAGTTGAAGTCGCAACGAAAGGAAAATACGACCTGATTGTTTTAGGAAGCAGAGGCTTGGGAACAGTTGACCGATTCCTGCTTGGAAGCGTAAGCGACGACGTAAGCCACAAGGCAAAATGCTCAGTTCTAATCGTTCCGACGAAAAAGTAGCAACGCAAATGATTGATAAACATACAGCTTAAATCAGATTAGCATAATTCAATCATGAGGAGTACGCTAATCATGGATGAAAAACAAATAACCATTATCGGGTTTGCAGGTAGCCTACGAAAAGATTCCTACAACAAAGCCCTATTGCGAGCCGCTGCCAAGCTGCTGCCAAAGAACACAAAACTTGAAATATTCGACCTCGAAGGAATTCCGCCATTCAATCAGGACTTAGAGGAAACAATGCCTGAAAAAGTCAAAAAATTCAAAACCAAAATCAGGGCAGCAGACGCAATATTGATCGCTACTCCAGAGTACAATTATTCGATGCCTGGTGTCCTCAAAAACGCTATGGATTGGGCATCAAGACCTTACGGGAACAATTCTTTTGAAGGCAAGCCCGTGGCAATCATGGGCGCGTCGCCTGGAATACTAGGTAGCGCAAGGGCGCAATATCATCTACGGCAGGTTCTAGTTGCTCTTAACATGCACGCACTCAACAGGCACGAAGTTATTGTGTCAGCTGCAGATGATAGAATTGATGAGAACGGCAACGTGAGTGATGAAGTAACTAAGAAAAAAATAAGAGAATTACTGAGAAATTTGGTTGACTGGACAAGAAAATTAATGGAAAAGTAACTGTTCTAGTAAACAAGATTGGTTCACACAATGTAGCTTCTTAAATCCGTGCTCTGCTTGAGGCATGTTCTGTATCGCCCAAGCATCTCGTCAAGTGTCTTTCTTAAATCGTCTTCCGACATGAACCCAACGACTTGTCCCACGGCTCTTCCACTGCAGAAGAACATCATCGTGGGCGTGCTCATGACACCCAGATTGGTCGCCGTTTCTTGATTGGCTTGATTCTCCAGAATATTCAATTTTGCGAATCTAATTTTACCAGAATATCCCTCTGCCACAGAATCAAATATTGGGCTAAGTCTCATACACCAAGGGCACCGTTCATGCCAGAAATAAACAACCGTCAAAATGTCAGACTGCGAAACCTCTTTTTCCCAATTACTAATGTCTACTTCGAAAACGCCCATGTCAAATCACACATTGACTATGTAGTAAGCAAAGCATTAAAAACACACGCTTTTTTTGCTTCATCTTTTCCTTATTCGCTGAACAAAGTAGGCCAAAATGATTAAACAAGCGGCTATTGCCGACACACTTGAAAAAGTCACAATTGCTAAATTATCGGTTTCTAGGATGAAGGCTACCGAAACCGCTGCAAGAAAAACGCCAAAATACAGACTTGCGTTGCTGCTCAAAAATTCAGTGAATTCTGTGCGAATAGTCTTGGAGTATTTATTCAGCAAAATAACCATGGATGCAAAAGTTAAGAACATAATCACGAACGTGTAGGTTATTTCTGCCCAATAACTCTCACTTTCAAGAGTGAGCAAAAGCCCTATCTCGTCTACTATTAGGCCGCCTCCAGCTCCAAAAAGAATTGCCGCAACGCGGTTGACTCGCTCATTTTCAACGCTGATGCCAAGCCAGCCACTTATGGCGAGCATTACTAAGCCGTACCAAAAATGATGAATATGATAGCCGCTGAATTTCCAGAAAACCGCGGGGTAAATGCTCGTAAAGATTCTTGCAACCGCAAAGGAGGCTACAAAAGAAATCAAAGCCAGTATCGAAAGGTTAGGCTTGGTCTTAAGCTTTTCTTCTTCAGGCATTTGCAACGCGCTCCTAATGTTTTGACTGAGTCTGGAAATGTCAAAGCTTTATTTATTATTTAGACCGGCACATTTACAAATTTAAGCTAAGTCTCTTTAGTAAGTTAAGGCGTCTCGCTTAGCGTAACTTCAAAGAAGTGCTCTCTGCCTCTACGGAGAACAATTACTCTCACTCCATCTCCAGCTTTCCTTTTGTGAATTTCCTCCAGCAAGTCCTCAATGCGATGAATTTCTACGTTGTCTAAGCTGAAAATTATGTCGCCCGCCGCTATTCCAGCATCTTCCGCAGGGCTTCCTCCCGCTATCTTTGTGACTAAAACTCCGCGTTTGATAGGCAGATTATAGTAATTGGCTATTTCTTCTGTCAAGCTTAGACCTATTATTCCCAGCCACGGTCTTGTGGAGACACCATCCGTAATCATTTCGCGTGTACAGGTCTTTGCCGAGTCTATCGGAATGGCGAACCCTATTCCATGGGCAAACGGTATGATAGCAGTGTTTATCGCCACGACTCTTCCATCCAGATCTACAAGAGGGCCTCCGCTGTTTCCAGGGTTAATGGCCGCGTCGGTCTGAACAAGATTTTCTATTAAGCCTCTCTGCGATTCTATTGTTCTGTTTATTGCGCTTATTACTCCAGAGGTTATTGTTGGGCCGCCTGCCAAGCCAAAGGGGTTTCCAATCGCGTAGACTCTTTGCCCAACTCTTAACTTGTCTGAATTCCCAAGTTCCGCGCCTTGAAGGTCCTTTCCTCCGACTTTCACAACTGCTGTATCATGCAAGGCACATGAGCCGATTAAGCTTCCTTCTAAAACTTCACCATTCCACAACGTAACGGTTATTTTCTTCGCTCCTCGAACCACATGATTATTGGTTAATATGAAACCTTTCGAGTCGATTACTGTACCGGAGCCCATTCCTCCAACTGGGACTGCTTGATAGAATATGTTATGAACTAATTTCACAGTGCTTATGTTAACAACACTTCTAGTGACCTTTTCCAAAATGTCAAGAACATTTTTTTCATCAAACGAAGACAAAACTCTCACCTTAAACCATAGTTGATGTTGATTTTAATAAATTTTAATCAATTCTCGTCAAAAGCATGTTTTCATTTTTTCTTTCTTGAATTAAGGTGAGCAAGGCATAGGTCACATTCTCCTATTTCGACAGTTGGATCGGCTTTGTGGCAGAATTTGCACATCAAAGCCTTATTACGAATAATTGTACAAGCTTGGCAGAAAAGCTTCAAAAAATCTGTCCTCTCGTATTTCTTGTTAATGAGTAAGGCTATCATGTCTTCTACTGGAGTTTGTATTTCTTGCACGTATTCAATTTTTATGACGTACCCTCTGGTTTCTGTGGTGTATTTGCTAACTGCAGATTGAGATAATCCGAGAATTTCGGCCACTTGATTCTGTTTCATGTTGTATTTTTCTACGAGTTCTTTGGCTAACAAGGCCCTTACTGCTGGAACTACCGATCTCACGGCAACCTCGCATGGAATTATCAATTCTCTCACCGTCTATTCTAATTTCTAAGGAAACGTATATAAGGATGACGTATGTCATATAATTATGACGTATGTCATGAAGAACGCCTTCAAACCTGATTTTAGACCGAACCTTCCTTTCTCCCCTTTTCCGTCATGACATACGTTGAAAGAGAGGTGCCTGACCACATGGAAATCGAATACGAATCAAGTGTGAAAGAAGGGGCAGAAGAACCTTTAGGTTCATCAGAGATTTTGGAACGATGGGCTAACGCATGCAGTGACTGCAATCCACTCACGCCTGTTACATGTATGACAAAATGCGACATCTGGAAGTCGAAGAACGAACTCAGGAAACTGTACGAAAAGATGAAGAACCCAGCTTTCATGGTAAATCTGCTAAACACATTGAAAAATAAAAGACGACGACAAATACTTAAGATAATTTCTAGAGGGCGATACTCGACAAGTAGGCTTCAACAAGAACTGAGGAAATTAGGCTACTACCACAGCCAAAAGACAATAACTGAAGAATACGTGTATCCTTTAGTCGACGTGGGGCTAGTTGACGAAAGTCAGAACAAGTATTACGCAACAGCATTTGGTCGCAAACTCGGTGCAATGATAGAGACCATCCACAACCTTGAGAATATTTTACCGCCTCATTCCGAGTGCTATGAGGAGATAATGCTTTACACACTTCAAAGCGAGCCTAAAACCTTCGAAGATTTGAAAGGCATAATCCAGACTAAAAGTGTTTCACGAGTTCTGAGCCGGTTACAAAGAGCCGGACTAATAGAGACAACAAAAGAAAAAGACTATGTGTTCTATTTTAGAACGAAAAGAGACCCAAAAAAGGCGAAGTTTTCTCCAACCGAAAGAAAAGTATATGAAAACATTTCGCTCGAAGGAGTTTCAGCACGGAAACTGTCAGAAAACGCCAAAATCTCGCTAAGAAGAACATACAAATACTTGAGAAAATTGAAAGGAAAGAAACTGGTTTTCGCCCGAAAAAGTCCGAAACTTTACACGTTAACTACCAAAGGCATCGAATTATCCGTTGCATTGCTGAGAATACGCCGATTAGTATCGGAAACCCTAAGGACAGCTCTAGAGCTTGTTGGAGACACGGAGGCTCAAGAAGCGTTGATATCGGGCACTTCTCAAGTGATACACATTAGGAAAGAGAAAGAAGCCGTACCTGTAACGATTGTAGAACGCTTTTAAGGAAATCGACCTATTCCTTTCGATGTTTTTTCAGCTCCAACGACAAAAACAGTAAGAAAGCGAAGCACGCTCTTAGCAAGCTGAGTCTAACTCAAGTCATGGATTGATCTTGTATACATTTTTGACTATCGTCTCAAGTATTTTATGATGCTTCCTTTCGTCATCTGCAATGTGCTGCAATAATAATTTTAGGCCCTCATCTTTTGTATGTTTCATCTCTTCTTCGACATGAGCCAAAACATCAGTCTCCATTTTCACGTGAGTCTCAAGTTCTCTCTTCACTACAAAAGGATCTACATAACTTTCGATTTTATGTTTCCAAAGTGCCTGAGATGGAGAAATTCCCTTGAGCGTCTTGAGAATCCCTGTTAAAATGCCCTCATGTTTCTGTGAATCTAGTCGCATTTCAAGCAAAAGCAGTTTTGCAGCAGCGTTGCCGACTCTCTTTTCCATTTCAGTAATACGGTCAACATGCGTTTTTTCTATTTTGATCTGTTGTTTTAAGAGCTGAATCAATTTTTCTCTCTGTTCCATCTAGACCCGCTCCAACCTAGCTTTTACGGAATATATAATCTAATCTATTAAAGTTTTTTATTTTAAGGAATTGCTATAAAAGTGAAAATAAGGAATAGGAAACGCAATTTGCTAAGGGTTCTCTAAGGGTGCTAAGCCGATATTTCTATGGCTTGAGATGGACATTTCACCTAGCATGTCCTACATACAATAAAGTCCTCTTCATTCACAACACGGGGCTTCTTCATTTTTCGTTCAGAAAAACAGGAAAAGGCCAAGTTTCCACACAGATTTTATCATGGTCGATGCACTTGGCATAGTTGACTACTATTTTAGTCATGGCTTTTCTCCTCGTCGGATAGACTTCCAGAATAAATTAAACCTTTCTTTCCTCAATGACCTAATTCCGTAGTTGACTTGTAATCATAATTTCGCTCAGCCATAGCCGAATAACAGAAGCCACAGGTTAAGGTATAACCCTGCTCCGAGCGTAGAGATCAAAATCAGAGATGCAATAGTCTCTTTGTAGAAATTATAGCGTTCACTAAGAACTATGTTTGAGATTGCGACAGGCACAGCGTGCATAACCAGCAGTATAGCTCTTTGAGAGCCGCCCAAACCAAACAACATGATTGTTAGTATGGCTAATGTAGGCAGAAATAACATTCTCAACAGACTCAACTTGAAGGCTGTTGCCAAGTTGGTATATTTCCTTCCATAAAAGAAGACCCCAAGCATAAAAATCGCCACCGTTGAGGTGGTGCCTCCCAACATGCGCAAAGAAGCTGTTACGGGGTAAGGAATTTCTATTCCAACAACCGAGAAGACAACACCCAACAGGATTGATATTATCAATGGGTTTCTGGAAAGCCTTTTCGTAACGCGTTTTATTCCTTCCCACACAGTGGATTTTTCAAGTTTGTACAATTCCAAGACTGTAATGGAAATTGGCACGCTGATAATGGAAATGGACGCCGCAGAAAGTGTTGCCAATTCAATCTCTGCTGGAAAAGCAAACATTATGAAGGGTAGGCCAAAGAAGGCTAAGCTGCCAAAAACTGTGCTTATGATAAGCAGATAGAAGGTGTTTCTCGAGAATCTAGATAAGAGGTAAAGAATAGTGTAAACAACTAACACCAAGAAGATGGGTATTATTCCTACGAGAATGAACGTGAGATTCTGTGCAGTGAAATCAATTTCAGCCAAATCAACAAAAAACAACGCTGGCAACGCGAAAAAATACACGTAAGCACTTAATACTCGTTCATCGCCAGATTTTAAAATTCCGATTTTTCTTGAAAGAAAGCCGATTCCTATTAGAAGAAGAATCGGAACGATCGTCCTTATAGCTATATTGTTATCCATTTCTTTTCTCCTTTAACTATTCTTTGGGCTTTCTATTGATGACGATTCTCTGGTTTTGGGAGATTTTTCCTTTGGTTCTTCTTGAATCTGATGCATGCTATTTCAGACTCTATCAGCTTTATGCGAGACGGTTCATTTGAATGAACCTATAAGTCATTAACTAGACAGAAGAAAATCCTTAGGTATTTGCCATTTCTGGTCTATGTATCAACTGTTTTCTAGGATACATGATGATCTAGCGATTGAAAGTGTGTGGGACTATCCTCCGGGAGCCCCGTGGAACGGAACGTTTTTCCAGAGAAGTTCCCACCAGTCCTCTTCTGTTATGGTTTCTCCTCTGACAATAATATCTAATACCATTTTCAGTAATTGATGGTGTCTTTTTTCATCCTCCAAGATTGCATTTAAGAGAAGCTTAACTTTCTCGTTTTCAACGGTGGGCAACACTTTGCTGATTTTTTGGATGAGCTCCGCTTCCAAGCGTATGTGCTTTTCCACCTGTGCCTTTTGCTTGTCGAGGTTTTCCTGCGAAAGGGCTCGGGACACGCCTGTTAGCAATTCAGTGGCTGCAGCATACATTTCTGCATGCTTAATAGAATCCAAGGATATTCCTTTCAGAACTCCCTTGACAGGTGGGTTTTTTATGTCAACTAGAGCGTTATTCAATGAGTCCACAATTTCATTTTCAACTTCTATCTGTGCCTTAAGAAAATTTGTCAATTCGCCTTTTGATTTCATGGGCTCACCTCACTCTAGAACATGCTAAGCTGTGTGCATAAGTCTTTCGGCATTTCCTTTTACGAATTCTGCGCATTTTTCCAGTCCAGCTGAGTCAGGCTCATGCCTAATTATTAATGGCGGTTCAGTCACTTACATTCCAAACTTGTTTCTCATGATTTCAATAACCAATCTTGGGGCTTCGCCACTCCACCCGTAAGAACCAAAGGCTGCACCAACCTTGACTTTCAAGTCGATGTTTTTTACAGCTGCTTTCTACTAGAAATAATAAGTTCCAAAACTATTTATCTTCTTTTTCTTGGCTCGCCAGGTCTCGCGTCTTTTTCTCGAATCTTTTCGCTTTCTTTTTAATTGCTTCAATGTTTCTTCTGAGGTTAGTAGCTATTACTTCGTAACGCTGTCTTTCGTAAGCTGGCGCACGGTACTTCTATCTAAATAGACCGTGTAGCATAGCATTTATTATCATTCTTGTCGTAATTGAGAGATGGTTGATAGGCGTGGAAGAAGATAGAATATCTTATCACGAATCTGTTCGAAGAATCTATGGAAAAATTAAGAAAGACGGCATGACCAACATCTGGGATCGTTACGAAGCGCAAGGATTCGGAGGAAATCCTGACCAAAGATGTCCTTTCTGCATGAGCGGAGCCAGATGTGACCTCTGCTCTAATGGTCCGTGCCGTGCAGATGCGTCAAAGGACAAGAGAGGAGTCTGTGGGATCACCGCTGATGGCATGGCAATGAGGATGATGTTGCTCAGAAACGTCATGGGCGCGTCCACGTACCACTACCACACGGATCAGACAGTCAAAACCCTCCGGGCCACTGCAAAAGGGCAGACGCCTTTCGGAATAAGGGAAACTGACAAATTAAGAAGTCTAGCCATGCGACTTGGAATAGATGCGTCAGGATTGGACAATGACATCGCCATTAGACTATGTGATTTTGCGGAAGTAGACTTCAACAGGAAGTACTATGAGCCGAGTCAGATCGTGGAAGCCTTGGCTCCACAAGAACGCAAAGAGGTATGGCGTAGGCTAGGTATTTTTCCAGGCGGGATTTACAGTGAAATGATGTTGTCTACGAGTTCATGCCTTACAAACGTTGATGGTTACTACGTGAGTCTAGCTCTGAAAGCAATGCGTCTGAGTATAGCGATGGCATACCAAAGCCAGATCATCAACGAATACTGTCAGGACATAATGTATGGCATAGCAAGACCGCACAAGATGCGCGTAGATCTAGGTGTGTTAGATCCGGATTATGTAAACGTGTTGCCAAACGGTCATGAGCCGTTTCTGGGGTTTGCCATGGTTCAACTAGCTAGGAAGCCCGAATGGCAAGAGAAAGCAAAGGCTGCGGGAGCAAAAGGTTTGCGTGTCATTGCCAACATTGAAACAGGCCAAGAAATGATTCAGCGATGGGAGATGGATGACATCTTTTATGGTTTCACTGGAAACTGGATTGCGCAAGAGGCGATATTGGCTAGCGGATGCGTCGACCTTTTCGTGGCTGACATGAATTGTTCAATGCCAATTGACCCTTTGTACGCTCAGAAATACAAGTTCAAGCTTGTGCCTGTGAGCGAACTTGTTGCTTTTGAAGGCATTGAAGATCGAGTCAATTATCAGCCTGAGAAAGCCGGTGAACAGGCTGCGCAACTGCTGCAAATGGCTATTGACAACTTCAAGGCTCGTAGGGCGTCAGTGAAGCCAATGACTGGACTGCCTTTGAAAGATGCTGTGGTCGGGTTCTCCTCTGAAAGCATTCTTGCTGCTCTCGGGGGCACACTTGATCCCCTATTGGAAGCCATAAAGAATGGCACATTGCGCGGAGTCGTAGGTCTTGTTTCATGTACAACTTTGAGAGATTTCGGTCAAGATGTGCACAGCGTGAACGTGGCTAAGGAGCTTATCAAGAGAGATGTTCTTGTCCTCTCATTGGGATGCGGCAACGGCGCGATGCAGGTTGCCGGTCTTTGCAATTTGGAAGCCAAAGAACTTGCAGGTTCAGGTTTGAAAAGCATATGTGAAAAGTTGAACATTCCTCCTGTTCTGAGCTATGGCACATGCACAGACACGGGACGACTTGCTGATCTGCTAAAGGCTATCTCCGATGCGCTCGGCGTGCCAATACCAGATTTACCTGTAGCTGCTGTGGCACCTGAATATATGGAACAAAAGGCAACAATAGATGCCGTGTTTGCTCTGGCCTTGGGACTCTACACTTATGTCAATCCTGTGCCCACTGTCACAGGAGCGCCAAATCTGTTAAGACTACTCACGCAAGACTGCAAACAGGTTACTTCTGGCTTGCTGAGTGTGGAAAAAGATGTGGTTAAGGCTGTAGATGCAATCTTGAATCACATCGAAGAAAAAAGGAAAAAGATTGGCATTTAAAGAAAATGAGGAGCTGAAGTGGAGGAAAGCCTGAACCGATACCAGATACCGACCCATCCACAGTCTTCTATAAACCCTTTTGTTGCTTGTGCAATGTTTGCTTTTTCCGAAGAATTATAAACCAGTGATCTTATTGTAGCCTGAGGTATGTAAACCATGGTAGATCATACGATCGCGCATTTCGAGATTCCTGCTAACGACGTAGAGCAACTCAGGAAATTCTACACTGAACTATTCGGATGGAAGATTGAACGGTGGCCTGGACCTTCGGAGTATTGGACGATCAGTACTGTCCCAGTTGACGAAAAAGGCGAGCCAATCAGGCCAGGCGTCAATGGAGGAATGATGAAGAAACAAAACCCACAGCACAAACCAACCAACTATATTCTCGTCGAATCCGTAGATGAATACGCCAAGAAGATTGAAGACCTAGGCGGGAAGGTTGTTGTTCCGAAGACGCGAGTTCCAGGGATATGTTGGTGGGCTCTAGCCGTTGACCCAGAAGGCAATCAATTCGCCATAATGGAAAGCATAACATAGTTGCCTATAGAGCACGTGCACCGTGTGGAACCCTCTCCCACACCTCTCATTTTTCACAATATTTAATCCTGAAAACCTGAGGATCTTGAAAATTAGCCCGATCGAGACGTTTGGTTTTTTCTTCCTACTTTCACATTGTAAGGTAGCCATGGCTTCTTAACCATTCAGTTTGATTCTTCCTGTACCGCCAGAAAATGTCTCCGCGCTTATCCGACTGGAATTCCCAAGGAGAAACCAAGACAACGTCTCCATTTCTTATCCAAACCCGCCTCTTCAACTTGCCTCGAACCCTACATAGTCGCTCTTTGCCGTCTTGGCACTTCACCAAAATTCTGTCAAAACCCAGCATTTTAATGGCCACACCGAGCACATCATTTCCAGCTGGCAACACCATGTTTTCGAGTGATTCTTCGCTGATGACTTTCCTTTTACCCAATTTTCCACCTCCAGGTAGCGGAAACAAGCGCATTAGTCAGAACAATCAGAGAAAAAGTGAATACGGTCGAACTTTTCCTCTAAATAATCCTAACTGTTGCAAATGGATACGTCGCCAAGTATATTAATCCAGTGCTTTTGTGCGCGAGATTTGCACTGGGGCAAGCTGAAGGTATAAAGTATAGTGTACGCCTAGTCCGCATGACTTTTGCTTGCTCCTTAATAATACTGCCGAAAGGAGTGTGGAGATTACCTGTGTGTCAGCTTACGGGAAGCCCAAAATGCTCCTCGACAGTGTGATGATACCGTTCGAGCGTCATAAGTGAACGGAAGGCCCTCGCCACGACTTCAGGTAGCGCGGGATGAATATGCATTGCGGTCGTAAGTGGTCGCGCGCTCTGCTCAGCTGTGTACATGAGGTTTATTATTTCTTGTATGAGAACGGAGGCGCTAGGTCCGATTATGTGTGCGCCTAGGATCTTGTATGTACTCTTCTCCACTATGACCTTCACGAAGTAGTCTTTGACGCCCATTGCCATTCCCTTGGCGGTGTCTTCGTATCTTTGGATTCCTATGAGGACATTTTCTTTGCCGTACTTGTCTATTGCCTCTTTCTCTCTCAATCCGACACTTGCTATTTCTGGGTGGGTGAAGACAGCATGTGGCACAGCGTGATAGTCGACCTTGACATTTCTCTTTTCGATTGCATTGTAGTAGACGATCATAGCCTCATAGTTTGCAACATGTTTGAACAAGTGCTTGCCGTTTGCATCACCAAGCGCCCAGATGTTAGGCTGTGACGTTTCCAAAAATTCATTGACAAGAATCCATCCTTTTTCATCCGTTTTGATTCCAGCTTTTTCCGGGTGCAGTATGTCCGTGTTTGGACCTCTTCCTGATGCGACAAGCATTTCGTGGGCAATGACTTCTATTTCTTTTCCTGTTTCTCTGTTGACCGCAATTACCTTTTTCTTGTCATTTGCAGTGTTTTCTGCCCTGCGTACTTCGTGGTTGGTGATAATTGTCATGTGCTTCTGCAACTCCCTCTTAGCTAAAGCGGACACTTCAGGCTCTTCTTCCGGAATGAACTGGGGGTTTCTGCCGACTATGGTGACCTTAGATCCCATTGCCGCAAGGAAGTGTCCGTATTCAGCGGCGATGTACCCTCCTCCGATTATAGCGACGCTCTTAGGCAGATGATCCAGCTTCAAGATTGTGTCGCTAGTGTGATAGGCGATTTTTTCTAGTCCCTCTATTTTTGGTGTTGTAGGTTTCGATCCCGTGCAGAGGAAAATCATCTTGGACTTTATGGTTTCGTTGCCAACTTTCAACGTGTATGGAGCAACAAATTCGGCTACGGCAGTGTAGTAGTCCAAGTTCTCTGAATGAGAGAGTCCTTGCCGTATCTTGTCTATGTCCTCGTGAATCAGAGTTTTCATTCTATCCATTATCTTTTGGAAATCTACGTTCTTTAACTCGACGGATATTCCGAACTCTTTGGCTCTTTCAATCGTCCTCACTAATTCTGCAGGATAGAGAAGTATTTTTGACGGAATACAGCCGCGAGTTAGGCAAATGCCTCCCGGCTCATCTTTATCTATCACTGCAGCTTTCATGCTGGGATTATCTTCAAGCAAAGCGCTTGCTATTTCCATCGCTGAGCCAGTGCCAATGACTATAAAATCATACTCCTTCAAACCAAACACCACAAAGTCAGAAATCATAGGTATTAATACGTATTAAGCCTTAGCACGCGTCAAATATTGAAACCCTAATCATAGGCAAATCTAGTGTCAAGCCAAGACCAGCTTGTGCTACTAGATTGCCCTGAGAATCAAATACATCGCGTCGGCTGTCGAGACCGCGATCATAAAATACGAGGCGCCTTTTGTTTCCATCAGCATAAGGTTTCACGTTGCAACGTACAGGATAGAACCAGAAGTAGTGGCAACAGACAAGAACAACTGCGTCTTGTAATCAAGGAAATGCAAACGATTAAGATGAGTAGTTTTCGTCAGCAACCTTTTGACTGTCATTACGGCCGGAATGTTCCAATTCCTGCTCGTCTTCATCATCTGAAAAACATAATGATTTGAGGTTTTTTCGCGATAAAATCTTTTTGGCGCGCGCTGATTGAAGGAGTCTTCAAATACGTCTGCGATCACAATGGAAACCAGATTTTTCGAAATCGCAAGTGACCCCTATAAACTATTTTTTATGGTATTGGGTGCATCTCTGGCGGGCGGGGTGGGATTTGAACCCACGACCGCCGACTTAGGAGGCCGGTGCTCTGTCCGTACTGAGCTACCCGCCCACTCCGTTAGTAGCTAGATAAACTTGAATTTTAACTTAAATGTATCTTCAGGCAAAAAACTTAAACTACGAGAGACGTTTTCAAACACTAAGAGCGAACGGCGGGGGTACCCGAGCCAGGTCTAAATAGGCGGCCAGACAAACTAAGCCTAAGACAAGGGGGAGGACTTAAGATCCTCTGGCGTAGGCCTCCGTGGGTTCAAGTCCCACCCCCCGCACTACCATGTTGAAATTGCCGGGGGGTCTGTCCGGGCGATGTTAGCGTTTAATATTTGCTTTTTCGGAAGATTTTGTGATAGTTAAAGTCGCAGACGTATTCGAAGCCTGCTTCCACTAAGGCGCAGGCGTCTTTTTCGTTTTTGGCTACTTTTGAAACGTATTCCTGCTGGTCCTTGAACAAAGCTTCTGCCAGATGTACGTAGATGAGGGTGTTTTTGATGTTCTTGTGCCCAAGAGACACCGCAAAAAAGAGACAGCGATAACACTATAGAACCTTATAAGATAGAAATTTGTCCTAAACTCGAAATTAACCCTAATTATGCTATCTATCTCACATGCTTTCTATTATTCACGTTTAGTCTATCCATATTCTACCCTGTCATGAGTTCTCCTGTAATTCTCAGAATGCTCCGCTTTATTGCTGCCAAAAGCCGCCATGTGTAGTTCAGGGTCCTAAATAGACAAGAAACAGCATGTACAGAAGCGGCATCGGCAAAATTTCAAGTTAGCTTCTTATGCTTCTCTCTCTTTGGTGATTATCCCTCTTGCCACTGAAGAAGATAGCATTATTTATATATAGTTTCAATAATCTCGTAATACCATTTGGTGATTAAAATATGCCTAAAAGCAAGAAAGACAAAGTTGCAGGCCTAGAAAAGCATAGGCAATTGCAAAGAGAAAAGGAAATGAAAAGGAAACAGAAAAAGCAAGTTTCGCTTCCTGCAAAACACGCTAAAAAGAAATAGGCAACAAAAAGACAAGCAAAGACCAAATTCTTTTTCAACCAACACGAACCAGGGTTAGCTGTTACTGCCATTCGTCTCCTTCTTCGTCCCAACCTTCGTCATCTTCAACGTCCTCTTCCTCAAACATTCATGAGCACCTCCCAAAAAGTGCTTAGGCGTAGGCTGCACTAAATCCTTTCTAAATTAGAGTATCGAATTATAAATGAGACACACATTATCCAGTAACTCTGTGAACAACACTTTTAAGTCATTTGTCACCAGTTAAAAAAGCAATTCTGAGTGGTTGAAACCATGAAAATGAGAATGATAAAACTACCCCCTGATTTCCTTACAGAAACATTGCAAGGAAAAGCAGTACCTTTCACCTCCAACCTGCCAGACGATATTGAACTTTTAGACATTAAGTACGACTTGTTTTCCAAGCAAGTATCAGCAATCATAAGAAGCGACAGTTTTGAAGACGTTGCAGAATCCTATCCAATTCCAGAATTCCATGTAATCTACACAACAAACCCCAAAGCCGAATCTAAACCCACAACAAGCACCAAACCTGAATCTAAGCCCACAGAGAAAACGCCGATTCAGCCAAGTCAAGACACAAGTGCAGTAGAAAAAGAATTCAGCCCAGAGCAGCACGAGTTGCTAAGTTTCACCGTAGACGGAGAATACGTCATAGTCAAGCCAAACCAATACTTGAAGACTGAGTGGAATGAAATTAACGATATTGTAAGAAGTTTAGGCGGTAAATGGGTGAAAGGCGACAGCTTCAGCTATTGGGCAATTCCACTGCAACAGAGCCAACAAAATGAGTTTTAACTAAGAAAGAAATTTGCCCATCATAAATAACCCTCGCCCGAATTAACCAGAAAATACGACATGGTTCCAAAAAAATAGAAAAAGGGGGTTTTGCGGGAGACATCTCCACTATGGGGAGGGTTCGAGTCCCACCCCCCGCACTTGAAATCAAAGCCCATTATGAGCTTTTTAAGCCAAACAAACTCAATTTAGGACGTTGTGGAAGCCTTGTGCGGGGGTTAAGAATTGAACACCCGTTTACCGGTAAAATCGCTTGATTTAGGTGTTTTCGGGATAGCTTCACTCGTTCAAACATCAATATCCACTCTCGCTTTGTAGACAAACTCTTGCAAGAAAGCAATAAGAACAGTAAACTTCACTAGCATTTTTCGCTATGTAAACAAGCGTTTGGGAAGTTTTTTCATTCCTAATCACGGGTCATAATATAAGCGGGCTATCGAGACCGTGCTAAGGGAATAAACACGTGTTCCATAAAGGTGCTTTTATTCGAGCTTATCTTAAACTAGACCAAACTGTAGGCTCTGCTAAAAGGTTCTGATTGGGACTCTTAAATTTATCTATTTCAACATCTTTCTCCATGGCTTCCTTGCAGACTGTGTTGAAAAAGGTAGCGCTAGCGTAAAAAGAAGTATTTCTATTCTCGTTTTGTGTTCTTATGATCGCTGGTCAGGTAATGCTGTAGTTTATTTCCTTTTTCACCAATTCTTGGTATTGTTATGGTGAATTGGGCGCCTTCGCCCTCCTTGCCCGTTTCCTGAATGTTCCAACCATAGCCGTCACACATCTTCCTTATCAAGTGTAACCCATACCCAGTGCCTCTTCCATAGCCTTCTTGAAAAAGCTTCTTCTTTTCTGTTTCAGCTATGCCTACGCCATCGTCCTCATAAACCAATTTAAGCTTATCCTTGTCTATCTCTTCATAGTACACGGTAACCGTCTTTATCTTTTCACCGTACTTCAACGAGTTGCCGACAAGATTGTAGAACAACTGTCTCAGCAACGAATCCGCTAAAACCGTCAGTCCACGACAGTTGTTAATCACCTTTACACCCTTCAAATCTGAAAAGAGCGAAACCGCCTCGTCAACCATTTTCTCCACATCCGTATATCGCAATTCTTCAACGCCTAACATTTCGTAAGCCTTGGCAAAATCGAAAATCCCTATCATCTGTGCAACAGCCAATTCCATCTCTTTCAAATTATTCAGAACTTCATCGTAGCCAGCCAACTTCTTTTTCGCTAAGTAAACATTACCCGTAATAACACTGAGCTTGTTTCGAGCATCATGCCTAGTCAATCCACCGACGACACGCAACTTCTCATTCGTCTTCGCCAGCTTTTCTGATGCCTGTCTCAATTCCTCTTCGGCTTTCTTCAACTGAGAAATATCCTTGTAGACTGCTATATGACCTGTAACTTGATTTTCGGCGATTATAGGAGCACAAGAAAAAGCAACGGGAACTAAACTTACGTCTTTCCTCTTTCTAATTGTGTCTTCATGATAGATCTCCCCTTTGCTTGCTCTTTCATCGAAGGCAACCGCTTCTTCCATCTTGTCTTTTGGCACTATAACATCGTTGATGTGTTTGCCCTTAATCTCATCTAAAGAGTAACCGAAAAGCCTTATGAAACGTGGGTTGATGTTCAAAATGTGAAAGCTCGAATCCAGGTGCACTGCTGCCTCAGGATTGTTCATAAATAACCGTTCAAACTTCTCTTGACTCTCTCGAATTTCCCGCGCGTGCATCTCCAAGTTTTTAGCGTACTCCAAGTTGCTCATCGCAGTTGCAGCATGCGACGCCAAGATTTCGAGTAGCTCTTGATCTTTTTCGTCGAAAGCATCCAATTCCTTGCTATTTACTCCAATAACTCCGAGGACTTTATTTCCAATCTTGACAGGTACGTCGAGTCCGGAACGAATGCCAGGCATGAATTTGACCCAAGCATCTTCCTTCTCCGCGTCCGGAACAATGATCGATCGGCCGGTTTTCGCCACCTTAACACTTACACTTCTTTTAATCCAGTCAAGTGGTAGCCTAATCGAAAAGGATCCTGGATATCCACGATGATCCACAAGGCGAAGCATGTCTTTATCCACAACCATAAAAAATGCAATCTCAAATCCCAATGTTTTCTCCACGGCATCCATGGTCAGCCGGTATATTTCCTCCATACTCTTCGCCAGGTTCAATTTCCAACTATGAATGTTCAACCCAGAAACCTTTTCCTCATAACGTTTCCTTTCTTTTTCCGCCCTCTTTCGTTCTGTGATATCTCTTACAGTCAGTTGGAAGCCGACTGGAAACCCAAACTTCTTGATTAATCTACCCTCTACTTCCGCCCACATCCACTCTCCATCTTTGCGCTTGAACCGACCCTCTAAAATGCGACCGGGTTTTCCCATTAATCTATCTTTCATCCGCTTCGTGAGTAACTTCGATGTTTCATTGGACATTATACCGAACTTGAAACCGTTCTTCCCGACGATCTCCTTACGCGAATAGCCTGTGCCTTCTTCAAATCTTCTGTTAACATAAGTGATTTTTCCCTTGAGATCGGTATTGCATATACCAATGGGAGCTTCTTCCATCAAAGTCCCAAAACTTTCCTCAGATTTCTGCAGCATTTCCTCTGCTTTCTTGCGTTCGGTGATGTCGATAAAGCTCTCTATGAGATACTTGCGACCTCTCCGTATTATCGTTGTAACTGTCTTGAGAATCGGGATCCTCTGTCCATCCGCTCTCAACAGCATCCGCTCTGATTTGTCTATGGTCTGGCCCAAGTCAGTGATTGGACATTTTCCCTTTTCAGCGGGACAGATAAATCTGTGGCATATTTTTCCGATAACATCTCTGGAAGCGCCTATCGTTTCTAGAGCATGGAAATTTGCATCGACAATCTTGTGCGTTTTCTCATCTATGACTAATAGTCCAGTAAGCATAGAATCTAATATTGCTCTCAGATAGCTTTCATTTGTTCTCAGGGCTTCCTTTGCTTCTTTGCTTTCCACGATCTGGCATACACCATGCGCCAATTCGCCATAAACTGTTTCGGGACTGCCAATCTTGCTGAAATACCCATCAGCGCCAAGATTCAATGCTTTGATTACTATTTCCTCTCTGCCCTTTCCTGTAAACATGATAAACGGTATATTGTTGCCACTGTCTCGCAATTCTTTCAGAAAATTAATTCCGTCTTTTCCAGGCATGACATAGTCACTAACGACTGCGTCGTACGTTTCCTTCATCATCTTGTCCATAGCCTCTTCGACAGAAGATGCTGTATCAACTTGAAATGGTCCTTGCATCTCTAAGCATCGTTTAGCTATCTTCAACAAGCCGAGTTCATCATCAACATGCAAGACACGAATCGGCGTTTTCCTGTTCAAATCAACCGTGACTTCGACAGAAGACTCCATAACATGTTCAGTCATCTAATCCACTTCTGTAATTCAGGTACCTGAAAGCCAGCATTCGCACAAGCAGTTCTACTTTGATAAAACAATTATGAAGCCACAATCAATACTCGAGATCGAACAAGGAAATCATGGTAAGCGGCATAACAGAATGGACTTGAATTCAGTTGGGTATGATCCTTTCTTGCCTACTTTTGAATGATTCTGGCCATTGAATGGTCTCTAGTCTCACAAGGGATTCAAACTCTCCGATCGTTCTTTTGGCGCATTTTACCGGTAAATTTGGATGGGGATCCCACCCCCCGCACTTGAAATCAAAGCCTATTATGAGCTTTTTAAGCCGAACAAACTCAATTTAGGACGTTGTGGAAGCCTTGTGCGGGGGTTAAGAATTGAACACCCGTTTGCCGGTAAAAGTGCTCTTCAAACTGTCGGTTCAAACTTTTTCTGGGTACGTCATTTTGCGAGTGAAAATTGGCTTGATTGCGGTTGAAACGACTAGGTGTTGCTAGCATTTTAGTTATTGACCCGAGAGTTCGACGTCTTTCACGGTCATGTTATAGAACGCGGAAATTTTATTTCAAACATCTGCGAACACGAAATATGGCAAGCTATGACTCAATTTGATGAAGCACTGCGTAGATACTACGATGAGCAGGCAAATGTATATGATGACATGTACATGAGAAGTGATCTTGAGTGGAGAAGGGAACTTGAAGCTGTAACTGATGCGATGGCAAAGGCATTATCTGGTCGCAGGCTCTTAGAGGTTGCTTGTGGCACGGGCTTCTGGACTGAGATTGTTGCCAAGGTTGCTAGGGACATCGTTGCGATTGATATCTCTGAAAAAATGCTTACAATAGCCCGAAAGAGAAAAGTGCGAAGCGCTAACGTAGAGTACCGCCGCGGCGATGCATATGCGTTGGCAGAAGTTTCCGACGAATTCAACGCTGGGCTGGCTAACTTCTGGTTCTCCCATGTTCCAAAAGCGAGGATCGATGAATTTCTGCATGGTTTTCATAAAAAACTGGGAAAGACCGCTGTGGTGTTCATGGCTGATAATGTCTACGTACCCGGAATCGGAGGGCAGCTGGTTACAAAGGTAGGAATTGAGGATACGTTTAAGTTGCGTAAGGCATCAGACGGATCGGAGTATGAGGTACTCAAGAATTATTATAGCAGTGATACTTTAAGGCGCCTCTTGTCGCCCAAAACGTCAGACCTGAAAGTTCATGAGGCGAAGTATTTCTGGTGGGTTCAATACATGGTTCCTTAAAGTAGCGCGCGTGCTACGTTGTCTCAGCACTTGCGAATACCCAAGTCACTTTTTCATAATTCGATTTTATTCTGCGGATGCGATCTTCAGGCCACGTTTCATCCCAACTCAGTCCCAAGTCTTCATTCGCCAGAATGACTGATATTTCGGTGCGCCAAGGTCTTTTTTCGATGATCGAGACTATGCTACAGATTCTCTTGGGTGCGCTGCAGTCACTGCATTTTCCAGTCTGCGCACATGGAGTTGCAAATCCTTTGGTTCTTGCATGAAAAGGTGCAATGACATTCTTGATTCGACACAGAGCTTCGTCAACATCTTTCACAATTTTATTTTTGCCTGCGATTATGAAAACCCTTCTTGGACCAAAAATCATAGAAGCAACCCTATTTCCAACAGCATCTATGTTGACAAGTTTTCCGTCCCTTGTAACAGAGTTGGTTCCACACACGAGCACATCGCAGGAAAAGATTTGCCTTGAGATGTTATCACGAACCATAGTCTTTTCACGATCAGTAGTCAACTCCTTTGAGAATGGGTTCAAGACCCTGAATCCTTTCTTTTCGAACTCTTCTACAATCTCGAGTTGGCGGACTGTGGCCGAGTCTCCAACGCCTACAATTACATCCTTTGAAATTGAACTGAAAACAATCTGCTTCACTGCATCCCTGTTTTCTGCAAATTTAGCTTCAAAATTGTTTGCCAGAAGATTCTTCAATGTTTCTTCCATTTGAGCGTCCAACGCAACACACCACAGTCAACATTGTATAACCAATCGACAACCTTCGTCTAGTTTTTCTATGTTGCTCTTAAACCCGAGCAGTTTGTAGGCATGAGGATAGATGATAGAGCAAATGTGATCGCAGAAGTAATCAGAGGGTAAATCTTCACGGTATTTATTACTCATCGATCTGATTGGACACTTCTCCACGACGCCGACGTATCCATCAACGTCCAATTTCTCGGTTTTTCTTCCTACCCATACTTTTTCTATTTTAGCCTCAGATTCAAGAAATTCTTGTTTAGATTTTGCGACTAGGCTTTTTCTGTCTGGCGAAGCAGCGGTTTCTGCCCAGAACCTTGCAAACCTTTCAAGCTCATTTATGCCATAGTTTTTCGCAAGATAATGAGTGATCAATAGGTAAGCTCCAAACTCAAAAGACTTTCTCAGTTTAAGCTCTTCTCCTGTTGAGACTATTATTTCCTTGTTCATTCGTCACACAAGAAAGAATAATAGCAGTAAGTCGTATCAAAAGATTTTGTGAGGCTAGGGCACTCCGACTGTAATTTGGAGGGATGCTGTGAAGAGGTTGTATGTTTGTGGAAGCTTTGGGTTCACGCGTGAGATAGAGAAGTTGGAACGTGAGCTCAAGGAGGAGAGCATCGAGTATCAGATATCAAAGAAAATGAACACTCGCGGGATTTTGGGATGTCTGAACAAAATCGGAAAGACAATCAAGCAAGACTTTCTTATTTGGTTGAAGTGCAATTAATGAACAAATCAGGCTATAGTCATATGACGGCTGAAGCTTTAAGCGGTAGCTTTTGCTTTTTTTCTGAGGAGGCTTCGTCATCGTTTCGACGTTGTGAGGCATAATCTAAGCTGGTGATAAGGAAAAATGGAGCAAAATGGAATTGCCGAAACGATTATGCCAGATTAGTTGAAGGCTACATATCGTTAGTTTGGTGAGTGTGAACATATTGTTGGAAGATGAATTTAGAAAGCGTCTACAAGGACGCAAAATGAGCACAAAGGACATCGACTTCGCCGTGGGCGCAATCGGGGAATTTGAAGGATATCTTGCGAACAAGAGCGTATCGCTTGAATCCGCGGACTTGGAAACACTCAAGGACTATGTCTCGTTGCTTATCCAACAGGGCAAGAACTCCTGGGAAAGACTTGTCGCGATTGCCCGCTATTGCAACTTGGCAAAGAAGAACGATTACTACGTTTATTTCACATCAATCCTAGGCGCGAGAAACGTGTTACCCGATATAGGCGAGAGGTTGGCGGCTATTGCAGGGGAGGAAATTCGATGCAGAGTCTATCAAGGTTTCAAGTTGCCCCCGCTAGGCTTACCTCAAGAGAACTATCCGAGACTGACCCAAGGAGTCATGGATAGGATGGAAACTGAGCTGCCCAGTGAAACAGTCAAGAAGGTTCTCACATGGAACTACCACAAAGTCCCCGTTGAAGCCTTCAAAGAGAGGAAGGAAAGATTCGAGAAAGCAGCCAGCATCGATGAATATCTGAAGGACGAGCACAAAAGGTTCATAGAGGAACTTGAGAAATTCGTAAAAAATGGGGAGATATGGTACGAGCAAGAGATTACTCCAGAGGTTGTCGAGTTCGTGAGAGACAACCAGGAAATCTGCACGGGTGTCAGGTATGATGATAGAATCTACGTGACCAAAATACCCTACGTGCCAATGCAGTACCTGAATGAGAAGGATCCAACCATGAAGAGATACTACGCCTGCCACTGTCCACTCGCGAGGTCTGCGATACGCGAAGGAAAACCCAAAATCTCGTCGATGTTCTGCTACTGTAGCGGCGGCTTCGAGAAAGTACACTTCGATGTGATATTCGGCGAACCAGTTGAAGCAGAGCTGCTCGAAAGTGCCCTCCAAGGAAATATGCGGTGCCGCTTCGCCAACAAGATTCCGAGAGATAAAATGAAATAGGCACAGGTGTTGTGAGTGCAATGAAAGTTTCGCTGCTTGCGCTTGAAGGATTATCACCTTCTCAACTTTTGAATTGGAAAAGAGAAATGCAGCTGATTGTAAGGCCAGTCGTCGTTATATCAACGGTCGACAGAGAAGGAAATCCGAACGCTGCGCTGAAAACGAATTTCATGATTCTCAAAGCTTTGGAGGCTGTAGCGTTTCATTGCTTTCCATTTCATGATACTTATGAGAACATCGTCGACACTGGCGAATTTGTTGTGAACTTGCCATCTGAGGAGATCGCTGAGAAAGTCATGGTTACAGCCGTGGATTTCCCTCCTAAAGTCAACGAGATAGAGAAGGCTGGATTAACCGCCATTCCCTCTGAAAAGGTGAAACCCCCGAGAATAGCAGAATGCAAATTGCACATGGAGTGCAAACTGAAATGGTATAAAGACACAATCATAGTCGGGGAAGTTGTTGCAGCATCTGCAGATGAAGAACTAATCCAAGGTGGATATGAAGAAAGACAGCGCAGATTGAGGCAAATGCTGTTTCTTGGAGACTGGAAATACGGAAAAATCGGTCAAGTAAGTGAACTGCCACATAAAACATATGATACTTATGTGAAGCACAATCCTTTCAGAACAGGCAAACCCTGAAGACATGCACAGCCACACGAAACAGTGCGTTTTCTCTTTGAGCACAATCTATGGTATTGTAGAGACAATCTACAGGTATCTGAGGCATCAGAATCCTGCAAAATTGTAATGCACGCATGAAAAAAGAGAAGCTGCAGAAGACTGTGGAGGCATCTCCGCGTAGTGGGTTCGAGTCCTACTCTCCACACCACTATGTTGAAAAATAGCGTGTTAATCAAAACTGGAAGCAGAAGCATCGTGACTCGTTCTGGTGCTTGACCGGTCGTATGAACAGAGCGAGAATTGGATGAGTCTTCAGATCCTAAGCCTTGATTCAATCAAGATTGAAGGATGATTTCTATGACAAGAACGTATTTAAGTATTCTATATGCTCTCAATGTCCAAGAAAGGGTCTATCTTGACTTCGAAAGTGGCTATAGTTGAGTCTAATGATGATGATGCAAAGGCTCTTAGTCGAACCATCCAACAGATTGGCGGAATAGATGAGTTAAACACTTCTGAGACGTCAGTGGTGGTAAAGGTTGGAGTTTTCAGCCATAGAGCAACCAATCACACGTCAGTTGATCTTGTTAAAGCCATCGTAGACAGTTTTTACAGGGCTCCCAAGGTTCTCTTGGCGGAATCAGACAATTACCAAGGAAACGGCTTGGAAAGGCTTCAGCTATGGAAGAAGGTCTTCACGGAAAAAGTGACGCCTGTAAATCTTTCAGACGAGAAAAACACTCGAAGAGTTACTTTAGCTGGTCAAGAAATGAACCTGTCAGATGTACTCTTCAAACCCAATGTGCTGGTTAGCACACACATATTACGTAGCTTTGAGCGAGGAAGTATACTGAAAAATCTGTTCGGTTGCGTTCCGTCTCCAAAAAAAGCGAAGTATCACAAAATCCTTTCCGTGCTCTTGGCAGACATTTATGAGGCGATAGGCGGAATAGATCTTGCAGTGCTTGATGGGACGTTCTTCTGGCGCGGTGCAGGCGACCTTCCTATCCGAATGAACACGCTTCTAGTGGGCAAAGACGCAGTGGCTGTCGAAGCAGTCGGAGGTGCGCTTGCAGGTCTGAAGCTCGAAAAGATGCCAGTGCTTCAGGAATTTGTGAGGCGAGGGCTCGGAGAAGGCGACTTGAGGAACATCGAGGTCGTAGGAGCCTCACTTAAGACTCTCAAGCCAAAATTCAAGCTAGCTGCCAAACAACATAGGAAGAAATGGCGTGAGCGCGGGGGCGCACCTAAAATGTGGGCTCCAGCGATCGATGGTTTAATAGAGGAAGGTTTCTTTAAGCTGCCGAACAAGAGAACGCGAGAGGACATTAGAAAAGCATTGAAGGCAAAATCAGTTCCCGTTGAAGGCAACATGAATCTGGTTGTAGCCACTTTGACACGCAGGGTCAAGAAGGGCATGTTGGAAGCAAAAAAGGAACCAGAAGGATGGATCTATTGGACAGAATAGCTTGTGTACGCTAAGAACTACATAGAAGAAAAAAGGAAGTTTGCGGGTGACGTGTCCGGTCATAGTGGGCTTCGAGTCCTGCCCCTGACACTTTTTTTAGTGGCTCTCACTACAATTGTAACATGGACGTACCACTACATTGAAATCTGGGGGAGGTTTCATTCTTGAATCATGCGGAACAAGGAACTCGAAACATGAAGCGAGACATTTCAGATAGAATTACGATAATTGAACTTGCCAAAGACGATCCTTCTCTGCCCACTTTAAACTCTCATTACGTGACAACAGGCTACTATGATCTCTCAATCGTTCACGAGCTGGAAGCTTGGAAAATAAATCTGACTCTGAAACCACTTGAGAAACCTTTGGAAAAAAAGTATACTGGAACCTTTTTCGAAAAACACATTGAGGAACCAAGAGTCTTCGCTGCAGTCTTAAACGGAAACCAAGTTGGTTGGATAGAGCTTGGATATGAAAAATGGAATAATAGAATGCGAATTTGGGAGTTTTTGGTTAAAGAAGAGTTTCGAAGAATGGGCATTGGAAGTCTGTTAATGCATTTTGCCGCCAATATAGCTAGGGAAAAAGGTGCAAGAATGTTAGTCTTGGAGACACAGTCCTGCAATGTTCCTGCAATAGCCTTCTATCTGAAAGAAGGTTTCAACCTGATAGGGTTTGATAGCGCCGCCTATTCTAATGAACACATCAAGAAGAAAGAGGTCAGGCTGGATCTAGGTCTAGCGTTGGAGCAATAACCACGTGCCCAAAAAGGGGATTTGTGCACGAGATGTCAATACGTCCATGTGGGTCAGCTATCACTCTCAAGTTTTTGGGTTTTGGTTGAAGATTGAGCCATTCTCTGGCGAGCTTGAGTAATAATGGATTCGATAAACGATGTTTTGGCATCCGTGTATCCAACACGATTAGAACCATACTTTATAGCCAGTTTCTTCTTCAATTCGTAGTATTGCTGAGCTGCTTCAGAATGAGTCCGAATGAAATCGCGAAAAAGCAAATGTTTTTCCCAATGACCACTCTTGAATTTCACTAAGTGCAAATGGTAATTTTCGAGCTTCGCCGTTTCACTTTCGTGAACTTTGCTCAAACAGTAGTACCAGTCTGGCTCCTCAGGTTGAGGAGTCAATTCTTTATAGTCGATATCTTGTAACAGCGGAATGCACTCCTCTGCGTCAGTAAACTCAGAAACACCTGCCATAATGTCGATAATGGGTTTCCCTCCTAGACTAGGCACTGCAGTAGTGCCAATATGTTCAATGGCAACCACTTTATGTCCGATGGCCTCAAGGACACGACGTTTCTCTTCTTCATACAATATTGGCCACCGAGAATCATATTCTACAATTATGACAGGGCGTGCCATGTTGCCTTTCTCCAAGCGATTCAGAACTGTTTTGAATTGTTTCTCTTTTAAATATTAATTGGATAAGTTGATTTTGTTTACATGCGATAATGTCTCTGGGGTTTGTCCAGCTAAAACTGGTCATTTACAGCTAGGTCACGCTAATTATCACGAGGCAAGTGCTATTCTTGTCCAACGCTAAACTGAAATAGCGATCAAACTGCTCCTTCATCGATATCTTCAGGATGTTTCAATCTAATCCTTTTCTCAGCAATTGCAGCCGCTTCCTCAAGAATTTTCAATGCGTCTTCTTTTACGGCTTTAGAAAAGTCGATCTCTATCAGACTTTTCGGAATATGTTCCTCCAAGCTAATGTAAACTTCAGGTGGACTAAGCTTCTCGTGCAGAAAACGGTGAATCTTGTCTTTGATAACCATTCGATCAATTACTTTCTTCATATACTTTGAAGAGTGACCTAATCTCTGCACACCGAAATTGATGAGATCCTGTTCTCTTGTGTTTCCATAACGGACCAGATACGAAACAATTTCCTTCTCCAAGCTCATTAAATAACTCCACTTCATTTACAACTACACTTCTGTCACAACTATAATTTAAGAATTGAAGCACGCATAAAAATGGGCTCAGCAGTTCTTTTATGTCATATTTAAAGCCATATAGAGAAAAGTTATAGTGGAAAGTTCCATAACGTTTTATACGCGCGTTCTGCCAATTTCAGTCGGGAGAACAAAAGGAGAATAAGAAAGTGAAAAGAAAAGCGTTGTTGAAAGCTCTTCTTTTGATAGGCATTTTGGTTCTGCCTTTTGCAATCAGAGCCCAAAATGGGCATGTAGACGCTGGCCCAGACCAGACAGTTTATGTGGGTCAAGAAGTCGCCTTCAATGGTAGCGTCTCTGTTGATCACAGTTTAATAGTTTCTATCGAATGGGGCTTCGGTGATGGGAGTCCGCCTGCTAATGGTTCGGATCCAGCCATACTAAAAACAACCACTCACATTTACGCAGCGGCTGCAGTTTTCGTCGCTACCCTCTCAGTAGAGGTTGGCCTACCATATAATGCGACTGAAACTGACACCGTTACAATAACAGTGCTTCAGAATCTGCCACCCGTGGCTGATGCGGGACCAGATCAGCTTGTAGAGCAGACAATTCCAGCTGGGGCAGAAGTCACGCTTGATGCTTCAGGGTCTTATGATCCTTACGGTGACCTGTTAACCTATGAATGGACATGGATTGGCGGTTCTGCAACTGGGGTAAACCCAACAGAAACTTTTCCGCGAGGAACAACAACTGTGACTCTCACAGTCAATGATGGTCAATTTACAGATACAGACACAGTCAATATTACCGTCCAAGACACTACACCTCCAACTGTAAATGCTGGTGATGACGTAACTGTTGAGCAAGAGTCCCATGAAGGAACGGAAGTCGCCCTTAATGGTTATGCAACAGATGCTGCCGACATTGAACTTGACTACTTGTGGACCGAAAATGGTGTTATACTTGGCACCGAAGCGAATTTAACATATGTATTCAGCTTGGGCACGCATGTGGTGACATTTAGTGCCACCGATGACTCTGGAAACACAGGCAGCGACACGGTCGTAGTCACCGTAGTGGACACCACACCACCTGAAATAACGGTGTCAGTCAACCCTGAAACATTATGGCCGCCAAACCACAAATATGTTGAAGTAACCGCTACCGTGACAGCCTTTGACATTTGTGACGCTTCACCAACAATTACGTTAGTATCCGTTACGAGTAATGAACCAGATAATGACAAAGGCATCGGTGACGGCAATACAATCAACGACATCGTAATTTTAGATGGCTTCACCTTTAAACTTAGAACGGAAAGAGCTGGAACTGGCTCAGGTCGCATTTACACAATAACATATCAAGCTACTGACAAATCTGGAAACACTGCGCTAGCATTCGCAATAGTCACAGTTCCTCACGATATGCAGTGAACACGATTCCAACACCTTAGCGCGGTAAACCGCAACAGCTACGCTATAGCGATGCTCAGAAATTAAAAACCAATAAGCGCGCGCGTCAACAATCCGAGACTGCGTCAACAATGCGTCGCGCGTTATTCCTTTGATCAGGTCATGTGAATCTCTTAGTTTACAACTCATCCAAAGTGCCTTTTCAATCGGTGCATCCTCGCATGGTGATTCAGAACAGCAAGCGGTATTGCATATTTTCTTTTTCAAGCGCATTGCCAATTTCAATTTTCTTTTGGGTAAAGTAATCTTCAGTTCTCGCGTATTCCAGTTTGTGCTTTCTGTACACCCAGTCCGCGTTGTGATAGTTCATTTTGTCGACTAGCACATAATCCACTTTTCCAGCTATTTTCGCCGGTAAATCGTCAGCTTTTGGAAGCATTGGCGCTATCATCGCGAAAGTTCGAATGCCTAGCGAGTGAAGTTTCTCTAATGTTTCAATTCTTTCTTCAATTGATGATACATTTGGTTCAAAAATCTTCCTGACGTCATCATCGGCCGTGGTTATCGTAAATCCAACTTCAACGTCTTTAATTTTTCTTAGGAGGTCCACGTCTCTGAGAACGAGGGGGGATTTGGTCTGAACGGTTACGGGCCAGTTATGTTTAGACAGTATTTCTAGGCATCGTCTTGTAATTTCGTATTTCTTCTCAAGTAACTGGTAAGGATCACATACTCCACTTATCCAGACTCTGCCAACTTTTTTCCTATTTATTTCGTTCTGCAACAAATATGCGGCATTAATTTTCACATCAACAAACTCGCCCCATCGTTCTTTGTGTCCAGTGAATCTCTTCATAAAACGTGCATAACAATAGACGCAACTATGCTCGCATCCAATGTAAGGATTGATAGTGTAATCAAAAACTTTCGATTTCGACAAGATCGTTCTTGCGTAAACTTCTTTGATGATCATTTCAGCTTCAACTGTATTGTTGGCTCAACCAGATTCGTACCTTTCACAATGGCAACTTTACTCATTTTGAAACACTTATCAAATCAAATGGAGTAATTAATATACGTAGCGTGGACTAACTGAAGCTTTCACGATCTCTATGTAACACTGCCACCAACCGCAAAAAAAGGCAGACAACGCTCGTTTGTTGACAATGTGTTTTTTGCAAACTAAAGATTGCAAAGAGCACCCGTCAGTCTTCGATACTCCTTTATGAAAGATTTGCGCATCTGCACTTTTTGTGTTTCTGAGAGAAAGGACGAGTCAAGAGCATTAAGACTCAACATGAAGAGTTCAGGGATGCCGAAGTTTAGTTGTTGATGAAGTTGTAGATACTCGTTGTTCATGTTTGTGTTGAACATTGAGGGGTCGTCAGTGTTTACGGTTACCCTAATGCCTTTGTCAAAAAAGGTTCTTATTGGATGCTCTTGCAGAGATGGAACTGCTCCGGTTCTTAAATTGCTGGTAGGGCACATCTCAATCGTGACGTCTCGCTTAAGAAGATAATCGACAAGCTCTGAGTCTCGACTTGCAGTCACTCCATGGCCTATGCGCTCAACGTTCAGATGATTTATTGCGTCCCATACGCTTTCAGGCCCAGCAGCCTCACCAGCATGTGCGACTAGATGGAGACCCATTTCTTTAGCTCTCTGATAAACACACGCAAAAGGCTTCGGAGGAAACTTTTCCTCACTACCTCCTATATCTATGGAGACAATATTGTCATTCTTGTTCTCTATCCAATCTAGGACCTGCACTCCAACGTCTGGTCCATAATTCCGAACCAAGTCGATTCTAAGATTGCATTCAATGCCAAAATCTTGATGTGCTTGTCGCACGCCTTCATTGATAGCGTCAAGCATCAACGCATAATCAAGACCCTGTCTCACATGATCGGGCGCGGAAAAGCTTGCCTCTACATATCTTACGTTGCATCGCGCGTCGTCTTCCAGCATCTCATATGTAATACGTTCAAATTGATCCTCTCGTGTGATGCACCTAAAAACTGTCTTATAGATGTTGATGAAATGGGGGAAATCACGGTATTGAAAGAATCGACGAATATCCGCAACTGTTTTGAAGGATTTATGTGATTTTCCTTCTTCGTCTAAAAGCCAAAGTAATGTCTCTGGCCTTGTCGCACCGACAATGTGAATGTGCTGCTCAACCTTTGGAAGAGCTCTTATTAACCCTTCAATATCCACTAAGCTACATCTCAGTCAAGTATATGCCTACTGACTGCTATAAGAGACATACCTTCTAACATGTGCTATTACAAGCACTTATTGAAAGAACAGGTTCATGGAAGTCTTTGGTCAAATCGAAATCTGAACCCACTAGAAACCTTCACTTTTCTCAACGGTAGTGTTGAACCTATTAGAGGAGATTGTCCTATATTGTTTTAGGAATTTGAATGTAGTTTTGAAGCGGTTCTTCATGTTTTCACTTTGCGAATCGGTCGTTTTTCCACACGTCTGCTGTGTCACTGTATCCTCGTTTTTCCCAATATCCCAGCTCTTTTTTTGACATGAAAGTTATTTTCGTGATCCACATTGCGCTTTTGTACGCATATTTATCTGGAACAACTAATCTTAGTGGAAACCCTAGTCCTTCTTCGAGCTGTTTTCCGTTCAGTTCATAAGCCAAAAGCACGTTCTCTCTTGAAAGCTCTTCTAGTGAAAGGGAAGTTGTGTATCCATCTGCGCATTCAAACATAACAAATTTAGCTGTCTCTTTTGGTTTGACCAAGTCCGCTAGGTGTTTGAAAAGGACTCCTTCCCATCTGCAACCTAGAACGCTCCAACCTTCAACGCAGTGAAAATCGCTCACAGACTCTGTTTTCGGGAATTTTATAATGTCCACCCAACTCAATCTTAACGGATTCTCAACCTCTCCATCCGCCTCTAGAACGTATGTTTTCAGGTCAATCTTTGGTATAGAACTTGTTATGGCTGGATGGTCCTTTCCCCATCTCAAAAGTCGGTGAGTAGAAACTTGACCAGGAGGCAAACCTTTACGATTAGATTTTCGAGTCTTCGTTGGCATACTTGTTCAAATAACAGCTACATCGCCCCTAAAAATAAGACTTGCTAGAAAGAAATTAAACAGATAAGGTTCTAATTCCCATTTACGATTGTTTACTCTTTGCGAACAGTTTTTAGCTGTCTTAATCCCTTTGTCACACTGCTCAAAATCTAATGGCGAAAAATATTTGAACATAACAAAGGTGACATCGCAACCCCTCCTGAGAGCTTGTAGAAAGTTCTTGGCGCGCAATCCTATTGCAAACGTCTTGCCTTTAGGCGACATTTATTCACCTCTTCTTCAAGTAAGCGACATCTACAGTGCCACAAGTAATAACCATGTAATTGGTGTGAGCGCCGTTTACCATGGGTTTTCAACACCAAGTATAGTTTTTGGGGTCGCCGAGCCCAAGATTAAGCAGGCTCTGTTGAAAAAAGCGATAAACGAAATTCCAAACGATTTCATTTCACTTTGTCAACCGCATGAAACGAATTTATTCAAGGAACACGCGACTATTAGGGATTCTCATTTTGAACAGCAAATGATTGCATATCCTCCAAAACACATTAGATGTAATAACATAAACGCAACAAAAATCAGCAAGAACGAATTTGAATTATTGAACAAGTTCTACGTTGAACATCACGCTAAGGCGTGGGCTCCAATACAGTTTAGAGCTGGACCATATTATTGCGTTAAATATAATGGTAAGATAGTCAGTGTTGCTGGCGTGCATTTGGCTACGCCTCAAATTGTCCAGCTCGGCAACATACTTACAGACGAGGCTTATCGGAATCGAGGCTTCGCCACAGCATGCACAAATGAGCTAGCAGCAAATCTAGCCGCAAAAGGCAAAATAATAAGCCTATTCGTAGGAATAGACAATGTCCCCGCCATTCGAATTTACAAGAAATTAGGCTTTTCAAAAGCACGCAATATCGCCTTTCTAGTTATGAAGAGGAACTAGCCTTTGAGATTCTCTGGTGAAAAAGCTAAGTTCAAGGCTATACATATTCAAACTAGTTGGGTGCAGTGCAACAGAATGGATTCATCCACAAAGCACATGGCAATGCAACGTATTCAAACGCTTTTCCATTTGGCAAAGAAGACTCTTCGTGAAGACCCCGAGTTGGCGCAACGTTATGCAAGAATAGCCAGGAGAATAGCCATGTCAGCTAGAGTTCGTCTACCCAAGGAGTATAGACGCCAGGTTTGTCGATATTGTAAAAGCTTTATTTTACCCGGTGTGAATTGTCGTGTGCGGATAAAGCAGCGGAGAGAACCGCATGCGGTAATTACCTGTCTAAATTGCGGTAAGCAAATGCGGACAGTGCTGAAGAAAAAGACGGAGAAATGAAAACTGGATAAACTAACTGCGGGAACGAGACGGGGCATCAAACGCAGACTGAGCGGAGAAAAACCAACCATATTGATTGGCAAAATCGGAGTTTCGCAAGAACTGTTGAAGGAAATTGAGAGACAATTAGAAAAGAAGAAAACGGTCAAAATCAAGATTCTGAAGAGTGCTTTGGAAAGAGACAAAGCCAAAGAGATTGCTTCAAGAATCGCTGAGCAAACAGACGCACTTTTGGTGGAAGTCAGAGGTCACACGTTCATGCTTTATAAGCGTCGCAAAAAGTGAAAGCCTTTATATTTGGCTTCATGATTTACTGAAGGAAAAGCTAAGAGGAAAAGAAGTCTTGATAACCCCTTATGATGTCTCAGCATCCAGATTCATCGAAAGGTTAGCTAAGTACCTGAAAGAAAATGTGGATGAGGTGACTCCTCCCACATGGGCTAATATCGTAAAAACTGGTGCCCATGTTGAGAAGACGCCGCAAAATCCGGAATGGTGGTATATTCGATGTGCTTCACTGTTGCGGAAGATCTATGTTCACGGACCAGTTGGAATAGAAAAACTAAGGGCTCAGTACGGAGGGCGGAAAGACTACGGTGTCAAACCTGGGCATGTGGCCAAAGCTGGTGGGGCAATACTACGAAAAGCCTTGCAACAGCTGGAAGCCGCTGGTTTGGTTGAAAAATTTGAAACGCGCGGAAGAAGAGTAACGCGAGAAGGACGGAAGCTTTTGCAGGAGTTGGCAGGAGACCTCCAGAAGGAGTCGGTTAAAGAGGTTCAAGGATTGGAAAAGCGTCAGAAAGGCGGTTGAGTTGTCTGAGAATGACTTAGAAGAACTTCGCAGAAGAAAACTTTCGGCGTTGCAGCGACAGATGGCTGAAGAGCAGAGAAGAGCGCAAAGGGAGCAGCAAGTGGAGTTGCAGAAGCAGGCCTTACTTAGAAATATATTGACCCCTGAAGCCAGACAAAGGTTGGCAAACCTGAAAATGGTTAAACCAGAGTTCACGGATCAGTTAGAGTTGCAACTTATTCAATTGGCGCAACAAGGGAAACTGTCGATACCGCTAGCGGATGATCAGCTGAAGCAGATACTTATCCAACTGCAATCACGAAAACGGGAAACAAGGATAAGAAGGGTATAGATATGGCTAGAAACAAGCCGGCAGCAAAAAAACGCAGACTAGCAAAGGCAGGGAAGCAGAGACAAGCCGTACCGACTTGGGTTATGGGAAAAACAGCTGGAAAATTCAGGGCACATCCAAAAAGAAGGCACTGGCGAACTAGAAAAATAAAGGCGTAGGAGGGACCGCTTTATGGGAGAAAAAAGCGAGAAAGAAGAACAGAAAACTGAGGAAGAGTCGGAAGAGTCAGAGGAGACTGTGGAAGAGGCAGAAATTCAAGAAACAGCTGAGGGAGTTTTGGAGGAGAAAGAAGAGGAAGAAGAGGAACTAGAGGAAGAGGCAGTTGTAAGTGAAACTGAAGCTGTAGAGGCAGAAGAAGCACCCACTCCCGTTGAAGAAGCGAAACCGCCATCGCGGGAAGAGAAGACAGAAGAAGAAATAGTTGAAGAAAGAATCTACACGATTCCGCTTGGTAAAGTGTGGATTAGGCCGCCCAACAAAAGGGCGCCAAGAGCGATGCGGATGATTAAGAGCTTTATAACTAAGCACATGAAGTTAGAAGTGCGGAGGGAGAGAGAAGAGGAAGAGATGGAAGAGCCTAAAAGACTCATTATTAGCAACGAAGTGAATATGAGGGTATGGAGCAGAGGCATAGAGAAGCCTCCGCGAAAAATCAGAGTGAGGGCTGCAAAGGATAAAGAGGGCAACGTCACTGTTTATCTGGCTGAAGGAGACTGATTTTGACTATTTACCTGTCCGATCTTTTTGGAAGTGCAAGTCTGGGCGTATATTCGCTGGTTACGGATAGAATAGTTGTAGTTCCAAAATTGGTTCCTCGTCAAAAAGCCGAAAGGTTGGCAGAATGGCTGAGAGTCAAGTTAATCCACACGATGATTGGAGGTTCGGTCCTTGTTGGGACGTTTGCGTGCGCAAATTCTAATGGAATTTTGCTTCCTAATTTAGTTCGCGAAGAAGAACTTGAGACAATGAAATCTGTTCTTGAAGGAAACATAGCTGTGGCGGATACCAAGAAAACCGCTTACGGAAACATGGTTCTGGCAAACGATCATGGCGCAGTTTTGGATCCGAGATTAAAATCGGAGGAAGTTAAGCAGATTTCTGAAACCTTAGGGGTCGAAGCCGTGCAATGCGAAATCGCTGGCTTACCCTATGTTGGGTCGCTGGCAGTCGCGACTAACAAAGGAGTTTTGGCGCATCCACTGTTGAAGGAATCAGAGCAGAGAATTTTAGAAAATGTGTTGAAGGTTCATGTTGATGTAGGTACTATCAATTGTGGGGTACCCTATGTTGGCGCCGGTTTGATTTGCAATCGGTACACAGCTGTGGCTGGTTCCTTGACAACGAGACCCGAGATATTTATAATTGGGAATGCCTTGGATGTTGTAAAGGAAGGAGAATAACATGAAAGTCTTTAAGGTTACAGGTGAGATTCAGAAGCCAAACTTAAAAACGACATTCCAAAAGGAAGTAATAGCCCTCAAACCCGAGCATGCTGTTGAAAAGGTTTACGCAGAATTAGGTAGCAAACATCGTGTAAAACGCTTTCACATAAAAATAGCCGATGTTAAAGAGGTTCCACTTGAAGAGATAGAAAATCCGTTGCTGAGAAAGCTTGTCGTCGGAGAAGAAAAAATTGGCGAGTAAAAGCGAGGAAGAACTCCGCAAACTAAGTGTTGAATTGCGCTTTCTTGAGCAGACAGCAGAAAACATACAATCCCGCATCAATATGGTAGCCACTGCTATAGCAGATATGACCTATGCCAACATGGCTCTGGAGGGCTTGGAAAAAGAAAAGGAAGACTCTGAGCTTCTCGTTCCAATAGGCGGCAACACCTACATTAAAGCTAAACTTGGAACTCCAGACAAAATAATCGTCGGAATGGGCGCAGGAGTTTCAATTGAGAAATCGCTGCAAGAAGCAAAAGAAATTGTCCGAAAGCGATTGGAAAACTTGGAAAAAACAAGAACATCTCTCCAACAGCAATTTGCTCAAGTCTTAGAGAAAATTAACGAAGACAGGGGAAAATTTGATAATTTAGTGAACGAGCTCAGAGGAGAGAAAACTTCAAGAAATGTTTGAAAGATTGAAATTTGGACTGAAAGGACTTGTAAACAAGGTAACGACCACTGAGTTGAAGGCGGAAAGCCTCCGTTCATTGCTTGGAGAATTTAGAATAAACCTCGTAGAAAACGATGTTGCCTTTCCGGTGGCTGACCGAATCTGCGACGAAATGGAAAAACGCCTGGACGGTTTTCAAGTTAAGCGACTTGAAGACCGCAAAAAAGTCATCGAGAAGAACTTGCAGGAAGTACTTTTAGAGGTCATGCTAACAAATAACAAAGTAGACTTGATGGAGACTGTTAAGAACAAACGCAGCAAAGGCGAACCTTTTGTCATAGTCTTTGTCGGAATAAACGGTACCGGAAAAACCACAACAATCGCAAAAGTTGCTCAACTGTTTAATAGCAAAGGCTATTCAGTTGTTCTTGCGTGCAGCGACACTTACCGGGCAGGTTCCATCGAGCAATTGGAAGAACATGCCAAACGCTTAGGAATACGCATGATAAAGCACAAATACGGCGCAGATCCAGCAGCTGTAGCTTATGATGCAATAAGCCACGCAAAAACCCATGGAATAAACGTTGTTCTGATAGACACCGCTGGAAGGATGCAGACAAACCGAAACCTGATGAATGAACTTGCAAAAATAAAACGCGTCGTTAACCCGGACTTGACTATTTTGACCGTGGATTCGCTTACAGGAAACGACGCAGTCATGCAAGCTGAAGAGTTTTACAAAAGCGTTGGTATAGATGCGACAATACTGACTAAGGTTGACGCGGATATCAAAGGCGGCTCCGCCCTCAGCGTAACATACGTGACTAAAAAGCCAATTCTATTCATTGGCACAGGACAAAAATATGAAGACTTGGAAGAGTTTGACCCGGAAAAATTCGTGCAAATGATCCTGAAATAGATACTTCTGCGAATTTTGCGACTTTTATTACTATTCGTATTTTTCCATGAGTTCCTTTAAGCCTTTTAAGTCAGATGGAGAAAGGAGAGGTCTTTACTTGACCCCTCGTTGGTTCCGAGTCCTCCACATTTCTTCATCAAGACTGCATGTGGTTCATCATAATAAAGTCTGCAAGGAGCAATCTTGTTCCACATGTTCTATTTGGCATCTCTAATATTTTTCCAGCAATTTTAGCAGTGTCGCTTTTGCTGAACAGAGTCTATTTTTGCTTTGCTCATATATAACTGACTTTGGGCTTTCGATAGCATCTGCACTTATCTCGTATCCTCTGTGAATGGGCATATCATGCATTACGTAGGCGTTACTTTCTTTCACTAGCTCGTTGTTTATCTGGTATGGCATCATGAGTTTGATGCGCTTCTCTTTTTCTGCATCGAATTTTGAGTCTTGGAAGAATTCCATGTCGATCCACGTGTCTGTGTAGACGAAGTCTGCGTATTGCACTGCTTTTCTAATGTCCAAAGTGGTTTCCCATAGTCCAGTTTTCTTGGCGTTTTCCAGTAATTCGTTGTCTCGGCTTGGCTCATTAAAGATTGGTGTCACAGTTGTTATTTTCACACCACTTTTTGTACAGCCTTCAACCAGCGAATTGCAGACATTGTTATGTATACCTATGTAAACTAGCTTCACGCTTTCTAGTGTGCCTTTCTTCTCCTTCATGGTTATTAGGTCTGCTATTGCTTGGCTTGGATGGTATTTTTCATCGCATCCATTGATTACTGGAACACGGGAAGCCTTAGCCATAGATTGCAAATCAACATTTTTGATCAATCGCGCCATTATGCAGTCAACATTACGCGACAAATACTGTGTTTCGTCTGATATGTCTGCTAAAGCGAAGTTTGTCGTCCTCCAGTCTATGTAAAGAGCGTGACCGCCAAGCTGGGTCATTGCTACTTCAAACGCGACTCTTGTTCTCGTAGAGGTTTTCTGAAAAATCATGGCTAAAGATTTGCTGTCCAAAATGGTTCGATATTTTTCTGGATTATGCTTAATGTCAATGCCTTTGTCAATTATCTCCATAAGTTGTTGACCGGATAAGTCTTTGAAATTAATTAGGTGCATTATTCCGCCTTCTTAAACCAAACCTATAGCTTGAGTTATAAAACTTTTCCGAGAACTTATTTGATTCCAGATCGATGTTCTTATCATTCTACTTGGCCATTGTTACAAACCACATATTTGCGTGTTCTTCTTCGTTGAATTCCTCTATTGCGTTTCCTGAATACGTTGCTTTGACCTCAAACTTACTTTCAATTAACATCCTCCTCAGTATGGAAAAGTTGTGCCATCTCAGTTTGTGTTCTCTTATCTGCAGGTCCACTTTTCCATTTTCTTTCATCAAATAGACTGGTCTCCAGATTATCACATTTCGATTTCGCGGGTGACGAGTATTATAGAAAAAAAGAAGGAGCTGAAGTCTTTCTTTCACCAACAAACGCTCCAAAATGAGTCTGTTCAACAAATCTTCGTTAATTTTCTTCGCGTTTCTCGTATTAAAAATGAATAATCCATTTTTTCTTAAAATCTGACGGAGTCCACTAAGGAAAGCTTGCACATGTCTGTACTGCTCCAAATTGGAAAAAACCATTCCCAAACAAATAGCAGCATCAAACTTTTCACCTCTTAAGATGATCCCAAGTCTTCTCATATCTCCTTGTATGAACCTGATTTTTCCCTCTTTCTTCTTTTTTCTGGCTATTCCTAGCATAGCCTGACTTATGTCGACTCCCGTTACTTCATATCCCAATTTACTCAATCTTATAAAGTGGTTCCCTGTTCCACATCCAATATCAATAATCGTTTTACACCCCTTCTTCTGAAACAGGTCGTTCAGAAACTTCATGTCTGCGTCATAATCATATTTTCCCCATGTTTCGTCATAAAACCTTGCTTCCAAGCTGAATTCGTCATTCATCTTGTTTCCTCGGGTTCGTTTAATCTCTTTAGGCCAATCAGCTTCATTGTAACATGACTATATTTATTACTTGCCAAAGAACCACTACGTGAGGAATAACTATAATTTTACTGGTTGCTTCAAACAAAGACATCGCAAGCTTGAATATTGCAAAACAAATCCTTGCCAATTATAATCTTAAAAAACTGGATGTCAATTTTCATGAAAATCCTGTTTACGAAGCCAGCGTCAACGGCAGAAAAGTCAGACTTGTAACTCTAGACAGCGAGCTTGTCAATGCACAAACTCTCACAGATACATTTAGCGATTTAGAACTTACAATTTTCATTTCGAGGCACAGCAGCGTAAGCGGGACTCCGACGCTTTCGGTGCATACTTCTGGCAATTTGGGTGAGGCAAAGCTCGGCGGACTTCCAAGAAAGGTTTCTGTTTCTCCAGCGAATGCCATGAGAGATGCTTTAAAGGCTATGATGAAGCTTAAGGAAGAAATGCAACTTGATTATGAAGTTTCTTACGAATGTACCCATCACGGTCCTTCATTGAACAGCCCTACTATGTTCGTTGAGCTAGGGAGTTCCATTAGACAATGGAACGATTTAAAGGCGGCAGAAGTGGTTGCCCATGCAGCTATGGAGGCCATTTCAAAGTTCGGCATCTTCCGAGCTACCGCGGTGCTTGGTATTGGGGGGCCGCATTATAACATGAAGTTCACTCGAATGATGATGGAAGACGAAATAGCCTTTGGTCACATAATTCCTAAATATGCTGTCCCATCCGTTGACATTGCTGTTCTAAGGCAATGTGTGGAAAAAACATTAGAGAAGATTGAGTACACAGTTTTGGACTGGAAAGGAATAAAAGGACAACATAAACCGAAACTTGTTGAGATGCTTGAGGAGATAGCTGTTCCATTTAAGAAGGTTTAGAATCCAAAAAGGTTAATAAAAATGATCATGTCTTATCTATAAGAACTGGCAGCCGTAGTAATGTTTATATTATGATTGACAAGTTGAGTGTGCGGTGAACCATGGGCTTAAGACAATTTATATCACAATGTGTAAGAACATTAAAGCTGGCAATAAAGCCTGGAAGAAGCGAGCTTTGGTTATCGATAAAAATATGCTTTTTGGGCATAGGTGCAGTTGGACTGGTTGGTTTCATCATAAAGGTATTATCTTCTGTTCTGCAACCTTCTTAGAAGGAAGAATCTATGGAGAAGAAAGAGGAGCTTCCAACAAAATTTTTTGCCGTGAAGACAACGACTGGCCAAGAGAAGAATGTGGCTAGGCTGGTTGCTGCAAAAATCGAAATGAATAATATACCAATAAAGGCAATTCTTGTACCTGAAAATCTGAGAGGATACGTATTCATTGAGGCTGATGGGCCACATTTTGTGGAGCAAGCCGTTGCGGGCGTCAGGCATGTGCGGTCAAGAGTTTCAGGCATCATAAGTTTTTCTGAGATTGAAAGATATGTGGTTAGAAAACCTGTGATTGAGGAATTGAGCGAGAATGACATAGTGGAAGTGACAGGTGGACCCTTTAAAGGCATGCGTGCAAAAATAACACGTATTGATAAAGGTAAGGCGGAAGTCACACTTGAGTTGTTAGAAGCAACTTTTACTCTGCCCATAACCGTTCACTCTGATTATGTCAAACTGGTGGAAAAGGCAAAAACTGAAAGCAGTGGAATGTAAATGAGTGAAAAAAAAGTTGTAGAACTACTTGTAAGCGGTGGGCAAGCAACAGCCGGACCGCCATTAGGTCCTGCTCTAGGTCCTTTAGGCGTAAATGTTCTGACTATTGTGAACAAAATAAACGAACTTACGAAAGACTACTCTGGAATGAAGGTTCCAGTGAAGGTTTCAGTTGATCCTGAAACCAAAGCGTTTGAAGTGAGTATTGGAACCCCCACGGCATCCGCACTGATTGTTAGCGAATTGAAAATTGAGAAGGGCTCTGGAACGCCGAGTACGCAAAAAGTTGGAAATCTTACCATGGAACAAGTCATCCGCATAGCAAAGCTTAAGCGTCCAGAACTACTAGCAAAAAATCTTAAGACAGCCGCTAAGGAAGTCTTGGGAAGCTCTGTCAGTATGGGAGTCACCGTTGAAGGTAAAGACCCTCGCGAAGTACAGAAAGAAATCGACGATGGCAAGTACAATGAAATATTTAGTAAGAGCGAAGAATAAGAGAATATTTTTATAACTGCATTCCATTCCCTCTTTGGCACGAGGCCTTCAAAATGCCCTTAGATCAGAAAACATTATTAGCCACGGTTAAAGAAGCAAAGGAAAAATCTGAAAAAAGAAAATTCACCCAATCAATAGAACTTATTCTGAACCTAAAAGAGATTGATATGAAATCACCTGAGGGCAGAATTCATGAAGTCATAGAACTACCCTATTCTTTAGAGAAATCCAACAAGATATGCGTAATTGCCTCTGGAGAATTAGCCCTCAAGGCAAGAAGAGCAAATGCGGATCTTGTCCTTGAAAGGGCTGAGCTTGAAGGATTAGCTGGCAAAAAGCGGGAGTTTCGGAAAATTGCTAACGATTATGATGTTTTCATAGCTGAGGCTCCATTAATGCCTTTGGTGGGTAGGATCTTAGGGCCTGTCTTGGGTCCGAGAGGGAAGATGCCTGTTCCTGTTCCGCCAACAGCTGATATAGGGAGTTTAATAGAGAAGAATCGCAAAACAATCGTCTTAAGAATGCGTAATCAGCCGATTCTACAATGTCGCGTTGGAACGGAAAGCATGAAAGATGAGGAGGTAGCCGAGAACATTCAGGCAGTCTTAAGAGTTATTGAAGGAAGACTTAAAAAAGGAATGAAAAACATCAGATGCGCTCACCTGAAAACGTCTATGGGCGCACCTATAAAAATCAAACCATAAGAGAGGAAGATCATGCCCTCCCAACAGGTTTTGCAAGAAAAAATAAGTGAAATCGAAGAGATAACACAGCTGTTAAAACAACACAAGGCTATCGGCATTGCTAGTCTACAAAAGGTTAGGGCAGCGCAATTGCAAGAGTTCAAGAAAAGACTAGCAGAAAAAGTGTATATGAGGGTCATAAAAAACACACTGATGAAAATGGCTATTGAAAACTGCGAAGAAAAGCCGGAAATGAAGAAACTTCTGGATCATCTAACTGGGTCGAATGTTTACTTGTTTACGGACTTGAATCCATTTAGATTGGCACTGATTCTGGAAAGGGGAAAAATCAAAGCAACCGCTAAATCTGGTGACATAGCAGCTTTCGATGTCGTGGTTCCAGCAGGAAACACTGGACAACCTCCAGGTCCAATAATCAGTCAGTTGAATGCTGTGGGTTTGCCCACGAGAATTGAATCAGGGAGTGTATGGATAAATAAGGATACACTAGTCGTTAGAAAGGGAGAAGCGATTTCTGAAAGACTTGCAAGTGTTTTGTCAAAGCTTGGGATAAAACCCGTTGAGGCTGGGCTTTCTATGAAGGTTGCGTTTGATGAAGGTTTGATAATAACTCAAGAACTGCTGGGACTAGACCCAAACAAAACTAGGCAAAATATTAGAGAAGCTCAGTCATTTGCATTCGCATTGTCCTTGGGCACAGCTTACCCAACGAAAGAAAACGCTCAGATGCTTTTGCAAGTCGCTCATCGAGAAGCCTACTTGCTTTCAGTGAATGCGGCAGCACCTAACAATGAGACGATTGCAGAATTGATTAGAAAGGCGTATATGGAAATGTTAAGTTTAAGTAGTAGATTGCCCTCTTTGAAGGAAAAGGGTGGACAAGCCGAGAAATCTGAAAAAACTAAAATAGTTGAATGAAGAGGTGAAAAGTATGGAATACGTCTACGCTGCGATGCTCCTTCACAAGGCAGGAAAAGAGATAAACGAAGAAAATCTGACACATGTTTTGACAGCAGCAGGCATTAATGCTGATGCAGTACGTGTCAAAGCTTTATTGGCTTCCTTGGCTGAAGTCAATATTGATGAAGCAATAAAGTCTGCACCAACAATGATGGCTGCACCAGTGGCAACGGCGCCGGCAGCAGATGCACCAGCGGCAGAAGCCAAGCCAAAGGAAGAGAAGAAAAAGAAAGAAGAGGAAGAGAAGGCAAAAGAAGAAGCAGCGCTGGAAGGACTAGGGGCACTATTCGGTTAGGTCTATATGCGATATTCCTTCAGTGTTTTAATTTTTTCCAGATTGCCAGTGGTAACCATCCGCAGATAATCATCAAGGTGCCTGGGAAAGCCTTTAGTTCATAGGTTAGTATTAAGGCTTCGAAAACAAAGAATGATGCAGCCATTGCGACGATTGACAAAATTGCGAAACTCTTACTATATTTTTTGAAAGTCTGTATGGCGAGCAAGCCTGCAAAAAAGAAGTCGCCTAAACCAAGACCCATGTAAAGTACGCCTCCTGTTTCGCTCACAATCGCTGGGACTATCGGTAATGAAACAAGCACTGGAAGCCTGAGACCAGAAACATGGCTTGCCGCGGATACCATGGAGCCGGTAAAAAGAACCAAAATCACGTCCATAACTGTGAGTAGTCCGACAAAGATTAGCGAGGTTTTCCATGTGAATAGGCTTCCCAAGTAGAGAATTATCAAGACTGCAAAGACTACTCCGTATAAATCCAACAGATATGGAAACCATATGGGGGTTCTGTTAAAAAATAGGTATAAGCATATGAATAAAGCTGGCGGCAAGACCGCTAAATACCACCGCTCTTCCGTGCTAGTCCTATTCTGTTCGTAAAGCAACGCTAATAATGCGAAGCCAAATAGGCCAAAAAAGGCTAGAGCTCCAAACGCAACAGTCACATTTGCACCAAAAACGAATAGACTCGCAGTAGCCACTATGAAAGCAGCCACAAGAAACATGATGCAGAAAAGCCTAGCCGCAGTCTTTTGAAGATCCGAAAAGAGATATGTGAATATGAAAAGTAGCATTGAATAAGAGAAGAGAAAAAGTATCATGACAGCCATTTGTGGAACAAAAACGATGAGCGAAACCGTTACGCTCATCGCCGCCACAAGCACAACGACATCTCTGACGCGAAATTCCTTCTCCTCCAAAACCCCCTTCAATTTTCCCTCAATTTTTTTTTCCAAGAACACAGCCACTGCAGTAACTGCGAAGAGAGCCAAAGGCATAGCAATGTCGAAATTCATACACGCACATAAGCAAAACAAACATTTATCCTTTTATAGGTTTTAGTGTGTTTCTTTAGTCTGAAGGTTGTTGTTTCAAGTTTAAAGTGGGTTTTGGTTGTTTTTGTTTATGGAGTTTGGTTCTATTAACATGAATACCGTTGTTTAGTTTGAAGGTCGCTGTTTTAAATTTAAAGTTGGCTTTCTTGGGAACGAGTTAGTCTGTCTCAACAGATTCGCGCGCATTTGTAATTATGATGGAAGAGTCCGTCAAATTGTAAAAAAATTTGTGAAAATTTGTTGTAAAATCATTTTTTCCTGAAAAACTCAAAAAGACAATATTCAAAAAAGAAGAAAGGATGGAAACTACCAGACGTCTAATCATAAGGAAGTTGAGTAAGCGCGCGTGGATTAAGGCCAGAGCTGTTTGGCTTTCCGCCAAGCTCCCACCGATGCGAGCAAGACCGTTTACCATAAATCGCCAGTGTCGATAACGCATATTTTAACGCCTTCTCTGACGTTTGATCCGCTGTCAACTACCAAGTCCTCATTTTGGTCCCAAACGCATGGTGTACGTATACGCTCAACGCCCCACCAAAGGTCTTCTTGGCAAAGAGCAACCTGCACAAGGGCAACCAGAATAACAGTTATCATGCACCCTAATGAGACCTTCAAAATTCGCCTCATCTTTCTTCACTCACCCCATCAGGCTATCTGATCACAAACGCTATCGCTGGAGTTTCCAGAGTATATAAAGGAGAGTTATTCACTGAATGTCTGAATACTCCACGTACCCGGTATGTATCTCGTGGGAGCAGATACGAATTGCCCATACCTGCCCACTCAGTTGAGTAGTAATCATAGGTGATTGTCTGCTCTATCCATCCGCCTGGAGACATACGGAAATCAAAAGAGTACTGGAGAACTCCTTGGACTTGCTCATAAATTTCTGTTCCGTTGAGGTGAGTTATGCGGAAACCGAAGAAAAACTCTTTATTTAGATAGTACGGGTCAGTTTCAACACCGAAATAGGAAGTTCGCATGTACTGAGTCGGCCACCCAGGCGGAGCAGATCTCATTATGGTTATCGATTCGTTTCCGATGTTTTCTAGACGGAACTTTATTGTGATGTTTCCGCCGTATTGATAATCTGACTTGTCAAGCTCCATCGAAAACTCTAGCGGGTCTGACATAATCGACACTTTGGGGCCTGCTGGAGGCTGAGAGAACCAGTAGTACGCGTAGGTTCCGCCTACGACTAGTCCCACTGCTATTACTACGAGGCTGATTTTAACCCAAAGCTTAGAATACCAAACCAAAACTACATCATCACTACTAATGCCTCTCTCCGATTAATATTTAAAGTTGTCGAAAAAGTTGCACACAAAAAATTCAGAAGAAACCAAACTGATTATTCCAATCCAAACAAACGCACGGCTTGAAATTCCTAAAGCGTTCAAGTCTGAACTTTCTTGCGTACATTCTTAAGCTTATCCAAGCTTGAAAGCCTCCAGATCAACCAATTTCGCTTCTATTTCCCGATAATTGAAATAATCTGCCAAGAGACCCTGCTAAGTCCTAGCAAGCGTAGTCACAGTTTGCAACCGTTGAATCTCGACTTTATCGAGCCCCGCCTCACCAGCTTTTTCTAATGCGGCAGCCAAAATCTTCAAAGCTTCCTCAACACTTGGCAGCTCTTAGGCAACTCTAAAGTAGTAGTCCTATAGCCCTTAGAGACTACTACTTTTAATCTAAGTCTACGAATTTTCTTAACAATAGTCTGCTTTAAAAAAATCAATTACCCTTCTAGTGATACACCCCCAACAAAACAATTAACGGGATTATTGAGACTAGCGCGTGTAAGCTTATAATATTCGGCGATAATTAATATAACAGATGGTCCAATCTATGTGTGCTTCTACTGTTTTCTCCGCCAAAACACGAAGTGTAAAAGATGAGGCCTTAAGAGCACATGAATAATAGACTATTTCGAGAATTATCATGGCACTAATAACTTTCCTTTTCTTTGCCTTCTTAGCACTTGTAACGTATGTCAAAGGAGAACATGGATGGAACATCGTATGTTTCTTTCTTGCAGCACTAGGTTTGACGGCGCTTATAGTGAACTACCGTAAAGCAATTGAAATCGAGGAATACAGAGAAAGGACGCGTTAAGAAAAATTGATTTGTTGTATGCGCATTACCTTCTCAACGCCCAAAGAACAAAGATCCCTTAGCCTTAATCGAAGGGTAGAAAAGAGAACAAGAGGTACGGGAAGATGAAGGACTCAAAAAGCTAAAAGATGTGGATTTCATGGATGGTTACACATTATTTTTAGTGGAAACGGCGCTGATGTTTTTATCCATTGCCGCGTATTGGAGGACAAAGCTCAAGGGATGGCTATTATCAGCCTTAGGTTTCTTTTTTCTTATCCAGCGGCTTCATGGGCACAGTGATCATAGCGATTTTTGAGATTCTGCTTCCCCATCCTGTCTATCCTTTTGTAGGCCTGGTGTTTTGGCTGGAGCTGTACACTTCAGCGATCCTTATTGCGATTGGTTGGGGTTTAGCGCTTAAGCAAAGCTGGAACAAGCATCGAGCGAAGCTTAATTCCAAAACCAACCTTAAAAGCGAAATTGAACGTTGAAAATTGCCAAAGAAGCAGTAATTGCCTCTTCAGTTCGAACAGTTTCCGCTCCTTGCTTTGGGATAGTGTTAGTAACAAAATCCGTAACATCACCTAAGTCTAATCCCTCTTGCTTGACTATTTCATACGATCCTCGAGATGGCGCTCCGAAGACTATGAGAATAGTTTGTGCCTTCTTCCACTTCTCAGCTATTCCCTCGACAATACTCTCGAATGGAACACCATATTTTGAAGTAGCAATAGCTAAATCAAAACTGTGGCTTTTCAAGATTTTTCCTAAAGAGCGCCTTTCGAAACTGACCACATAACCCCAATACTCCGATATTTCATCACGCTCTGCCATTGCAACCTCGACTTGTTTGTCAACCTTCATGACCTTCACTGTAACTCGCCTTCCTAGCGGCAGCTGCTCACCTAAGAGTAAAACTGGCTGCTCAACTCCAATGTCCACAAGTGTGCCTTTGTGTATTTTGGATAAGATTATTCCTTCACGGTATTCGCCGACCTTCAGATTTCTTATCTTGCGATCTAACGGATGATGTGGCGTCCGCAAAGGTGGAAGTATTCCGGCGTATCGCAATTCTGGCCTGAGCCCAAAAAGTCTCTTTCGCAAATACTGTGGAGTCTCCATATAAGCGAGCAAAGTGACAATCAAATCACTCTCTGCCGTTTGATTTTCTTTGAGAACATCCCGGTAAACTATGATCTCATCGATCCTGAAGATAGCAGCTGTCCTCCCAATCAAACCTATTTTTGAGGTTTTTTCACGCAGATGCGGAGTATCAGAGACGACGGAAGCTGGTATAGCTATGGAGATTTTTTTCTTACGCAAACTGTGTTTTCCGTCCTTATACATTCAAATTACTATAATCGAGTTTCTGCTTAAAAGCTAAAAGTACAATATAGTTTTTTAAAAAATGGTGGAAAGCGTGAGAAAATTGCCAAAAACAATTCTGGATAATCTAAACGAGATTAAAAGAATTGACCAGAGCAACATGCTTTCGTTTTGTATTGAAGCCCCCAAACACTACTTTGAAGCTGCAAAGCTAGCGAGAGCAGCCTCAATTCGATATTCTAATCCTCACACAATAATCGTCGCTGGAATGGGTGGCTCTGCCATCGGAGGAGAGCTCCTAAAAGACTGGACAAGAGACAAAATATCTGTTCCAGTAGAAGTTTGCAGAGAATATTCATTGCCAGCGTATACAGACAAAGACACTTTGGTGTTTGTTGTAAGCTATTCCGGGGAAACTGAAGAATCGCTGAATGTGTTTCTCGATGCCATTAAGCGGAAATGCATGATTGTTAGCATAAGCTCAGGAGGAACGCTGCAAGAATTTTCTGAAAAACTGAACATTCCCCATTTGCGTGTTCCTTCTGGAATGGCTCCTCGCGCGACTCTTCCATATCTGTTCATCCCCTTACCTATATTGTTAGAGAAAATCGGTTTAGTCTCTCATATTGCAGTCGAGATTTCTGAAACTGTCAAGGTCTTAAACCATGTTAGTGATGCTAACTCGCCTAGGCGACTGTTTATGGACAATTTCTCCAAAAGATTGGCATCAAACATCTGCGGGACAGTTCCGATCGTTTATGGGTTTGGAATTTATCGTGCAGTTGCCCAGCGTCTTAAAACGCAGTTCAATGAGAATAGTAAGGTTCCTGCGAAATGGGAGTTTTTCCCAGAGCTTAATCACAACGAGATTGTCGGTTGGGAAGCAGCAGAAAAGCTTGCAAATAACTTCTCGATTATCCAAATTCGAAGTGATGATGAGACAGGAGCAATGCGACAAAGAATCGAAGCTACGAAAGAGTTGATACGCGAAGCACCAGTGAAAATCTTCGAGGTTCGAAGCGTCGGCAAAAGCGCGCTGGCAAAAATGTCATCTGTAATCTGCCTAGGAGACTTCACAAGTGTGTATTTAGCTGTGTTGCGAGGAATAGATCCCACACCCGTGAGGACGATAAACTTGTTGAAGGAGAAAATTAGACAAGCCGGTGAAAAAAACAAAATAATACGCGAACTGCAAAGAATTGCAAGGAACTGATGTCTTCACTTAAACTTCTTTCATGATAAAATCAGCGAACATTTTTTCTGCAGTTTCAAGAGGCATTAGTTGAGGTGGATGTTTAAAGGCGTAAGCACAAATTGGCATTATTGCTCCTTTTAACTTCCTGTCTAAAGCTGTCCTGACAGCCCTTATTACATCAAACAGGACAGAACCAGCATTGGGTGCGTCAATCGTTGAAAGTTTCAAGTCTATTTGCATGGGCACCTTGCAGAAATAGATCCCCCTAATCCAAAAGTAGCTGTCACGCTTATTCTCCAAAAAGTCAACATAATCCGTTGAGCCAGCAACTACCTCAGCCTTATAGGGTAAAGATGCCTCCACAGACTTCGTTTTAACAGATCTCTTAACATCCCTTGTTCTGTCCAGCGTATCCAAGGATTCCGTGCCTCCGCCGACATCAAGCTGATACGTCTCTGTAATACGAACACCATTCATTGAGAGTAGTTTCAGTAAAGTCTTATGCAGCGTGGTCGCGCCCACTTGATCGACTAGGTCGTCACCTGCGAGTGGTAACCCAGCTTCTTCAAAACGTTTAGCCCACGCAACGTCGCTAGCAATGAAAGTAGGCGTGGCATTCACAAAAGCGCAACCAGCAATTAAAGCCTGCTCAGCATACCACTGAGAGGCTTTTGCGGCTCCGCTTGGAAGCAAATCAAGCACAATTTCTGCTCCAGTTTCCTTCAAAATTCCCGCAACGTTAGCCTCGGGCAAATCGCTTACCTGCACGACTTTCCGCGTGTATTTACCAACACCGTCCATGACTGGGCCCTTATGTACAATAAAATTGGCTGCTGGAACATCTGTAATCTTTGAAGTGTTATTTGGTTGTGCAAAAATTGCTTCAGCCAAATCCTTTCCAACTTTTCGAGCATCGATGTCAAAAGTTGCAACAATCTGAATATCCTTTGGATGAAAACCATCTAAGTAGATGTTGCGTAATCCAATACTTTCTTCTTCTTTCTCGCTGTCGCGATAATATTGCAAGCCTTGAACGAGAGCTGAGGCGCAATTTCCAACACCTATCAGGGCAACTTTTATTTTTGGCATTTCTAGCACCTTGTTTGGCTTTCTTTTTCTTCAATTGTCTTATAAAAGGCTACGCTAAACTATGGTCAAATTTGGGTATTTTTCATGAAGGTGTGGTCAGATGCGATTCATATACATTGTCCATGTAACACTTTTGTGTAGACGCATCACATATGCTACAGAAATGGAGTCAAACATCGAGTGTGGAAATTGCGTAATGCTTGAATTTGAGATAAGCAAAAATGGAAAAATGCCAAACGTGAAAATCCTTAGATAATTAAAATTGAAATAATGGATTAAGCTATCAATTTTTCAATCGGCACATATTCCTCGAATATTCCAGCCCTTCCGAGGGCGCCTTTCCACAGTTCTAATCCCTTCTTTGTTTTCCATTTCTCAGGAGCTGGTAAACCCAAAACTCCGAGCTTGTCGCCTTTCTTGATTTTTTCGGCGGTCAAGCACATGCCAGTCTCTGGATTTACTGGGGTTATTATGTCTGGGGCGATTGCTACCAGTTTCCCGTCTTTATAGGCAACGAGAACCTCATTTTTGGCTTTAAATTCAAAAACAGCATTCGCATATTCTTGTTTCCCAAGGAGTTTAACTGTAGCAAAAGTAAAGCCGCCTTCCGTTTTTAATTCGGCATTTTGGACGTCGCCCTCAAAAAGTTTGATTCCACGTACTTCCTTCAAAACTGCTTTCACAGGTTCTGGATTTTCCCTTAGGATTTTCCCGATTCGCATGGATTTTGACAAACTAGACTGAATTGGCGAAGTTTTTACTTGAACGCCTGTCAGGATTCTCCTTGCCGTATATGCACTGTGATTCCATTCCGTAGCTAAGACCCGTGAAATTCGTTCAGCAGCCCTCGAATTCAGTGTTTCCTTTGCAATAACTAAATTTTTCGCATGCAAATCTGCAACCACCATCGGTGCTAAAGGAATTCCGTCAATTGTATAAACTTTTAAATGGACTTCGGGAACAGATCTGCCTGCGCCATCAGCATCCACGATTGGAATTCCTTGTCTAACAGCAACATCAAGCGCAGCCAAAGTGTTGAAGCCGCCTAGTTCTACGGCGATTGTTGCGTAAGCAGAGAAACCCACATATTCCTCTAAATTCCTTAAAGTTTTCACTGCCGCATGTGAATCATACTCGATTGACGTTGTAGCGCCAACACATGCAAAATTCACAACCTTTGCTTCATCTGGCACTTCAGAAGAGGGTATAAGCTTAGCAGTATATCCTTCTGAAACGAGCCTGTCGACCAATGTATGACCCGCTTCTGGGTCACCGCCACCTCCAGCCGAAAAAATTGCCGCGCCATTCACCAAATCCATTAGATCTTGGCGACTTAAATCCCTCAACTTCAAACCACCAAATTTGTTATTTATGACTACTTATTATTTCTAGTAAGCCATAAAGTCTTTAAAGCATGCACACAAGAAAGGCTGAGCAAAATGAATGGCGAAGCTAAATCACCCGATAAGTTCACAATAATTAACGAGCTAGCCCGTAGACGAGGCTTCTTTTGGCAGTCATACGAGATATATGGTGGAGTAAGCGGCTTCGTAACCTACGGTTCTCTAGGTGCTAAGTTAAAGCAGAATATTGAAAGGAAACTCCGAGAGCTTTTCGTGCACAAGCTTGGAATTTTAGAAATAGAGTCACCTGTGATCACCCCAGCAAGGTTTTTGAAGCCTCAGGCCACGTTAGCCATTTCAAGGAACCTATGGTTGAATGTCTGAAATGTAGGAAAAAATTTCGCGCAGATCATCTACTACAAGAACGTGCAAAGATCAGCGAATCGGAAGCTGAAAAGCTACGCCTAAAAGAACTTACAAAGGCAATTGAAAAGTATGATATACACTGTCCAGAATGCGGCGGCACTTTCGGCGAACCAAAACACTTCTTGACTATGTTTAAAACTACAATAGGCCCACATTCGGGGGCAATTGGCTACGGAAGACCTGAGGCCGCACAAGGGATATTCGTAGAGTTTAAGCGCCTGTACGAGATGGCTCGGGAAAAACTTCCCTTCGGTGTTATGCAAGTAGGTCATGCCTTGCGGAATGAGATTTCCCCGAGACAAGGTCTGATAAGACTGAGAGAGTTTACCATAATCGATTTGGAATTCTTCTTCGACCCTGATGAACCGAACTGTTTTCTCTTGGAAGATCTTGAAAATGAAACCCTGCGACTTCTACTGGCTGAAAACAAGCTAAAAAGTTCAGAGGACATCACTGAAGTCCTTGTAAAAGAGGCATTAGAAAACGGCTACATTAAGGCTGAGTGGCAAGCCGTTTTCATGGCTTTAGCTAAGAAATTATTGATCGAGTTGGGTGTCCCTGCTGAAAGGCAGCGCTTCATAGAGAAACTTCCGTGGGAAAGGGCCCACTATTCACTTCAAAGCTTTGATCAAGAGGTTTATCTTGAGCGCTGGGGCTGGGTTGAAGTTTCCGGACACGCCTATAGAACAGATTATGATTTAAGAAGTCACATGAAATCCAGTGGCGTGGACATGAGTATTTTCAAGGAATATGAAAAGCCAGTCGAGAAAGATCAAGTTTTTATAAAACCTGTTATGGCCAAGCTTGGACCAACATTTAAAGGCGAAGGAACGAAGGTTGCGGAGATGATTTTGAAGGCTAATCCTGAAGAAGTTGCAGATTCCCTGAAGAAACGAGGGCATTTTGTTATTGGGAAGTACAAGCTTCTACCAGAACACATAACAATAGATCATAAGAAGGTTGTTGAACGTGGAAAGCATTTCATTCCTCACGTTATTGAGCCAAGTTTTGGTTCTGATAGGCTTGTTCAAGTGGCTCTTGAATATGCCTACCGTACTAAGGGCGAAAGGGCTCTGCTAAGCTTTCCTCAGGATATCGCACCTATTCAGGCGGGCGTTTATCCTCTAGTGAGTAAGGATGGGTTGCCCGAGAAGGCATCGGAAGTGTATAAGATGATGCTTGATGAGGGTTTTGTCGTTGAGTATGATGAGGCAGGTTCTATTGGCAGGCGATACGCTCGTGCAGACGAGGTCGGCGTGCCTTTAGGCATAACGGTGGATTATGAGACTCTAAGCGAAAAAACAGTGACTATTCGCGATCGTGACTCATGGAAGCAGGTTAGAACCCGAATTGGAGATTTACCAGCACTTCTGCGCAACTATTTTAGAGGGAAAACTAGTTTTGAGGATTTGGGCAAGCCATTCGAAAGATGAGTTTTCGCTACCTTTTTTAATACTTCAACATATCTACTGCTAGGAGAATCAGCCTTATTCTAAAGGCGGGAAAAAGTTTGGTGCTTCCAGCAGAAACTGAAGAACGTGTAAAACGAAGAGCCTTGAGCATTTGCCAAGATCATCTCAGAAAGGTCGTAGATCTAACAAGAAGGGTTCCCCAGATGATAGATTGCTTCATAAAGGATGACAAAGAAAGAACAAGACAGCTTTTTGCCGAAATTAGAAGCTGTGAGGACGAAGTTGACAAAGCTAGGCGGCTAGTTTCGCAGGAGCTTGCCGGAATAGGAGCTATTTTGCTCAGTAGGGAAGACTTCTTGAGGTTTACAAACTTAACAAGTGAAATTGCAGACTTTTCTGAGGGCATAGCTTTCCGTCTTGTTGAGATCATGGAGCATAGTTGGACCGTTCCCATGGATATTAAGAAGGATTTGCTGAAGCTTTCTGAAGCTGTTATGGAAAGTGTTCTCAAGCTTAGGGAAACAATGATGGTTCTCAGTTATGGCTCAACAAAAACAATGGAGAAGGCTAAAGATGTTGAAATTGCTGAACGAAATGTTGATGAGCTTTACCGCGAGCTCGAAATAAAACTTCTAAGCAGCAAAATTGACTTTCCAGTTCTGATTCTTCTAAGGGACATTCTGCAACTTCTGGAAGATTCAGCAGATAAAGCTGAAGATGCTGCAGATGCAGCGCGTATATTATCTCTCATCATGTGAAGGCGAAAGATTAGATGCCCGGGAAAATTGAAGTAGAATTTATTGAGAACTTCTTGGTTGTATGGAATCCAGCGAACGGCTCAAAACTCTACAGAACTGGTTTTTACGGGAAACCCCTTGGAATCCCGAAACCCAAAATCCCGGAATTCGATGTTCCTCTAATTTTGGATTTGATGGAAGGTTTGTATCTCCGTGAAAAAGGAATAATAACCGTCTTTGAAGGTTCTGATAAGAGAAAAGTTAGTCTGAGAAAATTACGTCAAAGAGCTCAGCAATTGTACAAGGAATTTGACGAAAGATATGTTGTCTATCGTGATTTACGGGATAGTGGCTTAATTGTTACGCCCGGAATAAAGTTTGGATGCGACTTTGCCGTTTACAAACATGGACCTGGTATTGAGCATGCGCCATACATGGTTTCCGTCAAGAAAGCCAAATCTGAAATAACAGCCACAGAAATTGTCAAAACCGGAAGACTTGCAACAACCGTAAGAAAAAGGTTCATCATTGCCGTGCCAGACTTCGAGAGAGAAACAACAAGATATTTAATATTCAAGTGGTTTAAGGCATAAAATTCTTTTTTACAGTGAGAATTTTCTCTAGTGCGTCACCTTCTTTTCATATTTTTTGTGACTTCGTGATAAATTAGATAATGGTATCCAAGTTTTTCATATGTACTCGTACATAATACCGCAGGTGCCCAAAGCCAATCTACCGTTGGCTCCTAATAATTTCGTACAATTCCTCCTCTAGAGTGGGTGTATGCGTAGGATTTTCAGTTATCCTCCCGATCTCTTTTCCTTCGCTGTTAAAGATTAGGATTAGAGGAATTTTATCAACATTGAATGTTTCCACTTCCGGTGGGGATGGAGGAATTCTCCACTTTCTTTTCGGATTCAACGAGTCTTTCTTTAAGCCCGCAAAGATTCTAACCTCAAAACCCGTTGCTTCAGATATCAAAGCCAAGACCGGAATGTTTGCTGTACAATCCTTACATCATTCTGCTGAAAACGCAACTATTACATATCTGTTAGCGAGCTTTTTGAGTTCACTTATTGTCTCTCGTCTCAGCTGGTATGTTTGTTTTCTTGTTACGAACTTCTCTCGAAATGGTTCTTTCAAGGCGTTTATGTGTTGAGTTACTGGAGTCGTTTTTCTTATAATTTCTAACAAATTAACGATCATTTTTACCCTGGCATTAATGTTTGATTTTTGAAGTCTCCTCGCACATATTGATGTGGGTAGATTTTTGTTTCTGCTAGTTTGCAGCCTTCCGCTATTGTCACGTCGTCTGCGACTACGGAAATTGAATCTATTTTCGTCTGTTTTTTTGGAGTTGAAAGAATTGTCACGTGTCTACCTACTATGCTTTCTTTTATCTCCGCCTTTTCTCCAATTATAACCCTATCCATGACTGCAGAATTTTCTATCACAACATCCTTGCTAATTGTCGTGTAGTTATCGATGCACGAGTTTACTATTCTAACACCGTCGCTAATTTTGCAGTGTCTCCCTATAAGAACCGCGCCTTCAATTTCTATTTTTCCTTGTTCTATTTTTCTTACGATTTCTTTCTTTCTCTTCAGCGATTCGGAACTTTCCCCCTGCACCCATATTCTTGTTTCTTCGTTTATCTTTCCACCAAAATCTGTTAATGAATAGAAGCGACCGTTGAGCATGTCTTGCATCGCTTCTAGGTAATGTTTTGGACTACCAACATCGTACCAGCTTCCTTTTAGCTTATAACCATATACTGGTCTTCCAGTCTTAATCAAGTAGGGAATGAAATCGAAACCAAAATCTAATCGGTGGGTCTCTTTGATCAGCTGTTTAACGCCTTTCTCTCCGAGGGTTTTTCTTATTTCTGGGGAAACCATGTACAGCCCGGTGTTTGCAAGGTTTGATGGCGCATCTTTTGGAGCTGGTTTTTCAACAAACCTAGCGATTCTCATTTCTTTGTTTATGTCAGCTATTCCGAAACCCTCAACATTTTCCACTTCTCTGAGGGCTATTGTCATTATGGCTCCCTTCTTTCGATGGAATTCGACGAGTTCCTTCAAGTCTACGTCAAAAATATTGTCACCTTGCACCGCAAAAACTGGATCTCTAACATTATAATAATCCATATTTATTCTTGCAGAGTCTGCACTGCCAAGATCATCAACATTTGGTTGGTATTTTATGTGGATGCGGGGGCTTATGTTGTATCTTGCGGAAAATCCATAGCCTGATTCAAAATAGTCATGCAAATCTCTATAGTTTGTGTATCCCTTTACTCCGAAGATGAAGTTCCTAATGCCTTGGCGTGCGAGGGATAGCAACGAAAATTCTATCATTGGCCGGTTTAATAGGCGGATGCAAGCCTTGCTTGTCTCTGCTGTCAGTGGAAGCAGGCGATTCGCTTTTCCTCCGACTGGAATTATCACTCTTAACCTATCTGGCGAATAGTTGTCGCGCAAAAGTCATCACCCGACAAACTTGAATGAACTGTAGTTCGTATTGACGTATTAAATTTTCTAATCCAATCGTGAATTTTATAACTTACTTCGATGAAAACGTTATGCATTGTCTCAAGGGTTGAATAGTCATGAATAAAGTGGGCGGATATTTTCGTTTGATGCGTCCCATAAATTGTTTTATGATGGGTTTAGCTGTAATAGTGGGAGCGGCACTTGTCCGTGCACAATTAAGTGCTCTTTGGTTGAATCTTTTTTATGGATTCATTACGGGTTTCATGTTGACCGCAGCATCGATGACCATTAACGACTACTATGACAGAAAAATCGACGCCATAAATGAGCCAAACCGTCCTATTCCAAGCGGCCTGATAAAACCAAAGGAAGCATTAGCATTCGCCTTTATCCTCACGGCACTGGGATTCGCAGCTGCACGTGCAAATGCCTACCTAACGAACATTTTCTGTTTTCTCATAGCCATAATTGCGTGGGCACTCTTCGCGACCTACACTACTGTTGGAAAGCGCAGTGGGCTACCTGGCAATTTTCTTGTCAGCATCTGTGTTTCATTGCCATTCATATATGGAAGCTATGCGACCGCCGGCACAATTGAGCCAAACGTTTTGGTTTTTGCTTCTATGGTTTTTCTTTCCAACACTGGTAGGGAAATTACCAAGGGAATCGTGGATGTTAAAGGCGATAAACTGCGTAGTGTGAAGACCTTGGCTGTACGTTATGGAGAGAAAAACGCCGCTGTCGTGGCTGTGTTCTTCTATCTTTTGGCAGTTTCGCTAAGTCCAATACCATGGCTCCTAAGTATTGTTTCCATGCGGTTTATTCCTCTGGTCGCTGTAACTGATTTTGGGCTTATTGCCTCTTCCCTTATGCTTCTCATGGATTATTCGCGAGAAAATGCTAAAAAAGTCAAGAAAATGGTCCTTTTATGGTTCCTCTTTGGATTGTTGGCGTTTGTCGTTGGCGTTTCTGGGTGAATCCATGTTTAATAATGAAATTTTTCTAAATTTGTTTCTGATGTTACTGTGCTATGCATACACACTGCTCATAATTTTTGTCTCGAGCAAACTGGATAATTTTTTTAGTGTATCGCGTAAGGTGCCTCGCAAGTTTTTGCACATAATGATTGGAAACCTTCTTTTTGTTATTCCTTTTTTTACTTACAATTCTTTTCCACTAAACTTCCCTTTTTTCGTTGCCGCACCTTTTATATTGGTAACTTTTCTTGCGTCGCTCCACTATCCGTTTAGAAAATTTGGCAAGAAACTAAAAGGTCTCGCAGACTTAACTGAAGAGGGACATCAGCAAGGACTTGTTTTTTACGCTTTTTCTTACACTTTTTTGGCGCTGTTTTTTGCTACTAAACCTCATGTGATTGCGGCCGGAATTTTGCCAATGGCATATGGTGATGCATTAGCTTCTTTAGGGGGCGAAAAATACGGCAGAAGAAGGTACAAAATTTTTGCAGAAAAGAGCTTAGAGGGGTCAATGGTAATGTTCATCGCAAGCTTCTCTAGTTTCGCAATTAGCTTAGCGTTCTTTTCAACGCTATACCCTTTTTTATTTTTTGACAAGATTTTCTCATCGCTCGCTGTTGCGTTGGTCGGAACTCTCACCGAAAGTGTTTCACCCAAGGGATTTGACAATTTGACGGTTCCTGCTCTTTGTACGCTTGTGTTTTTATTGTTAGGTGGAGGCGCGTGAAAAGTTGATTTTCGTCGTCTTAGACGGATTAGATGCCTCAGGGAAAAGCACCCAAGCATTCAATCTTTGCAATTTCCTAACGGGGCAAAGGAAAACTGTTTATTTACGGATTCATCCTTCTAACGATAATTTCTTTGGCGTCAAAACAAAACACTTTCTCTATTTGAAGGGTAAAAGCGCCCACTTCGCTTCGGCTTTGTTCTACATGCTTGACGTTATTCGTTCAATTTTGCTTTATTCATGGCGAAAATATGATTACGTGATTTTTGTTCGTTATTTAATGGGAACAGCTTATTTGCCACAGCCTTTGCATAGGATTACCTACCACTTTTTTGCATTTGCCGTGCCAACGTCCAATCTTATGTTTTTTCTCGATGTTAAACCGGAAGAAGCGTATAGAAGAATACGACAAGTTCGTGAAAAACATGAAATGTTTGAAAGCCTTGAAGAATTGGAACGGATTAGAGCAAAGGCGCTTTACCTAGCTTTAATAGGTAAGTGGATAGTCGTAAATGCAAATAGATCTGTAGACGAAATTGAGAGTGAAATTAGAACGTCACTTGTCGAAGAAATATCGCTCTATAATGATTAAACTCAGCTTTCAGATTTGTTCTAAAAATTGGACTTATAAGTCTCATAACTAAGAACTCTTATGGAGAGGCGAGTTAATCCGTGAATATAGATGATGAAACTAGGCTTGAATACGCATTGCGCGGAAAAGATTGGAAAGTTTATTGGCTTCTTTTAAAAAGGGGTCAACCAATGAGTGTTCGTGAAGTGCAGAAAGCCTTACGTTTCAGCAGTCCTAGCGTGGCGCAACATCATCTTGAACAGTTGCGTATCCTTGGCTTGGTGCAAAAGCAGGATATAGGCGGTCACTATTCCTTGACTGGCGAGGTTAAAATTGGCGTACTTAGACACTTTGTAAAGTTGGGAAAGCTTCTTTTTCCAAGATATTTCTTTTACGCGGTTTTCTGCACAACCTTCTACATCACCTATCTTTTCGTGTTGATGCAGGGCTTCACACGAGAAAATCTGTTTATTATCCTGTTTGGAGCGATAGTTTCGGCAATATTTTGGTATGAAGCGGTTCGCATATGGTCTTTGAGACCATTCTAACGGAACACAAGGCTTAGGCGTCTAGGTTTTTTAACGCAACACTGGGCAAAGGAAATGTTACTAATCGAAAAAGCACTCATTGCGAAAGGCGTTATTGGATCGAAAGGGCGGTTAATATTGAAGATGCGCTATATATGATGCCTGAACTTAAAGTGGAACTTGATTGCTTGGGAAATCTAGTTTTTCATAAAGAAATTTAAGCTCAATTAATGCCCTTTTATGTTTATGCTATGCCGAACTTGGCTCTGTGTGAACGGTGACTATCGTTTCTGCAAACTGCTTATTAATTTCGTATTCAATTTGTGAAGCTATCTTATGCGCATCTTCTATTGAAATTTGTTTGGTGAAACAGCAATCCATGTTGATGTAGAGCTTTTTGTCGGCAACGTAAGTCACTACTCTCTTTATTCTAAAATCTGGTGCGAAGCTCTCCGCTATATTGTATATTATTTTCTTTATTGTCTCTTCGTTCACCGCTGAACCTTTCTCTATTTTGGTTCTGAATGGCTCTATGTGAACTGTCAGGTTTTCGATGTTGCTAATTTTTTCATCTATTTTAGTTTCGATTTCTTCAGCTATTTTATGTGCCGCTTGAACTGATAGTTTTGGGTCTACACGAGCATGCAACGTGATGTAGAGTCTGTTCTTTGTGTAAATTGCGTTTATTTCGTGGGCTTCCCTTACGCCTTCTACTTCGGTGGCAAGTTGTTCGATGAGTTTCTTTGTAGGCATCTCTTGAGTTCCGGCTGGTTCAATATGAAATGTCGTTTCAACGTTTCCCAGATTTTTTTTCATATTTTCCTCTATTCTCACTGTTATTTCGTGGGCCTCTTCCAAGCTGATGTAATCTGGTACTCTAAACGTAGCCTCCACAAAAATTTTTTCGCCAGACTTCCTAACTTTCAAGTTTTCACACAGACAAGCACTTTTTACGCTTGCTATTTCACTTTGGATCTTTTTCACGATGTCTTTAGATATTGCATCACTTAGCTCCATTCCGCTACTCCAAATCAGATTAACACTCAAGTAATTCATTATGGCGCTCAAAACCAAGGAAGCTGACGCGTCACCTTGATAAAAACCTAAAGTTGCCAATCCAAATCCAAAGAATGCGATTAGTGTTGAGCCTAGATCTGCTAAAGCGTGATAAAGACCTGCTTTCATTGTAATACTTTTGCCTTCTGATTTGTGCAGTATTCTAACCCTCAGAATGTCTATGCAGAAAGTGTAGGCTATGGCGATAAAGCCAGCAAATTCCCATTCTTGAATTAAATAAGGTTCGTTTGCCATTAACTTTAAAACAGATTCTGTTGTTAGAAAGATTGCTGTGGCTAGAAGTATTATTCCACCTATCAATCCGCCTATGGATTCAATTTTTTCATGTCCATACATGTGCTCTTCATCTGGCGGCTTGAGAGAAGCGCTAGTTGCAAATAGCAGCACAAACATCGATAAAGTGTCCAGTAATGCGTGGGCACCGTCGCTCAAAATTGCCAGGCTTCCTGTTACAAACCCAAAGATGACTTCTACAATAACTACGCTAGCTATAGCAAACGCTGAAATTTTTAGAATTCTCAACTTGGAACTGGCTTTCTGTACATTCTGCATTATGTCTTCGTATACACTGCTAAAAAATCATGGATTTAAGAATTATGTGACAATTTCTCAATAAAAAACGAAAACATTAAAAACGGAAGTAGCATATGATATTCGCGGTGCTAAGAGTGCAAGGTGAACGCTTTAACTTTGCTTGAGTCTTCTACGCGTTGTTCCGAGATTATGAGTTCCTGTCCTATAGAAATTTTGAAGAAGGTGTCTGTTGGTTGAGTATTCGTGATGTCCTAGATGGGAAGTTGACTGAAAAAGAAGTTGAAATCAAGGGCTGGTTAGTCAACAAACGTTCGAGCGGTGGAGTTCAATTCTTGATAATAAGAGATGGAACTGGAACCATACAGGTAACTGTTCACAAAGATGAAGTCGCCCAAAAAGCGTTTCAAGACACTGATAGGCTAACACAAGAATCATCCATCATAGTCAAAGGTATAGCCAAAGAGGACAAAAGGGCACCAGACGGCTACGAAGTAAGAGTTAAAGGCCTTCGGCTTGTCCATTTAGCAGAGCAGGAATATCCCATTGGCAAGAAAGAGCATGGCGTTGATTTTCTATTGGGATATAGACAACTGTGGGTAAGAAGTCCGAGACAAGTTGCGATTCTAAAAGTGAGAGCTGAAGTAATAAAAGCTTGCAGAGATTTCCTCGACGAAAACGGTTTTACCCTGACAGATTCCCCAATTCTTACTCCAGCTGCTGTTGAAGGAGTTGCCACACTATTCGAGGTTCCGTATTTTGGCGATAAGGCCTTTCTAGCGCAAAGTGGACAGCTTTATGTTGAAGCTACAATCGCTGCTTTCGGCAAGGTCTACTGCTTTGGCCCTACTTTTCGAGCCGAGAAATCGAAGACTCCGCGTCATTTGACAGAATTCTGGATGGTCGAACCTGAAATGGCCTTCTTTACTTTCGAAGATAACTTGAAATTCCAAGAAGACATGGTGACTTATATCGTGAAGAAAACCCTAGAAAAACGAAGCAAAGAGTTAGCGGTCTTGAAGAGAAACGTAAAACCTTTGAAGAAAGCCGAACCACCATTCGACAGGATAAGCTATACTGAAGCAATACAGATGCTTCAAAAAGGACGATACAAAATAGAGTGGGGAGAAGACCTAGGAACACCTCACGAAAGGTTTATCTCCCTAAAGTTCGAGAAGCCTGTTTTTGTCCATAGATACCCAGCCAAAGCCAAGGCTTTCTACATGCAACCAGATCCAGAAAATCCTGAAGTTGCACTTTGTGCTGATTTGATGGCGCCAGAAGGCTACGGCGAAATAATAGGTGGAAGCGAAAGAATTCACGATTTGAAACTGCTTGAGCAGAGAATCGAGGAGTTTGGCTTACCGAAGAAAGCTTACGAGTGGTATTTGGACTTAAGACGGTATGGTTCGGTGCCACATTCAGGATTTGGGTTGGGAATTGAAAGAATTCTGATGTGGATATGTAAACTAAAGCACATACGCGAGACAATTCCATTCTCGAGAACTATGAAGAGAATCTATCCGTAGGTTTATGAAAAAATAAACACATGAATTAGTTAAAGCAAGAGAAATAGGTCTAGGAATGTTTTTAAAATATGTATCGTATATATCGTATATGAAAAAGTGGCTTCTGTGAAAAGCAAGGGGCTTTCAAGGGATGGGCACCGAAAATCTTGAAAAGATTTTCAATCCTCGGAGAATCGCTGTAATTGGAGCCAGCGACAGAGAGGGCTCCGTTGGCGCTAAATTATTCAGAAATCTGATTGGCGTGGGATACAATGGAGCAGTTTATCCTGTCAACCCTTTTAGAACCACAATACAAGGCATAACTGCTTATCCAAGCATCCTCAAAATTCCGTGGCGAGTAGACCTTGCAATAATAGCAACCCCGGCCCACATTGTCCCGCAAATAATCGAAGAGTGCGGAAAAGCCGGAGTCTCTGGAATAATTATTATATCTGCCGGTTTCAGGGAAGCTGGAAAAGAAGGAGAGGCTCTTGAGGAACAGATAGTTGAGGCTAAAAACAATTTCAACATGCGCATTATTGGACCAAACTGCTTCGGAGTGATAAGACCCCGCCTAAAACTTAACGCCACTTTTGCCAACAAATCAGCCATACCTGGAAAAATAGCATTTATTTCACAGAGTGCCGCTCTATGCGCTTCTGTGCTTGATTGGGCTGCAGAAGCTAACATTGGGTTCAGCGTCGTGGTTTCGACGGGTTCAATGCTTGACGTTGACCTTGGGGATTTGATTGATTACTTTGGAGCAGATGCTCAAACAAGAAGTATCGTTCTTTATGTAGAGTCTATCAAGAACGCACGGAAATTCATGAGTGCGACAAGGGGATTTGCCAGGGCTAAACCTATAGTCGTAGTAAAAGCAGGGCGGTTTACTGAGAGTGCAGAGGCAACCATTTCTCATACAGGTGCACTGTGTGGAGAAGACGCTGTTTATGATGCAGCATTTAGACGCGCTGGGGCCATTCGCGTTGAAGCAATAAATGACCTCTTCAACTGCGCAGAGGCATTAGCCATGCAGCCAAACCCTAAAGGTCCAAATCTCACAATAATCACCAATGCTGGTGGACCTGGCATCATGGCTACAGATCTCCTTATTGCTAGAGGCGGGAGGCTTTCCCAGTTAAGTGATGAAACAATTCAAGCCTTGAAGAGTCTTTTGCCTTCATACTGTAGTATGATAAATCCCATTGATATTCTGGAGGAAGCCACTCCAGAGCGGTTTAAGAAGGTAATTGAAATCTCCCTCAAGGATTCAAATAGCGACGGCTTTTTGATAATATACACACCGCAAGGTGCAGCCGACCCTTTGACAACTGCGGAAATAATCTTGGAGCTCTCCAAGCAAACCACAAAACCCATTCTCACGTCGCTAATGGGTGAGGATGACTGCCGAAGAGCCAGGCAGATTTTACGAAAAAACAAAATTCCCGCATTCACCACTCCCGAACAAGCCGTTTCCACCTTTATGCACATGTACAGCTACACTCAAAACTTGGAGCTTTTATATCAAATTCCTGAAGAGCTTCCTGTAGAATTGTCAATACCAACATTTCTTAAAGAAGTTTTAAGAAGAGCATTTAACGAAAAGCGCACAGTACTGAACCAGCTTGAATCGTTGCAATTCCTTGAAGCATACAAAATTCCGACAGTAAGGACCCTACTTGCAAAATCTTCAGAGGAGGCTGAACTCATAACATCTGAACTGGGCTATCCCATTGTTATGAAAGCACTGTCACCGCAGATAACTCACAAATCAAAAGCTGAAGGAGTCATCCTAAACGTGTGGTCACAAGAGCAAGTTAAAACATTCTTTGACAAGTTGGCTAAAAGAGTCAAGAATTACAGTCCCGAAGCAGAATTCCAAGGCGTTGTCATCCAGCCCATGGTTCAAAAAAGAGGCTACGAGCTATTGATTGGCTTGAAAAAAGACCCTCAATTTGGTCCAGTGATAGTGTTCGGCTTGGGTGGAGTCATCACAGAGTTGCTGAAAGATACATATGTAGGTTTTCCGCCATTAAATCAGGTACTTGCGAGACGGCTTGTAGAGAAAGTGGTGCACGAACACTTAGAATCAAGTGTGTACCCTCCTAACATAAAACTTCTCGAAGAGATTCTGGTAAAGTTCTCGCAGCTTGTCATAGACTTTCCTGAAATAAAGGAAATGGACGTAAATCCCATAATCGTTGACGAGAAAGATGCTGTAGCCGTCGACGCTCGCATCATTTTGGACACAGAGAAAATTCTACAGAAACATCTGCCACACGAGCATCTTGTAATTGCTCCCTACCCTAGAAAATACATCACTCAATGGACATTGAGAGATGGAACTTCCGTTGTCCTTCGTCCAATAAAGCCTGAAGATGAAGCTCTCTTAAATGAGCTGTTTAAGTCCCTCTCAGAAGAAACGATGCGATTCAGATTTTTCCAAGTAATAAAAGACATGTCCCACGAGACCTTAACTAGATATTGCAATCTAGACTATGACCGCGAAGTTGCCATAGTCGCTGAGATACAAAAAGACGAGAGGAAAATTGTCGGAGTGGGGCGACTTATCTTGGAACCAGGTGGAAAGCGAGGAGAATTTGCTGTGGTTGTAGGAGACCAATGGCAAGGACTTGGGCTTGGTACAAAGCTGATGGATTATATTATCGAGATTAGTAAGGATATGGATCTGAAAACAATTTATGGATACGTGATTTCTAACAACATTAAGATGGTTAATCTGTGCGCTAAGAAAGGCTTCAAGATGGAACCGACGGATGAAGAACTCTCAAAAGCAACACTAGACATATCCTAAGTTTCACCTGCTTCCCCTTCAAGTCTAATATGTTTCTCTTTTCTGCGCCAAAATGCCCAATTACGTATTTGTCTTGGTAAACATAAGAAATGGGAAAATTGAAACTACTTTTTCTCTAATTGCCTCTTTAGTTCGTCGTATGTCGCTTTTACTTCTTCGATTGAAGCCTCGTCCTCTAATGTTGAAACGTCACCTAAAGCTGCTCCAGATAAAACAGCTTTCAAAAGCCTTCGCATAATTTTTCCACTACGGGTTTTCGGCAATTTATTTACGATCACTATTGCCTCTGGCGTGGCTATCGGACCAATAGTATTTCTGATGTGTTTTACAATGTTTGCCCGCAGTTCTTCGGACGGTGAAAATCCGCTTCTAAGCACAACGAAGGCTACTGGAACTTCACCTTTTATTGGGTCTTCTTTACCCATGACCGCTGCCTCCGAAATCGCAGGATGCGAAACCAATTCGCTTTCAAGCTCAACGGTACCTATCCTGTGTCCAGCCACCTTTAATACTTCATCAGCCCTTCCAAGAAGCCATAAGTACCCGTCCGGATCTTTCACCGCATAGTCGCCTGTGTAATAAACGTTTGGAAATCTTCCGAAGTAGGCTTGTTTGTACCTCTCTGGGTCTTTCCACAAAGTTTCAAGCATGCCAGGCCAAGAGGTTTTAATGACTAGGACGCCTCTTTTCCCTATTGCTGTCGGTTGTCCTTTTTCATCATAAACTTCTGCGAGTACGCTTGGCAGTGGATATGTTGCTGATCCTGGTTTCAATTGCACAAGTTCGAGACCTGCCAGTGGAGCTATCATGAACCCACCTGTTTCGGTTTGCCACCACGTGTCTATAATTGGCAATTTTTCTTTTCCTATTACGCGGTAGTACCATCTCCATGCTTCAGGGTTTATTGGTTCGCCTACTGATCCTAACAGTCTAAGAGTGCTCAGGTCGTGTTTGTTTACCCAATCTTCTCCGAATTTCATAAACATTCTAATGGCTGTTGGTGTTGTGTACAATATTGTTATTCCATGGTGCTCAACGATATCCCACCATCTGTCCTGTGCCGGGTAGTCTGGTGTTCCTTCGAAAATGAAGGATGTTATCCCTAAAGCTAAGGGGGCATAAACATTGTATGTGTGTCCAGTAATCCAGCCTATGTCCGCGGTGCACCACCAAATATCCCTTTCATCTGGATCGAAAGCCCATTTGAGCGTCCAGTATGCCCACACTAAGTAGCCGCCCGTGCTGTGTTGGACTCCCTTTGGCTTGCCCGTGGTTCCTGAAGTGTAAAGTATGAAGAGTGGTTCCGTTGCTTCCATTGGTTCTGGTTGGACATAGACATTTGGCTCGACTTCTGTCATTAAATCATGGTACCAGTAGTCTCGCCCTCCTTTCATAGAAACGTCTTGTCTGGTTCTTTTTACAACTATTACTTTTTGAATGGTTGGAGTGTTTTCCAATGCGCGGTCTGCTGTTTCCTTTAATTGAACTGTTTTTCCACGTCTGTAGGCACCATCCGAGGTTACGAGAATTTTCGCCTCGCAATCATTTATTCTGCCTGCAAGTGCGTCGGCACTGAATCCAGAGAAGACCACAGTGTGTATTCCACCTATCCGCGCGGTTGCAAGCAGTGTTATTGGCAGTTCAAGAATCATCGGTAGATAGACTGCGACCCTGTCACCTTTTTTGAGTCCAAAATTCTTGAAGATTTTCGCAAGTTTGTTGACTTCTCTATAGAGTTGATAGAAAGTGTAGGTTTTGACTTCTCCCGGTTCACCTTCCCAGATGTAAGCGAGCATGTTCTTTTTTGGAGTTTTCAGATGTCTGTCTAATGCATTATAAGAGATGTTCAAAATGCCTCCTACGAACCATCTGTAAAATGGTGAATCTGAGTCATCCAACACTTTGTCCCATGTTTTAACCCAGTCGATTGTTTTCGCCTTTTCAGCCCAAAACTTTTCCGGGTTTTTTATAGACCTTTCCCATTCTTCTTTTAGGATTTTTATCGGCAATACTTTCTCATTGAATGGCAAACTCTCTTCTGACATTCTTAAACCTTCTAGCGATTTTGTGGAAAAACTTTTCCGAAAATATAAATGTTTTTAGTTTAAAATAGAGAAGGTAAAGGAGATTCTAGCCTACTGGACATATGGGTAGAACAGTTTTTCCATGAGCTTCATTTAGCACTTCTGCGAGGGCTAGATAAACTGCACCTAGTCCACAGATGATGCCTTCAATTCCGATTATGCGAGTAAACAATGTCAGGTCCATAGTTGAATTATAGGCAAGCAGTGCTGATTTAGCTGCAAGTAAGAAGAAGAGTATTGCAAGGCTCATGAAAACGAATTGTAATGTGCGATTGGTTTTTAAAGTGCCGAAGAACATGCCGAAAGTGAAGAATCCCCACATGAAGAAGTAAGCAGCCATAGCTAGGTCTGAAGGTTTCTGAATCCCTATAATGGCATAATATTTTGGCAGCACAAGTAGAGTTACAAACGACCAACAGAATAAACCATATGACGTAAAAGCTACAGTGCCGAAGGTGTTGCCTTTCTTGTATTCCATTATGCCTGCTATAACTTGAGCCAGTCCACCATAAGTTAAGCCCATTGCCAAAATCATCGTGTCGATTGGGCCTAATTGCGCGTTGTGAACAAAGTTTAAGAGAACCGTCGTAATTCCGAAGCCAAATAACCCAAGCGGTGCCGGATTTGCTGTCCTCTCGCTCATATCTATCTCACACCTTGCTTTTCCATTATTATAAGAAAGAGGTTTGTTAACGGTGTTTTTAACATAAGGTTTTATGACTAGGTTCTTCGCCTTCTGCTTGTGATGTATTTGCTCGCTTCTAGGACCGCAAAAGTTATCAAAGTGAATAGTATGGCGATTGCCCAGTCAAAGAGTTCTGGTGCCCTAACATCAAACAGTGTTTGAAGGACTGGTGTATAAAGCACTATTAGTTGTAAGCAAAGCGATGAAAGTATGGCTAGCCATAGAAACCTGTTTTTAAACACTCCAACTTTGAAAACGGTATATTTTAGCGAACGTGCTGAAATGGCATTGGCTAGCTCCATCAAAACCATGGCCGTGAAAAGTTGTGTCCGGGCTTCAATTAGTTGATGTGCACTAAGCCATGGCTGATACATGTAGTACCCAATCAGAAGTAGCGCTGTCATCAATATAGGTGTTCCAATCAAGTACGCCTTGACATCGCGGGTAAAGACGCTCTCGTTTGGGTCTCTAGGTTTTCTCTCCATTAAGTCAGGGTCGCCTGGGTCAACTCCTAAGGCTATGGCTGGCAGGCCATCTGTAGTTAGGTTCACCCAAAGAATTTGTATAGTTGATAGAGCAACTGCCGGAGGAAGCATTGAGCCTAGACTAAACTGTGGATCTGGGCACGTAATCATTACTATAAACATCACAAGGATTTCTACTATGTTGCATCTGAGTAGATACGTCAGATATTTTTTGATGTTGTCATAAATCTCTCGCCCTTCCTTAACAGCCTTAACTATCGACGCGAAGTTGTCGTCCGCTAAAACCATGTCTGACGCCTCTTTCGTCACCTCTGTGCCTGTAATTCCCATAGAAACTCCAATGTCGGACATTTTAAGTGCAGGCGCGTCGTTCACTCCGTCGCCTGTCATTGAGGCCGCGTACCCCTTAGATTTCCAAGCTTTGACTATTCTCATTTTGTGTTCAGGAGAGACACGAGCGTAAATTACTATGTTTTCAGCCATTTGATTTAGCTGTTCATCGCTTATTTTGTCCAATTCTGCGCCTGTGAGCACTTTTTCTTCCCCTTCGTTTTCGCCGATAAGATTTAGTTCCTTTGCCACGGCCAATGCCGTTAACTTGTGGTCGCCTGTTACCATGACAACGTGTATTCCGGCTTTTTTGCAAAGGTAGATTGCATCTTTGACTTCTGTGCGCGGAGGATCAATCATTCCCATTATTCCAACAAAAATCAAGTCATTCTCGATTTTTTCGTCAAAAGACTTCACAGATTCCGGTAGCTCTTTGAACGCGAAACCCAAGTTTCTCAAAGCTTGAACGGCCATTGCTTCATTTACTTTGAGTATTTTTGTTCTGTTGTCTTGGGTTATTTTCCGTACTTTGCCGTTTACAAGGATTTTTGTGCATTTTTCTAGGACTATCTCTGGTGCACCTTTTACCATAGCTATTTTCTTTTTTCCTGAAATAATATGAATGGTTGACATGCGTTTTCTTTCCGAAGAAAAGGGAATTTCGCCAATACGTGGCGCTTCTTTTTCCAATTCCTCCTTCCACAATCCGGCTTTAGCTGCTGTGACAACCAGTGCGCCTTCGGTCGGATCACCTTTAACAGTCCATCTTTCGCCTTCCTTCTCTAGCTTAGCATCGTTGCACAGTGTTGCAACTTTCAGAAGAGTGACAAGTTCTTCTTCTTCAGTTGTTTTGATTTTTTTGTCTTCGAATAAGAAATCTCCTCTAGGCTCGTAGCCAACTCCAGAAACCTTAATCGCCTTGTCATTCACATATATTCGTTGTACGGTCATTTCGCCCTTTGTCATTGTTCCAGTTTTGTCTGAGCATATAACGTTCGTACATCCCAAGGTTTCGACAGCAGGGAGCCTTCTGACTATGGTGTTCACCTTAGCCATCCGGTACATACCGACTGCAAGTGCTCCAGTAACAATCGCTGGTAAGGCTTCTGGAACTGCCGCGACAGCCAAGCTTACGCCCCACAAAATCATGTGTATGGGCTCTTGTTGCTTTACTACAATACCTACTGTCGCCACCAACAGACAGACTGCAACTGAGAAAATTCCAAGCCATTTGCCAACCGACGCCATTCTTTTTTCAAGCGGGGTCTCTTCTTCCTCCGTGATCTGGACCATTTTAGCTATTTTTCCAAACTCTGTATTCATTCCGGTCGAAGCCACAACGGCTTTTCCTCGCCCATAGACGACAACCGTTCCAGTAAAGACCGTGTTTCGCTTGTCAGTTATTGGTGTGTCTTCAGGTAATGGGTTAATGTCCTTATTTACTGGTGCGGATTCACCCGTCAATGGTGCTTCATCTATTTTCAAATTAATAGCTTCGACGAGCCGGGCGTCTGCAGGAATCTTGTCCCCTGTGTATAATAGAACAATGTCGCCAGGAACAATTTCGGTGGCTTGAACCTTAACCTCTTTTCCATCACGCAAAACCATAGCTGTAGGCGCAGTCATTTTTCTCAAGGCTTCCACAGCCTTTTCTGACTTGTACTCTTGACTGAATCCTAAGGCTGCGCTTGCAATAACTATTGCAAATATGACGAGGGCGTCGTAGAGTTCACTTTGCGAGCCTGTCTGTATTCCTATAGCTATAGAAAGGATCATTGCAATTATCAATATGATGATTAATATGTTTGTGAACTGTTCTAGGAAAAGTTTAATCGGAGACTTTCCTTTTTCTTTCTTTAATTCGTTAGGTCCGAACTCTACTAAGCGTTTTTGCGCTTCCTCTTGACTTAGACCATTTTCTTTTGTGTTTAGAGCTTGCAATGTTTCTTCGATTTCCATTGAGTGCCAAGATTCTGACGTATTCTTCACTCCCTACGCTAAATGCAATAGACCCTATGTTGTTTAGAAGCATTGGTTATAATCTTTTCTCTTATGAGCGAGAAACAGATGTGGCAAATAAGTTTATAAGCACTTTTGTAAATCACTCTAAAGGTATCGAAATTCGATGGGAAAATATAAAGGAGAAGTGATTTAGCGTTGATTGAAACGTGGTTGATAGCACCGATTTCAGCTGTAATCTCGATTTTGGTTGGACTTTACTTCTATCGTGACGTGGTCAAAAAAGACAGCGGAACCAAAAGAATGCAGGAAATTGCTGGAGCAATAGAGGAAGGTGCAAATGCTTTTCTCAAGAGAGAATATATGGCATTAGCGATATTCGTGGCAATTGTAGCTACATTACTGACTATATTTTTGCCAGTTCCCATATGGCTGACTGGCACCCCATTCCAGAACTTTCAACTTGCATTAGCGTATTTATTCGGCTCCTTCTGTTCTGGCCTTGCTGGTTATCTGGGTTTAAGCATTGCAACAAAGGCCAACACTAGAGCCGCGAATGCTGCGAAAGAGGGCTTAAACAAGGCCTTCGCAATAGCCTTTCGCGGCGGAGCGGTTATGGGTTTGGCAGTTGTAGGTGCAGGACTACTTGGAATCAGCGTCGTCTATGCGATTACTGGTGATCCAGGAATAATATTGGGCTACAGTTTTGGTGCAAGTGCGCTTGCGCTTTTTGCGAAAGCTGGAGGAGGCATCTATACGAAAACAGCTGACATCAGCGCGGATTTGGTTGGAAAAGTGGAACTTGGAATTCCAGAAGATGATCCAAGAAACCCCGCGGTTATAGCTGATAATGTGGGTGACAACGTAGGCGATGTTGCTGGTATGGGTGCCGATCTTTTTGACTCGTACGTGGCAAGCATCGTTGCGGTCATGATCCTTGGGTCAGCTCTTGATCTGCTCTCGGGCTCTGCAGGATTTTATACGCAAATTCCGCTTACGTTTGCGGGTTTCGGCATAGTGGCTGCTGTTTTAGGAGCATTGACGGTTAGAGTTGGCAAACATGGCAATCCCGGAAAGGCACTTAACATGGGCACGTACGTTACCTGCATAATCTTTGCTGTCTTAACTCTCATAACGTCATACTATCTTCAGTATGACTTGAGAATTTGGGGTGCAACTGTTGTTGGCTTAGCTGCTGGAGTAATAATTGGTATGACTTCTGATTACTTCACTTCGGATGCTAAATCACCTGTCAAAAAAACTGCCGAAGCATCTCTGACTGGAACAGCAACAAACATAATAACTGGCTTCTCTTATGGCTTGCATAGTGTTTTTCCTCCGCTTATCGGGATAGGTGTGGCGTCAGCAATAGCGTATATGCTGTGCGGTCCGATAGGTGGCCCAATGGGCAGCGTAGAATACATCAAATGCGCTTTGTTTGGAATAGGCATGGCCGCTATGGGAATGCTTTCAATAGTTGGTCTCATTGTCTCAAACGACGCTTATGGGCCGATAGTCGACAATTCTCGAGGAATAGCTATGCAAGGCGGGCTGAGTGACGAAGTCATTCGTGTAACAGACGAAATGGATTCCGCGGGTAACACGGCCAAAGCAATAACCAAGGGATTTGCCATTGGTGCAGCAGGCTTGACAGTTATCGCACTTTTAGCTGCTTATCAAGAAAGAGCTGGTGGAACAATTATCACTTTTGATCTTATGAATCCGCTGGTTTTGTTGGGTGCGCTAATAGGTATTGCTATGCCCGCCGTGTTTTCAGCGATGGTTATGTTGGGCGTCGGCAGAAATGCTTTCCGTATGATTGAAGAGATACGCAGACAATTCAGAGAAATTCCAGGATTAAGAGAAGGAAAGGAAGGCGTTAAGGCTGATTATGCAAAATGCGTTGATATTGCGACAAAAGGAGCCTTAAAGGAGCTTATGCCTGCAAGCGTCGTCTCTATCGGTGTGACCTTGATCGTGGGCTTCGTAGGCGGAATTCAATCATTAGGGGGCTACTTAGCTGGCACCATATTCTCAGGATTGCTTTTTGCTTTGCTGATGGCCAACGCAGGCGGTTTATGGGACAACGCCAAAAAACTAATAGAATCTGGAGAGTATGGTGGCAAAGGCTCTGAAGCTCACAAAGCAGCAGTCGTGGGAGACACAGTTGGCGATCCATTCAAAGACACAGCGGGACCTTCACTCAACACTATGATTACGGTGATGTCTCTTGTCGCTTCATTATTCGCTGCACTAATTGCGCAATACAATCTGCTTCAATTTCTAGGACTGTAGCTCTCCATCTCCCTTTTGTGGTTAAGAATTTTTCCAACAACAAGGAGTAAGTTCACTCTTATCAGAATAAAGGAGTGCAAACCTCTTATTTCCGTGTAGTCTTGACGGGCGTAATGCTTTCGGAGTTTTCATTAACCATTTCCAAACTTTCGTATACAAAACTCTACAGAGGCAACATAAACAAAATTAATTTTCAGCAATTGGCGCCGGGAATGGGATTCGAACCCATGCGGACCATTAAGGTCCACAGGCTCTCAAGGCCTGCGCATTATCCGCTCTGCCATCCCGGCGGTGATGCGTATGCTCATCTAGTAGGGCTCAGTCTTAAAATGTTTACTTGTTTGCCAATAATAGATTGAGAATTAACGCCTTTTTTTAGAAGTAGCGAACTAGGATTATTGTGTCCCAAAGAATGTGAATGAAACCTCTCGAGTTTCATTTTGCTTCTGCTAGATATTTGAAATGTAAGGGTTTTACGACCATTTTTTCGGTTATAGTTGCTATGAAGCTGCGGCTCTCAAGTATGATTTCTGAAAGCTCTTGATCAAGCTTCAGTTTGAAATGTGCGTAATCTGAGTAATTCTTGTGATATGACATAATAAGACCGTCCCATTCAAGTCCTTCTCCTGGTAAAGCAAAGGCGATGTTTGGTTGTTTCATTATCCACGCTTTTCCTGCGCTTAGAATTGCGTTTCCTTTTCCCTGATTAGAATAGCTTTTATTGGTTTTTACGAACGTGAATGCAATCAGTTCGAATCCAATTTTTTCCCATTTTGGGATTGCCGTGTATCCCTCAATCAGTTGTGCTTCAATTCTTGACCTTCTTCTTGTGACAGTGGGCTGAGAGATTTTTAGGACCTTAGCTAGTTCTCTGTCGCTTCTGCGGCTGTTTTTGATTAACTCCCACAAAATCTTATAGTCTAAGGATTTCAGTTCCTTCATATTGAATCACCATTACATCTATTAGTGCTGTTTTTATGACTTGCGGAAGAATCTTCAATTACGTTTTTGCACACAGAATAGCGCATCAAGAATGCCGGAAAACTTCGTACTGAAACAAAAGTGTAGATTTTCTTCCGCAAATTATAAGAACTGATTTTTCATAAAGGTTTGAGTCTGTGCCTTGGGGGTTGGCATGCAATGAGCAAGGTTGAAGTGAGTAAAGACTGTCGCGAAGCGATAAATGGATTACATGAGGAGATGAAGCTATTGGAGTTAGCTCAAATTAACTTGGATCACAAAGATAAGCGCTACACGATAGCAGTTACGTTTCTTTCGCTATGGGTGGGATTTGCGATTGCAGACTTCGTTGCTGCTGCCACAGTAGTCTATTCGATGGGTCCTGTTGTTGGAACGGCTGCGGAACATGTATTTCGGAATCCAGAAGGGGGAGTTTTTATGAACTTTACATGGTTTGGCCTCGGACTCGTCATTTGCATTGCCTTTGCATTACTCTGTCTTTGTTATAGTGTTGTATGTTCTTTGTCTCGCAGAGCGACAAGAAAGGAACTTATAGAGATTAACCAGAAGTTGAAAGACGCTAAAAGTGCAATAGTCGAATCCTGTCCAATGGAACTTTGGTATAGTGGCGAAGCCTAAAGACACTATAAACTTCTTCGGACAAGAAATGGATAATACATCTGTTCGTGACAGGCGTATTGAATCTTTTCCAAGCGATCTGCTTGTTTTTTTGAAGGAAAATAAGCAAAAATAATGTTTTTTGTAAACCGAACTTTCTGTGATGGAAAGTTTTTTATCTTCATCATATGTTAATGTTTGAAAAGGGAACTTAATGGCTAAGTGTCCAAAATGTGGAAAGGAAGTCAGCGCTCCTAAGAAATCTTGGAAGATGGCAGGCAGAAAAGACAAGAGTGGCAAGAGATTGGAACTCACAATTGGGCTCTTTGAACATTGTGGGAAGTCTTTCAGGTCCGTACTAAACAAGAGAAAAATCTAATTTCAGCAAAAAACACCCTTCTTTTTTTATATTGAATTCAGAAATTCTAAAGACTAAAAGGTAACATCTAGTCGTGAGTAAATGGAGTTTAGGGGGCTTTGATTGAAGAGAAATATTGAAGATACTCTAAACGAAATGCAGCCTGAACTGCTGAAAGCTTTGAAAAACATTGGAATCTACCAGCCTCATCCTAGACTTCCCTCTGATTGGTTTCAATGGCAAATAGCTGAAAGACAAATGATCCTTAATTATGCTGAAATAGCCTCTGGAACAAACATATTAGAAATCGGCTGTGGAGGACAAGCCATAACTACAATTCCTCTTGCCGCCTCAGTAGGAGAAAAGGGTAGAGTTATTGCAGTAGATAGAGGAAGGTGGCATGATTTCTGGAAATTGATAGGAACTAGTGGTCTGAAGAATAGAGTTATACCTCTTCAAGAAGACGCTAGGAAACTTCCCTTTCCTTATTCTTGTTTTGACTTAGTTGTTTGTGTTCATGGAATAAGGAGCTTTGATAATCATCAAGCAATTGCTGACGCAGTTAAGGAAATGTTAAGAGTGACCAAAGAAAGAATATTTCTAGCTGAAAGCTCACCTATTGCCAGAAACCTGGCTCAAAAGGCTCACATAACAATGTATAATCTGAGAAGTCCCATGTTTCTTGCCTTAGGTATAGATTATTCTACTGCAGGAGACATTCCATATCTCTCAAGAAGAGAACTGGTGAAAATTGTCAAGAAAGCTGGTGCAACAAGAGTTGAAACGCGACTGATTGAAGTGAATATGCCTCATCACCTTGCCTGGTTCCCATTAAGTATGATTGAAAAAATCAGAGACAAGAAGACTAGAGGAGACATGAAAGAAAAATGGAAAAAAGCTGTTAAAATGTTAGACAAATATGGAGAGGAGCACCCCCCAGTTATCGTAGTCAATGCTTGGAAAAAGCAATCATAGACGGCATATGTTGTCCTTTCTATTCTTATTAAGAAGTCCTATAAGCAAATACAATGTTTCACATGGGAAGTTTTGAAATTATGGACTCTAAATACTAATCATGACTTCTCAAATCAAATATTCAAACACTAATAACATATGTGAAGAGGCGTAAAGATTGAAGTCTGAGCACAAACAAACTGTAGAATCCAGCAATCATCAACCGTTAAAAGGCGCTTCCAGAGAAGAAATCAAGAGAGAAGCAAGCAAACCATTGTACCTAACTCGATACGAATAAATCAAAAAGAACGGATTTTTAAATCTTCTATTGCTCTGAAACAATATTCCATAAAGCTTTTATAACCTAGCTGATACTTCAAAAGAAGGTCCGTAGAAATAATGAGAAGAATTAACAAGTTCCTTAAGTTCATCAGCTTCGTTATCACAATCTGGGTTTTGAGCATTGCCTATGCAATTACAAGTCTAGGAGATTAAACCTACTACTTTTCTATGTGAAAATTCCAGACATTTACAGGAGCAATCAAATCTCGAATTTTCCAGCTCTAGATGACTAAATCTACTCTTCAGAAGTCTAGAACATTATAATTACTTGCTAATCTTTTAACTAGCTGTAGGAATAGTTTCTTCTGTTGACTATGACTACTAGTAGTAGTGCTATCATGAGGTATGTTCCACTCACGGATGATGATAAGATATATCGAATCGTGTAATAAATCAAGTTATAGAATAAATTTCTATAAGTATTTTCCAATTATCTCAGTGTGGGAGACAGAGGTTTTGGAGATGGAAATGGAAGAAAATAGAATAGGGTCAATAGAAAACCAGATAGGCTTCTTGAAATCTGAACTCTGCAAAGAAAGCAGAAAAAACACAATGCTTTTTCTTGTAGGTCTAACAGTCGGCTTGTTATCTAACATACTTCTCCAGTTTCTGTTCTCATATTAGGAGGATTACATATGGGGAAAAAGTTTTCCAAGGAGCAGTTTCTCAAACTTGCAGAAGAACTATTACAAGGTGGACCAAAAGTAAAATATCAGAACCCAGATGCTTGGACAAACTACAAACAAAAGGAGATGCTAGAGGAAGAAACTAAGAAGAAACAATTTGGACATACAGAAGACTTGCCTTAATAACTTATAATCGCAAAGATAATTTACAATAGTGAAACCTAATAGAAACTCCCTTTTCGAAGAAATCGAAAATCGACCCAAAAAATCTTAAATCCGTCTTTATCAACCAAAATATGAGGGCCGGTAGTCTAGCTCGGTTAGGACATCTGCTTGACGTGCAGAAGATCGTCGGTTCAAATCCGGCCCGGCCCACCAAAAAAGAGATGTACCTGTTCCGAGTTTTATCTAACCATTCTTTTGTTTTCCTCTGAACTCACAGCCCGTTTGAATGCTCTTTGCATCTGCAGTTTTTTGTATTCTTGATACGTTATCCGAGAATATGGATAGAGTTCCTTGAATCTCTTATACGTGACTCTCAAATCAATATCAGAGGGTTCTGCGTTAAGCACTCTACCGTAGCTCTTTGCCTTGGGTTTAACGTACTTTATTCCCCACAAGATCGCTAGTACTAATGCTATGATGAAGAGAGCCCAGAATATTTGGAGAGCTAGAAAATCCAAATTTTTGCCTCCCTTATTATTCGCTTCGTTCAGCTTCGGTTTTCTTTTCAGACCTTATCGGAAGCACAGGGGTCCCTTCTAATCCGAGGACGTTAAGGATTTCTGCGGATGATGGAACAACAATCTTTGTCTGCTGCGAAAATGTGTCTCTTACTACATCTAGCTTCTTGTTTAGTTGGGCGTTCTCCTTGAAGTACTGGTTTGCGGATTCAGAGACCATTTTTATTGCTTGAGCTTGCGCTTCAGCCACAATTTGGATAGATTTGCTTTCTCCTTCTGCTTTTAGTATAGCTGCGGCTTTGTCTCCTTGGGCTTTAAGAACGGTGCCTTCTTTGTCTTGCGCCGCTGCCTCTTTTCTTCCAGTCGCCAATAGCCGTATCTGCCTTCTCTCCTGTTCGGCTGTTTTCTGTTTGTGCATAGCTGTTTGAATGTCACTCGGTGGATCTATTCGTTGAAGCTCTATTCTGTTTACCTTGACTCCCCACTTGTCTGTCGCCTCATCAAGCACACTTCTGAGCTCCACATTTATCTTTTCTCTAGATGTTAAGCACACATCCAGCGACATTTCACCTACAATATTTCTCAGCGTGGTTTGAGCCAACTTTACTATTGCCAATTCAAAATCTTCAACTTCGTAGAGCGCCCTTTTCGGATCGATTACTTGGTAATATATTACGGCATCAATTGTTACTACTACGTTGTCTTCAGTAATTATTTCCTGCGGCGGCACATCTATGACTTGCTCTCGCATGTTTACGCGAAATACCCTTTGGGCAAATGGGATAATGAATCTTAGCCCTGGTTCAACTGTCTTCTCGTAAGCATTCCATCTCTCAACTAATCCTTTTTCGTATTGGTTGACCTTCCTTATTCCGGAAACCAGAATTAGTACAACCAGAACCGTAATGAGAGCTAATACAGCGCCTAGTATTTCTAGTTCAAACATCCATCACTACACCTCCTCTACTATGAGGCTAACTCCTTCCACCCTCACTACTCTTACGTTTGTTCCTTCTTTTATAACTTTGTCATGGTCTGGCCGGCAAAACCACAGTTCACCCATAAGCTTGACAACACCCCCATTAACCGGATCTACATCAGTCTTAGTCACCGTTTTCTTGTCCAGCAAGGCATCAATATTGGTCTTGGTTCGTCTAACATTCAATTTTTCCAGTAAGCCCCCGCCACGAATTTCTTCAACTTGAAATGCGCAATCTTTTAAGTGATTCAACCGTCTCACCAATTCGCCAAAGTCATCTGTATTAACTTGCAGAATGAATTCGCCATTTTTGCGTCTGAGCATGTAAACTATTCTGTATTGTTCTGAAAATTTCTCTAACAGCTGAGCAAGTTTCAATTCATCTGCTTTGACTGTGAGGGTGATTCTCATTATTATCCAATATAAACAGGCATAAGCCAGTATATATAGTTATCGAGCGTCATTGAGTCTTATTGATGCCCCTAGTTAGACGAAAACACCAGAGACAGCTACAACCTTATGCACTTCCTAGACAGCCTCAATCTTGTTAAATTAAACCACGAAAAGGATTATATGCGGCGCAAGTGTAAGCAAAAGCAAATAATCACAAATTGGTGCAGACTATGCCATCTGAAATTTTGGATACAGAACAGTTCGTTGAAATAAGCGAACGCGCCGAGTATTGCCTCGTGAAAAGATTGAAGGAGATCGTGAAGTTGAAACTTCGCACGCCAAGAACGCTTTACACTTTAAAAATTGAACCAGTAGAAGCTGAAGAGGTCATAAAAAAACTTCGATGCGAAATCCGCGAAATATGACACTCGTTATAATGAACAAGAACTAGCCAGACAGCCTACTTTTCAATCTTCCCAATTCTCAAATAGATTAGATACGATGGAACTATATTAACTAAGGCTTGCGTTATGTTGAACAAAGCTATCGGAGCAAGCAAACCCACAACAACAGGCTGTGGCATTTTATAAAACAGTTGAAGCAAGTAGTAGTTTGCTATTGTCATTACCCCTGCTCGTGACATAATCGCGACGGTCGAGTTCAAAACAACGCCTTTTCTCAACAACGCAAAACCCAACAAAGTCGCCAACTCGGCAATCAACTTAAGAGTTCCTCCGGGAAGGTTTCCTCTAAGAAAAATGATTGAGCATCCAATTAGACAAGTGTATACAGAACATAAAGGTCCATAAGAGAATAAACTAATCATGATAGGTATTCCAGTAAGGTCCCAAGAGATCTTGGGGTAAATCGGAAATGGAATGTCAAACGGTGGCCCAGGTATTATTTCCCACAGCGCCGAAAGAGCTCCCAACATGCTAGCCGCCGCAATTTCTAGAGTCCCTATCTTTTGCAAAGGTATACCACACTTTGAGAGAGAATGAGTTGCGACTAAGGATATATAACGCTTATTTTTAATGTGTCTTTTTACAGTCTTGAACTGCTTTTAGTTATTACTTCTAGCAAACCTTACTTGCTTTTTTCTTTTTTGAAAGTTTCATCAATAGATTTAAGGCGACTGTCTCTTCATTCGCGTTTCTGGTTTTTATTGCTCCTGCTTTTTCAGCTTTTGAGAATAGTTCTTCGCCCTTTTCTGTGCGGATAATTATGAATGTCCATCCATCTAATCCTAAACCACCAGTGGAAATGTCTGCCAATTCGGAGCTGAAGTCATTGCAAAATCCGCAGCTTTTTCGAGCGTACTGTTTTATGTCAGCAAGAGGTATGGCTTGAACCCCAGAACTTGTGGTTACAAGCATTTTTCCCTTGATATTCACTTTCCTTATACCCATTAAGTCGATCCCCAATTTTTCATGGATATGTCTTTCCATAAGCCCTTCGTAATTGAAGCATTCTGAACACATGAGACCGATCAGGAATTTTGAAGGGGCCGCATATCGCTTCAAATTAGCCATCTGCATTTTTCTCACTGCGTGAATTTGACAAGGAGTTCCAACAAACGCCATGGCAGTCTTTTTCTGTTTGCTGACTTCTGCCAAGGCAAGGATGCTAGGCGAATAAGAATACCTTGTTCCAGTGCATTTTAGAATTTCTTGTGGACTTGTGGCCAGTATTGGTGTCGGATAGAACGGTCTCTCTTGGCTTATTTCAGAAACAATCGCGCCGTCAATGAGCCCATTTTCTAAAGCGAACACCAATAGTGCGGTTACAGCGCCTCCATCCTGACAGGCCTTCAATATTCTTTCATCTTTAGCTTGAGCCACAGCAAGCCTGCAGTGGATTCCAAACTCTTCTTCTATTCTTCTCTCTCTACCAAACACAAAATTCTCCGCTTTAGACCAAGACCACTCATATTGAGGACAGACTTGCGGGCAAATTCCGCAGATTTTGCATTCCTTTATCAAGTTCGGCTTTTCTTCTTTATACTCTAGGCAGGTGAAGGGGCAAACAAGTACACATGTGCCACAGCCGACACATTTTCCAGTTTCGACAACATTTCTTTCCAAAGATTCTTCAAAACTTACTTTAGCAAAACTCATGGATTAATCCTCATAGAAAACAATAACCTTTACATTTAAGTTTAAATCTTTTGGAATGATTCAGAACACATGAGGGAAAATATACTTGAAGGAAATAATCCTAACAATTCCTGATAGCCTTTACAAGTATTTGACCTTTCTCGAAAGATCACGTTTCATAACAAGCAAAAAAGAAGCTTTGAATACCGCTTTGGAATTCTACAAGAAACTTGCCATGCATGATTGGCTTCCTTATGCGTATCGAATGGGTGGCGGAAGAGTTCTCCTAATGGATACCGGTATGCTTTCTGACCTATTTCATGGACTCTCGAACATTGAAATTTTCAATGCTGGAAAAGCAAGTGCATTTAAAAGAAAACTTACGAATCCTTTTTTTCAAGACGTAGATTTTTCAAATCCGGAGAGCTGGCCAATTGTGCTAACCGAACTTGAGGTTATGGGGTGGGGAAAGTTTTCGAAGTTCAGGAACGAGATAAAGGTAGAGTCATGCCCACTTCCAGTGCCATACTTACAAGGCTATTTCGAAGGACTGTTCGGATTTCCATTTGAAAGGCACCCGTCAAGGGTTCCGAACATCAACATATTTGTAGCTAAGAAAAAGTAAAGGAAAAAACTTCCTATAATCCCGTCCAAGGACACCTTTTATACGGTCCAATTACAATTGTAACAATTGTTCCCAGAATCCCGTCAAGATTCAGCTCCTCTTCGAGGAATGCGCTTAGGTCTTCCATTTTTTCGAAGATCACTTCTGCAAAAATGTCCGTGTCTCCGCTTGTTCTATACAATACTTGAATGTCAGGATGCTTTGAAAGATGATCAACAATCTCTTTAAGCTTGGCTGGCTGCACTCGAAGTCCGATGAATGCTTTTATGACGCGCCCTAATTTGTGGTAATCCAAGACGACTGTAAACCTTTCAATGATTCCCTCTTTTAGGAGCTTATCTATTCGTCTTCTGACTGTGGCTTCATTCGCACCCACTTCTCTAGCCAATTTAATTATAGGCTTTCTGGCATCCACTTGAAGAGCCTTAATTATTCTCATATCAAGTATGTCAATAAACATCAATTCTTCATCACCGTTCTGCAAGAAAACAGTAGACTACTCATCTTATACGTTTTTCGCATTTCCAGTAACCAAAATGAGCAAATACATGTGGCAAAACCGTCAAAATCAACATACATACTTCACTATTTTCGTAAAATCCCGTACAATATTGTACATCTATCTGGTATAAATACGACGTTAGTGTGACGTTTTTCGTTATAGCAAGCTTTATTTTTCGACAAACAATATACTGAAATAGGCACATCTGGGAGGTGTTTAGAATATGGCTTTGGAAAAAATCGCACGAAATATCCCCGCATCACTGTGGAGCGAAGCATCCGAGAAATTAGTTGAGGTTATTCTGAATTCGCCGAACGCTAGTAGAATGCCAAGTGACCTAGCAAAAACAATACTTTACTATTGGCAGAGAGATCAACTCGCTACTGAAGTTGGCTTACATCGTCTCCTCGAAGCCTCCATGATCTTGGAACCTGAAAAAACTGTTAGTCTGATGGAAGAGCTAGGATTAACCGAAATTGTAACTATGCTAAAGGAAACGTCAAGGCAGTAGAAGTAAAACTACTATCTCCCATTTTCTTTATGTAAAGATTTTAAGGTAAATATGACTATTACATCATTTCATGAAGGATGTTTCTAATATGATCGAGTTTGGCATAGAGTTTGTTCCAAGAGACCTTTATTGGAAAACAACCTTTTATGCAATCCAAGCGGAAAAAATCGGATTCGATTACCTGTGGATTACTGATCACTTCAATAACAGAAATGTGTATGTCTCCTTGGCAATAATATCCGCGTATACTGAGCGAATAAAAATCGGCCTTGGGGTCACAAATCCATATCTAGTTCATCCTGTAGTTACGGCACAAGTTGTGGCAACACTTAATGAGATAGCTCCTGATAGGATGGTGTGCGGACTTGGAGTGGGAGATCGGACTACTTTGCAGATGGTGAATGTGAAACAGACAAAACCCCTGGCTACAATACGCGAGTCTGTTCGCATCATCCGCGATATCAGTTCAGGTAAATCTTTAGAAATGAATGGCGAGATCTTTACGCTTTTAGGAGCGAGGCTGAACTTTAAGATAGTTAATCCTGTTCCTGTTTTCGTAGGGGCCCAAGGTCCTAAAATGTTAGCGTTGGCAGCAGAAATAGGCGACGGGGTCCTGATTAACGCTTCGCATTCGAAAGATGTTGAGAATGCAATGAAATTTGTTTATGAAGGTATGGAACGTTCTGGTAAGAAACCTGATGACTTGAACATTAGCGTTTATACTTCATTCTCCATAGCATCCGATTACGACAAGGCATTCAAAGCCGTGGTTCCGGTTGTAGCATACATCGTGGCAGGTTCCCCTGAAATGATATTGGAACGGCATGGAATTTCTTGTGAGATTGCGGATAAGATCAGAGATGCTATTGTACATGGTCAGTGGAAAGAAGCTTTCTCTTGCGTGGATAATGCTATGGCGGAAGCCTTCTCAATTTGTGGGACACCCGAAACGTGTGTGGAAAAAATTGACAGACTCGTGAAAGCTGGAGTTAATCAGATAGTTGCAGGTTCGCCAATAGGTCCAAATATGCGAGAATCAATTAACATGATAGCCACACAAGTATTTCCGCAGTTCAAAAAGTGAAAAATGGAGAGAAAAGAAGATGATTACTGCCTACGTTCTAATGAGGATTAAGCCCGGAATGGATAGAAATGTGTTGCATGATGTCCAGAAACTTGCCCAAGTGAAGATCGTTGAGACTCTGTATGGCGAATATGACATGCTTCTCAAGATTGAAGTAAAAGCACTAGACGAACTAGATACGTTCATTTTTGATACGGTAAGAACAATAACAGGAGTAGAAGGCTCCACCACACTTATCGCTATAAAAGTTCCGGGTGAATGAGGTGTTAAGAGAAAAAGAGCCGCCTTCTATTGTGAAGGGTGTTATGACAAAACCAGTAATAACTATTGACAAAGATAGCTCTGTTTTCCAGGCAGCTAAAGTGATGAGTGAAAAAGCCATAGGTTCTATTGTTGTTACAGACAAAGGAGAACCCGTAGGCATAACGACCGAGAGAGACATACTTCAAAGGGTTGTGGCAAAGGGCTTAGACGCATCAAACGTGCAGATGAATGATGTCATGAGCCAACCCTTAATAACAGTCAACGAGAGCGTGCCAATAATCAATGCCATCAGAATCATGGAAAGAAACAGGGTAAGACATTTGCTCATAATTGAGAAAGATGAACTTGCTGGAATAGTCACCCAGCGGGATTTGTTAAGGGTTTTGGTTTTTCATGTGTTGATTTCTTTTAGACCGTTGCTTTGAGGTAAAGGAGAGAAGCTAATATGGTGGTTTTTGCATACACGCTTATCCGTGCTGAGCACTCAGATTCTGAAAAGCTGGTGGCTAAATTGAAAAAACTGCGTTTTGTGAAGGAAGTTACGTCTGTGTATGGAGAATATGACATGGTAGTGAAGACGGAAACCAACTCGATCGAAGAGCTGAACGTTCTCATATATAATGAGTTACGGAAGATACCCAGTCTTGGGGCGACAACAACAATGATCACGTTGCAGCAAAAGTGATTCTGTGCCATCAAAGTTCGCTGAAACTTAAATAGTTACATCTCCTCAATTGGGAGGAGGAAAGGGCTTTCTATGAATATTGTTCAAGTAATCGGAATTGAAGAGTTCCCAATTGTAAAGAAAGGAGATAGCTTGGCTGAGCTTATATGCAACATGGCTAAAAAGCAAGGGACTAGCGTCCAAGATGGAGATGTAATAGTGGTCACGCATGTTGTTGTTTCGCGTGTTGAGGGTAAAATTGTGAATCTTGACGAAGTTGTGCCTTCCGAATTTGCGAAAAACATAGCTGCGCAATATGAAAAAGACCCGGCTCTTGTTGAAGTAGTCCTTCAAGAGGCAAAAAGAATAGTGCGCATGGACGAGGGAAAAATAATAACAGAAACCAAACATGGATTTGTCTGCGCAAACTCTGGAGTGGATAAATCCAACGTTCCTGGAGAAAGAGTAGTCGCCTTGCTGCCAGATGACCCGGATGGTTCTGCAGAAAAAATTAGACGAGAAATCAAGAGGCTTACAGGTTACGATGTGGCAGTCATTGTTTCTGACACACATGGTCGTCCCTTGAGAGAAGGCGAAATAAACGTGGCTGTCGGGGTTGCCGGCATAAAACCGATTAGAGATAGAAGAGGTGAGAAGGACTTCTTTGGGTACGTTCTGAGAGTGAAACAAACAGCAGTTGCCGATGAACTATCTTCTTCTGCTGAACTGGTGATAGGACAAGCAGACGAGGGGATTCCAGTAGCCATAATCCGCGGATACAACTATCCAAAGTCAGAAAACGCAAAGGCGACGGAACTGATAAGACCGAAAGAAAAGGATTTATTTTTGTGAGACTCGGCTAATATTTGGTTTGCTAGGACATGTAGCAATGACAAACCATTTAGTGCCGCTTGAAGAGGTCGATCGTGTAGAAATACTGAGCCTAATGGACAACTCGCTGGAGTTTCTTTCCTCAAACAAAAGAAAAGAAGTGCAGCAGGTTCGTCAGTGGATAAGGAAACGCATGGGCGAAGAATGGGTCAAAGAGCATTTTCACTTACCAATAGCTGAACATGGGTTTTCGATGTTAATACGAGGCTTTCACGAAGGCGATTCTCACACAGTTTTGTTTGACACAGGCATCAGCTTAGAAGGAGTTGTTACAAACGCTAAAGGAATGGGAGTAGACTTAACCGAAGTTGAAGCTGTCGCATTATCGCATGGTCACTACGACCATTTCGGCGGATTATTAGAAGTTCTCAAGTTTATCGGTAAGAAAGATTTACCCATTATAGTACATGAGGACATGTTCAAAACTCGAGGCGTAGCGGATTCAAATGGAACCGTTAGGAAATTTCCAGATTTCCCCTCTGAAGACCAAGTAAAACCGGCTAGATTTGTTAGGACGAAAGAGCCTTTGCTTTTTGCAGATAATACAATACTTGTCACTGGCGAGATTCCCCGCGGTACCGACTTTGAGAAAGGTTTTGCTCAACAACGTGTTTTGGCCAATGGCGCATGGCAGCCTGACCCATGGGTTTGGGATGACAGAGCACTCGTTGTCAATGTCAAAGAGAAAGGGTTGGTGATAATATCTGGATGCGCACACGCTGGTATCATCAATGCGGTGCGCTATGCACAGCGAATCACCGGGACCACAGCTGTACATGCCATAGTTGGAGGTTTTCACTTGGCTGGAAAAGAATATGAGTCCAGAATAAACGAAACAGTAGATAAACTAAAACAGATAAATCCAGCTTTGGTGGCGCCATCTCATTGTACGGGCTGGAGAGGCATTTTTGCAATTGCTAGCGCTATGCCTCAGAATTTTGTGTGGAACAGCGTTGGGAGCCTCTATGAATTTTCGGTTGAGTGAAAATGGAGAGACTGAAGTGAAAATCGCCGTTTCAGGCAAAGGCGGCGTGGGCAAAACCCTAATCGCTGGAGTCATCGCATGCTCCCTCGCTAAAGCAGGGTTGAAGACGATAGCCATCGATGCTGACCCTTCACCAAATCTTGCCTTAACTTTGGGATTATCGCAAGAAGAGGCACACAAAATAGTGCCCATATCAGAGAACAAAGAGTTGATCAGGTTAAAAACAGGTACAGGGTATTCAGGCGTCTTTCGTTTATCTTTTACGGTTGATGATATTGTCCGCGATTATTCTGTCGAGACCCCGTTTAATGTGAATCTAATCGTTATGGGAACCGTGCGGTCAATGGGTTCCGGATGCGCTTGCCCAGAAAATGCTGTCATTCGTGCTCTTCTACGGCACTTGGTGGTAGAGCGTAATGAGGGAGTGGTTCTTGACATGGAGGCAGGCATTGAACACATTGGAAGAGGAACGGCGCGGCATGTCAATACCATGCTTATTGTCGCAGACGCGAACATGAAGGCCCTCGAAATCGCGAGAAATATACATGAGCTAAGCAGCAAGGCGGGCATGAAGCAAATTTTTCTGGTTGGAAACAAAATCGCTAATGCTATTCAGAAGGAGACTATAGAAAATTTCGCTGGAAAGTACGGTTTAAATATTCTGGGCTTCGTGCCCTTCGACAAAAAAGTCCTAGAGATGGAAATGCTTGGGGAAACACCACTCAAGAGTAAGGAATCTGAAGCAGTACATGCCGTAGAAGAGTTATGTGAGAGACTCGACGAAAAACACCTAATAAGTTGGAAGTGAAACCTATAGACAAAGGAGCAAAAAATGAATGAAAACGCTTGTTACAATCGGTCGTGGGGGAACGGGAAAAACAAGTTTTGTGGCTTTGATGGCCAAATGCTTCATTGAGATTGGAGACACGCCGCTCTTATTGGTTGACGCTGATCCAGACCAGAATCTTGGCGAGATGGTCGGAGTAGACTTGAAAGAGAAAGGGAAAAAAACCGTTTCGGAATTACTTGTGGAGACTTTTCTGGAGGAAGGGGGGACAACTGTCGGCGTTGCACCAACTGAGCGAATTGAAAACAAAATCTGGACGCATGGCGTGTATGAAGGTGATTATTTCGATTTCATTGCCCTAGGAACAAAGTGGGTTGAAGGATGCTATTGCCTACCGAATGCAGCTCTGAAAGGCGCCTTGGAATCACTGACTAAGAATTACAGATATGTTTTGATAGATTCCCCAGCAGGCTTGGAGCATCTAAACCGAAGAATCACGTCAAAGGTCGATGACATATTTGATGTGCTTGACCCTTCCAAAAAGTCCTTCGCCCATGTTGAGCGTGCACATCGCATAGCTAAAGAGGTTAAAACAGACTTCAAAAATTTCTACGTTGTTGGCGGTTTTAGGTTTCCTGAAAGTCTAGAAGGCAAAGCAGAAAAATCATCAAAGCATGAATTCTTGGGCAAAATAGCATACGATGAAGCGGTTGAGGAATACGTTCTTGCTGGAAAATCTCTGCTGGAATTGCCGCGTGATTCTTTGGCTTATGTTTCTGCAAAGAAAATAATGGAGAAAGCAGGCTACATCAAACGATAAGAAAGTTAGGTCACATTTGAGGTATGCCTGATAGAAGAGACTTCTAGAAAAGCTTAAAATAACTCCGTAATAAGCATTTACTTTCTAAACCTCTGGGGTTGTGTTAGCAAGTGAGTAGAAAAGGTGTTAACGTAAAGATTGATGAATTGAAAACTGATGTTGGACTTATTAAGAATCTTGAACTTTCATTCGGCAAACTTGTAGAAGACAAATGGGCCGAGCCAATGGGACCGACCCCTTTTCCGTCACTAACGACATTGAGAGAGTGGGACATGAAACTTCTTCAACGCTATAAGCCATTCTACATGCCTTACTGCGACGTATGTTGCCTTTGCACTTTTGGAAAATGCGACTTGACGGGGAATAAGCGCGGAGCATGCGGAATAAACATGGCGGCGCAACAATCAAGGATAGTGCTTTTAGCTTGTTGCATCGGTACGGCAACCCACATAGGACATGCCCGTCACATGACTGAACACTTAATCGAAAAATTCGGCCGTAGAACTCCACTCGACGTAGGTGGACTAAACATCAAAGCTGAAGCCCCCGTCACACGCCTCGTTTGCGGGGTAAAGCCAGAAACACTGGGCGATTTGGAAGAAGTCTTGGATTATGCAGAAACCCAACTTACTCATTTATTATCTGTCGTACATACTGGACAGGAAGGAAGCAACATCGACTTTGAGTCAAAGGTTTTCCATGCTGGCATGATAGACCACATTGGATTAGAAGTCGCGGACATCGCTCAGATAGCCTCTTATGGCTTTCCAAAGGCAGATCCTGAAGCGCCGCTTGTGGATTTAGGATATGGAACCGTGAACATTGAAAAACCTGTAATTCTCTGTATCGGCCACAATGTCGTTCCATCTGTAGGAATAATAGATTACATGAAAGATAATGGATTTGACGGTGACATCGAGGTTTGCGGATTGTGCTGCACTGCTCATGACATAACACGATATTATAAGCGTGGCAAAATCATAGGTCCCATTTCATGGCAACTGCGCTTTATAAGAAGTGGGGTTCCGGATGTAGTGATCTTGGATGAGCAATGCGTCAGGGCTGATTCCCTCTATGAGGCTCAAAAGATTAAAGCGCCGGTGATCGTGGCTTCCGAGAAGAATTGTATGGGACTGCCAAACCGCACCAACGATCCGGCAGACTTGATAGTTGAAGACTTGGTTAACGGGAAAGCACCAGGAGCATTAATTCTCGACTCTGAAAAAGTTGGGGAGGTTGCTGTAAAAGTGGCGTTAAAGGTTACGCCCTTGCGGAAGAAGTTTAAAACAATCCCAGAAGTTGACGAAATTCTCCGCATGGCAAAAGAATGCAGACAATGTAGCGACTGTCGAAGGGCATGCCCTCAAGATCTGCACATTCCAGAGGCGATGAAAGCTGCAGCTCATGGAACATTGACTACACTTGCAGAATTATATGAGTCATGCGTTGGCTGTGGACGATGCGAGCAAGCATGCCCTGTTGGCGTGCCAATCCACAGTTATATCGTGAAGGCTGGAGAGAAGAAGCTGAAAGAGGAAACTTACAAGGTGAGAGCTGGAAGAGGAGCTATACAAGATGTGGAAATACGAAATGTTGGAAGCCCAATTGTGCTCGGTGAAATTCCAGGTGTTGTCGCTGTTGTTGGATGCTCTAATTATCCAAGAGGCGGTGCGGAAGTTGCTGAAATATGCACTGAATTCGCTAATAGGCGTTTCATAGTTGTAACATCAGGCTGTTCGGCTATGTCTGCCGCAATGTATAAGAACGAAGAGGGAAAAACTCCTTATGAGTATTTTACGGGTGAATTCACTTCTGGCTGTATGGTCAACGTCGGCTCTTGTGTTGCAAACTCGCACATTGCTGGCGCTGCAATAAAAATCGCGAACATTTTCGCGAAGCGGAATTTGAGGGCTAATTATGAGGAAATAGCCGATTACATATTCAACCGCGTTGGCGCAGTTGGCCTTGCATGGGGCGCCTATTCGCAGAAGGCAGCCGCCATTGCAAGTGGTTTCTGGCGGTTAGGAGTGCCCGTCATAGTAGGACCGCATGGAATAAAGTACAGGCGTATGCTTCTTGGAAGGGCTGATCGCAAAGAAGATTGGTATGTTTATGACGCACGAACTGGCGAAAAAGTCTACGTTGGACCAGCGCCTGAGCATCTTTTCTATACCGCTGAGACGAAGGAGGAAGCCATGGTTATGATAGCTAAGCTTTGCATGCGACCGAATGACACTTTTAGAGGGAGGTCAATTAAGCTCACACACTACATTGACCTACACAAGCGCTTGTATGGAATCATGCCCGAAGATATTCCTCTATTCGTGCGCACACTTGCAGACATTCCAGTGACAATGAAGGATGAAATAGTCAAGATTATTGAGGAGAAAGGTTGGAAGGAAACAGTGATCCCTGACCCGACGCTTCTTCCAAGAATGATTAGGAAGCGTAAGGAGTGAAAGACGTATGACAGCAGCTGAACCTTGGCAAATTGCAGAAATTCCCGGACCAAAAAAGGCTCTAGTCGTAACAAAGCCTGGAGTCGTTGCCGCGATGATTAAAAGGGCTAAACACCCAATACTCATAGTTGGTCACGTTGCTGTTGAGACCGACTTAGGGGACAAAAAGCTAGTAGATTACATTATAGAATTCGCAAAGAAAGCCAACGTTCCTGTTGTGGCCACAGCTCACATAATTGGTGAGTTCTTGAAGAGAGGTTATGAACCAGCAGGATTTATGCCTGCAGTTGACATTGGAAATCGGCTTGTGGACTCTGACTGGATGGGCATTGACAGTAAGGGACCACATGATTTGGCGTTGTTCATCGGTCTTCCTTACTACATGGAGTGGACTATTCTTTCTGGGCTGAAGCATTTCGCCCCAAATCTTAAAACCATAACTTTAGATAACGTCTATCATCCGCATGCAAGTTGGTCTTTCGCGAATATTTCCATGGAAGATTGGATGGAAAATCTTAAAGTCATGATGGAGAAGTTTGAAGAAGGAGGCACATGAAAAATGTCAATGTTTAAGGACATACCAGTCGACGTAGGCGTAATCTACGAAGGCGAAAGAATCCGCAGAAAGGACATGTACGTGGAACTCGGCGGACCAGACATCAAAGAGAAATTTGAACTGACAAAAGTGAAAAAATCAGAAGAGGTCGAAGATGGAAAAGTGACCATAATAGGATCAGACATAAAAGACATTGAAGAAGGAAAAGCCTATCCCTTCGGCATACTAGTCGAGGTTGCCGGCGCCAAACTTGAGCCGGAACTTGAAGGAGTCGTTGAAAGACGAATACATGCCTATTGTAACTTCATTGAAGGCTTCATGCACCTCAACCAACGCTATGATATTTGGCTTAGACTGAGCAAGAAATCTTTCCAGAAAGGCTTGAATTCCTTTGACTACATTGGAAAGGTTTTGCATAGACTCTTCAAGAGCGAATTGCCAATAATCGAGAAGATGCAGGTGACGTTCATCACAGATGTCGAGAAAGTTAGAGGAATCTACGATGAGGCCTTGCAAATTTACGAGGCAAGAGACGCTAGAGCTAGAGGGCTGAAGGATGAGGAAGTTGACAAATTTTACGGCTGCGTCTTATGCCAGTCTTTCGCTCCAACCCACTGCTGTGTAATTACGCCACAGCGATATTCAAACTGCGGAGCCATAAGCTGGTTTGATGGAAGGGCTGCAGCAGGTATAGATCCAAAAGGGCCAGTTTTCACCATTGAAAAAGGAGAATTGCTTGACTCAGTTAAGGGAGAATATTCAGGTGTGAACGAAGTTGTCAAAAAGAGAACATTAGGGGAAATCACACAAGTATGCCTCTACACGGCCTTTGGCTATCCACACACTTCATGCGGCTGTTTCGAAGGCGTAGCCTTTTACATTCCTGAGGTAGACGGCTTCGGTATTGTTCACAGAGGTTACAAAGATGTGACTGTGAATGGATTGCCTTTCTCGACACTCGCTGATTCTACAGCTGGAGGAAGGCAAGTAGACGGTTTCCATGGAATATCCATCGAGTACATGCGTTCTCCAAAGTTCTTGCAGACCGACGGTGGATGGGACCGCGTGGTTTGGATGCCTAAGGAAGTGAAGGAGCGGGTCAAGGATTTCATTCCTGCAGAGCTTGCCGACAAGGTTGCCACTGAAGAAGAAGCCAAAACAATTGACGAACTGAAGGCTTTTCTCAAAGAGCATAACCACCCGATTATGGAACGCTGGAAAGAAGAAGTGATCGCTGTTGAAGAGGCTGTAACTGCTGAAGCAAGAGAAGAGGCGCCGTTAATGCCTGTTGCAACGGCAGGAACCTTGCCGATAACTGCCGGCGGCTTTAAAATAATCCTTAAAGATGCGAAAATCTACGCTAAAAAGGTTATAATTCGCTCGATGAAAGGCGAAAAATCTGAGAAAAGGTGAAAATGCATGGCAGAGAAGGAGAAAGGAGAGAAGGCTTTAGGGCTTAAGCTTAGTGCGGACTTAGTGGAGCTTCTTGCGAAACTTCAGGAAATAGAGCTTGAAGATTTCGAGATGAATGTTGGCGATTTGGAGATATGGTTTCAGCCAGGTGCAATAGCAGCCCCAAAAATTGCGTCGCCGAAAATCGTGTCACCAGTAACGGTCAAGCCCACATCAATCATCGCAGCGGAATTTGTTCCACCAATTGAAACGTACCCTGGCAAAGTCGTTGAAGTAAAACTTGGAGCCACGAAAAGCGGGGGCGGAACCAGAGGGAAATCCGTAATCATCGGAGGCGAAACGACTCCAGCCTTCTACACGTTTGAATCGCCTGCGTTGCATCCTCCTGTGGTAACGTTAGACGTTTTTGACATGGAAGTCCCTCTTGCGAAAGCTGTGAAGATGCACGTGAAGGAGGTTTTAGGTGATCCAGCAGCGTGGGCAAAGCTTGCCGTTGAAAAGTTCGGCGCTGACCTTGTGACTATTCACCTGATAAGTATTGACCCGCTTGTTAAGGACGCTTCTCCGAAAGAGGCTGTTAAGACAGTCGAGGAGGTTGCCCAGGCTGTGGATGTGCCCCTAGTGATTGGGGGATGCGGAGACCCGGTGAAGGATGCGAACATGTTCGCAGAGGTTGCAAAGACCTTTGCTGGCGAAAGATTTCTGATTAGCTCGATAACGCGAGACATGGATGTTGAACGTTGCGCGAAGTTTATTAAGAAAAATGGGCATGTTGCCTTGTCTTTTACGCCGATGGATTTAAATTTAGCTAGGGAACTTAACAGAAGGCTTTATGATTTTCTGCCGAAGGAAGACATTGTTATGGATTTGACGACCGCTGCACTCGGTTACGGTCTCGACTACGCCTTTACCAACATGGAGAGAGCTAGGCTTGCAGGTTTGATGGGCGACCCTGAACTGGCACATCCAATGTCTTCTGGAACAACAAACGCTTGGGCAGCGCGGGAAGCGTGGTTGAAGATGGCTCCTGAGTGGGAACCTCGCGAGTTGAGAGGACCCTTGTGGGAAGTTGTTACTGCCTTGACGCTGTTGCTTGCTGGTGTGGACCTGTTTATGATGATGCATCCGGCTGCCGTGAAGACGCTGAAAGACATAACTAGACAGTTGACGGCTGGCGGTTCCGGCGATGCGGACAAGCTTGTTGAATGGGTTTCTATGAAGATTTAAACTTGGAGCGTTTTAGATATGAGTGAGAGAGAAGGTAAAGGAAAAGTTGGCATTAAAGAGCTAAGCCCTATAGACGTGTACAAGCTTCTTCCGAGAACAAACTGCAAAGAATGCGGCGAAGAAAACTGCATGGCCTTCGCAACGAAGGTTGTGAACCGTGAGGTCCCAGTCGACAAGTGTCCGCCGCTCCTAATCAAAGGGCATGAGAAAGCCTACAAGCAGCTGAAGGAAATGCTGAAACCCCCCATAAAAGAGGTTGTTGTAGGCGTCGGCGATAGAGCCGTGAAGATTGGCGGAAAACTGGTAATGTATCGCCACGAGTTCACATATTTCAATCCGACCGCTGTTGCGATTGATGTTACCGACGAAATGTCTGACGAAGAGATTTTGGACAGGATAAAACGAACTGAAAAGTTCAGCTTCGAATATATTGGACAAACGCTGAAACTTGACATGATTGCCGTTCGCTCCACGTCAAATGACCCAGAAAAGTTTAGAGCCACAGTCAAGAAAGTGACTGAAAACACCAATCTGCCACTAATTTTATGCTCATTGAATCCAAGCATGCTCGAAGCTGGACTAATGGCGGCACCGAAATCGAGACCACTTCTGTACGCGGCCACACAAGACAATTGGAATGACATGGCTGAGCTTGCCTTAATGTATAACTGTCCACTGGCGATTTTTGCTCCTAACAATCTAAAACTACTTAAGTCTTTAGCGAAGACGCTAGTAGCGTATGGTGTTGAAGACCTTGTACTGGACCCGGGTACTTTCACGAGTGAAGGTTTGGCTGATGTGCTTAACAACTTCACGATGATTCGAAGAGCGGCTTGTAAAAGCGGGGACGAGTTTCTGGGTTTTCCGTTGATAGGTGTGCCTATGACGGTTTGGATGGAACGCGGCGAAGCGCCTGAGGAGGTTGCGAAGTGGAAGGAAGCTTATGTAGCATCTCTGCTCATCGTTCGTTTCGCAGACGTAATAATAGTGCACAGTGCTGATGGCTGGTCGCTTCTGCCGCCTGTTGTATTGCGACAGAACATTTATACAGACCCAAGGAAGCCGGTCGCTGTTGAACCCGGTTTGAAGGTATTTGGGAATCCTGATGAGAAATCGCCGGTGATGTTTACGACAAACTTCGCCTTAACCTATTTTACTGTAGCTTCCGACATCGAATCCGCGAAGGTGAACGCCTATTTAATGGTTGTTGACACGGAAGGCATAGCAGTGGACAGCGCTGTTGCCGGAAGGAAACTGACAGCGGAGAAAGTTGCCGATGCAATTAAGGCGTCTAAAGTAGAAGACAAGGTTAAGCACAGAAGACTGATAATTCCAGGTAAGGCAGCACGCTTAAGCGGTGAGATTGAGGAACAAAGCGGTTGGGAAGTGCTTGTTGGACCCAGAGATTCGTCTGACATTCCCAAATTCTTGCAGGAGAAATGGCAAACCCCCGAATGATTTCTTGTTCATATTTTTATGCAATAGAAAAATGTTGAGAATTTGGTTTGAGGGCTCTTACTTTTCCACCATGGGTCTTGAAGCCTACCACCGAGTCTCAGTGACTATTACTCCCTTGATTCTTCCCATTTCTTATATCTTCTAAGATAATCTTCCGGTTTTGGAAAAACGTCTTTAATTCTTTGAAACCGCTTTCTGACGTTTATCCAATGCTGAAGTACCATAAAATCTTTCGGCTTGCCGAAACTTTCAATCTCGCCATTAGACCGTTTCCTTTCAATCCTTATGCAGTCATCTACAATGCAGCTCAACACGCATGCGCCGCAGTATATGCAAAGTTCTTCGGTTAATCCAACCTCTCCAGTCTTCCAAAATAAGGCGCTTGTTGGACATGCCTTTATGCAGAGTTTGCACTCAATGCCTTTGCATGTTCTTTTATTGATGGTTATTTTTCCCTCGACAAAGAACTCCTTTACGTCTAAAGGCGCAAGAAGCTCTTCTCTCCGTTTTTGTTTTTCTTTCTTAGTGGTCTCTGTTAAAAGCTGGAATATATCTTTGTGCGCGATTTTCCCTTTAAGCTTGCTTTTCTTTGGCATTCACTTCATCTTTTAATCAAACATCCGTTCTTGAAACGTATAATGTGTATGAATTATAACTTTTTATCCAAAATCCAGAGTGAAATGTGGAAATGTTTGGAAACACCAAGTATCCTAGTTTATTCCGCTCCTTTCAATTATCTTTGGCACAATCCACTCGAAACCCACAGCCATCATGTGTATTCCTGCAGCGCTAGTTGTCTTGCGGATTTCGCCGATGAGCTCGCTAAAGATTTCAACGTTTTCCTCCAAAAAGGCTTCTTTGCTTTTCTGCTTCGCCCTCCGCAAACGTTGCTCCACATCGCCCGGAACTTTGATGCCTGGGACAAATTTAATCATCCAATCCATCATTGCCTGTGACTTGAAAGGGGCAACACCAATCAGAACTGGTGTTTTCAGGTAGCCTATAGCGTCCAAAAAGCGTTTAGCTTGTTCAACAGTATAGATGCATTGAGTTTGTATGAAATCAACACCAAGTTTAACTTTCCTCTCAATCTTCAGAATCTCAGGTTCCAAAGGGTCGGCGTTCGGTGCAGCGGCGATACCAATATTGAATCTCGGCGGATTTTCAATTTTGTTACCGTTTAGGTCCACGCCTTCGTCTATAACTTTTCTCATCATGTACGTGAAAGTCGCAGAATCTAAGTCAAAAACGGGTTTAGACTGAGGTGTATCACCCACCACGGTGTGGTCCCCAGTTAAAACCAGAATGTTCTTTATTCCCAATGCGCCTGCAGCCAAAACATCAGAAAGTAACGCCAAACGGTTTCTGTCACGCGTTGTCATCTGGTAAACTGCCTCTAAGTCTCCCTTCTCCTGAATCAAATAAGATGGCACAAGCGCATTCATATAACCAAAAGCCGTAGGGTTATCGGTTACATTAACAGCCACAACATGTCCCTTCAAAATTTTTGCGCCCTCAATAACCTCATGAAGATTCGTCGTCTTGACAGGTTCCAATTCACCAGTAAAAACAAATTTGCCATCCATTATCTGTTTCATCAACTCACTATAAGCTTCAGGCTTTCTACGTATACTGATTTCGTCAACATTCACAGTCTCAATTTTCTTTTCAACAACTGTTTCGCCACCTATTTCTCGCGGATGCTCCGAAATCCTGAAATCCAGAGGAGCCCTAAACTTGGCAAAAGAGTCAAGTCTATTTCTATCTTTCAATCGATTGTAAATGAGCACCCAAGCACAATCTTTCTTCCATCCACCGACTTCACACTTTCCGTTGACTTGTCCTCCACATGGTCCGTTGAGCAGGCTTTTTGCACATCTAGTTATGGGACAGATCCCCCCTGTGTCAAAGAGAATGCAATCACCGCAAGCGCGGCACATCTCGTAAAACTTGCCTTCTTTCGTGTCATGCATTCCCAGAAACTTTGTGTCATTAGCTGGAATAACTAGCTTGTTTGGATACAAACCCCCGAGCGTCTGAATGCCGACACCACATGCCAAGCTTAGCACAGCATCATAATCATCAATCAGCGGATGGAGCGAGCTTGCCACAATCTGCTTATCACACTGGCGTAAGATTGAAGTAGCCTTTATCTTAGATTGACTTAAGCCTTTAATTTTCCGACGCATCTCTAGCAACATCTTCAAAATTTCAGCCTGCTTTTCACCACCAACCTCTATTATGCCCGCGCATCCATCACAGCCGAGTATCAGTAGACTTTGAAGATTCTCAACCATTCCAAAAATTTCTTCAAGAGGTTTCTGCTGGACTATGATCAATTTGTTGCCTCCCTAAAGAAGCTCATATCAACATAAGCCGACAATATAAAAATTGCTGTAAGCATGACGGAAGTTTAATATCCATGAGATTGCATTCCTTAAGCTTCTTTACGGTTACAGTCTAAGACATTTGAGGTTGATGCTATGCCCTTTGGAAAAGGTGCCGAAAAATGTTACCCCCCATGCCGTAAAGCCTGTCCTGCCGAGGTCAATATTCAGGCATACATCGCCCTCGCAAGCCAAGGAAAATTTCACGAAGCCTTGCAAGTAATAAGGAAATACATTCCTCTTCCGGCTGTTTGTGGGAGAGTGTGCTTTAGCCCTTGCGAAGAAGAATGCACAAGAAAAGATATTGATGAAGCGCTGAGTATTCGTGCAATAAAGCGTCTTATAACAGATTATGAGCTTAAAACGAAACAATATCAAAAGGCAAGTGTAATACCAAGGAAATATGAAGAGAAGATCGCCGTAATCGGCTCCGGCCCTGCTGGACTCGCTGTAGCCTATGAACTCGTAAAGATGGGATACCCGGTCACGGTTTTAGAAAAAGCTCCCAAACCTGGCGGCATGCTAAGAGAATGCATACCAGAATATCGACTTCCTAAGAGAGTACTCGACGCAGAAATCCAATATCTCACCGATTTAGGCGTGGAGATAAAAACAAAATCAGCGCTAGGCAAAGATGTAACAATAGAGGGTCTATTTAGCCAAGGCTACAAAGCAGTCTTTCTGGCCATTGGGGCTCAAGAGTGCCTAAGCCTAAATGTTGAAGGTGAAAACTTGGGCGGTGTCGCTCACTCTCTCGAATTTTTGCGAGACGTAAACTATGGAGAGCGCATCAACCTTGGAGATAAGGTAGCAGTAATAGGCGGTGGAAATGTGGCTCTTGATGCAGCCAGAACTGCTAAACGATTAGGAGCTGACGAAGTTACCATAATATATCGGCGGTCAGAGGAGGAAATGCCGGCTCACCGTCGAGAAGTTGACGAAGCAAAACAGGAAGGCGTGAACTTTCTCTTTCTAGCATCTCCGAAAAGATTTTTGGGCAAAAATGGAGATGTTGCCTCGATAGAATGCGTTCGGATGAATCTGGGATCACCTGATGAAACTGGCAGAAAACGTCCAATACCAATAGACGGCTCAGAATTCAAGTTTCGAGTTAACACGGTGATATTGGCGATAGGAGAAAAACCTGATATCTCTTTCTTACCCAAAGAAGTTGAAGTCACAAGAAGAAATACGATCATAGCCGACTCTGTAACGTTAGAAACAAAAATGCCTGGAGTATTTGCAGGAGGAGACGCGGTAACAGGACCAGCATCAGTTATAGAAGCCATAGCCGCAGGAAAGAAAGCAGCAATTTCAATAAACCGCTATCTGAGATGTCTCGACCTGAAGACTGGAAGAGAGGAAACAATCTTCGAAACAAAATGGGTTAAAAGCGAAAAAACGTTGGAGAAAAAGCTCAGGAAGCCCTTACAATTATTATCTTCCACTCAACGTTCTGGAAACTTCCAAGAGGTTGAACTCGGATTCGATCTTGAGAGCGGCTTCAAAGAAACCCACAGATGTCTCTTTTGTGGACCATGCGCCCAATGTCTTGAACTGGAAGACTTGTGCGAGCCAGATGACGTACTTGTGGACGAAGATAGATGTATAGCGTGTGCCAACTGCGAAAAAATCTGTGGATATGGGGCCATACAAGTTGAAAAATCCGTCGCGAAAGTCAACTATGACCTTTGCAAGGGTTGCGGAACATGTGCAGTGGAATGTCCAGTAATGGCAATTTCCATGAGCAATTTTACGAATGAGAAAATCCTAAAAGCGATAAGAGAAGCTCCAAAAATATGGAGAAACGACACGCCCCATTTTATAGCATTCGTCTGTAACTGGTGTCACGGTGTGAGCATCGATCAGCTCAGGGCGTACGCGAACACCCAAATAATTCCAGTGAAATGCGTTGGAAGGGTAGACCCGTTGCATGTTCTCCAAGCTTTTTGGACAGGAGCAGACGGTATTTTGATTCTAGGTTGCCACAGTTCAGATTGTCACTATACTTCTGGTACTTCGGTTGCTGATAAAAGAGTTGAACAAACAAAAAAATGGCTTAAGGCAGTTGGAATAGAACCTGAACGATTGAGGATAGAGAAGACTTGCGTTGATGATAACAACGGTCTCAACGAGACTATAGTAAAATTTGCATCGAATCTAAAAGAGGCGGGTCCAAATCCCTTACAAAAGCATTCTAGCTAGTTGCTCTTTACAGCTTCTCAGAGGAAGTTTATAACTAGGCTTGCACTTCTTACTTCTTGGTTGGATTAAAAATGTGTGAATTCACCGTAATCTTTGATGGAAAGACAGTTTTCAAAGAAGCAATCTACGCGAAAATGGGAAAAAACAACTTAATCGTTAAAGACATAATGGGAAAATCCAAAGAATTTAAAAACTGCAAAATCATCGAAGTTGACGTGAAATCCACACGTCTAATCCTTTCAAGCGCTTAGAATCCGCCGGATACAGAATCTAAGATATTAACAAAACTAGATAACCCATTGCTAAACCAAAGATTACTGGAAATGGCAGTCCAGGGAACATTCCCTTCTTTTCCAACAATTTGAATGATAGTAGACATCCTAACAAAATGCCCATCATCGCGGCTGAACATGAGATGACGCCGAAATTGAGAAGCATATGTCCTGAAAGCATAGAATAAAACGTCAGATCTCCCAATCCCATCTGAAGGTCTCTAAAAGAGAAACTTAGACCGCGAAGTTGCTCAAGCCCGCTACGCGCTATTTTTCCAACAGGTCCATGATATACGGCAAATACATCGTATATCGAAAGAAAACCTAGAATCAACGTCAAGCTTAACGTAGGGATTGAGAAGCCTAAAAACGCTCCTAAAGCACCACCTACACAGAGAACTATAATATCACAAACTTTGCTTCTGGTTTTAAAAATCGCAAAATCCGCTAAAGCAGTCACAAGCACAGAAGACACTAAGGTCAAGATCTCTATGTAAGGAACATCAAACCTTGAAAATGCCGCAGATAAATAAACAATGGAAAGCATGAAAATCGCTGCTGTCAAAGCAAACCCAGTGATTAAATTAATCAATTTGTGACTTTTTCGTTTTAAAAGAAAATATAAAAGTGAAGCGCCAACTCCAGCTAAGACGACAAAATAGAACGCGTTGCCAAAAGAGCCAAGCGTGCCTTCTGGGAATGGTGTAATCCTATAGAACTCTTCCACTGTTGATACTAGAAATGCGCACAACACTCCGAAAATAAGGCTTGCTGAGATGGGCGCTAGGTGTATGAGCCCTGCTTCAAACTTGTCGCTCAAAGCTCTTAACTTCCTGCATTTTTATAATTTTCTCAGCTTTTGCATGGCATTTGTTGCAGAATAAACTTTTTTTTCTATCGGTTTCGAAAATCGAGTTGGAGAAAAACATAACACAAAACGGATTTGAACAATGTCTTAGGCCTACAGCATGTCCAAGTTCGTGCACAGCCTCCTTTGTGCTTCTCTCCTCAAGAAGCTCTGTGTTTGGGGGTTTTCCGTAAAATTCTGGTCTGAGTCTCCATAAAGATACCAAGGCTGCTTTTCCCGGGCATTCGGCTTCTCCAAATACAAAGTTTAGCTCCGGAACAAAGATGTCGGCGTCAATTATTCCTAAAACCTTGTCTAAGGTTTTCTCTTTTTTGGCATAGTTGTGAATCTTGCTTAGTATGATGTCAGAACGGGACTGTTTTCTTGCTTTGTTGAAGGCTTCCTCTGGTATTGGGAAAGTTTCTGTAATTATCGCGCATTCTGTATCTGGAAAAATTATTTTCAGATTTTCTTGTATTCCGCTTACCGGATAGGAGTTTGCTTGTCCAATGCGCAAAATTCCAATTCTCATGTATTTTTTCACTTTACAATTTGAACGTGTCTCCAGCTTTGGGTGCTGCTGCCTCTAAACCTAGTTCGCTCCTTGCCCATTTTGCGAGTAGTTCACAATTCCTTTCAGCGCCGTGAACCGCATAGATTTTTGGATTTCCGCCAAGTTTTTTCAATGCTTCTTGAAGCTGGCTTGCTCCGCAGTGGGATGAAAAGTCGAAATGCGCAACAGCGGCCTTGACTTTTCTCATTTTTCCATCTATAGTGCATATTCCTCTCTCTAGCAGCTGTTTTCCAGGCGTTCCTGGAATCTGATAGCTGACCAAAAATATGGCGTTGTGCGTCTTTTTTCCAATTTTTGAGGCGTAAAATACTGCCGGGCCACCCTTGAGCATGCCTGCTGGCGAAATTATCACGCCTTGTATTTTGGCTGCTTTTCTCCGGTCTCTCCATCCTTCAATCCAATCGGCAGAATGTAGGGCATCTACATACTGTTTAGGGTCTCTGAGGAACTCCTTGCAATTCATTATTATTCTGCCTGCTTCGCGTGCCATTCCATCAAGTGTGATTGGATATTCAAAATGGTGGGCGGCTAAAACACACGCAATTTCTTGGGATCTTCCAACTCCGAAGGCTGGAACCAAGGCTGTCCCTCCTTTTTCTACAACGTCTGTGACTTCATTCACAAAGTCTTTTTCGAGTTGCTGCCGTTCTGTGTGTTCTTCATTTGCGTAGGTGCTTTCAATTATGACCGCGTCCAAGTCTCCGCAATCCATTTTTGCACCTTCCAGAAGTCGCGTGTCTACGACGTTGAAGTCGCTTGTGTAGAGTATCCTTTTTCCTTCGGCCTCTATCAGTATTTGGGTGCTTCCCGGAATGTGTCCAGCGTTTAGGAATTTAAATTTGATGTCACCGATTTTTTCTTCTGTGTCAAAGTCTACATGTTTGCTGTTTCGCATCATTGATTTAAGTTCGAGATATTCGAAAGGTAGGTAGTAGCTGGAGAGGTGGATGAAATCTGAAATCAGGACTTGGTTCAGTTCGGCGGTTAGCTTGTTTGCGTATAGTGGTTTTTTTCCGTGCATGTAAAATATCGGGATTGCGCCTGAATGATCCAGATGGCTGTGAGTTAAAATTATTGCGTCTACATCTTTTGGTGGTATGTGCATTGGGAATCCTGGTGTATGGTTTAGCATTACTCCGTAGTCTAGCAGAACCTGCGTTTTTTCGGTCTTTACGGCTATTGCTATTCTGCCGACTTCTCGGGTTCCGCCTAGAAACCCTAGCTGTAATGGACTCATTTATTTTTCATCCGCTAATGTAGTAATCATGCCTTCTGCTATTTTAAAAATGTATTGACTTTTCTGTCTGGGCAACCCTAATCTGCCCCTTTCTTATTGCGCTAAAAATTTCGTCAATATCTGCAGAAGCTTGAATTTCTGTGTACACAGTCCACAATTCTTCCGCCACATGAGCGTCGCCGCCGGCAACACCCGGCAATCCCATTTCTCTAGCCAAGTCTTCAGCCATTCTGTTAATGTGGGAAGTCGAGACACCATTCAAAACTTCTATGGCGTCAAAGTCGTAGTTTTTTGCTTTGTCTCCTAGGCCATACGCTCTGTAGGGATGAGCGACAATGGTTAGATTGTTTCTTTCTTTTGCGAAGTTGACAACGGTTTTGACAGTCCACGGTTTGGGTGGCAATTCAGCTGTACCTAAGATTACTACGTCGCCTTCGTTTGTGCTTATTTCGACTCCTGGAATTATTAGGATGTCCTCATATGCAGAAGCTAATTTCCTAACCTTGTGATAGCCTTCAACGGTGTTGTGGTCTGTTATGGCTACGGCTTTGATGGATGAATGTGCGTAGAGTTGATCTGCTATGGTTTTTGGTTGTATTGATGCATCAGATGAGTATTTTGTGTGCACGTGCAGGTCTGCTCGGATCAAGGGTAGTTCACTCATGTGTTTTGTGTGACGTTATGTCAAGTGATTATGTGTGATTTGATCTTGTTTGTCCTTTTTTCTCTGTAGTGACTAGTCCTCCCTTATATACGCATTGAACTTCGGGGTCATAGTTTATGATGAAGTCTTGTTGTGTTGATTGTCTTGAGTCTGACTTGTTTTTGTTTACAGGTTTTTTTGATTGTGCATTGGATTGTTTCGTCCCAGTTTTGTAGGTCGTTTAGGAGAACGATGGTTTTGTAATCTGTTCGGTTTATGTACTCTGCTATTTGGTTTGCGACGTATTCCGTTGTTTCTTTATCGAGTGGCAGAGCGGTTTCGTGTTGAGACAGGGGGTAAACTTCGTCGAGTTCTCTTGGGATTATACCGAATGGTGCTGCGTAAAAGCATACGTGAACCTTATTTGGGTCTTCTTCTAGCTCTTTTTTGAGCAGTTTTTTGATTTGCTTGTATTCTTTGGATTTGTGAAATGGTTTTTTTGGTGTCTGTGGCATTAGGAGAAGCGTTGTGTTTTGCTTGGGTTTGGTGTATCGTTGTTTCAGCATTTTTCTGTAGTGGACGATTTCTGGTCGCGTAAGCCCAATAGAGTTGAAAAAGAACAAGCCGCTGTCTTTCACGCTTGGCGCGTACTTTTCTATGAAATCCTGATATTCAGCGAGTTTTTTGACGGCTTGTAGTAGCGCTGGATGTACGTGCACTCGCATTTCCAGATGCTCCCATAAGCGTCCGTCTCTTATGGCTTGTTTTATTCGTTTCAGCTCGGCAGCGCAAACGTATAGGTTGTGTTCTGCCAAGAAAGTTTCTCTTTCGTTTTGTGGCAGTTCTAATGTCTGTTTTGGAGTTGTTTGGGCGCATTTTGGGCACGTGCATGGAAAATAGTCCAGTTCACCAAGCCTGTGTGTGCCGTTTTCTGTCATGTAACGATTTTCTCTAGCGTATATAGCATAAGCCGCGGAATCAAAAAAGTCGCATCCGAGGGCCACAGCCAAAGCGAACATGAAGGGATGTCCAGCGCCGAAAAGGTGCAGTGGCTTGTCCATGGGTAAGTACATTTTTACAGTCATAATCATATCCACTAAAACATCGAATCGGTAGTTTTCCATGACTTCGGTTGGGCTTCCCAAAGCGTATATTTGAAAAGGTAGTTTGCTCATTTCAGCAGCGGATTTGGCTACAAGGTCCAAGTGTTTTCCTCCTTGGACTGGACCCACCCAGAGAATGTCGTCTCTGGTTTTTATTTTGAAGAGTTGTCTTGCTCGCTTTAATGTTTCAGTCACTGTTTGTTCTGCATATGCTTTTGTGACTTTCCAGCCTGTTGGAATGTCTAGGATTGTGGCTATGTCCGTGTCTACCAGCTCTTGATACTCCACAATTTCTTCGGGGCTGGTTTCTACGTCGCCGTAGACGAGAATTTGGTAAGCGCCAGAATCAGTCATTATTACCCCGTCGAAGTCTAAGAACTTATGTAAGCCTTTTTCCACGGGCTGGTTTCGGAAACGCTTTTTCAATATGTGTGCATTAGTTATTAAAGCGTCCAAGCCGAAATCTGTCGCTATCCTGTTCGGAGAAATAGACTGTATGTTAGGATTAATCACAGGAAAAAAAAGCGGAGTCTCTACTCTGCCACTTTTGGTTTTGAGCCTGCCAATTCTCGCAAGCACATCCTTCTCTTTTATCTCAAAAGACAACAGTCAAACCTTAAACAAAGTCAATTAAACACGTTTATAAAAAATGTCGCTATTTAGGATTTTTCACTTTGGCTCCGGTCTCTTTTAGTAGGAGTGGCAGTATGGCAGATATTCCCATGGTGATTGCGGATGCGCAGAAAGGTGCCCAATGACCCACGTCATCCCAGAATATACCGCTTAAAACGTTTCCCGTCATCTGTCCTACCCAAAAAGTCGTCGCGGAAAGTCCATTCACAAGGCCCCATTTTGCTGATGGTGTAGCTTCCATCATGAGCGTCTGAAACGCAGGCCACGAAGCACTCAAAATGGCATTCGCGACGAACATGGAAACAATTAACTCCAACGCATTACGGGAATAGAAAAACAAAAGGAAAAACGGAGACGAAACCAAAAACGTCACAAACATAACCCATCTCCTGTCAAATCTATTGCTACACTTGCCAGCCGGAATCTGCACAACAATCGAGGCAACTCCAAAAGTAATAGCGTACCATATGCCCACAAACGTGTAATCCACAGAAAAGTTTGACACAATAAATATTGGAATCACGGGTGCAGTCATGCCTATGCCAATGCCCTGAACTATGTTAATCAACGAGAACACAACCACTACAAACAACCAACCACTGACCAAGCCTTCTTTATTTTTCTCCATATCCGCCTTCACTTGCTGTCTCTTAGTCTCTCGCATAACAAGCGTAAGCGGAAAAACACAAAGAATCAATACCGAGCACAAAAAGAAAGGCGAACGTATGCCCAAATAATCCGCGATCACCCCGCCAACAAAAGGAGCAACAGTAATGCCTAACAACCAAGAAATGTTGATCCAACTGTAAGCTAAAGCCATTTTTTCAGGTGACGAAGCGTCTGCCACCATCGCCCATCGAAGAGGCAAATACAAACCCAACGAAAAACCAGACAACATGACCCAAGGCACCAAATCCAACCAATTACTAGCCAAAGCATACATCAACGGCGGAAAAGCCGCCAGCAACGTACCCAAAACGTGAAACCACTTCCTGCCGTACCTATCAGAAAGGAAACCGCCAAGAATCTGCATAACCGCAGCAACACCATTCATTAAGGAAAATACAAATCCAACTTCAGTCATAGAGGCGCCGAGAGAACTGTTAATGTAAATAGACAATATCGGACCAATCAAGTTAGTGGCAAAGGAGCCTCCTAAGAAAACGATGGAAAGGATTAAAATATCTCTTCCGTACGTCATAAATCGGCTCAATTCCATTGCTCCTTGCCAAATGGATCGACCACCGCTCAAAAATGCGAACAATCTATTTAAGAATTATGGGCTACAGATGTGCATTCATCTGAGTCGAAAACATGCTTATATCTTGTTTTCTCCAAGTAATTTGCTCACTGCAAAGGTGGCAAAAACATGGTCTGCACAATCGAGATTTACGAAAAACCTAAACTCAATGACCCTGTTCTAATTGAGGGTTTGCCAGGAATAGGGTTCGTAGCCAACATTGCAGCGTTGCACTTAATCCACGAACTAGAAGCCAAACGTTTCGCCGAAATCTTCTCCGCAGCATTCCAAGACCTAGCCGTAACGACCGAAACAGGAGGCACACGCTCCCCAATGAATGAACTCTATTACTACAAAAGACAAGGAAACGGTCGAGACCTAATAATATGGTACGGCAACACACAAGCCCTAACAACCTTTGGACAGTACGAACTTTGTGGACGCGTTTTAGACTTGACCGAAGAACTAGGTTGCCATCTTGTGATATCAATAGGCGGATTTAAACAAGAAGAACTAAAGAGGCCACCACAAATCTACTGCGCAGCCTCAGACCACGAAACCCTAAAAGAAGCCCTAAGCCTTGGAACAAAAATAATGGTTGGACAAATATTCGGTATCGCAGGTCTTCTAATCGGACTAAGCAGAATAAGAGGACTAAAGGGCTTTTCACTTCTAGTGGAAACTCTAGGAACGTACCCCGATGCAAATGCTGCACGTTACGCCCTATCTGCTTTGAGCAAAAATTTGAACCTGGAACTCGACCTGTCAAGACTAGATGTAGCAGCCGAAGAAACCAAAAAGGTATTGGAATCCTTCGGTCTAATTAGAAACATTGGAGAAGAAAAGAAGAAAGAGGAACAACCGTTTCGCTGGTTTATTTAACCTTTGACTTCGCTGATGAATTGCTCGTAAACCCGTTGCACACGCTCTGCAGCTGGACCTGAACCTTCAACAACACCCTTCTCAGTCAGCTTGACTTTATCCATTACCCATATGAACCCTTTATCCTCATAAAGTTTAACCATCGTTGGAAAAACCTTCTCCAAACGGTCTGCGAGGGCCTTCAAATCAAATGGTTTCTCTACACTTAATATTTGAGCCACGACATTGCCATTAAGGAAAACTCTGTGTAACGTCTTTCCTTCCTCATCCTTGGCCTCCGCAAGACATAGGCTTAAAGTGTCTGGGTTGATGCCAATCAAAATTCCACTGAACGTCTTTCCAGTAGTCGTTGAAACAATCACATGCTTATCTGATAACGCAGTGATTTCAGCAAAGAATTTCCTTTGCGCTACTGACAATTTCAAACCTCCATTTCACCTATCACTTATAATAACACATATTTAGGATTTTAACAAAACGGCACCACCAGTAATCATCCACAACACTCTCGGTGCCGTCTTAAAAATACGTGAGGCAGAAGTCGAAAACTACAGCTTCGAATTCCTCTTCTCCACATCCTGCCTTAATAATGCAACGGTGTTAGGCGGCAAATCTCTGTGAACAACAAGGTTTGGACCGACCCAGCTGCCACTTCCAACTTTGATACCAGGCATTAAAAGAGCATTTATCCCTGTCTTAACATTGTCACCTAAGACTACCCCGAGTTTTCTTCTTTCGCTGTCAGCAACCTTGTCTTTGACCACCATCTTTATCGTTCCGGTGTCAAGCCTATAATTAGCCGTTATGGTGCCCGCGCCCAAATTGCAGTTTTCACCAATTACGCTGTCGCCAATATAGGAGAGATGGCCGATATGCACTTTATCCATTATTATACTGTTTTTTACTTCGCAAGCGTTGCCTATTCGCACTTTTTTGCCTATGCTCGTGTATGGGCGTATGTAACAATTGGGTCCCACATCGCTTTCTTCGTCTATGAAGGCTGGGCCTTCAATGTAAGCTCCAGAGCGTATGCGTGCAGTTTCAGCGACAGTCACCTGACCAATAAGGTGGGCACCGTTCTCCACAATCCCCAAAATTTTGTGATGCATTCTCATCAGCGCCCAACAATTTGCCTCAAACAAATCCCAAGGTCTTCCAATATCTATCCAGACGTCGCTTGAAATTTTCGAAGCAGCAACCGTTCTCCCACTTTTCAGTAATAGTGAGATTGCGTCAGTTATTTCCCACTCGCCTCTAATCGAAGCAGGCGTCTCTCTCAATTTCTCAAAAATTTCTGTCGAGAAAACATATATGCCCGCATTCGCCAGGTTTGATTGTGCTTGTTCGCGGCTCGGCTTCTCAATTATGCGCGTAACATATTTTTCATTTTCAAGCTCCACTATACCATAATTTTCCGGTTTTTCAACGGGAACAACAGTCATTGTCGCGGCTGGTTTCTCTTCTTGATGTAATGATATGACATCTTCTACAGCCTTAGCAGCGAACAATAAATCGCCATAAGTGAGAAGGAAATTTTCCTTTACGTATGGTTCGACCATGCTTACAGCGTTGCCTGTTCCCAGCACTACCTTCTGCTCTACGTACTCAATTTTCAACCCAAACTTGTTTCCATCACCAAAATACTGACGAATCGCATCTGACATGTAATGTGTTACAATCAAGACTTCATTTATCCCGGAATTTTTCACAGCAGCCAAGCAGTGCTCAAGTATTGGTTTTCCTCCAATCTTTATCAAGTGTTTCGGTCTATTCGACGTTATTGGCTGAAGTCTTGTCCCTTCCCCTGCAGCTAAAATCACAGCCTTCATTTCACCATTTCCCCAACAAACCTTTTGACCAGCGTAACTCCTCTACCCATTATTTGTTTTGCAGCTTTTAATGATTCACCCTCCGCCGTAAGTCTTATCAAAGGCTCCGTCCCCGATGCTCTAACGAGAATCCAAGCACTTTCAAGCGCTAAACGGACACCGTCAACCGTTGAAATCTTTTTGCACGCTGGGAAAACAGACTTTAAGCCTTCTCTCACTTTTTCCACAACTATATATTTTACGTCGTTTTTGCAGGAAAAATTTTCTCTTAAAGTCATGTATTGAGGCACTTCAGCGATGAAATCTGACACACTCTTTTTTTCATTTTCTAGAGTTTTTAGAAATAGCACAGAGGAAAGTATTCCGTCAGGACAATAGTTAAATTGCGGATGTATCCAAGCTCCGCATGGCTCACCGCCAAAAAGGGCACCATACCTTTTCACTGCCTCAGCAACGTAAACGTCACCGACTTTTGTTCTTGCGACTCTGCCACCCTCTTTCTCCACCATTTTTTCGACACCCATAGAAGCTTCGACATTTGTAACAACAATTCCGCGACCTTTTTTTTTAACGATACATGCGGCGTACGCTGACAAAACACGGTCAAAATCCAGAAAGTTGCCTTTCTCATCAATGAAAGCAACTCTGTCGCCGTCGCCATCGTAGGCTATTCCAACATCTGCCCCCAATTCTTGGACAATTTTGGCTAAAGGCTTTAAGGTGTCAGCATTCGGTTCGGGGCTTCTAGCTGGAAAGAATCCGTCAGGTTGCGCGTTTATGGCTGTCATCTTGCATTTTAAATTTCGAAAAATTTTCGTTGAAAGAGTATGCGTTGCTCCACATCCCGGATCCACTACGATATGCCATTTCTTGTGGAGTTCTACTGTCTTTAGCTTTTCAATATATAGAAAGCTTTTATCTATGTATGAGACTTCACCGGCATCACGCCAATCTGTCAAACCAAGTTTTTCCTTTCCCATAGCTCTTTCAATCTTGTCTTGGCTTTTCTCGTCGTAAGCCGTGCTATCATTATTGAAGATTTTTATGCCATTATATTCGGGTGGGTTATGTGAAGCCGTAATCATAAAGCCAACGTCAACATTCAGTTTTTTTGTCAAATAAGCTAAGGTGGGAGTGGGCAAAACACCTACACAATTAACGCTTGCCCCTCCAGCCAATAAACCGGAAACTAATGCGTTCTCGAGCATCAAACCCGAAACTCTCGTGTCCCGAGCCACAAGCACCCTTTTCGCCTTGGAGAAGGTAGCAACAGTTAACGCTATCTTAGCTGCCAAAAGGGGCGTTAACTCAGCGTTAACTAACCCGCGCACCCCAGAACTGCCGAAAAGCTTTGACCCCAAAGTTTTCAATCGTCCCTCACTATTTATGCGTCTTCATGGTTAAGATGGTAAAAGCGCTTAAATAACTTAAGCAAATGACGGCTTTACCTTCATACAGAATTCTATCAGCTGTTTCCATGAGGGATGCGTTCCATTTGGGCTAGAAATGTAATAGGCCGCAACCGCGTTTGCCAATGCTAGCCTATCTTCGCATGAAAGTCCATAAGCATCCCCTAAAATGTTTCCAGCGTTCCAAACGTCTCCTGCTCCGGTTGCCCTCAAAACTGGCACTTTGAAGACCGGAACGATTGTCTCGTCTTTTTTAGTGTAAGTCGCTGAAAAGGTTGTCGTGTGCAAATCGACTCTTGCCGACAGACGCGTTGCCAATATCCTTGCGGATTCCTTTGCCAACTCGTCCAGTCGTAATTTTCTTTTCTTAAGTTCCATTATTTCGTCGCTAAGGAGGGATGCATAGCAAACTGCTTCGTTCTCATTTAAACTCAATATGTCCACGTGTTTACTTTGCAAAACATTCTTCATTAGCTCTGGAATTTTTTCCTCGTTGGGACTTGGGTCTGCCGTGTCATAGTAGTTTTTGCCTTTTCCTCTGGCTTTCACATGACTAAAAACCGTTCTAGCCAATTCTGTTCCAAATTGTTTGGTCCCAGCCCAATTAAAAACGCAGACATAATCAGCGTTTTCAATTGTTTTGAAATCCCCATTGTCCAAATGATGGGGTCCAAAATCTGCAAGCGCGCCTACATCCCTAAGCATAACATTGGCTCGTCCACCTCCAACTCTAAACTCTAACGCCGTCGTTATCGATGGTTCCTTGAAGATTTTGATGTGAGAAAAATCGACTTTTTTCGATTTGAGATAAGACTTGATTAATTTCAGCCCAAACTTGCTTGTACATACTATTGGAATGACATTCACATCCAATTTGGCCAGTGCGGAGACGGTGTTAATCGCGTTTCCACCCCTCATGTCTGCTTGCTCTATTCCATCTATGCTACCTCCTTTCTTCTCAGTTGCACTCTCGACAGCTTCAGAAAAGGCTACCACGTCCCAATTTAGGGTTATGAAGCGATCAAGGAAAAAATCTGGCATAACAACAACATTAAGTTCTCTAATTTCACTCTCTAAGAACGTTTGCATTTCTTTAAGAGGATTATCAAACAAGCTCTTGTCCACCTGAAACAAAATGGTTGCATAGCGCAAATAACATTTTTCACGAAATATTCTCGTACGTTCAGAGTGTATGAGTTAACTTTGTTGAAAACACACCCTATTCGAGGAATACAATTAAAGTTTAAAACCGAAATCTCCTTACTTCTTTTAGCAATCGCAGTGTGTATTGTGAGTGCTTTTTGCTATTCTTGTGAAGCCTACAAGCAAGGGCACCGTTTCTATCATGGGTTTTGTTGTCTTCTCTTGGATTTTGAGAAAATTGCTAAGGGAGACGTTCCTGTTTAGATGAGTAATTCTTGGATTAAGCCTCTTTCGACTCATAATTCCAACACTTGTGTTGGCGATGCTCGCTAATCCACAACGTGATTTGCAGTTGGTTTACCTTCCCCCAGCATTTATGCCGTCACTGCTACTGTTTTTCGTAGAGTATTTCTCGGTATTATCCAAGCAATAGGCGAATGCAAACCCACACGATATCGCCGAATAATAAGGCAAGGACCAACCCCGCTGTGATGAAGATCAGCATTGGCAAGCCTGGTGTCGCCCAGACAGCGTCACTAATCTTTCCAGTTTCAACAGCCTTGGCTAATTTCTCAACCATCACATTTCGGTTCTCGTCTCTGGGTATAACAACCAATCTTCTTTTAAGCGTATTTTCATTGCATTCTTCTATGTCTTCTAGAAGGTAAATATGCCATTTCTCCCTTAGTTTAGCAATTGAGACTTTATAGCCAGTTATCAAAACCAAAACCTTTCTGCCCAAAGACGCATTTTCATAGCCTTCAAAAAGCCTGTTACCAGTCATCAGATGCCATGCTACGTTACGGAGAAACATGTAAACCGCCGCCGCTGCAGCAAGTAGAACTGAATTGCTGAAAACAGTCACTGGAAAAAAGATTTCTGAAATCGGCGATACTCTTTCCAAAAATGTGAGCAAGTTTGACGGATAAAATGGTAACGCAAGCGCCAGGCACATTAAGGCTTTCGCGTCAGCGCCTCCAAAACCCCCAAAGTAGAACAGTATCACTGCGAAGGCTGCGGTCAAACCGAAACACATGCCATAAGAAAGTACGCTCAAAGTTTCTCCATAGGAAAACAGCTCAATGAGCGTTAATGCCAGTGCTGGTGGAGCAAAAAGCAACCAAACATTGTTACTCACTTCACGGGTTTTATAGTCGCTCCACGACGCATATAATAGAAAGATTAGGGTGAGTGAGGTTCTTATTGTAGTGAGTATTAGCTGCACTTCCAAGCAAAGCACCACTAAGTATTGCTTAGTTTCGCCCTATTTTTGGCATAGCGTCAAGGTAAGTGATCTAATAATCAATATAAATGATTGGATATGTTTTTTGAAGCATTAGCATCAAGTGCTTGTTGAAAATTTACTTATTGCGGCGCTTGTTCCAGCCACTCTAAAGTTTGTCCAGCAGAAGATGCGACTTTGAAATAGTATGCCGCTCCATTCGTCCATGTATAGTTCACGGTTATGCTTCTAATTGAACCTGCTGGGAGTGATATTGGAAGTGCAGGGGTCGTCGTTTGATTTTCCAGAGTTGAGCTTGAGGTTCCCACGTAAACTTGTATTATTAGAGTGTCGGAGGTTCCGGTATTTTGAACATCTATGTCTATTTTCTTTGTGGCGTCTTGCGTATAGAAGTTTACATTTGTTTTCCACAGTCTAACTCCTGCTTGTTCGCCCGCGCTGCCCATGTACATCATTATCCAGGAATATGTGACGACAATGGCTGCTACCGCTATAACTATCAACAACAGCGTGGCAAGTATTGGCGATATAGCCTCTTTGGCTTTTAACAGCTTTTGTTTCAATATATCTTCACCTTTTGCTGTTTAGGAAATCTCCATATTACTTATTTAACTCATATGAACCCAAAATCTACATTCAGAATAACTTGAAGACCAAATAGTGGAGGCTTAGCTCTCAGTTGAAACAGTGATTGCTGGAGGATATTCAACTGTTATCCATAACCCCGTTTTTTGATCAGTTTCCACTTTGTACAAAGGAGTTGTGTTGTAGAATGTGACTACTGCTCCGTGCCAAGTTATATCTAAAGAATTTGTGAAACTCACTGGCGCCATGGTTACTGGAAGCAATTCAATCGTCCTTTCTGGAGTATTGGACACTTTGAGAGCGCCTGTTTTGCTTCCTGCTGTTGCGTCAAAGAAGTAAAGCCTTTGATTTGCACTATCCGTGAACGTGATTCCTGCTCCCTGATCTCCTGAGCCAAATTGGCTCCAATGGTGCGTCCAATAAGAAGACGATAGATTATAGAATAGACCTGTTACATTAGAGATAATTGGGAACCCATTTTCTGTTCCATTTTCAGTCTGCGGTGAACCGAATGGAATAGTCAATCTGATTGGGCATAGATCCGTAATAGTTCTGCTTTGTTGGCTTTCTATGAACATTAATCTTAATTGGTAAGTGAAGTATGTGGCGTTAGCTGGAAAGGTTACCACGATGTGCGCATAAAGGTTCGGACAGTTGTCGGCGCCGCCACTCCATTCAGCCTCTTGATGAATTATGTCCCTCACGATTCCATGATGAATGACATAAGCTGGGGCAGCCCCGTAAATGCTCCATCCATTGTTAATGCGCATGAACCGGGCGGTGCTTTCAGACGTTCCTATTGTTGATTTTATTTGGAATCTACCGCTCGACGTGATTACGGTCAAGCTCATGATTCCATTGGTTAAAAATCCATTATCAGGGTCATCACCAGTGAAGTATCGGTTAGTGAAGGCATAGAATGTCTGGTTAGCCGCGTCACTTCCTTCCCACCATATAGTAACTTTCGAGACTTTACTACATACTAAGAAAACTAGCATTGTTCTTCTACTGAAGACGCTTGCGTTGTTTGCTAAGCCCAGCGGAATTCTGTACTCTGACGCCCAGTCTTCTATCTGAAATGGCACTTCACAGTTTACGCCATCAATCGTCTGATTTACATGAATTGCCTTCACTGGTATGGGCGGAATAGGTTTTGCCTGTGTTGTTAAATGCAGGTTTTGACCGAGCCATCTCATTGTGCCGTTTTGCAGTAACTCCACAACTAGAGTTTCATTTGGAATTGTTGAGTAGTTTCCAGCGATGTCGACTACTACTGTAGCATAGATTGCGTCAACATAGGCATCAACATTAAGATTATTTCTGAATTGAATATGAGTAGTGTTAAGGTTGTTCCAAGTCCAAACTGCTCTCAAGCTTGTAGCGTTGTATGTCCTCGTCAAAGGAGATGTTGTACTTCCACCTTGGGGTAAGTCTTCGATTTTATTCCACGCGCCACCATCTAGCAGATAATACCATTCTAAAGCTCCATTGCCTGAACCGTAATAAGTTATGTTGAAATAAACCTGTTCTAGTATCCCTGTTCCGTCCTGATAATCAGTCACTTCGCACGTGGTTCCTTTTCCAATTGTTTCGTAATTCCCATCAGGTACTCCAGTAATTGCAGAACTGCTTCCTGCGACAGCATACTTGGTCGGTGATTGAGGATTCCACGAGAATGTGCACGTGTAATGGCTAAAGGATGAAGCTACGACGATTATTCCCCTAGAGTCTTCAACTTGAATCACATAGGAGTACTGATCTATTCCCGATGGAATGTCAATTAGGTACGTGCCGTTTGCAAAAGCTGTTGGTTCGCTACTTGGATTGACCAACTCCCATGTCGAGCTTGCATGAATATAACGATAAAATTTGAAGTTCTTTTTTCCAAGATTTATGAGCGGCTCGTCTTCGTCTTTAGTTATTATCAAATGTGTCTGATTGCTTGAGGTGGCATTTTCAACTTGTACCGTTAATCGACAATAGGTTTCATAGGTTATTCCGTACATTCCAAGTCCAATCAAGCTGTAATTCACAGCCAGGTTTCCAGTGCTGTAACTTGCATTTGTAAACCAGTAAGTGCTCATATCAGAGTAACTTACGTCGAATGATGCTCCCCAGTCTGGGTGCATGTCAGCTATGTTTACCAATCCACTGTGAAGATAGTTTCTTGCTAGCATTTTTGCATATGAAGAATTCCCAGTGACTTGTAGCACGGAGCCATAATAGCCAACCGTAAAGCCGAGGATTTGTTTTAGAGCAAGATTTGTCTCGTCTATCGCACTTAGAACTTGCGGCTGGTCTCGGACCGGACTGTTACGTATCGTGGAATAAGTGATTATTACAGTGGCTATGAGTATTACTGCCACAAACAGAGCCGCAATGATTGAAAACTGACCCTTGCAGTTCATTTGCTAGACCCCTCCAGTTTGCCCGAGTTGCAAAACAACAAGCCTAGATGTCCCGGCAGCTGTGTATTCTGAACGGTAAAGTCTCGGCTTATAATCGAACAAGAGACCTAAGGCTGTAAGCCTAATGTCCGGAGTTCTCGTCAAACCAAGCGCAAAAAGCGAACCAGTAGAGTCAGTGTCACCAGGAGAAAAGTGTCTGTAAACTGCACCTGGAAGCCAGCTGCCTACTTGGCTGAAGACGTAGGAGGTCACTGTTAAGTGATATGTGCTCAGTATTGATGTTGGAAGTGCTCTTGTTGCTGTTTGATAGGAAGAAGGATAAATGCCATAATAATTGCAATAGTACAAGGCTTCAGATGAAAGATAAACAACACCGAGCTCTGACGTTATCCAACCAGAATTGTAAGCATATGCCTGATTATCTAAGCCTCGGAGGAATGCATTTAACCCTGCTGGGCCAACATGTCTCATTCCATAAATTCCCCACGTGTTATGTTCACTTGGGAATAGCCCCTTGTTACTGACATAATAAAGCGGATAGCCTACTATGTTGACCCAAGTCCAGTTGTATTGCCGTATTCTTTGACCTAACGTGTGGCAATATCTGGCGTAAGAGTTTTGGACAGGGTCGTACCCAACGCCTGAGCTTGCGTAATATCCTGCTGGTATTGGCACTGCTTCTCCGCATGTGTTTATTACAACGGCATTTTGGAGGATCTCTCCTTGAAGCGCTGTGCCGTTTAGTATTTGTCCTAATTGCGTTGTGTTTTGTATCATTATTGTGCGTTGAAAGTATAGTGAAAGTAAGTTGTATAGGTCTTCTGCTAAACTGTGGGCGGTATAGCCAGTAATCCACCAGCCATTTGCGTCGCTGCAATTCAATATATAAAGGGTGCCTCCGCCTCCATGTTCCCCGATCTTTTCAGGAATGACCCCGAAAGTCACGTTAGACGAAGCTACGAGGTAAGAAGATGCGTCGGATGCTATCCCTAAACTTTCAGCGTTTGAAATCGATTTAATGGGAAGATAAAGCTGTCCTCCGCCACCGCTTTGCACTTCATAGACTGTCAAGTTATAAACTATGTTAGGCGGTAGACAAGCAGAAAGCGCAACCTGCAATTGTCCCCAATCCGGATCTGATTCGTTCTTAAACACTATTTCGCTCAGGTCATAGTCCACGTCCAATGTTTGAAGGGTCGTTAATGCAATTCTTCTAAGGTTTAGTGGCGAAACGCTTCGTGGCTGAGGTAAGACGGCGAAGAAAGAAGAGATTATGAATGCTCCTGTGACAATGAGTATTACTAGAAATATCTCAATTGTCCGCATCATCCTAGCCCACCACCGGATAACTTTCTAAACTCCACAATGCAAGCTTGGCTTGATAGGCGACTCGATTAACTATTACTTGTCGTAGGTCTGTTGCGACCCATTCCTTTCCAGATGTGTCTTCTCCAAAAGTCACTGGAAAGGCCATAGAACTTATTCCCCAAGGCATTAAGATGACGCCACCTTCAACAGCGCTTTTTCTGTATGTAATTATCAAGATTCCAGGGTTGTAGGTTGGAATTGTAACAACTTTGTAGGGTTTTCCTTCACCATAGTTGACTTTGCCAACTTTCCCTGTGTCATTGTCCATGGGCATTTCGCGTAGAGTAAAGTCTTCGGTCAATAGGACAAAGGTTGCGTTGTATGATAATTCTGCTACGGGCGGTCCAAAATATTGCACGTCATAGCTGTGGGCTATGAGCACTTTCCTCTCTTCTAGATTATCAATGAATGGAATGATGTATTGTTTATCTGAATTTACTCGTTCATGGTAGCCCACTCCAATTAATCCGCTAAGGTGAGCATATGCGATGAAAGCGTAGGAAATCCCGTCATCATCAACCTCAGCGAACTCTAATACAACTGACCCTTTATCATCAGCGTAGGTGGTGCCATACTCCGTTTTGTAAGACGGGTATTCTCCTCCACCTTCAGCTAATGCGACTGTAAGAAAGCAATAACTTATTGCAGCGTTTGCAAGCGGAAAGCCTGTTCCGGTAACCTCAACAGAGATCTTTAAAGGATTTTTGGATTGAACCTCCTTAACTGAAACTGTTATAATCGGAGTTATAGTCAGCTGGAACCCGTATGTGTTATTTACTCCAAGCAGTTTTGCCACGGTGGAGTAGTTAATGGCTTGGGTGAAAGATACCAGCAGAAAATTGCCAAAACCCATGGTTATATTACTATAATATGACCCAGTCTTAGGATAGTATACTGGTTGTCCATATGAAGATCGCAGTCGCATGAGCGAGAATGGACTGAGCTTGTACTGCGTGAATTCTGGGTCTTGCACTCCGAAACCCGTTGGAGTGCAATTACTTCTTCCCCAATTGACTGGGATGCCCGGGTTCAGCAACATGTTATCAAGCAGATCACTACATTTTGTTGCAAGGTTTCTATGACGCTGATATAGTATTGCTGTTTGGAGGGTTTGGTTGAAGAGGCTTATGAAGAGCAGTATTGCTCCTAAAAACACGGTGACAGAAATCAGATGATCTATAGTTGAACCTGCCATAATTCTGTGCCCCTCTCAACCTCCGAAGAACAAACTTATAGTGCCGTTAGCTAATTTCTCTGCTCTTATGCATGCATTTGTTGAGTTACTTATGAAAGTCGATTCTTGCCATAGAACATTTTGACCCAAAATAACAGAGGTAGATGCAATTGTTCCGGCAGTCTTTAGTCTAAGCGTTATTTCCAATATTTTGCTCGAATTCAAAGCTGGGTCTAGAATCGTTCTTAGTGTAGCGTTTCCTGTGTAAGGGTAATTTTCTATGAATGATGGAACGTTTGATTTTTGTGTAACGGTTCCGGTGGATATTGTCGCGTGGTTTAAAGCGAAGTATATCTGCTGTATTGTGCTTCCTAGTTGGCTTGCGGCTTCCTGCAGCACAAGCGTTCTGCGTGAGTCCACCCAGATATTCATGAGCCAGTTTGCCGTCAAAGGGAAGAGGAAAATCTGTAAAACTAAAACTGGAACCATAATCACATATTCGATGGTCACATGAGGCATTTAATAATCGCCCTCTCAAAGGTTAGATATGCAATCCTAAAGAGGTAATCACCTCGGCTGTGTAAAACTCGATAACGGAGCCATCAGGGACGTCCACAATCTCTTCTGTGTTCTTAAATCTGAAGAAGTCAGCGTTGAAACCAAGACTGGCCTTTGGAAAAGTAACGGTTATCTTTATTGTATTGCAGGCCTCGGTTTTAGCTGAGATAGAGCTTCCACTCAGCGTTACAGATTGCGAACGACGCGGATGCGAGCCTTGGCTGAGAATTGGCAAATAAAACTTGAAATAGTTTTTTGACTCCCCACCAGTGGATATTGTTGAATTCAACACTCTTAGGGACGGAGCAGCAACCACTCGTATGAAGTTGCCATCGTTCATCGGTAGTTTTTCAATAACGTATATGTAGCATACTGGTGCTGAAGCACCTTTCTGGAGGAATGCGCCATCTGAAGATGGAGATATAAGTCCGTAGTAGTCGTTTCCGATAGAGTATTTGTATATATGCATATTAAACAGAAGTATGCCTACGCTATAGCTAGCGAAGTAGGTGTATCCTCCTGTCTTGTTCAAGTAGACTGTATAATTTAACGCCAAAGATTCAAAGTTTACTTCTCCATATTTGCTGGCGTAACGAACTGTTTGCGTACGTCCAACGGTCCAAGCTACATCATCAATTTGAAGCCCAACTGTTTGCATGAATTGTTTCATTGTACTGAATTCGTTTTCAGCCATTCTTGCGTTTAGGAAGTTGTTTGCAAAAACTATTGTTACTAATAGCATTACTACAACTGCACTTGTTAGTATGACGGTTGAAATCGCTGGGCTGATTGCTCTCTTGTCTTTTCCGAATCGAGTAAGCAGCAAGGTTTTGAACTTCGTGATTTTCCCTCCTAGCCAAATTTTACAAACATCGGGACTATTTTAGCTGCTAAAACGGCGATTATCACAAGGATAGATGCATGTTTGAATCCTGCCGCAATAGATTCTTCACTTATTTTTCCCGCCACCAAGCCTATCAAGTAGCTGTGGAAAATGCATGAAGTGATGAATGTTGTTATCATCGGGCTTAGATCCCTTTCGACGCCTGTCTCAGCCACGCCTAGTGTTCCCGAAGTAAAGCCTATCATCATCGTCGTTGTCGCCACAAGCAGAATAGCCGCGAAATACGGCATTAGTATATATGGGCGAACTGCCATTTTCTTCTCCTTCTCGACCTCATTGGTTAGGTTGTTGAATCTTGCCAGAGATTCAATCATGGCAATTGTGCCTCCGCCCACATCTATTGTTTCAACAAGTAGAAACATTATGACTTGAGTCATCCAGCTTCGTGTTCTCTTGACAAAATCCATTACCACCTTTTTGACGGGAACTCCCCAAGAAATCTCTGAGCTTATTTTACGCAATTCTTTGCTGAATTCACCATAATCGCGGCGGGCAAGACTTTCAATACATCTTTCAGGGGATAAACCCGTTTTTCTGACTTCAGTCAGGTCTCTTAGAAAACTGTTAATTCCTTGTTCGATGCTTGCTTTTCTCTTCGAGACCTTGCTGTTCACTATTGCGGCTGGTGCTGTAGCAATAAAGAGGACTATGGCAATTGCCACAGGTAGGTCAATTATTGTTTGAAATGAGCCGAAAAATGGAACTTGTATGTACCCCATAAAGTTTGTCAGCAATAGGAAGATTACTATGGCTATAATGCTGCAGATTCCGAATGTCTTGTATGGGCGGGTTTCTACTACTGGCGTCTTGGGTTGCATGCTGTGCGCCAGATAAATGAACATTAGTGAAAGCATTGGTGTGAATAAGTAAGTGTAGAGAATTATGCCTGAATACATTGTTATGCCGATGCTGTAGATGGATTCCACGCTGAATAGAATGTAAAAGCAAAGAGACATCAAAACCATAACAATTATGAACGTCTCTAAGAGCATTCCAAGCCTTTCTGCAGCAGCCTTGACACGCAAGGCTCTTGTCTTGAAGATGTCTTCAGCTTTTCTCTCAAGAAAGTGCCCAATGTCGCCGCCGATTATTACTGTTGAGGCGTACCCGGATAGGAAATCTTTGAAGACGTCTAGTGGGTTTTTCTTTGCTGCATTCTCTATGGCTGTTAAAGGGTCTATTCCAAAAATTTCCACATCTTTTATGATTTCCCTTGCTTCACCACTCATTGCGGGCATTAACTCAACTTCAGCGAGTCGTTTGAAACTTGTGTAAGGTGCAATACCTCCAGAAGCCATAACGCTAATGTAAGCTGCTGCAAAAGGCATCTCCCTTTCTAAGTTGCTTGCCCTTTCACTGGCTCTAGACATAGGTATCAATAGAAATCCTATCATTACGTAAAACGGAAGTGGAATTAAGAAGATTATAGGAAGGAAACCGTAAAGATATAGAATCACCAACGATATTATGGGCACTGGGACTGTCAACGCTGCAATAAAGAACATTAGCGAGACGTAAGTTTCTGGGTAGATTTTTATTTTTGCTCTTTCCAGATAATCCTTAAACTCAAAAACGTTTTTTAGAAAGGAAGGCGCGGTGCTTCCGAAGAGGCGGAAGGACCATGCCTCAAGGGTTTCTAGAAACGGCAACTACCCTCACCTCTTCCCCTGCGATAACTTTTTCATAGATCTGCTTTGGTCTGGCATAGTACTCTGCAACAATTGCAGCTACGTCCTTGTAGCTTCTGATGTTGCGTTCCAGCATCCAATTCAATATATTCTTGCGTCTATCTATTTCTTCAATCAGTTCTTTCATGCCAACACCTGTTCTTTCAGAAATTGCCGATAACATAATGCTTTTGTCGAAGGTTGGTGCATATTCATCCTCAGATGGGTGCCATGTAAAAGAACATCTGTAGTCTTCGTAGTCACTGATTTCGTTAACATTGATTACACGTCTGTAAGCCTTCTTTTCTGCGTCTTTTGTCAGATGGACTCTTTGAATCGATAACACAATGTTCATTAGTGGAATATAGGCAGGTGAGATGTCCATGGGCCTCTGTGTCAAACGTTTGACTGCGGAGTCCAAGTTTTCAGCGTGCATTGTGCACAAACCACCGTGACCTGTGGCTAGAGCTTGGAAAAGCACGTAAGCTTCTTGGCCTCTCACCTCTCCTACAATCAGCACATCCGGACGGTGTCTCATTGAGGTCTTAACAAGGTCAAAGAGGTTTACTTCGCCGACGCCGCTTCCGCCTAAGCCATAACTTTGTCTGGCAATAAGAGAAACCCAGTTTTCATGAGATAGGTTAAGTTCCGCTGTCTCTTCTATTGTGATTATTTTGCTTCCAGGCTTGATTAGACAAGCTAAGGTGTTTAGAGCTGTTGTTTTTCCGGCGGCTGTTCCGCCTAAGATCATTATTGAGGCCCTGTTTTCCAGGCACAGCCAGAAGTAAGCAGCCATCTCCTCTGAAAATGTGCCCAATTTTATTAGGTCTATTATCGAATACGGGTCTTCCCTGAATTTCCTAATTGTAAAGGCTGTTCCGAAGGGTGTGACTTCTCGTCTATAGCAAACCGCCAGTCTGTGCTTGCCAGGTAATGAAGCGTCTACTATGGGGAAGGCTGAGCTTACGTGTTTTCCAGCCATGTGCACAAGTTTAACGACCATGTTGTCAAGCTCTTCATCATTTTCGAACTCGATGTTTGTTTCGATGCTTTCATAACCTCTGTGCCAAACATACACTGGTTTGGTTACTCCGTCGCATGAAATATCTTCTATGTTCGGGTCTCGCATTAGAGGGTCGATTCTGCCAAAACCTACTAGGTCTCTTTCAGCATGATACAGGATTTTGTACCATGAAACATCAGGTAGCCAACCGAGGCTAATGCGATACTTGTCAACAATCTTTTTGGCTTCTTCCGCAAAAAACTTTCTAGGATCAAGAATTTCTTCTTTAGGTGATTCTATTTCTGAAAGCAATATTTCTAAAATGCGGTTGTAGATGCTTCTTTCTAGTGGATCAAGTTGCAATTCATCCAGTATGTATTTGGCCTCGCCCGTTTTTGGATTTTGTACTATGGCAACATGAGCAAAAGGCTCGTAGAGGGGATATTTATCAACGACTTTTAGTCCTCTAGGCACGGATTTTGTCGAGGGTGGCGGAATGTCCACCTGTCCGCGTTTCCTTGGATTTATTTTTATTTTTACTTTTTTCAGTTTGGCGAATGCTTCCCTGAGTCGCGATTTTGCCATTGCGTTTTCTCCTATCTGTCTATATGACCTTAACAGTCTATTAAATCTTGCGTCTCACGATATACCACTACTCTTCTTCCCCCGCGGAGAATGAGATAACCTTCAACTTAATCAAGACAACAACAATGACAACGATCACCACTGGAATTAGAATCAAGAGTATTGTTGTCAGAGACCATGGATTCGATGCCTCTGGAGTTACACTTATTGTTGTTTGATTTCCTCCGCTTATGTACCCATTTTTGGATGCGTTGACTGTGATAACAATCGGTGGCAGTTGTTGAGTCGTTCCTGGGGCATTGTAAACAAACATGCATTGACCATTCAAATCGGTGAACCCTGTAGAGACAGGTAGATCTCCTTGACTTGCCGATATCATGAGTGAGACATTCGCGACAGGATTTGTATTGCATCTCACATTGACCGTGACGACAGCCGATTCCCTAGACATTACTTCAGATGGATTAGCTTGAACTTCGACGTTGAGTATTCCTGGGTTCACCGTTATGTTTAATGTGTATTCTCCGTCAGCGTATCCAGTTTTTGATGCGTAAACTACGACGGTGATATTAACCGATGCAACAACTTGGGGTGCAGTGAAGATGAAAGTTGCATAACCCTCGAAATCAGTCAATGCCGTAGCTGTAAGTAGAGTTTCCGATGTTATAGTGACGTTGGCTTCCTGAATAGAATTCGTATCGTACAAGACCTGAACAGTTATATTCGATGTTGCTTCTGAGACGATTTCTGCAGGTTCAGCTATTACTTCTAAAACAAGTGTTTTTTGCTCCACGATCAACACAGCTTGACCGTATCCCTCACTGTATCCTGCCTTGGTAGCCGATGCCAGAATTGTAACGTCGATTTGACTTGATGTTTGAGGGGCTGTAAACTCAAATTCCGCTTTACCATTTGAGTCTGTAAATCCATTCGTAGATGAAAGAACGCCATAATCAACCGATAATTCAAGTGAAGCATTTGTAATTGGTTCTTCAAAGCCGCCTGTTACAAGTACAGTCACTGTTGCCTCTTCTTCTGATTTAACTTTCGTCGGCTCAGTAGATATTTGGACTTGCAGAGGTGGGATAACCTCCAAATACTGGTAGTCAGAACCGTCTGCATATCCAGTCCCAGAGGCTCTTGCAATAATTCGGAGATTGGTAATTTCCGTAACATTTGGCGTAGTAAAAGTTGCTGCAAAGTAACCAATTGAATCTGTTAAGCCCGATATCGGATTAAATTCTCCACTTTTTACTGAAAACAGTGTCACATTTGCATTTCCCAAAGCGCCCGTTTCATTCGACACATAAACAGTGACAGAAACTTCAGTGTTGTGATTAGCTGTATAATCGCTGAGAGTAATTAGTACGCTCAAAGGTGTCAGGTCTTGAACGCTTATAGTTGCTGTTGCGATGTTTGTGCTTGTGACGTTGAAATCGTCAATTACCGTTAGGCTTGCGATGTATGTTCCTGTTGAGGTGTATGTGTGATTATAAAGTGATAGAGTAGTCCAATCGCTACTGGTTCCGTCTCCGAAGTCGTAGAAATATTGGTCAACACGTCCGTCATCATATGAATCAGCGCCTATGAATGTGACTGTTTGATTTGGTGCAACTAAGACCTTGTCTGTCCAAAGGCTTGCGGTGGGGAGCGTATTACTATTATCGATTGGTGCTGACAGGAAGAATATGAAGTCAAGATTTACTCCGTCGCCACCTACGGGGTTTCCTTTTCCATAAGGATTTAGTAATTCATGTAAGGGCCCACTTCTATGCCCCCAATAATTATATGTTGCATCTACGGTGGCGGTTGATGAGACATCCACGCCCATTGAATTATCGCAGACATCATTGAAGTGTGCCTCATGAGAATTTCCGATTTCGTAATATATTCCCACCATGTTATTTGAGATATAATTGCGAGTTATGTGAGTGCTTGTATCAGTTGAAACGCGAAATCCGTTAAGATTTGCTGAAATATCATTGTTGATGATAACGGTGTTGTCGTAGGCATCTGCGGCGAGTACTATTCCACTTTGGTCGTTAAGCGAAATGATGTTTTGCTCTATATGTATTTCTCCAATAAGAATCCCGGTTAAGGATATTCCGTCACCGTTTGACTTTATTCCATTACTTTTTATTGTAATCTGGGCGCCACCAGTTAAATAGATTCCACTCATCGCGTTATTGTCAATCTCGTTATTCTCAGCAATCACGACACCATTGTCGATTACTATTCCATTCTGAGAATTTAATCTTGTAAAACTGTTTAGCATGATTAAAGAGCCATCTTCTACTGTTATTCCGTTTGTGCCGTATTCTATTATGCAGTTGATTAGCGAACACTGCTGTATTGAATTGATCAGAATTGTATTCCAATCTCCTTTCTCCGGTACAAGCTTGTTTGATGTGAAACGTATCATCTTGTCTGTTAATCCGTTTGCCAAAATTCTTCCATTCACTATCAGGCAAAAGCTTTCCCCAAACTTCACTTCAACTCCAGACTCTATTGTCAACGTTGCATTTGGGTATATGGTAACATTGTTTGATAGCACAAATGGACTGTTTACAAGAGTCCAAAAGGTGTCTTGTGTAATTGGGCCTTCCACATAGGTTGCGTTTACAGGGTGGAATAAGGTTATGCTTGCAAGATTAAACATGCTAAAAACCAAAGTTAGTAGGATAACTAACAGTTTCAATTGTTTTTTCATGGTTACACATCCTCTTGTAATTATGTTATCAACTATCCATGTAGCTAGTTTTAGTTTAAGCATTATGAATTCGAAATAAAACTTCAAAATCTATACTAGTATGTCTCGTTCGAACGAAATAATAAATAAAAGATTTAATGAAGGAAAAGAACCAAACTAAACTAAATGGAGGAGACTATTTGAAAACTTTCACAGTAAATGCCTTGGAAGACTTTCCATTAATAGAATCAGAAAATGACATAGGGAGAATGATTGTTAAGATATCTAGAAAAGAAGGTCTAAAACTCGAAGATGGAGATGTAATAGTTATTGCGCAAAAAATCTTTTCAAAAGCTGAAAAAAGAATAGCAGGATTGAAGGACGTTGTTCCCTCAGAGAAGGCTGAAATAATTGCAAAAACAATTGGCAAAAGCCGTAAGTTTGTCGAGCTAGTTCTGAGAGAAACAAAAAACATAGTTAAGGTATCGAAGGAGGTGTTGTTGGTAGAAGATAAACGTGGCTTAGTCTGCATAAATGCTGGAATAGATAAGTCAAACGTGAAAGGCAGAGACAACTTCACGTTGCTTCCAGAAAACCCTGATGAGTCAGCTAGAAAATGCCGTGTGACCATCAAGAAACTTACAAGTAAGAATGTCGCAGTGATTATATGCGACACCTACAGTCGCCCTTTTAGACGTGGGCAGGTAAATTTTGCGATAGGCGCGTCTGGAATTAATCCATTCAAAGATTATCGCGGCAAAAAAGACCTTTTCGGTCAAACTTTAAAAGTGAAAAACGTCGCAGTGGTAGATGAGATAGCCGCGGCAGCAGAGTTGCTTATGGGGCAAGCAACAGAGGCAAGACCGGTCGTCATTATTAAGGGCTTAAATGATGTTGTAGATGTCCATGAAAAAAGTAGCATAAACGAATTATACATTTCAAAAGAAGAAGACTTATTCAAAGATACATTGTAATTATAGCCATTGTAGAAATGGATTACTAGCCTTTTCTTTCCCAATTGCCGTTGTCGGTCCATGTCCCGGATAAACAATTAAGTAATCAGCCAAGTTTGCTAGTTTTCTCAAAGAAAGTTTCATGCTCTCTGCAGAGCTTTCAGGAAAATCTGTTCTTCCAACAGAACCTAGAAATAATGTGTCACCCGTAAAAACCTCTTTGTCTCCCACAAACGATATGCTCCCCTGACTATGTCCTGAAGTAAGCATAACTTTTAGGGTAGTCTTTCCGAACTTCACTAGCTCCCCATCATGCAATAGTATGTCCGGTTGAATTGAGAACTTCTCGAAACCAAATAATTCTGTGATCTCATTGCTCGAGCTTTCAAGTATGTGCGCGTCGTATTCATGAATTAAAATGAGCGATTTGAATTTCTCTTTCATTGTCCGATTGCCGCACGTGTGATCTGGGTGCCCGTGAGTGTTTAGAACAAACTTCGGCGTCAATGAATTATCATCAACGAACCTGAAGATTTTTTCGGCCTCATAGCGGTTCTCAAAACCAGGGTCAATTACAGTCGCCTCTTTTGTTTGTTCGCAGCCTACAACATAGCAGTTTGTGAAAAACCTGCCAACAGTAAATGTGTTAACAATCATAATTATCAGCCACTAAGTATCGACTATGAAATTAATAAACCGTTCAGTTTATCACTTAAAATCGCGCACCAAAATTATTAAATTTCCAGAAAGGAAACATTCTGTGAGAGGGGAGGACAAATTGAAACTACGGGAAATTGAGGACACATTTCACAATCTAAGCATGTGCCCGAGATGTAACTCTAACGAAGGTTTTTGGCTTGGACTAAGGAGCGGTCACGTTTATGTTCAGTGTAAGGGCTGCGGAGCCAAGCTCGAGTTCTTTAAGATCTTTCCAATGGACGAGAAAGTAAAACCGTTAAGACGTTGGAATTTTTTTTAGGGATATAGCTCGGCTTATTATTCTTGAACGAGAAAAGGAGATAATTCCAATAGACTTTTCTATAGCTAGGTGCTCTAATATTGCCAAAAAAGAAGTGTTAAAAACATCATGACCGAAACGCCAGAGGAAGGCATAGGGACGGGCACGATTCAGCAAACTGGATTTGAAGAAATAACCACAATGGTCTCGGCCGAGTTTCAAATCGAAGAGACCATACTGGAACACAATATTCCCACATATTACTTAAAACAGCCGCAGGAAACAAAAGACGCCTTCTTAAGACTTCTCCAAAAGCTTGAAGCGATGAGTTTGATCGCCGTCCTGCGAAGAATAGATGGAAGAGTCGTTTTGAAAGTCATTTCTAAGCCTCCAACAAGACGAAGTAACGTTTTAGTTAACTGGGTACTATTTTTTGCAACTATTGGAACGACTTTTCTTACGGGATACATGCTCTCAGAAGGTATGATTGATCCTATACTTGGCGGAGCTACATTCACAATTGCGATAATGGCTGTACTTGGCATGCATGAAATGGGCCATAAACTAGCTGCAAACAAAGAGGGAATAGACGCCACCCCCCCATACTTTATTCCTGGACCGCCACCTATTGGAGGTTTTCTTGGCATTGGGACTTTTGGGGCCGTAATAATGCAAAAGTCACTTCCGCCAAATAAAGATGCATTATTTGACGTGGGCTCTAGTGGTCCAATTATTGGCTTTGTCATATCTCTTGTTGCACTTGTTGTAGGTTTGCCATTTTCCGTACCTGATTGGGTTCCTAAAGACACTTCAACTCTTCCAGTGCCATTGTTGCTTGAATTGATAATAGGGTATTTTCCTCTTTCTGGAGGTCCTCCTAGCCCAGGACCTGATTATGTCCCTGTGATAATGTTGCATCCGGTGGCTGTGGCCGGCTGGGTCGGCATATTTGTTACTATGCTTAACTTGTTACCTGCTGCAATGCTTGATGGCGGACATGTTGCCCGCTCATTGTTCGGTGGGAAGACCCGGTCTGTTCTGACAACTCTTTCAATAATTTCTTTGGTCTTTGTAAGCTTTCCAATGGCGTTTTTTGTTCTCTTTATGTCTATGTATAAACATCCCGGTCCATTAGATGATGTTTCTAGTTTGTCAACAAACCGGAAGCTCTTGGCAATAGTGCTATTGGCAATTTTTGTGCTTTCTTCGTTTTTGCACTATTTTGTCTACCTTCTACTCAGTCTTTTAGGTGGTTGAGACTGATGAAAAATCTGGGTAAGAGAACATTACTTGTATTTTTGTTGAACAGCTATACAAGAAGGTTTATTAAATATTGCGATATTTGATAAGCTTGTAGAGGTACTATATTCAACAACGATCTATACCCTAGAAGGTAATTACGGATGAGAGGCGTACTCATCTTGGCGGTTTTCTTTCTATTTTTCGCATTTGTGTCGCTGTTGATTCCTTCGCCGATGTTTCCTGGAAATGTTTTCTGCCCACTGATTGGAGGCGCAATGGGTGGATATTCTGATTTTTTCTGTGCGATTCTTAATGGCGTCTTTTATGGCGTAATCTTGTGGTTAGTTTTTGTCACTATAGGTAAGAAACTTGAAGAAGAGAAGTAGCTTGACTTTTCGTCGCTGGTTTAGCTCTCTGGTTGAGTTAGAAAACCTTCAAGTTTAATTGTGCTTCCACACTTGTTGCACGTCAGAAGTAATTCTGCAAGTTCGTCATTTTTGACTTTTGTTTCGACGATTTGGTAGATTTCTTCCGTTTCGTCATCAGGTGATATGATGATTCCACATTTAGGGCAGGGAAATGCTCCGTCTCCATCGATTTTGGTCAAGTCGATTGTATAGTTGATGGCTTTCTTAATAGCTGCTTTTTTCATCATTTAAACACACCTTTTCATTTTAGTTCTAATGATTTTCCATGCTTAACCAAGAATTAATTAACAATTATGAATCACTAATATAGATAGCAAATCCACTTTTGGCAATAACATTAGTTCTTCTTCGAAAACCATGGAGTACGACTTTTTCTCCCTAACTACTATATTTATGCTTCTAAAGCTTGACTGCACCAAATACTGCGGGGTTTAGTTCTTTAAATTTCCTTAACCATGCAAGTCTTTCGTTTTTCAATTTGTCAGCGTAAATTTTGATTTGCTCTTTAGTGTAGAACTTGGACAGATCAAAGTTTGTCATTTGCAACCCATTGACGTTTTTGGGCACTAAGGTGTCAAAATAGGGGTCTGTTTTCCAATCAACCGAATTTCTGACGATTCCCCTTATAATGGCTGCCATCTCAGGTATCTCCACTCGTGTAGCTTGCTTAACGATTTTGTTTCCTTCTTCTCTAACCTCTCCAACCCCACCCGTGTTGAGAAGGTAACATTGAGTTTTGTCTTTGTGTGTCTTCAGGAAGTCGTAGAACCAGTTTCCTTCGAGGGACTCGTCGCCGACAATGAAGGGGTTGGTTCCAGTTTCTCTTACCGATTCACCTGCTCTGCTTGGGTCTCCTGCAGAAGTTTCAACCGACTCACCTAACATGAAGGCTGCTGCAGCTTGTTCGATGGTCAATTTTGACGCGATAGGTACTACTGTGTTTCGTCTAGTGATGAAGATGATTATCATTTCGTCCAATTCGCTGAGGGGCGGTAGATTTACGCTTTCAGATTTGTCTGTTCCCAAATCGTCTCTCTGTATTATGGCTCTGCCATTCTCAGTTAAGGTTGTGTCATCGAAGTGTACGTTGCCAAGATAGTCGACCATCACATTCTCGAAGATCGTGTTGTGGCTTATGGCTGCCCTGAAGATTATGGGCTGTATTTTCGGATTTATATAGCCGGTTTTAAGATAGAAACCTCTTTCAGTTCCTAGTGCAGAGCCGTCTGGTCTTATGAAAACTACGTCGTCTTGGACGATTTCTTGGCCTTCTCCGTCTTCAAGTAGACCATGGTTGTGGCAGGCATGGGTGGTCTTGCCTGTTGCGCTCAGTCCAAAGAGAATCATGCCGTATCTTCTAATTCTTCCAGTTCTGTCCTTCGCTTTGATTATCTTCGCTCCGGCATGAACTCCTAGCATTCCTTTCTGCTTTGCTGTCCACATAGCCATTCGCAGAAATCCTTTCTTTGCTTCTCCGTAGTAGTCTGAACCGAGGACGTAAGTAACTCCAGCCTCAGGAAAGACAAGAATTTGTCTGTCTTTTTCTTGCCATTCCGGCACGTAAAGGAGATCCAATTCTGGTCCGGGCGTCTTCTTTGACGGGAATAGGGTTTGTCCAATCATGTAAGCGAGACGTATCATTTCTTTTCTATGCACGGATACGTATAGCGTGCAGTGGGGGTTGAAAAAAGCGTTATCGCCCATCGTTCTTTCAACGCATACGACGGGTGTTCCCTCTATGTATCTGTGCACATTTTTCACTGTTTTCGGTGCATTCATGAGAATTTCTTTTTGCCTATGGTTTAGTTCAGATTGAAGCACCTTTTCGCTTCCAATGTACACTGTTAACCATGCGCTTCGGTTTTTTACCGTTGATACAAAGTTATAGTTGCCATAAACCGTTCGAACGCCATATCTCTCCGCTGTCTGTTTAAGCTCCTTCGGTGCTGGATGCGCCACATTGTCAGCATTACGTAGGCTTTTCACAGTAGCCAAAACTGTTTGAAGTAGAGTATTCATATCGTATTCAACGCATTCTTGAATCTGCATAATATCCCCTTAGACAGATCATAGACTCACGTTAGAGTTGATGAAGATCCTTATAAATCATAGACCAATCCAGGTATCTTAGGAAACGGTTGCGTTTCTCCAACATGTTTGGCTCCCGCTATCCAATTGACTAATCTCTCTATGCCTATTCCTGCGCCGGCAGAAGGTTTTAGTCTTCTTTCTTTCGCTAACTTCAAAAGCGTTTGATAGTTTTCTTTTCTGATGTTGTCTCTTTCCATTTTTCTCGTTATCTTGTCATATTCATATTCTCTTCTGGCACCAGACAGCACTTCTCCATATTTGGGCATCAGTAGATCGTAATTATCCCACTTATTCTGGTCGAAGTCTTCGAAGTCATAGAACTCTCTGGGAATATTTGTAACCCATATTGGATCACAAGTTTCAAGCATTAGCTGGGTTTCCCAGTTTCTTCCGTATCTTTCTTGGAGTTCTTCTCTGTCATAGGTTCTGAATGGTATTTCAGGAACTTTCAAACTGTCGTGTCTCTTGAGGTAGATTAGCTCTTTGCGCATTTGTTTTTTTAGGCTGCTTACTAGTCCGCGAAGTATTTTTTCAACGAGGCTTTTGATCTCTTTGGAAGTGGCGCTTTTGACTTCGAAATCCAGTTGTGTAAACTCGTAAGCGTGTATTCCGCTGTATGCTCTTTCTGTTCTTTCGATTCTCACGTTCGGGGATAATATAAACAACTTGGGGTAAGCTAAAGAACAAGCCACAATCTTATGAAGTATCATGCTCAGTGTCGTCCTGACGGATTTTCCATAAATTTCTACTTCAATCCGTTTCTCTATGGATGCTCTCGGATCTGGCCATAAAGGGTCTGTTGACTTGGAAAATATCACTGGCAGCAACCATTCGAACTCTTCATTTACGAATTGACAAGTGAGATACTTCAATTCGTAGGTCATTAATCTGCTAATGCATTGTTTTCTTTCTAGTTCGCCTTTGGAGAGCCGTTCTAGAGGTTTTGGCATTCCCGCTAATCGGTCCCAACTAACTGCCAAACTTTTCTGAACGACTGCTCGTTTCCTGCTCATACATTCGCCTTCCAACGTAAACATTCTGACTAACGGTCTGCTCCATCCACAGTCGAATATGTATTCGTCATTATAAATTTTTTATAAAAAAATATGTTCTTTTTCCAAAAAGTTAAGCTTTTATATTTGAATTTATATAAAAATTACAACATGTCGCCAAAGTTGGATGAAAAAGACCTAGCTATACTGGCATTGCTGCAGAAGAATTGTAGAACAACTGCAAGGGAGATTGCCCGGAAAATAGATTCGCCAATAACGACAGTATTTGCAAAAATGAAGAGGATGGAGGAACAGGAAATTATTAAGTACTATAGAGCCATTCTAGATGCCAGAAAGTTAAATCTTGACACAACCGCCTTCATTTTAGCTTCATTTTCCTACAGAGATGGAGAAAAACCGCTTTCGCAAAGGGCTATGGCTGAGCAGATTGCGAAATTTCCAGAAGTCCAGGAAGTCCACATAATAACTGGGGATTGGGATCTTTTAATAAAGGTTAAAGCCCAGAATGTTGATGCAGTGGGAAGATTTGTTATCGATAAATTAAGGCTTGTTAAAGGAATAGAGAAGACTCTCACCTGCATGGTTTTTGCCACTCAGAAAGAGACAACAGATATCCCTCTGCCCTTAAAAAGACAATTACTAGAGAAAATTCAGTGAGAGAAAAGGCTTCATTCAATGCAGTCATGTTCAAAGAGAGCTGGAATAATAAAGTAATGGTAATGCCAGAAGTACGACGTTCTTCCCTTTTGTTGTGAGGGCATATTCTACTCTTAATGGCGGTCCGATGTCAACTTCTCTCTCAATGTACCCGTGTTTTTTCAGCATTTTGAGCTTGTCTGATAACGTGCGGGAGTTGACGCTGAGGATTTTCTTGAGTTCGCTGAAACCAGTCGAAGTCTTCAGGAACAACGTGTATAGTATCTCCAGATTCCATTTTTGGGATAGCAGGATGAAACTTTTCTCTAGACTTTGTATGTCTTCTTTCAAATCTTTCAAGCTTACTTCTTGCTTTTCCAATGCTTGTATAAGCGTGTCTTCTATTCCTTTAAGAGTATGTTCTATGCGTGTCTCTACGAGTTTGCGGAGTTCATTACTCAGCGTTAACTGTGAATCCATTTGCCTACACTTGGTGTGAAGTAGCATACTTCATAATTTATAAAGGTTTACTTATACAACAAGGTATATAAAATATATCAGCAATCGGACGGTGAACATCCCTTGGAAAAGTTTGATGTCGTGGTGGTTGGTGCTGGGACGGCCGGATGCCTAGCCGCAAAAACAACCGCTGAAGCGGGTTTGAAGGTTTGCCTGATCGAAAGGAAAAGGAAAGAGGGAATTGGAGAAAAAATCTGCGGAGACGCTCTTGGAGAGCATCACTTGAAGAATTTAGGTTTAGAAAAGCCGCAGGGCGGCGAATTAGAAAAAAGGATTGAAGGTATTAAGATTTATTCTCCAGATCTGAAGACTGTTTTCACTGTTGAGCATGAAGATTTTGTCGGTTACTTGTTGAATAGACGTCTTTTTGGGCAGTGGCTTCTGAAAGAAGCCGTCGATGAAGGCGCTGTTGTTCTTGATTATATGCTGTGTTTGGAGCCTGTCATTGAAAATGGCTTTGTGGTTGGTGTTCTTGTTAAGGATTTGAAGACGGGTAAGAAGGTTGAGTTAGGCTGTAAAATGGTTATGGATGCTAGTGGTTTTTCGGCGGTAGTTCGGCGAAAGCTTCCTGAGAAGATGGAAATAGAAGACAAAGTCCCGAATGAGGATGTTGAAGCCTGTTATCGTGAAATAAGGCAGCTTAAACAGGAGACTGAAGACACAAAGCATTGTGAAATCTATCTGAATCAAAGGATAACTCCTGGAGGTTATACTTGGATTTTTCCGAAGAGTGGAGCAAAAGTCAACGCTGGCTTAGGAATTTGTATGCGTGGCAAGTTTCCAAATCCCAAGAACCAGTTTTACAAATACATCTTAACTAGGCCTCTTTTTGAGGGTTCACTGCTTCTGAGCGGAGGCTCTTGGTATGACCCAACACGTAGACCTTTGAACAACATGGTTGGAAATGGAGTTGCAATTCTCGGCGATGCAGCGTGTCTTGTGAACCCGATTCATGGCGGTGGAATAGGTCCTTCGATGTTGAGCGGCTATCTTGCTGGAAAAACAATAATTGAAGCCTTGGAAAAGAGTGATGTTAGTCAAAAATCCTTGTGGTCTTACAACTGCAAATATATGGAAATGTATGGCGCAAAGCAAGCCGGACTTGATGTTTTTCGTATTTTGCTTTTGACAAGTCGTGACGAGGACCTAAACTATGGAATGGGATATAAACTCTTGACAGATGAAGATGTTTTGAAAGCTGGCTTAGGTGAGGAATTTCATTTGAACATAACTGAAACTGCCAAGCGCGTCTTTCGTGGGTTGAAGAGAATACGATTCTTGAACAAGCTTAGGCTTACAGTCAACATGATGAAGCAAGTTAAAGCCCATTATGGAAACTATCCTGACGCTCCCGAAGAATTTAGGAAGTGGAGGATGAGAACAGAGGCCTTGTTTGAAGAGGCTCAGTCAAAACTCATGGAGTAGGTGTCGCACTCGTTAACCTCATCGGTTGATGAAAAACTGTAGTGAGATGTGTGCCTGTTATGCGTCTTGCAGTCTTGGCAACAGGGGGAAAAGATTCCACTTTAGCGTTGCATCGAGTTTTGAAGAAGAGCTATGATGTAGAGTATCTTGTGTGCATGGTTCCGTTGAGTGAGGACAGTTGGATGTTTCATTATCCAAACATATGTTTGATAGATTTGTTTGCAGAGGCTGTTGGGATTCCACTCGTAAAGGCTGAAACTGCGGGAATTAAGGAGAAGGAAGTTGGAGATCTGAAACGGTTAATTGGAACGCTTGATGTTGAAGGGATAGTTTCTGGCGCAATAGCTTCCAACTATCAAAAAACACGGATAGAAAGAATCTGCAAGCAGTTAAAGCTTAAGTGTATAACGCCTCTTTGGCATGAAAACCCGCAGGGAATGCTAAGCGAAATTTTGGACCTTAATTTTGAAGCGATAATTACTGGAGTTTATGCACACGGTTTTAGTAGGGAATGGCTTGGAAGAAAAATCGACGATGCGGCTGTTGCCGATCTAATTGAGCTAAATAAGCAGTATGGTGTTTCGCTGGTTGGCGAAGGAGGAGAATACGAAACTCTTGTACTTGACACGCTTTTCTTTAAAAGAAGAATAAAGGTTGTTGAGGCGGAGAAGATTTGGAAAGGTGAAAGTGGCTATTTTCTGGTTACCAAAGCAGAATCTGAGAGCAAATGATTAGATGCATTTTAGGTTGTGAGGAATTGCTTTCTCGCTATTATCTTTTCGATTTTTCCTTTTCACATAGGTTCTTTGGCATATCCCGAGTGCTCAGTTTAGAAGCCAGTAAGCTTTTTCAAAATAGCATATCTACCATTCTGTAAATGTTCAAGAGATTACGTGAACCTCCTCCACGTTAACTCTAACGTCTCGTTTACTGTCAAATTGTTATCGAAATCAAACATTCCAAGTTTCACGCGCAGGTTACAAGTCCAAGTTCAATCTATTGCAAGGGAGTAGGAGACCGAGAGACAAGTTTTCTAGAAAAGGTTTATTTTGTCCCATGATGCTAAGAATCAAGCTACTGGCGGATTAACCGTCCGCTGGGATGTAGCCGCACAGGCTGAACCATAAACTAATTGCGAGGTGAAAAAATGGCATACAAGTACATTGCTGAGGCTTGGGCAAGACCTGAAAGATCTTATGTAGACGAGTTAATGCGCCAAAGATTAATAGATTGGCGTAGACAACCAGTAGTGTTCCGCATTGAAAAACCGACACGCCTGGATAAGGCAAGAAAATTGGGTTACAAGGCAAAGCAAGGCTTCGTGATGATTCGCGTCCGCGTTAGAAGAGGCGGATTAAGAAAGCAGAGACCTAAGGCAGGAAGAAGACCGAAACGCATGGGCGTCAAGAAATTTAAACCTGCCAAAAATCTGAGACTTATCGCTGAAGAAAGAGGTGCAAGAAAGTTCCCCAACATGGAAGTACTGAACTCCTACTGGGTCGGCGAAGACGGTCGATCAAAATGGTTTGAAATCATACTAATTGATCCTGATCATCCAGCAATAAAGGCTGACAAAGACATCGGCTGGATATGCGAGAAACAACATCATGGAAGAGTTTTCAGAGGCTTAACAAGTGCAGGCAAAAAAGCCAGGAGCCTGAGAAGAAAAGGGCGCGGAGCAGAAAAATTCAGACCTAGTAAAAAAGCGTAAAGGAGAAAACTAGACCCCATGAGAACGGTCAAGCCGAAAGTCCTTAAAAAAGGCGGAAAGCAACGCTATGGAAAAGGCTTCAGCAAAGAAGAACTGAAAAAAGCTGGGCTAAACCCAAAAGAGGCTTTGAGGCTTCATATTCCAATAGATTCCAGAAGAAGAACGTCCTATGAAGAAAACGTGGATACAATTAAGAACCTTTTGGGTAACAAGAAACCTGCTTCCAAACCTAAGAGAAAATCTAAAAGTTGAATCAACCTATATCCCAAATAGTGATGAATGCTTTGTCTTCTAAGATTCCAATAGCATACATTGACATACGAGTCTTTGCACACGCAACCGAAGATGTAGATAAAGTTCTCAGTGCAGCACGCAGCCTCCTTCCTACGACATTAATTGACACCGTTGTATTTGGAAAGTCCAATTTGACTGGTCATTATGGAAACCCAATAATTCTTTTGGAAGCAAGAATTAAAGAAAAAAACGCTGTCCAAGCAGTTTTCGAGAGGGTTTCCTCTGGTTTAAGAATCTTGGACAAGGAACTATTAAGTAGCCAAATCAAGCAGCACTTCGACAGAGGGAACCTCTACATGAGACTTGACAAGCAATCCGCGTATCTGAACGAAATCAAGCTCTACCAAACGGATCCCATACATCTGCGCATACACTTTAGAAAGCACAGCCTAGAAGAAGTGATAGACGCCTGCAGAAAATTCGGGTTGCTACCATGAAAAGAAACTATGCCGATTTGCACTTATGCCCAAATTCGAAAAATTTCGAGCAAGTTTCTCTAATGATAAAAAAGGCTTCAGGGCTCGGATATCGCTTAATAGCCGCAACTTCGCAATTAAACTATATCGGAGAAATTGAACGCCTAAAAGAGTCTTGCAGAGAAACCGGAGTCGATTTTGCATCTCGTTTAGACCTTAAACCCAGAACACCAAATGAGCTAAAGCACAATTTACGCAAGTTGAGGAGAAAATTTGAAATCGTCGCTGTGATATGCGAATCCAAAAACGTCGCAAGACAAGCAGCAAAAGACCGCCGTGTAGACCTTCTGAACTTTCCATCGCTTGATTTTCGCAGAAGGTTCTTCGACGCTGCCGAGGCTGAATTAGCTTCGAAAGCCTTGGCTTCTCTTGAAATAGACATGAAACCGTTACTCACTTTGGAAGGACCCTTGAGAATCAGGCTTCTGTCGAATCTGCGCAGAGAAGTGGATATTGCTCAAGAATTTTGCATTCCAATTGTTATATCAAGCGGAATCTCGAATGAGTACCTTATGCGTAAACCAGTTGACCTAGCGGCCTTGACATCCCTTTTCGACTTGGATATGGTTTCTGCAGTAGATGCAGTTTCCAAAAATCCAATAGCAATCGTTAAGAGAAACAGGGAAAAGCTCAGTCCTCAGTTTGTTGCGCCGGGGATACGAGTAGTCCGGAAGGGGAAAGATTGCTGAAAAAAGTGAAACGCCGCTACCTAGCCTTGGCGTTAGATTACGATGGTGCGCTTGATTCTAAGGAGTTTATGGCCACTGTCTGGAACGCCTTCTTGAAGCTTTACGGCGAATATGGTGCAAGCCGAACAGGCTTAACCTTGATTGACTACGACGCGGAAAAAAGATTTGCTATTATACGCACGGTTCACACGGCTGTCGAAATGGCTAGAACAGCTTTAGCTTCAATAAGCAAAATAGGAAATAAGCCAGCTGCGGTGCATGTTTTAGTAGTTTCTGGCACTCTGAAAGCCCTTTACAAGAAGATACAAGGGTAACTGTATGAAAGCTTATTTGACGGTTCGTCTTCTATTCTCATGGGGGATGATGATGCCGTCCCAGTCTGAGCTTGTGCAGATGAGGAACTCATGACGGACAGACCCCTAAAACTTGCGAAACTACAGACTAGAACGAGCTTCTCGGGCCCTTTTCCTTTTGAGTCCAAAAGCTAACGCCAGAATAACTCCTGAAACAAAGCCGCCGACGTGTGCCCAATATGCGACACCGCCAGAGATGTCAAAAATCCCGTAAATCCATTGCATGATAAACCAGAAGCCTAGAAAGACAATTGCTGGGACTGGCAGTATGAAATAAAAGACTATTGTGAGAACTTTTGCTTTTGGATAAAGAACTGCGTAGGCACCTAAGATTCCAGAAATTGCTCCTGAAGCCCCGACAACGCCTGTCCTAAGATCTGCAACGCCTGCGAGACCTGTATTGATGCTTGCTATATGCGCAAATACTGCCGATAAACCGCAGAATATGTAAAAAGCGAGATAACTGATATGTCCAAACGCATCCTCAACGTTGTCCCCAAAAATATAGAGGAAAAGCATATTCCCAAGCAGATGAAGCCAATCAGCGTGCATGAACATCGACGTAAATAACGTGTAAAGTCTCTGTCCATCGAGTATTTCATTCGGAAACGTCACAAAATTTTCTTCGATGTTGCTGGCGAATCTGTTGTCCAAGATGTTTTGGGTAGAGAGCCAATAAAGTGTAAAGATGATAATATTTATGATTAGTATCCAACGGTTTATGTGGGGCGTTGTAAAAGAACGATTCAGATCTTTTATTGGAAGCAAATTCTAACCCATCAGAATACCAATTAACGGATATTTAACTCTGATTTCAATAGGGAAAAGAAAAATCAATTATGCAATGTTAGCTGGTTAGGCACTCGATCATTTTGCTGCATGTCAAGCATTCATCTGGAAACGAAGAGTCCTTGGGACGTTTCTTCAGGTACCCCATAAAATGACTGCACTTTACACTTTCGTCCAATTCTGCCGCTGGTTTCTTAGGCTCCCTTGCAGGGAACAGGTTTTCTTTGATTTCTTCTCTTTTTTGGCTTTCAGCGTCACTTACCTTAGTAAGACAACGCGGACATGCGTAAAACTTCTGGACATTCGTATCAGATGCGAAAGTTGCTAAGAGCGGCTTTCGAAATTTCTCCCCGCATTCCCCACATTTAAACCCTGCAGGGTTCTCTCTCAAATAATAATCTCCGTCATTCGATCTGAACGAACTTAGAGTCTTTTCCATTGTGAGCCTCCAGAGGCTAAAGGTATATCAAATATTGATATTTAATAAACCTTTCCGTCTACCCGTTGAACAAAAAGACACTAGTGGGCCCGGCCGGATTTGAACCGGCGATCTTCGCCGCGTGAGGGCGATGTCCTAACCAGCTAGACTACAGGCCCTGATGTTTCTTGGCTTGAATTATCGCGCCTCTGGTTTTCTTAATTCTTGCTGTTGGATTTGTAATACTTATTTTCGTTTCATAAAATCTTTTTCTAACGTTTCTTACAGGAAAAACCCAGGCGATTCATTTGGATAGTCAGGATGAAAGGTTTGAAGATAATGCGAAAGTTGACAAAGTTTTACTAGTTCTGTGTTTTCTGGCGTCTGCATTGGTTGGCCATATTCTATCGCGTTATCTGCCACTCTGAGGTTTTACTACTTATCCAGTATTATGTTCTTCACATTTAAGTCAAAACGAATCGCAATCATGTCTTTGTGGAATCCATCAAGGAGTTCGTGTGCAGTTTTGTCATTAGTTTCATCAGTAATTTCAGCAACCGATTCAATTGTAATCGCTGCTTTTTTCTTTTTCATATCTTAGACCTAAACGTGATTTACATTAGTTTTGATTCTTTATCGGTTTTACCCTTTTGCCGTGTGCCATTAGTTACGACTAGGATCAGTCCTCTATAGAATAATGTTCTATAATATTCCTCTATATGCTCTGCTCAAGAAAACGAGCAGATATGAAAATCAGAAAACAAACACCCACGCCTATCCTCTGTTTGATTCAGAAAACTTAAAAGCGTACCTCTCTTTTTTGTAATGGCTGATGTTGCCGAGGTAGCTCAGCCTGGGAGAGCGCCCGGCTGAAGACCGGGTTGTCGCCGGTTCAAACCCGGCCCTCGGCACCACAATTGACTTTTGGAATAAGCCCAGGACACTCTACCTTCTCTTGCGAAAGAACCTAAGTTCAGCTTGACCGCACACGTATTCAAAGCCGCTTTCAATTAGTTCTTTTACTTCAACTGAAGTTCTGGCGACTTTGCAGACATAATCATCGTCTGACAAATTCTTTATGAGCTGCGTGTATAGCAGAGTGCGCCTTTCTACTTAACTTGAAGAAGAAATGAAGAGTTGCGGAAGACACTGATACAGTGACGGCATCACTATTTGACCCAGGGTTCAAGTCAATGTGTGTATGGGATAATGCAGAGGTTTGTTCTCTACTCCCCAAAATAGAGCGCGCGCTTGTGGCGCGTGTAAATCAAGGATTTAGGCTTGCTGTTGGCAAGAACTCTGGCGGCTTGCGAACCTTCGTTGCCTGTTCAAACGCATAAGCCAATTTGATAAGCGTCGGCTCTTGCCATGCTTTGCCGAAGAAGGAAATGCCGACGGGCAAGCCAAAGATGTATCCTGCTGGCACGGTGATATGCGGGTACCCTGCTACCGCAGCAGGCGATGAGCTGTCTATTTCCCAACCAACTGTGTCGCCATTGATCAAGTCGATTATCCAAGATGGGCCTCCTGATGGCGCGACAATTGCATCAAGTTTGTGTGCTCGCATGGTTTTGTCGATGCCTTCCTTGCGTGTCAGACGATGATTCTTCGCAAGTGCATCGAGATATTTCTTCTCGTGTAGTGAGCCTTTCTTCTGAGCGGTTTCCATATGTTCCTGTCCGAAGTATGGCATGACACGATCCTTGTTTTTTTCATTGAACTTTATGATTTGGGCCAACGCCTTCACTGGGGTTTTCGCGCTTGCGAGGTACTTGTTCAAGTCCGCCTTGAACTCGTAATGAAGGACTTCAATTTCGGTCTTACCGAATTTTTTCGGACCTAAGACGTCGACTGGGTCAACGGTTACTGCTCCCATTCGCTTCATTGCATCAAGACACGTCTCAAAAATCTCGGTGATACGTCTGTCAGTCCCTATCATTTTTCTTGCAACACCAATACGAGCACCATTAAGGCCGTTCTCATCAAGGAATTGTGTGTAATCTTTGAACGCTCTTTTCTTACTAGGCTTTGTAGCTGAATCTTGCTGGTCGACTCCTGTGAGTGTTCCAAGCAGAATCACCGCGTCTGCGACGGTGCGTGCCATCGGTCCGGCTGTATCTTGACTATGGGCAATGGGGATGATTCCGCTCCGACTCCACAAACCAAGTGTGGGTTTAATTCCTACAACGCCGTTCGTTTGACTTGGGCAGATAATCGAGCCGTCAGTCTCTGTACCAATCGAGGCCGTGCATAGGTTTGCCGCAACTGCAACTCCTGAACCTGATGATGAACCGCAGGCGGAACGATCAAGCACGTAGGGATTACGTGTGAGCCCACCGCGAGATGACCAGCCGCTGACTGAGTGTTTGCCGCGGAAATTCGCCCATTCGCTCAAGTTGGTCTTACCTAATATCACTGCGCCTGCTGAGCGCAGTTTCTTGACGATGAATGCGTCGCGCGGTGCGAAATGACCTTCGAGCGCGAGGGAGCCAGCTGTGGTCTGCATTCGGTCATGTGTATCAATGTTGTCTTTGATAAGAATGGGAATGCCGTGGAGTGGGCCACGCGTTTTGCCGACACGCCGCTCTTCATCGAGGGATGAAGCGATAGCAAGAGCGTCTGGATTTGTCTCGATGACGGAGTTCACTTTCGGGCCGTTCTTGTCTACTGCTTCAATCCGATCCAGATAAAATTCGACGAGGTGACGCGATGTCACCTCGCCTATGGTCATCATTGATTGTAACTCAGAGATCGACCATTCTTGCAATGCCATAGTTCACTACCTTTAGTGTAATGTTACTACTGAAAGCTCATAAACTTTCACGCGCCACACTAATGTATACGAGCCCACCACAACAATGCAGGGAAAGGAAAAAAGAGGGATTGTGCGGGTGATATCTCCACTCTGACAGGATTACGCTCGTTATGGCTCAGGTACTTCCCGTTCCAATAACACGTAAACAGCAGAAATGCCGGTTGGAGCGCCCAAACCGCCTATCGACTTAGCTTGCCAACCTTCTTTTGCCATACGATTGATTTTAGCAACAAGCTTTCGACAAGTGCCAGTGTCAGAGAGAATTTCATATTCCTTCATTTCAATGTCCTCCATTCAGAGTCTAGCATTGATTAAATATTTACCTTCTGAAGCGCGTGCGACCAAAAAGTGTACGGAACTTGCGCTATGCATGTATGCTGATTGTGTTTCAAGCAAACCTTTTACCCGAAGGGTGAGTCAGTTGAATATAGAGGAATGATGTATTGGATTCTGTCGCTATAGTCAAGCATGAGGACGATGTTGAGAAGGCTCTTGAAGCGGGTATTAGGCTGTTAGGTGGGTTCGGGGTCTTACAATCGCCCTTCATTATCAAGCCCAACATCTGTGCAGATGTGGTTAAGACCAGGTTTGCTGTTACCGACGTAAAGATAGTTGAAGCTTTGATAAATCTGGTTCTCAAAAAGGACAGAAACCTTTCGATCAAGATAGTGGAGTCAGACAGTGAGTCAAAGTTCGCAGATGAGGCCTTCGAAAAATTCGGTTACAAAAGTCTAGAAGAGAAGATGGGGAAGTTAGGCTTTGATGTGTCTCTGGTCAACCTCAGTCATTCACCTACATTTCCAGTCAAACTAGACGGACTTTACTTCAAAAACCCTGAGCTTCCTAACTTGATTACTGGGTCCAAATACTTCGTCTCCATTGCTATTGCGAAAACCCATTATTTAACCTTCATAACTGGAACCCTGAAGAACCTCTTTGGGCTTCTCCCAAGAAAAGATCAATCATTTTATCATGCCCGCATTAACGCGGTCATCGTTGACCTAAACAGGCTTGTAAGACCCGATCTTTGCATCGTTGATGCAAGAGTAGGTCTAGAAGGCTGGGAAGGCCCGAAAGCAAGACGGCTTAACACGTTTATCTTGGGAAGGAAACCAGTGTGCGTAGACGCTACCATGGCTAGGATTATGGGGTTCAAACCGGAGAAGATTCGTCACTTGGTGGAAGCAGAGAAACATGGTCTTGGTAGCTTAGACCCAAAGATTCTGGGAAAGAGCCTCAAGTCCACAACAGTAAAATTCAATCCACCGTCTCACTTGTCTCAGTCAGCTCTTCTGAACTGACTCATCGCCACGCGTGCATCTGTGGCTCCACTCAACAAACATAAAAATGGGGAATTTGCGGGTGATATCTACATTTGTCGCCGGTTCAAAGACCAGGTCGTCAGCACCAAAATTGACTCACGAAAGCACGCGGGTTCATGAAAGCATGTTCTAGGCAGTTGCCATTCTCCACAAGGCCTGCTTCATTTGATTGCCATGTTTCAGTCCATAATAGATTCCCGCCATTTTGGCTGAGTATGGAATCACTATTCTTTTTATGGCATTGAAGATTATCGGGTTGCGGAATCTGTGTTCAAGGAATGTGTCCCCCCAAATTCTGATGTTATATTCCCAGCAACGGATGAGGAGCTCCCAGCGTATTTCTGAAAGTGAATCAATCTGTGCGCCCTTCTTGTGCATCAGCAAACAGTTTTCTAATGGTACGAAAAAAAGCGGCACATAGAAGGCGTTGTAGTCTTTCAGGTCATCAATCAGCTCAAGCGTTTCCGCAACATCCTCTTCACTTTCTTCGGGAAGTCCGATAATCAAAGTGGCAAGGGGATACCAGTCGTTATCATTCAGAATCCCGAAGGCTTGGGCGACTACCTCACTCCACTGCTCAGGCTTGTAAGGCAGCATCTTGCCAGCCATGTACTTTCTCATTAGTCTAACGCTGCCCGTCTCAATGCCTGTTTCAGACGTAACAATGGCCTTCTTACTATGAGAATACCAATTATGCTCAATCAGAACTTCAGCCACTTCCTTCACCATGCCGGGGTTGCAGGCAACAGGTGCCAAAGATATATGTGAGGACTGAATGCCTTCAACACCTGGGTGATTAGCAACGCTTTTGACAAGTTTCAAGACTGCTTTTTTATTCGGAATGAACTGTTTGTCCTTTGCGCCATATAGAAACAGGTCTTCGGTGACCAAGGTGATGTTGGAGCTTCCTTCCATCGTTGTTGTCTCTATTTCTTTCATTATTATGTCCAACGGCATGTCAACCTTACTCTGCATGGTAGGTGTGCAGAACTGACAGTTTCGACCGCACCCCTTAGAGATCTCTACTGCGCCATGAATAGCTGCATGCCTTATCAATGGCATACTTTCGTCGTCTGAGGCATGTGGGTTATTTTCAGAATGGACTACATTTGGAAGAGGTTCTCCATTGACTGCTTTGCTGAAAATGTCAACTATCTTCTCTTTTTTTCGACCGATGAGTACACAATCAACACCATAGTCGTCAGCCACCTTTTTGCGTTCGAGTTGCCACGAACCGAATCCGCCAACAACGATTTTGGGTCTGAACGTTCGAATGCTTCGATGCTTGACCAGCTTTCGAAACTCGACGGCATTAATTGGTTCGCCCCCACCTAAGAGCGAAGAGTAGGTTTTGCTGACGTATCCCATTCCCAAAGGATCCATGGAAGAGATCCCAACCACTTTCGTGTTCGGACCGATGAAAGTGCCCAAGTCGTCAGGGTGAACTACTGCAACATCGGACTCGCTGAAACCATTCTCCAAGAGAATGGCTTCAACCTTCCTCAGACCATAAGGTGCATACTTGGCCCTGTTGTCATAGTTGCGTTGAATCGGTGGATAGATTATCTTTCTCAGAAGCCACATGGGGACGGGACCCTTGGCGAAACCTGCCACGAAGGCGACAAAAGGGCTGTTATAGTAGTCGCTCATCTCTGTAGCTGAAGCCGTAAGCACAACCTTGACACCTGAGTCGGTCACCATCTTTCATTTCCCTTAAGTGGATTTACAAAGACATGTTTCATTGTCCTATTAAGAATTATTGTTGGTAAATCCTCTTTGAGACGAGCAGCAACTGGCAAAAAATCTGCTGAATTACGCCTCAGATGTAGAATCACAGAAAAATAAGGGCATTCACATAGTATCTTCATTTGTCACGGGTTCAAACCCGGCCCTCGGCACTATACACGGACCCTAGACACGTAGAAAGATGAATAAGCTTGTTTTGAGATTATTTTCTCTTACTGAAGAGTTTCCCATAGTTTCCTGCTTTTAGCTCAAGTCTCTTACTTTCGCCTTCAGCATATTCGGAGACCATCACTTTTGGTCTCTTTTCCGTTGAAAAAGAAACCAGAATGCCATTATCACTGACAAATAAGCTTAATACCTTGTTGCGCATGATGGGAGTATGCAAACAAACAGATTTGCATTAAATAGTGTAAGGAGTTGAGATTGCGAATGGCGAGAAGAGAGATGCATAAGGCAGTTTGTGCTGAATGCGGAAAAGAATGTGAAGTTCCCTTCAAACCCGATGGAAGCAGACCAGTATATTGCCAAGAATGCTATTCCAAGCGAAGACCACCGAGAAGATACTAACGACGCAACTAACATTCATCCGCTGTCCACAATTTTTCGTTTCCCCATTTTCGGTACTTGCCCCTGCCATTAACAATAAATAGGAAGAACACACTTCTGTCTATTCATTAGAGCGTAAGAGTAAGGAAACGTAATGCCTAATGATCCAGTTTGCGGTGCGATTCTCGATGAGAAGACGTCAAAATTCAAGATTACTTATGACGGAGAAACATATTATTTCTGCAGCTTGACCTGCAAGAAAAGGTTCAAGAGACATCCAATGAAATTCATAAAGTAGCATTATGATCAACGAACACGAAGGAGTATGATAACGGTTCGAAACAAAGTTTCACATGGCGAATATCTCGCTTTCTTTCGGTAAACTATGAGGTTGATTCTGACAAGTTATTCCACGGGCGATTTCAGCAGAGAAAGAGCAAAAATCAATGTGTGGAAAACTTCCGAATGAATTCCGTAGCGCGCGCGTGTTATGGTTGTTTCTAAGGCTGTTCTGATGCGTCAATGAAGTTAATTTTTAAGTAACGTATCTGATAAATTGAATAATTGAGGTTATCGATTTGAGCAAGAGCGACTTCATTGTCGTGACGACACCTACAGTGGCTGGATACAAAATCAAGAAGGTTTTGGGAATGGTTACGGGTCTTACCCCCAGAACCAGAGGGGTTGGCGGTATATTCAAAGCTAGTTTGCAGTCGCTCAAGGGCGGAGAGATAACGGCTTTCACGTCTGAGATAGAGAAAGCCAGAATTGAGGCAGTAGAAAGGACGATAGAGAAAGCGAAGGAGATGGGAGCGAATGCAATCGTTGGCATGGACATGGAGACATCTGACATTGGCCAAACAAACGTAACTTTGATATCTGCAACAGGGACAGCGGTCATAATAGAGGCCGAATAAGGAGAAGGCAGAATCCTATAATCACCACACTGACCAATTCCCTTCTTTTTTTTGGTGATAGTTTCCTATGCATGGCTTTTGAGGTTTCGCTTTGAATTCGGGTTTGTAGATATTCGAGAATTGAGGTTGATGCCTTTTCCGTGATTTCGGATATGCCTGGGTTTTTTCTCTCACTTCGTCTATGAGATATGGAGATAATGCGATTCCAAGCGTTTGTTTAGAGTTTTTCTGTTTACCTTAGCTCGATAGTTTTGGCTATTTCACTCGAGTATTTTTTCTAGTGAAAACTTTCTCCCGTCATATTTTGATTTCCCCTAAATTAGCAGTTCTTGCAAACGCAAACGCATAATCGCTAACTAACAGGAAATTCTTCTCCTTCTCGCAATAGCTTTACTTTGATGTTTGAATCCGCTTCGACTTTCTTCCGGAATTCTTCCGGTCTTGTGCTCCAACGGTGCATTGGTATTACAGTTTCTGGATTTATTGCTATTACAGCTTGAGCGGCTTCAACATTATCCATTGTGTAGGTGTCTCCGCTGGGGAGTAAAGCAACATCTACGTGCCCAAGCTGTCGCATCTCTGGAATGAAATCTGTGTCTCCCGCGTGATAGATCGTCTTATTTTCGATGGTTATCAAATAACCGACTCCAAAATCTTTCGGGTGATAAGGGTTTCCAGGGGACCTGAAACGTTTAACGTTGTAGGCTTCTACAGCTCTAACTATTATGCCATTCACTGTTGTTTCCTCTCCAGGTCTGAGCGTCTTGACATTTCCGCCGATTTTTGAAATACAGTCTTTAGGCGCTATTACCAAAGTGTCCTCCTTCACCACTTGTTTGATTCTTACTGGATCGCAATGGTCAGTGTGTGAATGTGTTACCAAGATTAAATCTGCTTTTTCATCAGGTTCACCATACTTCTCCAGGTCTATATAAATGACCTTTCCTCCACCTCTAATTTGAAAACTGGCACGGGCGAGCCATTTGACAAAGACAACCATCTTGCATCACTTTTAGTATGCTCTGCCAGCATATATTAGTCTTAGAGAGGGAAAACTCTGGTCTCGAGTTTGTTGCGCGCTATTTATGGTTACAGGATGCGGAAGAAGCATCAGTTTTTGCTTGAGAAAAAGCGACAAGAAATTATGTTCGTTTTCTGAACATACTCAATGGGTTGATTGTGAAACTCGAGCCAATAGAGAAGGGTAAACTGCTACGACTTAAGGAGTCAAAAGTCACTCGGAGGAGAAGAGACCGTCGCGACATAATAGTGGCAATTTTGAAAACCGCTCGAAATGGAGTGCGTAAGACACATTTGATGAAGAAAGTCGGAATGAGCTACAGTCAGCTTAAGCTGTATTTGAAAGTTATGAAAAAAGCAGATCTTCGTGAGAAATCAGATATCTGGGAAACGACTGAGAAAGGCTTTAGAATTGTAGAGGCATGTGAGATTTGTTACCGTCTTGCAAAGGAAATCTCGTGAATAAGCAAGAATTGCACCTAAATTCGTAGAAAAAATAGAGTTTATGTTGAATCTCGTCTACGGTTTTTGGCATTCCTTCTTTCAGATTACCTGTCAAAGCAGATGGTTTCAGGTTCCGAAATATTTCTAGAAGGTTTATAACCAAAGATAAGATGGAAATATGAATAGCGAGCGCTAACAGTCTATACATTTATGATGAGTGCTTGGAACAGAATATAAGTTAGCAGTAGGATTGCTCCACCGGCTTTCGAGACTCCCCCCCTCATTATGAAGCGCCAGAAGATGATGGTTGTCATTAGTAGGAATGGGAGGATCTCAGTGAAGATGTTCATGTCAACTTCGAAGGGAGAGGTTAGGAGGACCAGTCCCAGAACAAGTGTTAGGTTAGTGAGGTTAGAGCCGATGAGGTCTCCGATTGCGAGTTGCACTCTGCCTCGTCTGACCGCTGTCAAGCCGAGTGTGAGTTCCGGAAGCGAGGTGCCGATGGCGACTATTTTTGCGCCGATCAGGATGGGTGGAACCCCTAAAGCGAGAGCCATGTTTGCCGCAGAGTAAACTGTTAGGCGTGCAGCTACTGCTACGATTGTGATGCTTAACAATAGTGTTATACCAACAACGCCTTTTTCTCCTTTGCCGACTTTGCTTTCGACTTTACTGTTGTCCGATTTGACAGGGGGCGTTCTTTTTCGCGCAATAAGAAACATGTTGATAAAAAAGGTTGCAAGGAGGATGATGCCAATAATAGGGCTTGGGATGTCAAAAATGTGGTATTGATTTATAACAAGAAGTATAGGGATAACGGTTGCTATGAAGAGAATGTCCGATAGTTCCACGAGTAAGTCGGTACAACAGGCTTTGAGGTATCCAAGTATGCCCAGTATGCCGAGGACCGCGCCTACATTGAACACGTTAGAACCTAGGATATCGCCAATACTTATAGCAGGATTTCCTTGGAATACTGAGAATCCAGCGACGGTAATCTCGGGGGTGGAGGTCAACACAGCAAGGATTATGAAGCCCGCCGATGCCTCACTCAATCCAGTGATTTCGATAAGTTTTTCCACTGATTTTATAGCAAAATGGCTAGCCGAAGCTAAACCAACTAATGAAGCAATCAGGATCAGCAGCTGTACTACTGGATCTTCCAACATAGTATTCCAACTTTCCTATGCGAGCTAGATATACTTTATGCGACCAGTAGGAACATGATTTTGTCACAGTTCCACAGAAGAAATTTCGCGTGCGTTTCGTGCCACTTATTTCGATGGCTGTTATATTCTCAAAGAAGAATAGGGTATTAAGCCTTTATTTGCTCTGTAATTAATGAACAAACAGATGCATATAGAAGAGGGGGACGGGCATTCGAATGAAGTCGTTCTCAACATCAAAGAAAACCGTCTTTGCGATAGTGGTTATGTTGTTTCTTTTGAGCACTCTAACTTCGAGAGTCAAAAATCAATCAGTCAAAGCAGAACCTGGTACGTTGACTGTTCCATTTGACTACGAGAAAATACAGTGGGCCATAGGAAACGCCACCTCAGGAGACACAATTCTCATACTCAACGGAACTTATTACGAGCATCTGAGTGTAGACAAGTCCCTAACTCTAATTGGAGAGAGTAAGGAAAACACCATCATTGACGGAAATGGGGAAAATCGAACGGTTATCGAGATAATCGCCAACAACGTTGTCATCAGCGGGTTTACTGTTCAAAACACTTCACAAGCGGCTGGAACTTCATACGCTGGCATCAGAGTCTCGGGGAGCGGTTGCAACGTTACTAATAACATTGTATCCGGAACCAAAGTAGGTATCTTTGTGACCTCGCAAAAAAACCAAATAAGAGAAAACGTTGCGAGAAACAATGGGCACGGCATAGCTCTACACTCCGCCTCTGAAGTAACGATGGAAGGAAACAATGCTTCGGCAAATACTGTAGGCATTTCATTGGCACTTTCCTCTAACAACATGATTGTAGAAAACAGCGCAGTAAATAGTTCCATTGGGGGACATGGGATAATCCTGTCGACAGGCTCTTTTAATAATACCATATTTTCGAATTATCTAGCGGGCAATTATCATGGTATGTGGCTTTCAGATTCCTATGAAAACCTAATTATGAACAACACGATAACAAAGAACGAACTTTTAGGCATTGAACTGGCCAGTTCTGCGAACAATACATTCTATCACAACAACTTCATCGACAATCCCAAACACATTGTTATCGATAATAAATCAATAAGCATTTGGGATGATGGATACCCCTCAGGCGGCAATTATTGGCACGGTTACGTCGATGTCGACGAAAAAAGTGGCCCCAATCAAGACCAGGATGGCCCCGACGGAATCTGGGATCATCCGTACGTTATAGACAATGATAACGTCGACAGATATCCTTCAATGAAAGTCCATGGCGAGATTCTTGATGAAACTTCACCAGTGACTTCTCATGATTATGATGGTTCTTGGCATACGGAAGACTTCACCATCACCCTCATAGCCACCGATGAATTTAGCGGCGTAGCAGAAACCTACTACAGAATCAATGCAGGCCAGACAAGAGTAATCAAAGTGGACGGACAGCCCCTCATATCCACAGAGAGTAGAAACAATAGTCTAGAATATTGGAGCGTAGACAATTTTGGAAACGAAGAAAGCCATCAAATTTTGACTGAGATCAAATTGGACAAGACAGCTCCTGATGGTTCCATAATAATTAGCAATGGTGATACCTATACGTCTTCGGTTTCGGTGATTTTAACACAGACCGCAACTGACACAACATCCGGCGTAGCCAGAATGCGGTTTTCCAACGACAACGTCACATGGACTTCATGGGAAACATACAATAGTTCCAAGAATTGGGCACTCACAACAGGTGACGGAACAAAAACAGTGTACGCTCAATATATAGACAACGCCGGCTTGATTTCACCAATATTTTATGACACAATTACATTAGACACAACGGATACACAAGGGCTTGAGCCTTCTCCTTGGACTATAGCAGCAGCCATAATGATGGGGACACTTGTTATATCTGCGCTTCTCTGGATAGGCATAGGGAAGAGTAAGAGAAGAAAAAAGCTGAGAAAGACGCGTTCGCGGGGACATCTTTAACAGGCAGAATATTTATCGTTGGGCGCTTGAAATCTCCTAGCTTGGCTTTTTGCGAATTACATCACCCCGACATACTATTCTGTTGTTGCTTCAATTCCGCAACTTACGTACACAAGCAACATTGCACACGGAAGGATAACATTCCGAAACTGTAATATTCGATCTGTTGAAGCACTGCTTAAACCACATCAAACATTTACTTTTAAGGGTTGACATGACAACCCCATCAAAGACTGAAGTCGACGGTAGCATAGAACAAAAATCCAAAACACTTTTTACAGTGTGCAAGAAGAGTTTCTTAGCGCCGAAAGGAGAGAGGGATTCATTCAAATGAAACAAAGAGCAGGTGCTATCACACATAAATTCTCTTCGTCGCCTGCTATGACAAAGAGGAGTTTCCCATTTTCGTTACTGACACTTGTCTTCATACTGTTGTTTTTAAATTATTATTTCGTATTTCAGGTATATTCAAGCCCCTACGTGACTGGATATTATCCTTTAACGTACAATCTTCTAGGTCAAACACAGTGGTTTTCGGGTGAGCTAAGCGACCTGACGTCAGATAATGGAGTTCACATGACGTTTAGAAGCTACGGGTCTTCATATGCAACAGGTAATGAAGCGATGTTCGCTTACGGCGAAGACACTGCAAGTACCCCGCGTTACAGGATCTGGGATGGTGCGAACTGGGGCACTGAAGTCAGCGCCTCTGAAACGGCATCGACTATTCAGTGGCTGATCTTAGAGTCTAACCCAAATCGTAACGAAAAAATACTAGGCACGTTAGCTTCGACGGGAGCAATTCACGTTCAGGTCTGGAACGGGTCTTCTTGGAGTTCCGTGCAGCCTTTAGGTAGCGGAGTTGGAACAACCAATGACGCATATCGAAGTTTCGACATCGCTTATGAGCAGGCTTCAGGAAGAGCAATTGTAGTCTTTGTCCCATCATCCACAGCCGTGGATCCTCAATATGTGATATGGAACGGTTCTTCTTGGACGGCTCCAGCAACCATAGACATTTCGACAACAGGTGCGGTTTACTGGGTCAAACTTGCTTCAAGACCGCTTTCGAATCAAATAGCTCTAATGACTCTAGACGCCAACGCTGACATAGCTGGGATAATTTGGAATGGAAGCACCTGGCACAATACAAAAACGCTCACGACATCCGCGAGCACAGCGTTAAGAGAATGTTTTGCCGTGGAATACGAACAACAAAGTGGCTACGCGATGTTTCTATGGGGCGAACTAAGAACAGACCTTTACTACTGGCGATGGGATGGAAGTGCATGGATAGGAACGGCTGCAACGCTTTTGGATATACCAAGTCAAGGTGGGGTTTCCAACTGGATTTCGTTAAAGGCAGACTCAAATTCAGATAGGCTGATGATTGGTGTTCAGGACGCTGGAGCGGATCTAAACACTCGAGAGTGGAGCGGTACTGCTTGGGACACAGCAACTGAACATCCAGAGCACGATAGCACGGTCGAGAGTGTTCTTTCACGAAGTTTTGACATAGAATACGAGACATTCCCTGGGCATGAGGGACATGCCATGCTTGTCTGGGGAGATGCTTACTATGCAAGCTGGAAACATTGGACACCAGCTACTGGCTCTAGTGGCTGGTCATCCAGAACCATCCTTGCAGGTTCCGACGATACTGCTGTAACTCAGTTGAGGCGCAACAGTGATGGCAGAATCTTTGCGGCCTTACTAGACGATCCAGCCAGCGGCTCTGACGATCTTGTAGAGTATAGATGGGATGGTAGCACTTGGTCAAGCAGGCTCGTAGTCGAGGATACGCCTACTAGGGCTGCTCAACCCATGATGGAACCATTCATGATCGCTCCAGATACGCATCCAACACCGATCGAATATATAACAGAAGTCGAGTTTACTGGGTCATCAAACACTTACGATTGGACTGAGCTGGTTTGGACGATTAATAGTGCTTGGACTTCGGAAAACGTAGCTGTGACGATACAACTCTACAACTACACACTCGGCGACTATCCAACCAACGGGAACGGGTACATTTCCTACACATCGAGTTCAATTCCAAACACAGACGAAACCAAAAGTCAAACCATAACTACAAGCCCAACGCACTTCCGTGATACTCTAGGCAACTGGAAAATTAAAGTCAAAGGTGTAAAAACGACCTCGACGCAATTTGACTTTAAAGCAGACTTAGTCAAACTCGAAGTCACACACTTGGACACAACACCCCCAGAATGGTCAAACGCCGAGACAAATAGCACCATCGCAGGACAGCCAACACTTTTCCATGTGAAATGGACAGATGACTTCGAGTTGAGCGGTTTCATCTTTGGAACTAACAACACTGGAACATGGATCAACGATACGTGGGCACCCATGGGCGGATCCACCAACTGGAGTAATGTAACCAAAATCTTGAGCAGCACCGCTCTCGTAGTGCAATGGAGAGTTTGGGCAAACGACACATCCAACAACTGGAACGACACAGGCATACTGGAATTCACGCTTCTTCATCTTCCAGTGGCATCTTTCACATACACGCCTTCTACAGCATACACTGGCGAGACAGTCACATTCGACGCTTCTGCCAGCTACGATCCAGACGGCACAATAACCAGCTATTTCTGGAATTTTGGAGATGGAACAAACAGCACCGGCACGGTCACCACTCATTCTTACGCTGACGATGGAGTGTATACAATACCACTCACAGTCACTGACAATGACGGACTGACAGATACAGAAAGCCAGACCATAATTATTCTCAACCGACTTCCCACAGCGTCTTTCACAGAATCTAACACATCGGTACCCACCGGCACAACAATCTACTTCAACGCGTCTTCCAGCTTTGATCCGGATGGTTCTATTGTTAGCTACTTCTGGGATTTTGGTGATGGAATAAACGGCACTGGAGTCACGATAGAGCATACATATACTGACAATGGAACATACACCGTCGCTTTAACGATTACAGATGATGACGGTGCGACAGCAAACGCAACAGCAACAAAAACAATCTCCAACAGACCCCCGACAGCATCCTTCACAGAAAGCGCCACAACAGTCTATACTGAAGAAAACATTCATTTTGATGCATCAGGAAGCATCGACCCCGACGGTTCTATTGTTAGCTATTTCTGGGACTTCGGCGACGGGACAAACGCAACAGGCCTAACAGTAGACCACTTCTATGCCGAAGACGGAACATACACAGTCACATTGACAGTCACAGACAATGACGGGGCAACCGCAACTGCTGTGGCAACCAAGACGGTGCTGAACAGAGTCCCAGTGGCCTTTTTTACTGAATCGGCTACAGCCGTGTTCACTAATGAAATTATCACGTTTGATGCCTCGGGAAGCTATGACCCGGACGGCTCGATCGTTAGTTACTTCTGGGATTTTGGTGATGGTACAAATTCTACTGGCCTGACTGTCACCCATGTCTATCCAGATAACGGCAATTATTTGGTTACTTTGACTGTTACGGATGACGATAGCTCAACAGATTCAACATCTGCCACAAAGACTGTTTTGAACAGAGTTCCGGTTGCTTCATTTGCCGAATCTGCAACAACGGTACTTACCAACGAGGTCATATATTTCAACGCCTCCGCCAGCTACGATCTAGATGGCACAATCCTTAGCTATTTCTGGGATTTCGGAGATGGAATAAATGCAACGGGCATGACCGTGAGCCACGCTTATACCGACGACGGAACATACAATGTTACTCTTACCGTTACGGATAATGACGGCTCAACAAGTACGGCGAATGCTGTCAAAACGGTCTTAAACAGAGGCCCTGTGGCGTCCTTCACCGAAACAGCTACCAGCGTGCTTACGAATGAAGCCATCTACTTCAATGCTTCTCAAAGCTATGATCCAGACGGTTCGATCGTCAGCTATTTCTGGGATTTCGGTGACGGGACAAACGCAACAGGCATGGCTGTGAGCCACGCATATGCAGATAATGGCATTTACACAGTGATTCTAACGATCGCGGACGACGACGGCGCTGAGGCTTCTACTGACGCCGCAAAAACTATTTCGAACAGATCACCAGTTGCCAGCTTTACTGAGACGGCAGAGACAGATTATACTGGCACAGCTATCACGTTCAACGCCTCTGCCAGCTACGACCCGGATGGCTCCATTGTAACGTACTTCTGGGATTTCGGAGATGAAACAAATGCGACGGGTGTTGTTGTGAGCCACGCCTACGCCGACAACGGCACATTTGTTGTCACTCTAACGATTACCGACGACGACGGCGCAACCAGTACAGCCACGTCTACAAAGACTGCGTTGAATAGGTCGCCGGTCGCATCTTTCACGGAATCCTCGGAAACAGTGTATAAAGGTGAAGTTATCACATTTAACGCCTCTAGCAGTTATGATCCAGACGGCACAATAACCAGCTATTTCTGGGATTTCGGAGATGGTACAAACGCTACCGGCTCGATAGCGAGTCATGCTTATGCAGATGACGGCGTCTATACCGTCATATTGACTGTTACAGACAATGATAATGCAACTGGAGTCCAAACGGCTACCAAAAATGTATTGAACAGAACACCTGTTGTTTCGTTTACCGAATCCGCGACCACTGTGTTTACCAGTGAGATTATCTATTTCAATGCGTCAGCGAGCTATGATCCAGATGGTGTGATTGTTAGTTATTTCTGGGATTTCGGAGATGGGACCAATACAACTGGTGCTACTACAAGTCACGCCTACACGAATGAGGGTGTTTACACGGTTGTACTAATAGTCACTGATGACGATGGCGCAACGGGAAATGCCACTGCAACCAAAACCATTCTAAATCGAGCCCCAGTTGCTTTATTTACCGAAAGCACCACAACTGCTCTTACAGATGTAGTCATTAGCTTTAATGCTTCCGACAGCTATGACACGGATGGTACGCTGGTTAGTTATTTCTGGGATTTTGGTGATGGTACCAACGGCACTGGCGTAACAGTGGACCATGCTTATCTGGATGATGGCGTCTACACTGTGACTCTAACCGTCACAGATGACGATGGAGCGACGTCAACTGTAACCGCCACAAAAACAATTCAGAACAGACCTCCAACGGCATTGTTCACAGAATCTGCCACTACAGTGTACACGGGGGAGATCATCTACTTTAATGCTTCATCCAGTTACGATCCAGACGGCGTCATCCTTAGTTATTTCTGGGATTTTGGCGACGGTACAAACGCAACTGGAATCTTGGCTAATCATACATATGTTGATAATGGAACCTACACTGTCGACTTGACTGTCACAGACGATGATGGTGCAACCAGCACAGCATCTTCCACAAAAACTGTTTTGAACACGTCTCCTGTGGCGTCTTTCACCGAGTCTTCAACAACAGCGTACAAAGGAGAGGTAATTCGCTTTAATGCATCGGTGAGTTATGATCCAGACGGTTCAGTTGTCAGTTATTTCTGGGATTTTGGTGACGGAACAAACGCTAGTGGCGTGATTGTTGACCACGCGTACACAAACGTGGGAACATACACGGTGACGCTGACTGTAACCGATAATGATGGTGCAACGGCTTCAACAACAGCCGTCAAAACTGTTTTGAGCAGACCTCCTGTAGCCAGTTTCATCGAATCTGCCACAACGGTTTACACGGACGATGTCATTAATTTTAACGCATCGATTAGTTATGACCCTGATGGTGTGATTGTTAGTCACTTCTGGATTTTCGGCGATGGAACAAATGCCACAGGAGTTATTGTTAGCCACGCTTATGCTGACAATGGCACTTATGTAGTGACTCTTGCGGTGACTGACAACGACGGGGTCACTGCCACTGCCACAGCAACCAAAACTGTTTTGAATAAGTCACCGGTGGCCTCGTTTTCGGAATCAGCAACCAACGTATACACCTATGAGCCGATCACATTTAATGCTACATCCAGTTATGACCCTGATGGTTCCATTGTGAACTATACTTGGAATTTTGGCGATGGCAACGTGACAACACTCACTAGCCCAATAGTCACTCACACTTATGTGGATGATGGAACATATACCGTGACTCTAACCGTGACTGATAACGATGGCGCAACTGCGACCTCCACCGCCACTAAAAATGTTTTAAACAGAGTCCCAGTGGCTTCGTTCACCGAGTCTGCCAGTGTTGTCCCAACTGGTGAGGCCATAATGTTCAATGCGTCAGCCAGTTATGATCCCGACGGCTCCATTGTAGGTTACTTCTGGACTTTTGGAGATGGAACAAATGCGCCTGGCGTAGTTGTGACTCATGCTTATGCTGACAATGGCACATACGTAGTTACCTTAACGGTAACAGACAACGACGGAGCAACAGCATCAAATACCGCTACTAAGACCATTCTTAACCGCCCACCAGTAGCATCATTCACAGAGTCCGCCACAACAGTGTACACTGGCGAAGTCATTTACTTCAATGCGTCAGCCAGTTATGATCCCGACGGCTCCATTGTTAGCTTCTTCTGGGACTTTGGAGATGGAACCAACGCCACAGGTATAATTGTTAATCACGCCTATGCAGACAACGGTGTTTACACAGTTGCTTTAACCGTTACCGACAACGACGGTGCGGTGGCCGCAGTCTCCGCTATTAAGACTATCGGGAACAGACCTCCTATCGCGTCGTTTACTGAGTCAGCTACCACAGTGTTCACGAATGAAATCATCTACTTCAACGCTTCCGTGAGTTACGATCTTGACGGCTCCATTGTTAGTTACTTCTGGAATTTCGGGGATGGCGCAAACGCCACTGGCATTACTGTAAACCATGCCTACGCTGATAACAATATCTACACGGTTACTCTAACCGTTACGGACAACGATGGAGCGACTGGAACAGCCACTGCGACAAAAACCGTGGTTAACAGACCCCCTGTTGCCTCTTTCACCGAAAACGCCACAACGATTCTCACTGGTGTAGCCATTCGCTTCAACGCGTCAGGTAGTTATGATCCCGACGGCACTATCGTGAGCTACTTCTGGGATTTCGGTGACGGAGCAAACGCTACGGGCATAGTAGTTGACCATGCCTACTTGGGCAATGGAGTCTATACAGTGACTTTGAATGTAACAGACAATGATGGAGAGATTGCGACTTCTAGCGCTACTAAGACCGTTTTGAACAGGTCTCCTGTGGCGTCGTTCTCGGAATCAGCTACAACCGTCTACACCGGTGACAGCATCACCTTTAATGCCTCTTCGAGTTACGACCCAGACGGAACAATCATCAGTTACTGGTGGGATTTTGATGACGGAACCAACGCGACTGGAATGATGGTGAACCATGCTTACGCTGATAATGGAACTTATACAGTTACACTTGTAGTAACGGATGATGATGGTGCAGCAAACTCAGTTACGGCTACTAAGACCGTTTTGAACAGGTCTCCTGTGGCGTCGTTCTCGGAGTCTGCCCAGACAGTGTACACGGGCGAAAACGTCACGTTCAATGCAGCCCAAAGTTATGACCCAGACGGAACTATTGTTGAGTATTTCTGGGATTTCGGGGATGGAACAAACGCGACTGAGATTGCGGTTCAGCATTCGTATGTAGATGATGGGAACTATACCGTCACTCTTACCGTTACGGATGATGATCAAGTCTCAACCTCTACATCGTCCATAAAAACAGTCGTGAACCGCCCTCCAGTTGCTTCTTTTACCGAGTCCGCTGCCACGGTCTACACTGGTGTTACTATATCGTTCGACGCCAGTGGTAGCTACGACCCAGATGGGAACGTTATTGAGTATTTCTGGGATTTCGGCGATGGCACTAACGGGGCTGGGGTTACTATGGGACACTCCTATGCCGATGATGGAAACTACACAGTGACCCTTACGATAACGGACAACGATGGGGCGACGTCAACTGTCACCTCCACCAAAACCATCCTAAACAGATCTCCAGTCGCCGAAATCACACAATCTGCAACCGTAGTGTACACTAACGAGGCTATTCACTTTTCAGCATCAGGGAGCACTGATCCTGATGGAATTATTCTTGTTTACTTCTGGAATTTCGGTGACGGTACAAATGCAACCATCAAAGAAGTTGACCATGCATACGCCGATAATGGCACTTATTCAGTGATTCTGACAGTGACCGACGATGACGGAGCAACTGGGACAGCTACCTCGACCACAAGGGTTCTGAATAGTCCTCCTGTGGCATCATTCACTGAATCCGCGCAGACGGTCTACACAAACGAGATAATCGCATTTAATGCTTCTGCCAGCTACGATCTAGACGGTTCTATTGTCAGCATTTTCTGGGATTTTGGTGACGGCACTAACGGAACTGGGGCAACGGTTCAACATGCGTACAACAGCTCAGGCGCTTACACCGTTACGCTAACAGTTACAGACAATGACGGCGCAACGAGCACAACAAGCGCCCAAAAAACTGTAGCAGTCACACCGCCTGTGGCTATTTTCACCGAATCTGCAGAAACGGTTCTAACGAGCGAGATCATATACTTCAATGCTTCAAGCAGTTATGACCCGGATGGCACTATCGTCACATACTATTGGAACTTCGGTGACGGTTCAAACGCCACTGGCGTGACTACACAACATGTATATGCAGACGACGGAAACTACACAGTAACTCTAACAGTTACCGACGACGATGGAGCTGCAGACAGTGCCACAGCAACAAAAATCGTTCTGAATAGTCCTCCTGTGGCATCATTCACCGAGTCCGCGCAAACTGCACTTACTGGTCAAACCATAGACTTCAACGCCTTCAGCAGCTATGACCTGGACGGCACCATTGTAAGCTATTTCTGGGATTTCGGCGATGGTACAAATGCAAACGGAGTGACCGCATCGCATGCTTATGTTGATGATGGCAACTACACGGCAACACTCACAGTCACGGACGATGATGGCGTGACAGCCACAACATCGGCAACCAAAATCATATCAAACCGCCCACCTGTGGCCTTCTTCACCGAGTCGGCGACAACCGCGTTCACTGGTGAGGCTATTACCTTCAATGCCAGCGGTAGTTATGATCCGGACGGTTCGATCGTCAGTTACTTCTGGGACTTCGGTGACGGCACTAACACCACTGGCATAATAGTGAGCCATGCTTATGTTGATGATGGCAACTACACGGCAACACTCACTGTGACTGACGACGACGGATTGACTACATCAACGAGTGCCACTAAGACGGTTCTGAATAGTCCTCCTGTGGCCTTTTTCACTGAGTCAGCAGAAAACGTGATTGTGGGTCAGACCATATACTTTGATGCATCTGCCAGCTATGATTCGGATGGTGTGATTGTTAGTTATTTCTGGGATTTTGGTGACGGTACCAACGCGACAGGTGTGACGGTTGAACACGCCTACGCAGATGATGGCATTTACACAGTAAACTTAACTGTCACCGACGACGATGGAGAAAATGGAACAGCCACCGCTGAAAAGAATGTGGGAAATACACCACCAGTTGCAAGTTTTACAGAGTCCGCGCAAACAGCCTACACGGGTGAAACCATATACTTTGATGCTTCTGCCAGCTACGATCCAGATGGCACAATTGTCAGCCATTCATGGAATTTTGGCGACGGAACTACCACCGCTGGCGTAACAGTGAACCACACCTACATTGAGGACGGATATTACACGGTAACATTGACTGTCACGGACGATGATGACGCAACAGCGACAGCTAATTCAAGCAAAACAGTGCTAAATAGACTTCCACTCGCTGTCTTTACAGAATCAGCCGAGAGCGTACTTACCGGCGAGGTTATCTCTTTCAACGCGTCAGGCAGTTACGACCCGGATGGTTCGATTGTTAGCTATTTCTGGGATTTTGGTGACGGAGTAAATGCGACTGGCGTTACAGTTCAGCATGCCTACGCTCAGAATGGGACATACACTGTTACCCTGACGGTTACTGATGACGATGGGGAAAACAGCACAGCAACCTCTACAAAGTATGTAGGAAACAGTCCTCCAGTCGCCTCTTTCACTGAATCCGCTGCCACGGTCTACACTGGTGTTACTATATCATTCGACGCCGGCGGCAGCTACGATCCTGATGGTACTATCGTCACGTATTTCTGGGATTTTGGTGACGGCGCCAACGCGACCGGGATGACTGTAGGTCATTCTTTTGTCGACAACAGAAACTACACAGTAACGCTTACGGTTACAGATGATTATGAAGCGACAAGCTCAGTCTCTGCAGTGAAAACAGTGCTAAATCGGGCTCCAACAGCCGAGTTCATCCAATCCAGAACAAAAGTCAATACCGGCGAGCTGATTAACTTCGATGCCAGCAACAGTTACGACGCTGACGGAACCATTATCAGCTATTTCTGGGATTTTGGAGATGGGACGAATTCACCAGGCGTAATAGTTGATCACGCCTATTCCGATAACGGAAACTACACCATAACGTTGACCATAACTGATGATGACGGTGCAACAGGCACCGCCACTGGAACCGCACAAGTTTTGAACCGTTCTCCTGTAGCTAGCTTCACAGAATCAGCAGAAACATTCTTCACCAACGAAATTATAACGTTCAACGCGTCAAACAGCTACGACTCAGATGGATTGATTGTCAGCTATTTCTGGGACTTCGGTGATGGCGCCAACAGCTCAGGAATGGTAGTTACCCACTCTTACGTCGACGACGGCAACTACACAGTGACCTTAACCATCACCGATGGTGACGGAGCAACGGGAACGGCTACCTCAACTAAGAGCGTTCTGAATAGAGCTCCTATCGCTTCGTTCACGGAATCCACAGAAACCGCGTACACTGACGAGGCATTTGCGTTCAATGCTTCTGGTAGTTACGATGTGGATGGTTCTGTTGTTAGTTATCTGTGGGATTTCGGAGACGGAACCAATGCGACCGGTATAACCGTTCAACATGCTTATGCTGACAATGGCAACTACACTGTGACCCTAACAGTTACAGATAATGATGGCGCCAACAGTTCTGTCTCAGCTAGTAAAACTGTTTTGAATCGATCTCCTATAGCCTCATTCACGGAGTCTACCGGGACAGCACTTACAAGCGAGAGCATCACATTTGACGCTTCTGGTAGTTACGATGTGGATGGTTCTGTTGTTAGTTATCTGTGGGATTTCGGAGACGGAACCAACACCACTGGAGTCGTTGTTAATCACGCTTATTCTGATAATGGAAACTACACGGTCACTTTGAGCGTTGTGGATGATGATGGAGCAACATCATCTACGTCGTCTACAAAGACGATTCTGAATAGGTCTCCAACAGCTGTCTTTACCGAGTCCGCAGAGACAGTATACGTGGGACAGATTATCTACTTTAATGCTTCCAACAGTTACGATGTAGACGGCTACGTAATTAGCTATCTCTGGGATTTTGGTGATGGAACAAACTCGACAGGCATGATCGTTGAACGTGCATATGAGATTAATGGAACATATACGGTGACGCTGACGGTTACTGACGATGATGACGCGGCAAACTCGGCGTCTTCGACAAAGATAATTCTCTGGAACGAACCACCAGTCCCGGTTTTGACCGAATCTGCCGAGACCGTCTTCACTGGCGAGACCATTTCCTTCAACGCCTCTGATAGTTATGATCCAGATGGCGTTATTGTTGGTTACTTCTGGGACTTCGGCGACGGTTCCAACGTCACTAGTGTTGCAGTTCAGCACTCCTATCCAATTGAAGGCAACTATACGGTTACCCTAAAAGTTACCGATGATAAAGGCGCGACTAGTTCTACCTCAGTTACTAAAACTGTTTTGAATCGATCTCCTATAGCCTCATTCACCGAATCTGCCGGAACTGTGCTCACAAATGAGACCATTTACTTTAATGCTAGTAGCAGTTATGATCCAGACGGTTCGATCGTCAGTTACTTCTGGGACTTCGGTGACGGAAATAACGCAACTGGCGTAACAGTGAGCCATGCTTATGTCGATAAAGGAAGCTACACAGTGACACTCACAGTCTCGGATAACGATGGAGAAACTTCCTCAATATCATCCACTAAGACTGTTTTGAATCGATCTCCCACAGCCTCATTCGTATACTCACCTAGCTCTCCAATAGCAGGCGAAACCGTTACTTTTGACGCTTCGTCAAGTTATGATCCTGATGGCTACATCTCCAATTACACATGGAACTTTGGAGACGGAAACATGACAACAGTAGCCAATCCTACAATAACTCATATTTATGCAGCGGAAGGAAAATACACCGTAACCTTGACAGTCGAGGATAATGACGCTGCAAACGATTCCGCGGAAGCCACGGTTGACATAAGAAACTATCCTACTGCGGCCTTCACTTTCTCACCAGTTTCTCCAGGGCAAGGTCTGCCTGTCACCTTTGACGCTTCTTCATCTAAACCTAATGGTGGGGTCATTGTCAATTATACTTGGAATTTTGGCGATGGCAACATAACTACAGTGACTCTGTCAGTCGTGACTCACGTTTATCAAGTTGCAGGAAACTACACCGTAACCTTGACCGTAATTGACAGCGAAGAATTGAGTGACTCCCACTCTGAAACGGTGGAGGTTGGAGTACCTCCTGTGGCTGCCTTCACATTCTCGCCGGTCGCTCCTTTTGCTGGGGAAAGCATCACCTTTGACGCTTCGTCAAGTTATGATCCTGATGGCTACATCTCCAATTACACATGGAACTTTGGAGACGGAAACATGACAACAGTAGCCAATCCTACAATAACTCATGTATACACGACAGGAGCAACCTACACGGTGGAATTAACTGTCATGGACAATAAGGGATTTACTGGAACACAAATACAGAGCATAAGTGTTAAGGACTATCCAACCGCTGAGTTCACATGGTCTCCAAGTTATCCACTCGTGAATGAGATAACAACGTTTGATGCTTCCGCTTCATCGCCAAACGGCGGAGTAATAACACACTACTTCTGGGATTTCGGCGACGGGACCCCTTCGGTGAACGTTACCGACCCGATTACGACCCATACTTACGCTGCGATCGGAAACTACACAGTAACGCTGACCGTGACAGACAGTGAAGGACTAAGCGACACGATCTCACATACCCTAAGCCTCAGAGATCATCCTCAAGCCAGCTTCACTTATTCCCCTGAACTTCCGACAGCAAACGTAACCGTAGTAACCTTCGATGCATCCTCGTCAACACCAAACCACGGAACTATCACAAACTACACATGGAACTTTGGAGACGGAAACATAACAACGGCGACAACACCTTTCATAACTCACATATACGTGACTGCTGGAAACTACACCGCGATCCTTACAGTAGCAGACAACGAAGGTCTGACCGATTCTACCAGCAAAACTGTATCAGTTGGGCAAGCCTGGCCCATAGCTTACTTCACATACTATCCTGACTACCCTGCAAAAGGTGAAATCGTAATTTTCGATGCATCACAAAGTTATGATCCTGATGGCTACATATCCAACTACATCTGGAACTTCGGCGATGGAAACATAACAGTGGTCACGGCTCCGATTATACAGCATGCATACGCATCCGTGGGAAGTTACACGGTGACCCTAAACGTCACAGACAATCACAGCCTAACCGAGATGTTCTCACAGACTTTGTCAGTTAGAGGATATCCGACGGCAGACTTTACATGGCTTCCGATGGAGCCCGAGGTTAATACACCCGCAACCTTCGATGCATCAACATCAACGCCCGACGGTGGCGTAATTGTCAGCTACGAATGGAACTTTGGCGATGGGAACGTAACGACAACATCAGACATCACGGTTACACACTATTATGAAACATTTGGCGCATACACGGTCACCCTAAGAGTGACTGACAGCGAAGGACTATGGGATACCGAGTCAAAGACCCTGAAAGTCATCGCTCCGCCGACCCCCAACTTCACGTGGTCACCAACCATTCCTCTGGAAAACCAGACGGTCACCTTTAATGCCTCAGCTTCCGTTCCAAATGGAGGCATGATCGCTTTCTACTTATGGGATTTTGGCGATGGTTCGCTTCCCAGACTTGAGGCATACAGACCAACAACGACTCACATCTATGAAGCATTTGGAAACTACACAGTAAAGCTGACAGCGATCGACACCGAGAACCTGAATGCCTCAATCTCCAAGGTAATCACAATCGGAGCCAATCCAACCGCGAACTTCACGTGGTCGCCAGAATATCCACAGGCATACGAAATCATAGTATTCGATGCTTCTATGTCTAATCCAAGAGGCGGGAACATCATAAGTTACAAGTGGGATTTCGGAGATGGAAACGTCACCACAGTGATGGACCCTGTGATAAGTCACTACTATGCAATGTCAGGGGACTATCTTGTGATTTTGAACGTCACTGACAATGAGGGATTCTGGGGCAACCAATCAAAAACAATCAGCGTGGCAGTCTCAGTGCCTCCACAAGCCGAATTCACATGGTCTCCAACCGCACCCTATTTTAATGAAACTGTAACTTTCGATGCTTCAGAATCTACGCCTAACGGTGGTGTAATTGTCAGTTACGAATGGAACTTTGGCGATGGGGCAGTCTTGACCACGTCTGATTCAATAACTGATCATTCATACTCTCTAGATGGCAACTTCACCGTCACCCTTAACGTAACAGACAGCCAAGGGCTTTGGCGCAGCACGTCAAAAACCATAAGCGTTCTTCCGCCCAGTGGTCCCAAGGCTGAATTCACTTGGTACCCCTTATCGCCAGTCGCGAACCGGACGGTTTCCTTCGACGCGTCAAACTCACAGCCTGGTTGGGATGGCACGCATCATCCACCCATTGTCAGCTACACTTGGGATTTCGGCGATGGCAACATGACAACGGTTACGACGCCGAACATAGAACACACGTACACTCAAGCGGGCAACTACACGGTCACTTTGATTGTGGTCGATTCCTTGAATCAACCTGGCGGTGTATCTTACGTCATAGAGGTTCTAGAACTCATGTACTGCGACGTTAATGGGGACGGGTTCGTAGACGTGAAAGACCTACTTATGGCAGCTTTCGCTTACGGATCAAGACCAGGCGACCCCAACTGGGAACCAAGAGCCGACATCAACGGAGACGACTTCATAGACATAAAAGACATACTTATAATAGCACTGCACTACGGAGAAGGCTCCTGACTTGTTTATCGTCTTTGACATAGCAATCGAATTGCTGGTTTATGTTTCATAGTTGGCAGATGAGCAAGGTAGAAAAAACTGTGAGTAACGTTTGGAGCCAATTTTCTCTTTTGTTTTTATGATAAGCTGGGGCGCCAAATTTATTTATCTTCGAGAAAATATGATTCACAGAAGGAGATTAGTTGAACATTTTGTGAAAAGAGAAACGTGCAGTTTCCCGTAGAAGGAGAACGTGGCATGATATACTCGTACAAGTCCTGAAAACTGCCGAGAAAGGTGAACGTAAGACGAAGATAATGGAAGCGGTAGGAATGAGCTATAGTCAACTCGAGAAATATTTGAACGCTCTAGAAGAGTCAGGTTTCATAGCTGAGAAATCCGGTGTCTGGAAAACAACGGAAAAGGGCCTTCACGTTATAGAAGCTTGTGAAGTATGTCGCCGTATAGTAGAAAAAGTCCCATAGAAAACACTTAGTAGCCTGGAATCTTAAAATCTGCCTTACTAGAAATCTCTCTCAATGTTTTTCCGAGGCATGTGTAATGCCTAGCTGACACGTTCAGGCTTCCTCAAGAGCGTATCAGACTAGGCTCAATGTTACCGCGCACTTAATAAGTTCGAAGACTTGAAGGCATAGTGCGTTACATGTTTTTCTGGGCTTATGATTAGATGTAGTATTGCCTTTTTCATTCAAAAGCGAGAGTGTAGGTTCACTTTAGATAATTGATGACTTTGCCTTCTTGAGTCAGCTTGTAGAATGACTTTCCCTGTTTGATTTCTTTTTCTATGCAAAAGTCATGTTCTAATACGTCTAGATGCCATTTCAAAGTGTCTTCGTCCAAACCTGTCTTTGATTGTAGGTCTTCGATGGTTGTGCAGCCTTCTTTGAGGGCTTTGAGGAGTTCTCTTCTTAGTGGATTGTTCACAGCCCTAAGGTAACGTTCATGGTACTCTCTTGTGTTCTTAATCGAATCGCTTGTAGTTTTAGTTTCCCGCACCAAAGCGAATGCCAATAGTAAAGCATCGCAAGCTGCTTATAATTCTGTTCTGGGGGCACTTCAGATTTGCCTTGTCGCAGTTTTCCTGAACAATGCTCGAGTGCATTCCGTGGAGAAGAATTGAAATAAGACGAGTTCGAATAGAACAGTTCAGGTTCGAATCATGAGGCGAATCGCAAGCACCTTGTCCGCAATATTTGCCATAATAGTTGTCCTTTTCATACTGATGCAAGCGCAAAGCATGGATGCGCCATGGATATTCACCGCCTTTGGAATATTCATGATTGCAGTCATCGTGTTGTCAGTGATTAGAGTCTGGCTACGTGGTTACTAAAACAAACACACACAAAGTGTCCAAAGACCGGGTTCTAACCAGCGACAAATGAGGACATCTCCTACAAAATCTTTATTTCTGTCAGACGAGTCTCGGTGGCACGTATCTGTGATTTGAATCTAATAAAGTCGGGCATATTTTTAATTCAGATTCTGCATTCATATTCTTTTTATTTTCAGACACTGATTCTGAATGCATTCGACAATTGACTGAGAAGTGTTACTATTGCTGCTTCCAGAGTTGTTTGCGCTGTTGGCAAGCGATTTGTTTCTACTGCTGAGTCTTTTGACTTGTCTTCTAGAAGAGCGATTCCCAAAGGCTATACCCTACGTTTACCAAGCGGCAGCCGTGATGGGGTTTGGACACCTAATGGTCAGCAAGATGTTCTTGACGGTTTTTGACGCAGAGATGCGCTTCTGGTACAACCTTTTCTATCTGATGGTTGGTTTAGCCAACATCATAGCGGTTAACATCTATTTCGCTGTTTCACAGAAAACATGGTTTCTTGCACGAGTCTGGTCTCTTGCAGTGACTTTTCCAACGTTACTGATCTCAACGTTTTTTATTTACAATTACGGATATCTCCAAGCAGCCACTGGTCCAATTTCGACATTGCAGATAATTCTCATGATTTCCTTCGCTGTCCTAGGGGTCAGCGTCTTCGTGCTTTTCAGTCAGAAAATACTTGAAAAATTGGGGTGGAGGTGACAAAATAAATTGTTTGGAAGCTTGAAGCTAAAAAAGCCAACCAAATTTCTGATTCTGCTTTTGACGTCTATACTGATTGGAGCGGTAAACGCAGCCATCTTCTACACTTTGACGATGGAGTCTCAATTCCTCGTTTCATCACCAGTGATAAGGTTTTCCAGCGCTCCTGACGAACCCTCTGGTTCAACAGTGAACGATGCTTGGTGTATGCTAAATGCGACGTCCTATCCAAACGCTACATTGACTTATGAGCAGGCATTGTACATAGAAAACACTGACGGCAGTAATGCGCACTCTTTCAGGCTCAGACACTTGGACGTGAGTCCCGTTAATGGAACAGCAACCGTCGGAAACTGGAGCAGCATAAAATTCATGGTCTACAATAGTACAGACTTCGTGTGCTCACTGAACTACACGGTTTCTGGCACCGACTGGATACTGGAACCCAGCAGCGGCGAAACGAATTACTACTCAGTACCAGCAAGCACGTCGTGGTGGATTAGGCTTGAAACACTCTCTCCAGCAACTGCAACGACAGGAAACACATGTTACATCACAATAGCGGTTGACGTTCAACAGTAGCTCATACCCCTTTTTCTATTTGATCCAAAAGGAAGTGTAAACATGATTAGGTATAGTGTTAACACTAACAGGATACGCTACTGTGTTAGGTTATCTCTGATACTGTTTATTTTTTTTGGCTTTGCGCTTCCCAATGCCTCTGGGCAAGCATACATATCTCTAGTGATGGAACCTTCTGCGGTTGTCGATTCTCCGCCTGTGATTCTTCAAGACGGCACAGTTGGAACAAGCACAATCTACACAAACAACACAAGCGCAAAGGTTAGCGTTGAGGCCCCGTTATTTGATTACGTGGACAACAATGACCCTGATGCGGATTCCAATGCAGATAGAGGAATGCATTCAAACTTTACAGCTCAACAATCTAGTCCAGACTCAGTCTATGACGTGTTCACCGAAGAGAACACAGCGGCAATAGTTGACTATGTTGACAACAACAGTAGCGACGTGGACAGCTCTTCTGACCTTGGCACCCAAAGCAATTTTGAGAATCAAAAAGCCCGAGATTCCTCTTATGACACGCTTACGGAAGCAAACCAGGCAAATACATATTCCCTGGATGCTACAGGTGGATACATGATAGTCGGGGATGGTACACCTGATTGGGGTTCTACGACAGGTACCATTTCGTTTTGGGTTAAAATGGACGGCTCCGTCCAAGGTAGATTTTGGGGACAGGACGGAGACATGGAAACTCGCTGGTCAGGAACTAATCTTGTCATTGACTGGGGAGGAACTGCATCAATGACTAGTGCTTATTCATTTTCTAGTGATACTTGGTATTTTGTGGCCATTGTATGGGACGAGAATAACAACAACCTTTTCCTTTATGTTGGAGATGAGAACAATGCACCAACACTGGATGCAAATAGTCTGAGTGGGACTTGGACAAGTATCACACCAGTGCCAACGGAAAACCGCTTTCTTAATGGTCTCGGTGGCAATGAGCCTTTAGATGGGCATGGAGATGATTTAAGATATTGGAATGTTGCCAGTAGTCTAGCGGAAATTCAGAGTGATTACAACGAAACACTATCTGGTTCTGAACCCAACCTGCAATCATATTTCAAGTTGGATAATAATTTTGACGACATTGGTCCAAACAATGATGATGGTTCCGGCTCCGGCAGCTATTCATTCTCCACTGATGTTCCATTCAGTGGTGATAGCGATTACGGTTTAGACCTTGAGGTTCAATGGACTAGTGTTATTGACTTCTTACCCACAGAAAAACTCTGCATCTACACTGGGAACCTTGGTAACGAAGACTTAAGATTATATTATTGGAACGGAACTGGATGGGAAAACCTTGCTGTGGATTTAGCTGCCTACAGTTGTAACGAGTTTATTGTCTCCCTGACTTCCACGAATTTCACTATTAGATTCAAGGGTGGGACAGAATCAAGCGACACAATTCAAGATCAATGGCAAATTGACGCATCCTTACTAAGGGTTGAAGGTGCAGGAGACAAGGAAGATGCGGTTGATAATGATACATCTAATGTAGACGGTTCTGACGACGTAGGTACGATAATTAACTTCGAAAACATGAAAACGATAGACGGTATGGCAAACCTCACAGAAGGTGAGGTTGGAGGTGGAACAGTTTGGCTATGGCAGGAAGATACAAGTGGATACACTTCAACAAGTTCATACGAAACGTTTCAGTTCTGGAACAGTTGGACGACGAACTCAACTACTTCTGGTACGATCACAAAAATTGGGATCTATGTATTTGCCAACCCGGGAAATTCTCCACAAGTGAAACTTGGAATCTATGGAGATAATAGTACCAACCCAGGGAGTCCAGGCAGTCTACTTGGAGAGACAAATGCAGCTGTAGTAACAGGAGCGGGATGGCTTGACCTTGACATAGTTGGGAGTGGCGTGAGTATATCTGCAAGCACGACCTACCATGTAGCTCATATTACAAACATCGTTCCAACTACTCAGTGGAGATACCTCAAAACCGCCACTCCAGTCTCTGACTACAGAGGCTCCAGTGTTTGGCCGAACTTGTTCAACCCAGCGGGGAGCACCACTAAAAGTGGCTCATACCGCTATGGTGCGTATAGGGTAGGTTATGACGAGTGCAGACTTGACCAAGAGATTCAGTGGACAGACGTCCCATACTCACTACCGAACGAAAATCTTTCAATCTATGGAGGAACCATGGGAGCCGAAGACTTACAGGTCGATGTTTGGAATGGAACTGGCTGGGAAACCGTTTTCACGGACTTGTCTTCCGGATGGAATAATCAATCAATAACGGATTGGTTGACGACTTCTAATCTCACGATTAGGTTCAAAGGCGGAAATGAGACAGGGGACCCAAGTCAAGATACATGGCAGATAGATGTTGCCTTGATTCATATTTGGTACGATGGTGGAGAAAACTATGAAATCAACCTCGAAGTCCAATGGACGAGTGCAGATTACACTCGGACAAACGAAGAACTCTGCATCAAAACCGGAACATTTAGCGGTTCAGAAAACATTCAAGTAAAAGTTTGGAACAGCACGGGAAGTTCTTGGCATTGGGTCATGAACTTAACGGCAAACCAGTGGAATAACGTGTCAATAACGTCCTATTTAACATCAAGCACTTTGACTGTGCAATTTTTAGGTGGGACAGAAACGGGCGACACAAGCGAAGACAGTTGGAACATAGACACAACTCTCCTACATGTTTGGACAGATGACGCAACATACGATTACGTCCTAAGAGTAAACAACACAGCCACAGACTCTTGGGAGATCAGGCTAAAGAAATACGCTGACTCTAACATAGGCCGTCTGCAGAACTGCACTATATACTTCCACAACTCCACAGACGGAAACTTGTCTCAAATCGTCATCGAGAGTGGAGCTTTCGTCAACGAAACTGGGCCATGGTACGATGTGGGGAGTTTGGAAACCATCTACATAGCCATGACTGTAGAAGCAACCAGCAAGGTCACATCATACATTTATGCCTATCTTGAAGTTCGTACCCCAGGAACCACTACTTATCTTCAATACATTATAGAATTTGAGATTACTTAGCGACTTGAATACTATTATCTCTTCTCCCAAAAGTGCTCACCCAACGTGTCTGTGTAAGCACAACAACCCGTATCATGTCATCTATGTGCGTCTGCTAATAAATTGTCACCGGTAATGGAGCAAAACATAGCACGGTATTGGCACTTACTGTGCATCTGCAATAAATATTGGGAATTCATCAAAACTATAAGTTGCTCGTGCATTATTCAAAATGAGTGAAAGCATGATTTCACCAGAGTTGTCTTTGATAATCGTTCCCATAGTTATCATTGCAGCAATTCTAGTAAGCTATACGCTGTTTCTGATAAAGCTACAGCCGACGAAGGAAAACAAGAAAGAACCCGCGTCTGGCAAGGAGATCGAAAAAGAGAGGGTTCCGATTACTGTCTCAGAAATGACGGAAGAAACAACCAGACCCTCACAGCCGGGAGAGAGTAGCAGCGAAGAGCCAGAGGCATTTGCTCGAGAGTCAAGGATTGAGAGTGCAGATATTGAAAACCATCATACAAGTGATAGTCTTGAAACTGGGAAGGGCTCCAAAAAGAAATACAACGATAAAGAATTGAAGAAATCCTTCTTTCTATTCGGTTCCAACGAGTTTCAAGGGTGCTCCCACAAACTGGGTCACCTGAAGAATCTTCCCAAGAACACTCCTATTCCTGAAGAATGCTTCGGATGCCCTCAGATTCTTGAGTGTCTCGGCCGCCCAATGCGTAAATGAAATTTCTTTCAATGTAAAAAATTTCAATACCTAATAATTGTGGAATCTCCATTCCTTCTGTCTCAATTCTATGCACATTTGCAATATGATGAGAATTAGGCTAGGAAATAGATTAGAAGAGCAGTTGCGAATGTTACTAAAAATGAAGGAACCACGTATTTGTAGGCTTTTCCAAGAGGGCATTTGAAGTAGTCTGCTGTAAACCTAAAGCACAGATGAGTCGGTGCAATTATGTATCCAAGATAGGAGCTCATGTAGATTAGTGATGCTGTTTGGGGCGAGAAAGCCACAATTCCATACAATATTGAAACGCTTATGGATACACCTGCCAATGGGGAGCCTGTGAGAAATCCTAGAATTCCTGGAATAACAGTCAGAAGTACCACAGTATCGACGTTTCCGTTGGCTATGAATGGTTTGAAAACTTCAGAAATTCCCGCTGTTACTATTGTATTTCGTAGAAGGAATGCGCCATAAACTGCGAAAGTCACTCCGTAAAGTCCCCAACTTTTAAAGGGTTTCGCAAGAACTTTGATGCTGGACTTTGAAATGGCAACCAAAAATATCAGCCCTATGAAGGTTGCTACAAGAATATCAAATCCTTGTTTAGACAAACCGAAACCACTTAGGCTCAAACCAACAACCACAACTATAGTTGCCAAGATTGGAGAAAAAGAAATTAGGAAATCTCTCAAGTCTGAATTAGAATTATTTTTTTCCTCGGAGTTTTGCTTGTCCTTTGCTTCAGAAACTTTCCAGAAACTGAAAATGCATCCGACAGCTATCATTACGATGACTACGGGAATCTGACGCAAAATTATCAGAAACATAGGTATTGCAGTCAGCGCTGCAGTTGTTATTAGTAGCTGGCTTATTGGATAAACTGGAAAAATAGTGTGTCTGAACCATAAGTTCACATAAGCTTTCTTTTCCGGCGTGAATTTCAATTTTTCTGCTTCAGAATCCACAATCGGTGCTGACATCAAGGCTCCACCTGGAACTGGGAGAAATCCTATTATGGCTGGAATCACGCTTAGCACCACTTTCGAGTTTTTGACTATTCTGCTCAAACTCTCGCTAAGACGGTTGATGACTCCTGTTTCGTTGTAAAGCTGGCTCAGCAGCATTATCCCAAAAGTTGCAAGAACGACTGAAATTGCAAGACGGCCTTCAGGTGTTGCATAATTGGTGTTCTCGTAAACTACTGTTGGGATTGCTGACCATTCAAGTGACAGCAGAGCCAAAAGCAATGCGGTTGCGTTCAATGTTATTGCAAGATTTACGCGTTTATATATCATTATTCCGAGAAAGCAGAATGAAACGATGATTGCGTGTAAGGGGTTGAGGAATCCCAAACATTGTTCATCCTTTGAATGTTAATTTAGAGAATTGAAGGTAAATCTCTAAGCTCATAACTGTTTCTGCACATTTTTGGACAATTAACATTATTAAGGCTAAGCAATTCTTGATTTCTTTTATGATTACTCGACTAGAGGCTCTTCAACTGCTTAATGCACATGTTTTTAGTGTGAAAAAGAAGCGCCATGCAATTGCGGTTTCAACTATTATGAAGATGCGGGCAAAAAGGCTGGAAATGGACGGGTCCGAATGGGAGATTGTTGGATTGCTACATGATTTAGACTACGACATAATTGAGGGAAGATTTGTAAGTATGGAACGGTGCAATATAGGCTATGAAAGGAAAAGTTTTCATTTCTGGTCCAATTCAAGGCGTAGAAACAGAGCAGTCGTACAGGGATATTGTCAGAGAAATTTGTGTCTTGTGCGGTTATGAACCTGTTGACCCGTGGGAACGTGAAAAGGTCCTTTACAGAGGAAACGAGCCGGGCTGGTGGAACAAGGTTCCTGTTGCAGATTTTATAAGAAGAGACCTGGAAGACATTGAAAAATGCGATGTTTTGATTGCTTATCTGCCGAGGCTTTCTGCTGGAACGTGCATGGAGCTTTTCTACGCCAAAATTAAGAAGAAGAAAACTATCTGCATATGCCAAATCGAGAATCCGAGTCCATGGATAGTAGCTCACTCGGACATAATTTTGAAAAGAATTGAAGAACTTGAGACCGCGCTCAAGCAATGCCTTTGACATATTCTTGCGACTTAAATAGTTTTTCAGAAAAGGAAAAATAGGGACTTCGACAGAATGTCCTTGCACCGTATGGTGTGCGGTCGTAGTCTAGTTTGGTCTAGGACATCAGCCTGCCACGCTGACGACCCGGGTTCAAATCCCGGCGACCGCACTTCTTTGAGTGATAGGTAACCGAACGTATTACTACCACACCGTAGCCCTCGTCTATGAGAAAATGTACTGTGTGTGCTCTTTGCAATTGATGCATCAATGACGTTTGTATATGATTTTAGACTGGTACAAAAAGCAAATTTGTTATATACTTAGGCGCTTGGAATTACCCTATATTAAAGCCGAGGAGAGAAAAAAGTATGGGCTTCAGTTTTTTGCTTAGGGGGCTTGTCATTGGTTTTACAATTGCCGCGCCTGTCGGTCCAATCGGCGTGCTATGCATACGGCGCACGTTAGCAGAAGGGCAAGCCCATGGTTTGATTTCCGGCCTAGGAGCTGCTACTGCCGATGCTATCTATGGCTCCATCGCTGGATTCGGACTTACCTTCGTGTCAGACTTCTTGATTAGTCAACAAGTGTGGCTTCGTCTTATTGGCGGCGTCTTTCTTTGCTTTTTAGGCATACGAACTTTTCTGTCCACGCCTGTTGAGCAAGCTGCTTCAACGAAAAGAATGGGTCTCTTTGGCGCTTATTCTTCCACGTTTTCTCTGACTCTCACAAATCCAGTGACAATCGTTTCTTTTGCAGCGATATTTGCCGGATTTGGTGTAGGAAGCCTAGGTGGGAACTACGTCTCTGCGGCAATGTTGATGCTTGGTGTGTTTATCGGCTCAGCCTTATGGTGGCTTATCTTGAGCGGAAGTGTGAGTCTGTTTCGGACAAAATTCTCGCTCTCCAGATTGCGGTGGGTGAACAGAATTTCAGGCATAGTCATTGCAGCATTCGGTGTAATTGCTCTATTCAGTCTGATATTATGAGAGCTCGGCGTTCGGTCTTTCATTTTAGGGTCGCTATTGCGATTATCGTAAATGGTGCTATGATGCTTAATGTAAAGCCGCTTGAAAAAGCGGTTATTAAAGTGTCAGAGCCGCAGTAGCGCACGATTATTGGCAGTGTTGTGTCCATTGTTGTGGCTCCTCCAAGCGCTATAGGCGCATACTTGTCAATTTTAGCCGTCAATGATATAGTCGCTATGGTCAGTAGTTCTCTTAGAAAGTTTACTGTGAAGCCCAGCATGCCCAGTTCTGCTCCGAAAAAGTTCCAAACAAAAGGTCCTGCCAGCGTGTACCAACCGAAGCCAGCGCTTATGGCCATTGAGGCAAAAACGTTGATGTTCAAGATTAGTCCAGCGACCAGCCCGCCTAAAATGCTGCCTAGGGCTACTGAAAACGGAAAAATCAGAATTTTCAAGCCGGTTTTCCTAATCTTGGCCATTGCTTCCTTGTCCAGTCCAAAAGCGAATCCCATGACAAATAATAAGAGAATGAGCGAAAAACTGAACATGAAATTCGAAATAAAGCTACCGAAAAGTACGTTTCCGTAATTATTGTCCAAATATCCAGCGATGACCCCGCAAGCAAGTGCAGCTAAAATGTATTTTATCATTCAATTTTCACCATTTTTCTAGCCGCCTTAAAGAAAACTACGCTGAAAAACAGAACCAGTCCCAAAATGACAAGTGCGTTTAGACCGATCTTGGGCATTGAACCTAATAATTCATTATTTGAGCCTATGCTAAAACCCAGCGAAAAAATCAAAACTATGATTGTTCCAAAAGTGACTTTGCCGAGGTTTATGTGCTTTTTTTCTCGTAAGACGTAGCCTAGCAAAATTCCTGCAATCAACGGGATTGTTAGACTAAACAGATATATTATGTCAATCAATGCTTCGCCAACCAGAGTCAATTAGTCACTCTATACTTTTAGCTATTCATTTAATCTTTCTTGGCTATAGTCCTTAGAATTTGAGAAAAGTAAACAATGAAAAAGGGAATGTTAAGGCGTCTTTTCTTGTATTATTCAATCGCCTTTCTCAAACAGTAAGTAATGATTGATTAGTTCTCCTAAGCCTGCTTGGGCGCAAGCGTATGTGTGGAGACACCAACCTTTTCTTTGGTATTCCATGATTGTTTTGCCGACGTCCTTGTGGTGTCTTACTTTAACGCATTCCGATTCTTTCAACCTACTTCACACTCTAAATCGCTTTGGAATTAGCTGACGCTATAAAAAAAATCTTGCGAATCTCGATTCAGTTGATCGGTTGAGCTCATGCTTCTTCGTAGAATTCTTGTGCCCTTGGCGGTGTCGGACTCAAGCCTCTGCGTTCCCGTATCTGTTTTATTATGTCGACTTGAATTGACTCTGGAACAGGAGCCCAGCGACTGAATTGGGTTGCCCAAAATGCTCTCCCCTGAGTTGATGAACGCAGTTCATCTGCAAGCCCAAAAGATTCAGCCACTGGCATTTCAGCCTTGACAACGACCATGTCCTCCTCATTTACCATGTCGAGGATTCTGCCACGGCGCTTCTGTACTATCGCAATGACATTGCTCACAAATTGGTTTGGAACTTTACATTCGAAACTTATGATTGGTTCCAAGAGCTTAGGGTCGCTGAGTAGGAAACTACACCAGATGGGGCGCCAAGTCATTGGGAGTATCTGTGCTGGTCCTCTGTGCACGGGGTCCTCGTGAACTGTAACGTCTTCCAAGTTCACCTTCAACCCGTATGCCGGTTCCTTTGCTAACACCGAAGTGTATACTGCTTCTCGGAAGCCTGACTTCACATGGTCAAGTATTTCTTCCACGTACTGTCTTCCTTTAATTCTGTTGACAAGTATGTTTGTACCTTCGATGGCGACAACGCTACGTGCATCGTCTGTTGGCCAGCCGAACTGCTTCAGAGTTTTCTGCCTCTCTTCACGAGTCTGCATTTCCGAGATTTTTCCAGCTCTTATGGCTTCGATAACTTCTTCAGGTAGTTTTTCCAGCGTTACCCATAGCTTGTTGTGTTTGTTCGGGCTCTTGCCCATTATTGCGGGTCCTTTATAATTATCGGTGATTGTTTCACGATAAATCACAATTGGCTTACTGATTTTTACCTTTAGCGCTGCCTCTTGCATTCGATAAGCTGTAACCTCAAGGTGTAGCTCGCCCATACCGCTTAGAAGGAACTCTCCGCTTTCCTTGTTTATCTTGAAATGCAAGTTCGGGTCTTCGATTGTGAGTTTGTGCATGACTTTGTCGAAAAGCGGCAGGTCTTTGACGTCTTCGGGCTCAACAGCAACCGTGACCACAGGGTCTGAAACGTACTTCAACCCTTCAAACGGCTGTGTTTTCACTCCTTCTTCTGCAACAGTTTCGCCGACATGAACGGAAGGTAAACCAGAGAGCGCGGCTATATTTCCCGCTGGAATATTGTCGACTATGACTCTATCAGTGGCCATGCTCATGTAAACCTGTTGGATTGTTCCTTTCTGGTGGCTTGTCACAAGCTGAACGGTCTTTCCTTTCTCAACGGTACCGCTGAAAAGTCGTCCGATGGCAACAACTCCACTGTGAGGGTCAACCTCAATCGTGGTTATGCACATGAGAAGCGATCCGTTTGGGTCAACTTTAGCCATTCCTTTACCCACGGGGCTGTCTGCCTCACCCGGCCAAATTTGACTCTGCCTGTAAGGCTGTGCTTGGAGTGGATTCGGTAAATGCTCGCAGAACATGTCCAAAATCGGCTCATAAAGCGGCGCTTTTTTGCTTAAGGCGTCTATTTTTGCTCCGACTTCTTCTGGTTCGCCAGTGTATGCGTCAATAATATCCTTGAATGATAAGCCTTTTGCCTTCATATGTTGTAAGTTCAGTCCCCACTTGTGGAGTGCTGAACCGAATGCCACGCGTCCATCTTCAACCTTAACCTGCCAGTCTTTTTTGTGCTCAGGAGGCGCATACTTCTCAATAAGGGTGTTTATTCTGAGGATGATTTTTGCGAATTTGCGCTGTATCTCTTCTGGAGTTAGCTTTATCTCTTTTATCAGTCTGTCAACCTTGTTTATGAAGAGAATTGGCTGTACCCTTTCGCGTAGTGCTTGCATCAAAACTGTCTCCGTCTGCGTCATAGGTCCTTCTACAGCGTCTACAACCACAAGCGCACCGTCAACAGCACGCAAGCTTCTCGTGACTGCTCCGCTAAAGTCTATGTGTCCAGGCGTGTCGATGAGGTTTATGAGGTAGTCTTTTTCTTGGAAAGTGTGGGTTAAGCTTATGTTTGAGGCGAAAACTGTCATCTGCCTTTTCTGTTCAAGTTCCCAAGAGTCGAGAAAGAGCTTCTGTCCAGCTGTTTGCTCGCTTATTATGCCTGCAGCGGCCAAGAGGCTGTCTGAAAGTGTGGTTTTTCCATGGTCCACGTGGGCTATTATGCTTGTGTTCCTTATCATCTCTGGGCTGTTCATCAGTTTGACAATTTCTTCGATTTGCTTGTATCGTCCCATGATTAGACCCTCTTTAAGCTAGGTAAATATTCCGTTGTGCGTCTTTTGTGCGCACCGGGTTTCGTCTTGCTTTCGTCAGACATTTAGATTTTTCACTGCTTAAAGATAAGCTACATGGAAATGAAAAATGAAACCTATTAACTTTTTGTTGCTTTCATGATATAAGTGCAATAAATTTGTCTGCCGTTTCCTTACTGATGTAAAAACCCTTTCGCGACAACCTTCGCTTACCCAAAAGCTTGAGAATATCGCTGAGCGGCATAGGTTTGGCTGCTTCCTGAAGATTTTTGAATCTGACAAAAGAGACCCTCTCCTTGTGTTGAATAAACTCGTAATATTCTTCCTTTGACTCCAGAACCGACTCGTCGCCATGTTCAACCCATAAGCTGTCTGCATCCCCAACTTTACGCTCAATGAACTCCGCATGACCTCCAAGTTGCCCAACAGGCTTCGCAACGTAAAACAATATGAGGAAAGTGTTCTTAGGAACTGCCCACCCTCTCTTTACATACGAGAGCACTCTTTTTCCTTCGCGGTTAAGGTGGCAGAACTTGCGCCACCACTTCTCCCTGATCATCATGACAAAAGCATACTTTTCCTTCATCGAATCCACATGTCATGATACTTTCCATCATCATTTAAGGCTTATTAAACCAAAAGCGTTACCCTGCTCCGATTGTAGTTTTTACTGCAGAAACCAGAAAATGGCTTGCGAGGGGCCTGTCAAAGAGACAGCATTAGTTTTTTATTGGCAACCTGCTTATCTACGGTTGATGTCTGACAAAAAATTTTTTGTAAGTCGCTATGAAAAACTAGGCTGGAAATATAGGAATGTCAACCTCAAACAGGCAATCAGAATAAACACCATGAACTCTAAAGAAGCTGAAGTTGTAAAAAGGCTCCAATCGCATGGAATAAAGCTCGATAAGATTCCCTTCCTACAAAGCGGCTACCGGGTTTCCTGGTCAGAATTTTCTGTTGGAGCTACCTCCGAGTATCTCATGGGCTTGTACTCAATTCAAGAAGCAGCTGCCCAAATTCCAGTCATACTATTCACAGAATTAACAGATAAGACGGTCTTGGATGCCTGCGCAGCTCCAGGAGGAAAAACTGTTCAATTGGCCGATTTGATGCAGAACACGGGCGCAATAATCGCCTTAGACACTAAAAAGCAAAGGTTAACAGCCTTATCAAACCATTTGGAGAGATGCCGTGTAAGTAATACAATAGTGTATCACATGGATGCGAGACGCTCGTCACGGCTCAACATGAAGTTTGACAAAATTCTCTTGGATGCTCCATGTTCTGGCAACTTTGCAACAGACAAACACTGGTTCAGGAAAAGAACAATAAATGACGTGAAAAGAAACGCGAAACTTCAAAAAGAGATATTGGCAGAATCGGCTAAAATCCTAAAAGATAATGGCGAAATAGTTTACGCAACATGCTCTCTGGAGCCTGAAGAGAACGAATTCAATATTGACTGGGCAATAAAAAACCTAAATCTTCAGATTGAAAAAATCGACTGCTACGGAGAAAAAGCCCAAACCAACATTTTCGGGAAACAATTAGATAGTTCGATAGAAAACTGTAGACGAATTTGGCCTCAAAAGACCCAAGGATTTTTTGTTTGTAAACTCATTAAGTGTGAATGTAAATGATTGAGCCGATAACAGATTTTGTAAGTCGATTTAACACACGAATCAGCCTAGACCAGCGACTTATACTGAGAAAGAAGAACCACTACTTCCTCATCGATGACAATCTGAAACGATCAGTCAGGAAAGGCTTCTTTTATGCGGGAACATATCTTGGAAAAACCAAAAATGGCAAGTTCTTTCCAAGTTTCAGTCTATTAAGATTGATAGCGGAACAGGATGCAAACCAGATAGCCGTTGACGAGAAGACAGAATGGCTCTTCATCTGTGGAAGAGACGTTTTTAAAAGAGGAATAAAAAAAGTGAAAGGTTCGAAGAGGAAGGGCGACTATACATTAGTCTTGAATCAGCAAGGAGAATGCTTGGGTTTCGGCAAGATACTACGCGACTTAAATGAAAAAATAAAGAATGGAGTCACCATCCAAAACATTTCAGACATAGGAGACTTTCTAAGAAGAGAGAAGAAAGACTAACTCCTTTGTCTACCTTTTATCGTTTCCGCCATCTTTTCAATCTTCACAGTTTTCTGCTCTCTTTTCAGCAGATTCCTAATGACAACCGCTCCTTCTTTTAATTCTCTCTCTCCAATTATAACCGCATAGTCCATTTTTCTCCTATCGGCATCCTCTAGAGCCTTAGCGACCTTTCGTCCCATAACCTCAACTTCGGCTGATATACCAACATCTCTAAGTACCTGCGAAGTCTTCAAAGCCTCACCTTTCAACGCTTCTTTAACAGGGATTACCATAACCGTCTTCTCTTCTTCGGCCTCTTCCATTCCCTTCTGCAATTGCAATGCCAACATTATCCTATCTATTCCATGGGCAATGCCTACCGCTGGTGTTGGCTCCCCCCCAAACAATTCAATAAGTCTATCATATCTTCCACCGCCGCCAAGCGCAATGTCCAATTCTGGAACGCTCGGCTCAACAATCATTCCAGTGTAATACTCAAGACCGCGTGCAAAACCAGCTTCCACGTTCATGTCAACTTCGCACCTGCTTTCCAAAATCAGCTTCAAAATCTCGTAGAGGTTTTCTGCAGCATCCATAGCTTTTGTATAGCCTTCAACATGTTCCTTGATTCTCTCCACAACTTCGAGAGTCTTACTGCCTTTAAGTTTCACCAAATTTCTGAGGGTAGTCAAGCAATTTTTGGAAGCTCCGGAATGTTCAACAAGTCTGAGTGCATCTTCATACAGCTTCTTGTCCATTAGTTGCAGAATCGCGTTTTGTGCTCTATCATCCAGTTTTTCTTCGCTCAATATTCCTCTCAGAATCCCAACGTGTCCAATCTTAAAGCAGTATTTCTTTAGCCCAGCCGTCTTCATTAGACTGTTTGTTAGCATCAATATTTCAGCGTCTGCTTCTGGCTTGTCTGAACCCATCAATTCGTAATTTGACTGCCAGAACTCCCTATAACGCCCTTTCTGCGGTTCATCATACCGGTAAATGCTGCCAACACAAAAAAGTCTGAAAGGTTTTGGCTCATTTTTCAAAGTTGTCGCAACAAGCCTAGCCACAGAAGCCGTAAACTCTGGCCGCAAAGCGACATCTCGTCCACCAAGATCTTTAAACACAAACATGCGCGACCGAACTTCTTCACCGGCCTTTGCAGACAAAAGTTCATACGGCTCAACAATTGGCGTTATGATTTCTTTATATCCATAAAGTTCAGCGACTCGCCTAGCTTTGCCTTCGATATATTTCATTAGTTTTGCTTGTTCTGGCAGAAAATCTCTCATTCCACGAACAGTCTTGAAAGCCGACGTGCCCAACTCCCCATTATTTTAATGTTAATTGCGAAACCGAATAGTAAACCGTTTCACCCCTACGATTCATTACGGCCAAAATTAACTCTTTCTTCAAGCTTAAACACTGCTTCAAGGCGGTTGTCAAGTCCTCCAGCGAAATCGGTTTGCCCTCTTGTATGCTTAAAATTAGGTATTTGGCTGTGTTTTTACCATATTCGCCTCTTTCGTAGACCCGAAAATCAACGCCTAAGCCGAAACCTTCACGAATAACGTATCCGCGGCTTCTTAAATCGCGATAAGTCAAATATTTGGCCCAAGCGTTCTCATCAATGCGCTCATAAAATTGCAGAAGTTTCTGAAAGTCAACTTTTGTGCCCTTTTCATCTTCGACTTCAAGCATTCCTTTGTTCGTTAGGTAAAGCGCTTCATAAAAACTAAGCTGAAGCTCATCATCTTCGGTTACACCATAACCTTTTGATGAGAGTTCATCAAGGTTCTGTTTTTTGCCGATTCTGACCCCTTTTTCTACAAGTAAACCTCTGATTTTAAATTCTGAGCTGCTAGGCGATGTGTTATCTTTGCTTTTATTCATCTAATCATCAACTGACGTAAAGTCACTATTATTCGTGCTGATCAAGCTTTAAACTTAACAAATTCCTTCTTATATAAGATGCCGCTTTCGCAAATTATTGCTGATACATATTTTAGAGGAGTTATGTCAAAAGCCGGGTTTAAAACCTCCACGTCTTCCGTGACGATTCGTTGCGAACCTATATGGGTGATTTCTTCGGGGTTTCTCTCTTCAATGGTTACTTCTGCCGAATTGTGTATCAAGTCGAAAGTTGATTTTGGTGCGGCGACGTAAAAGGGAATTTTATGTTCCTTTGCTAAAACAGCAATCGTAAATGTTCCGATTTTGTTGATGACGGCATCTTGCACTATTCTGTCAGCACCAACTATGACTTTGTCAACAAGTTGCTGACGCATAGCGTAACCAACCATGTTGTCGGTAATCAGAGTAACTGGTATACCAACCCTTTTGAGCTCATAAGTCGTCAGTCTAGCTCCTTGTAATTTCGGACGAGTCTCAGTCGCGATAACCCTAATTTTCTTTCCGTGGTCCCAAGCAGCCTTTATCACACCTAAAGCAGTGCCATATTCAACAGTCGCAAGAGCACCAGCATTGCAATGAGTTAAAATAACGTCTCCACCACAAATAAGTTCAGCACCATAATTGCCGATCAGTCGATTTGCCTCTGCATCCTCATCAGCTATTTTCTGCGCCTCTTCAACAATGAAAGCAACTAAATCTTTAGCGTTTCCTGAAAAGGCTATTGCCTTACTGAGGATTCTGTCTATCGCCCAAAAAAGGTTAACAGCCGTCGGTCTTGTTCCTCTTAGAATTTCCGCTGTTCTTTCCAATTCTTTGATCAATTCTTCTCTCTCTTTCGCTTCTGAATAATAGGCCGTCAAAGCCAATGCGTAGGCTGCCGCAGCCCCCAAAAGGGGGGCGCCCCTTATTTTCATAGTCTTTATAGCCTCAGCCACTTCATTGGAGGTTTTCATCTCTAGAAATACTGTCTCATGTGGAAGTTTTGTTTGGTCTATTGTTATGACCGTTCCGTTGCGCCATTCTATTGTCCGCATATTCAGAGCCTCCAGCAAATTGTTTATGCAGTAAAATAGTATAAGATTTTGTTAGAACGTGGTAAGAAGGCAATGAAACAGAAAAGCCTAAAGGCTCTCATCGAAAATTTTGGAGAGAGATATCCCGATATTCTGGGCATAAACCTCTCAGGAGGAGAAGAAGACGAAGTTTTTAAATGGTTTTTGGCATCCATACTATTTGGCGCTCCCATAACCGAAACGGCAGTCGTAAAGACTTTCAAATGCTTCCAAAGATACAATCTGTTAACACCTAAGCGGATTCTCGAAACAGGATGGGATGAACTGGTTAAAATCCTGGACGAAGGCAGATACACACGCTACGATTTCAAGACAGCAGACAAACTCCTCGAAGTCATGCAGAATCTCATAGAAAAATACAATGGAAGCCTCAATCTTCTCCATAATTTAGCCTCTGGTACGCATGATTTAGAAAAGAGATTAAAAGATTCAGGAAAAGGAGTAGGCGACGTGACAGTAAGTATTTTTCTAAGAGAATTGCGCGGTGTCTGGGAGAAAGCCGATCCAAAACCCACGAGTCTAGTCATACTTGCCGCCGAAAAACTTGGAATAATAACAATGGAATCTACTGAAGACTCCTCAGGACTGCTAAAAGATTTTTGGTCCAAAAACCAAATTGCAGAGCAGTGTTTCATTAATTTTGAAACGGCTCTGCTCAGGTTGGGCAAGGATTTTTGCAGAAAAGGAAAATGTGTTGCTTGCCAAGTCAGGAACGAGTGCTTGAATCATAAGGTGCCTTGACGTAAGTGATGACTTCTACGGGGCATTCACCTGAAAGCTTCAGCCTTCTTTTCCATTCCTCTCCAACTGCTACAATAGAGAAGACGCCTGAGATTTCAGCCTTCGCTTTTCGAACTAAATTAACCAGCGCTGCTTGTGTTTCTCCAGTCTTAATCATGTCATCTACTATTAAGACACTGTCTCGCTTTTTGACTGCGTCTTTCGGAATGTAGAGAGTCACAGTTACTCCTGAGTCTCTGCCTAAAACGTAGGTTTCTTCGAGGAAAGCCTTAACCCCAACTTCTTTGTTTTTCTTTGCTATTATCAGATTGACGCCGAGGACGTTAGCAACCATGGTCGCCAATGGGATTCCATCGACGGCCGCCGTCAGAACCCTTGTCACTCGTTTTCCTGCGAAGTTTGCAAGCGCATGATTAGCGGCTTGCTGAAGAATGTTAAAATCACCTATAATGTCAGTGTTATCAAAATATCCGTCGTCATCAAACTTTATCCTGCTTCGAAGCTCAGTCTCTAAACCAACAATTTTCGTTAGAACCTTCCAAAGTTGTTTAGCCCTCGCGGTGTTCGGAAGAACATGTCCTTTTGCGTACCTACTCAGAACAGTTACCGGCAGACCGGTTTTAGAGGCTAACTCACGGTATGTAATGTTTCTCTTGTATTTCGCCGTTCTGAGCAACTCTATGGTCATTAATCGAAGCTTTAACTCATCTGCATGTGTACTCATATCAATCCCTTAAACACTGACACGTCAAATACTAAAGCGTCTACCATTTATTATTGCATTACTCATTTATAATTTCCGTTCGCAAACCGAACAGATTCCGGTTAGAGCTGATATTTCCATTTGGGAAGCGATTTCTGTTAAGTCTGACAGACTAGATCCGCGCTTTTTCAAAGTTAGGGTATCTTTTTGATGCAGCTAAAAGTATTCCTTCAGGTCTTAAACTAGTACAAGAGGATGTGCTTAAGACATTTGAGGTTTCAGAAAAACTGCATAGAAAAGGAGTATCGTTCGTAAGCATGAACTCTGAAGTGGTTCATTTGTGTTGCATTGAAAAAGCAAAAAATTTAGGAAAAAGGCAAAACAATAGCTGCAGTCTTATCGATTCTGGAAAAATTATCTGCGCACAAATCTATTTCAAAACGAAAAATGGCGGGTCCGCCGGGATTTGAACCCGGGATCTCCGGCTTTCCTCGACATCGGTCTTAGAAGGCCGGCGCGCTTTTTGGCCCAATGGTATCCATGCTGCGCCACGAACCCCTAGGACTTGGTATGAAACTGTTGAATATAGTTTTATCTCCATTACGATCCAGTTTGGTCATTTACTATTCAATGTAGATGGCTGGGCGGTAAGGTTTTGCGGTGTGAGCTCTATTTTTCGGGTCATAGCGTTTTTTGTCTTCTTCATTATAGCAATAGATTTTAGCGTTAAATTCTCGATTGAAGAAGTTTTCTGCGTCTTTCAGTTTTTGATTTTCGTCCATTACTCCGACTCGTATTAATCGCTGCTTCTTTTCGTCTGGTATGCGGTTGACCTCGTCCACAATTTTGCCGACAAATTCTGCCACTTCTTTTGCTCTTGCCTTCAAATCAGAGTCTTTCAGTAAATCTTTGATCAAATCGCTTTGCGCAACCTTTGCTGAAACAGATTTTTCTAAGACTTTTAGATAGATTTTCCATTTCCATGGAGAAGCCGCATAGTAGCATATTTTCTTTGGTGTTATGCCTGTTGCTTTAATTATATTCTGAGTGTCTTCCATCATACCCATAATTAATGCTTCATTTTCCTCGGCTTCGACGTTTATTTTTGATTCGTCTGATGTAGGCCAAGGGCTTCTGGAGACGAAGTCTTTTTCTCCCTTAATTTCCCATAATTCTTCACATGTGTGGGGTGCCACCGGAGTTAACATTCGTATTTGGGCGTCTACGACTTCCCTGAATATGTAAGCTATGGTGTTTTCTCTTTCAGCATTTTCTTTTTGGTTTTTTATGCGTCTTTGATACCACTGGAAGTCTTGTTCTAACTCGTATAGAATTGTGTGGATGGCTTTGCGCACAGCCAATTTGTCCATGGCTTCTGTTGCCTTTCCAATGTGTTCTTGCAGTCGGCTCAGCATCCAGTTGTCTATTGCTGTCAACGATTTCTTAGGAATTTCTTTTGCCCGTGGAGTTTTTGTGACTTCGGTAACAAATCTGTAAAGGCGCTCCAATCTTTCTCGCATGGATTTGGCTACTGTCGGAGTGAATTCAACATCCTGTAAAAGTTCGGCTGTTGCAAGAACGCTCAGCCTTAAAGGATCGGCTCCAAATGCTTCGAGTGCTTCTCGTAGAGGGATTATGTTTCCGAAGGATTTGCTCATCTTTGCACCTGCCATCATCACGCTGCCATTGGTTACGATCTGGCGCGGCCACAGCTTCTCTGGGAATATGGCTGTGTGGTTGAATATCATGAATGTTAGATGATTTGGAACCAAGTCGCGTCCTGAGTGCCGACTATCTAGAGGATAGAAGTACAGAAATTCATTGTGCATTTGTTCTACGACACTAACATCTAGATTAGCTTCTTTTGCTATCTTGCTGGCGTTTCCGATTCCGAGAAAGATATAGTCGAAAACGTTGTCCGTTAGCTGAGTTGGCTGGATTTTGTGCTCTTTGAAGTATTTGACTATCGTGTAGTAAGCCATGTAAATTGTAGAGTCTGAAAGCGATTCGATTGTCCATTCTCGGTCCCATGGGAGCTTGGTACCCATGCCTGACTTTCTAGCGCACGCCTTTTCGTGCAGCCAGTCTATGACGTAGTTGAATTCTGCACGTAGTTCTTCTGGTAATATTTCCATTTTGCCCAAGTTTCTGTGCGTCAGTGTCTTCCAGTCGGGTTTTCCGTAATCGATGAACCATTGGTCTTCAAGGATCTTTACGATGCACTCTGTTCCGCAGCGGCACAGGACTGGTCTGTTGAGCAGCTCGTACATGGTTCCGGCCTTGCTTTCTGAGATCAAATCCTCTTTTACCTTGTCCTTTGCTTCAGCCACGGATAAACCAATGTATTTGCCAGTGTTTTCCCTCATTTTTCCGTTGTGAAACTCATGTCTGTAAACTTCTTTTGTAGCATCCTCCAACTTCGAGTCAGTTTGATCTTCAATGTTCATTCTTTTGACTACATCGCCTGCAGGAATTTCCGAGTATCCAGGTACTTCGATTAAGGAGATTGGTTTGACGGCAGCTATCGCTTCTGGAGTCACACCGTATTCTTTTAGTTGTGACGGCTTCTTCCTTATGTTTTCTAGGGCAACATAATCATATGGAGCGTGTCCTGGAACAGACATAACTACGCCTGTTGCGTTTTTTGGGTCAACGAAATCTGCTGGTAGAATGGGAATTTTTTTCATTGTTGCTGGATTTTCGGCATATTTCCCTACGAGTTTTCTTCCTTCAAATGCTTCTAGAACTGTGACTTTTCGATTTAAGTTGAGTAGTTTTTCTACGCTTTCTTGGCTGATTATCCATTTTTCGTCGTCCACTGTTGCTTTGACATATTTGGCTTTTGGATTTAGCCAAATGTTTGTTACGCCAAATATCGTCTCCGGCCGCAGAGTGGCTGTTGGGAAAAACCATTCTTGGTGTTTGAATTTTATCACTGTGAACTCGCCTATTTCGGGCTCCACATCTCCTTGCGTGTCATGTTGACCTACAGGGTTTCCGTCTTTGGGGCACCAACCTACAGGGTGGCTTCCGCGTGTTATGTATCCGCCTTCGCGAAGTTTTTGGAATTGCCATTCTATGAAGCGATTGTAATGCCGATCTATTGTGGTGAATTCTCGCCTCCAATCTATGGAGTAGCCTATCTCCTTCATTCCGCCTTTTATCTCTTGATGGAAGTAGCGAGCCATTGCCAGTGGGTCGGTGAATTCGTTTAACCTCTCTTTTTGGATTTTGTAGACGTTTATGAAGTCGTCTATGAGGTCTGTGTCGTTTTCTGCGAGGCGCTTTGACATTGCTAGAACTGGCGTGCCAGTGTAATGAAACGCCATAGGCAAGAGCACGTTATAACCGCGCATTCGCATGTATCTTGCGTGCACGTCAGCTATTGTGTAGGTTCTCGCGTGTCCGATGTGTTGTGGAGAATTTGGATACGGATAAGCTACGGTTACGAAGTATTTGGGTTTTGTTGGGTCTGGATCTGTCTCAAAGATTTTTGCTTGTGCCCAGCGTCTTTGCCATTTTCCCTCGGCTTTTTTTAAAAATTCCATAAAGTTCTCTGAACTGGTCTGAGGGGTATTAAATGTTTTGTTTTCACGAATTGAGAACGCTATCCCTCATATTTAGCACCGTAATCATATTTGTGCGAACTTGCATTAATCCTTTACTCCAGATTGGGTTTGTCTGCGAGCCTAGATCGCTCCCTCATAGATTGAACTTTCGCATTCGCTTTTTCTGAAGACGTTTTTATATGTTGACGTTGTGAGAATTAGTGTTGTTATGCTATGTGTAGGCGAGATTAGTAATGGGTGATATAGAGGCAGCTTTCTGCGGCGACTATTGCGGGAAATGTCCAAATTATCCAAAAGAATGTCAAGGCTGCATTCCTTCTCTTCACATGGATTGTTATTTTGTCAAATGTTGCTTGGAGAAAGGTATTGAGCACTGCGGCTTTTGTGGCGATTTTCCATGTAGAATACTAAGCGAATTTGTTCCTGACGACCGACCGGAATGCCCGCAAGGCTATCATCTTGAAAACCTGAAAATGCGCAAGTTTTTTGGAACGGAAAGGTGGTTAGAATCACAAAGAGCAAAATGGAAAAACCAGTAGCAACCTCTGCCATGGAGCGCTGAAGGCTAATGCCTTATTATGTTTATATTATTCGATGTAAGGATGGCAGCTTCTACACGGGATGCACTGCAGATTTGGAGGCGCGGATGAAGCTTCACATGAACGGAAAAGGCGCCAGATACACAAGGATGCACAAACCGAAGAAGCTTGTTTACGTTGAAAGATGCGATTCTAGGTCGGAAGCCATGAGAAGGGAAAAAACAGTCAAAAAGCTAAACCATCGGCAGAAACTTCAGCTTGTAAAATCTAAGGCTTAATAAGAATTTGTTGACAATTAGCCTTCAAGTGGAAGCTTATGCCCAGAAAGAAGAGTTGGTCTGAAAAACTGAAGGACAGCAAGGGTCTGCCGAAAGTGGAAAAGATTAGGGGCAAAATGAGTGCAAGATGGGGGACTGGCACGGTGGTTATTCCGGCACCGATGGAAGTTGATGAAATCATGCGGAAGATACCTGAAGGAAAACTCACTACTATTAATGAAATTCGCTCCGCTCTAGCTAGGAAACACCGGGCAACAATTGGCTGCCCCATGACTACAGGCATTTTCGCGTGGGTTGCAGCTAACGCTGCAGAAGAACAGAGACAAAAAGGGGACAAGAACATCACGCCTTATTGGCGTACGCTGAAGACAGGCGGAGTGATAAACGAGAAATACCCCGGCGGAGCTGAATCTCAAAAGAAAATTCTGGAAAGAGAAGGGCACAAGGTAATTCAAAAAGGTAAAAAATACGTTGTCTTCAATTACGAAAAATTGTTAGCAAAAATATAGCACGTACCACAACGTTGTTTTTCCATGCTTCCTTCTCTTTCATTGAGCTTCGGCGCAGATGTAGTTCTTATTTTGTAGTTCTAGAGGGCATCCGCCGCCGCATATTCGCAGTTGCGGGCAGTCTTTACATTTTGGCTCTACATAGCCTCTGTTTCTTATTTGCACTGCAACCGGATGGTTCCATATTTTTTGCCAATCGTCTTTGAGGATGCTACCGAGGCTTTCAAAGTAGCTTTGGCATGGGTAGACATCTCCATTTGGGCCTACGCACATGTTGATCGTGGCGGCTGAGCATGATTTGACGCCTAAGCCTAATTTGACTGGGTCGAAGCGGCAGTATTGAGTTGGTGTATACCATAAGAACTTCAATCCTAGTTGATTGGCTTTGTCGTGAATCTTGGGTAAAATTTCGTTCAATGTCTCAAGCGTTAAGGCGAATTCTTCGCGCACCTTGTTTGCCTTTCCAGAATAGATTAGGCTGTTACATCCAAAAGCGGCGACTCCAAGTTCTTCAAGAAAGTCTATGGTTTCCAAGAAGTCTGCGGCATTGTATTTGCTGAGTGTAGTGTTTGTAGTGACATAGATTTGTGTCTGAACAGCATTTTTGATTCCGGCAACTGTTTCTTTCCAGCTTCCTTTGGTCGCGGTCATAAGATCATGGATTTTAGGTTTATGGGATTCAAGAGTCACCTGAACAAAATCCAATCCACTTTTCTCAAGTGCGTCAACATAAGCCTTGTCTTTTAGTCTTCTGCCGTTCGTGATAAGCCCCGTAACCATTCCATTATTCTGAGCGTAGAGCAACAGATCTGACAAATCTTCTCGCAGAGTTGGTTCGCCCCCGGTGAAGGTTAAGATGAACACGCCAATCTGTTTTAGTTGATCAATGACTTCTTTCCACTGTTCCGTGTTAAGCTCAAAAGTCTCGTGTGGTCCACCAGCGTAGCAGTGAACGCAGTTGTTTTGGCATCTAAAAGTAAGTGCCATGTCCATTCGCAACGGTGCTGAGTACTGCTGGGTGAAAGGTTCCACGCTTTCTACATTGAGGAAAGATATAGGACAGACTTTTTCAGTCTGCGCCAGCGTACTAACTGTATAAACAAGTTTTTCATAGTCACTCTGCGCAGTTTTTCGATTTACTCTGTAAATGCGATTAATTTTTTTCAAAACAGCATCTTCAGGAATTCCCTGCATGAAAAAATAGGCATAAACGGTTGCAGTTTCGTTGAGATAGAGAACTGTGTTGGCGTTTATGACCATAATTCCTTTTCTATCTGGCTCAATGCGAAGCTGAAGTGCCAAACCAGCAAATTTGTCTTTTCCTCTGTAAGTGTAGCGGCCATAAGGAATTTCTGGTGGTCGGAATATTTTTCGTAAGAAACTCATTAACCCACTCCTCCACTTGCACAGGCGCACGCGCACGATACGCAGGCGCATGCACAGGCACAGGCATGGCAAGCGCACACGCAGGTAGCTCCATGACGTGCAGGTTCATGAGAGGCTTTGGCTGATGGCATTGGGATGATTGCGTTGGCAAACTTTTCTAGATTAGCAACTATGTTGCTTGAAGTCTTTTCAACAGCGGTTGCTATGTTGTTCGCGAAGTCGGTGCCTGGAATAGTAGGCGGTTTGACTGATTGGTTGGGAGTTTCCACGTTTGGTTTGTACGTAGGATTAGGGTGATAATGATGATAACCGTACCAGTACCATAGCCAGAACGGACTTGGTTCAAAGGCCCTGTCACGGAATGCTGTTTGAGTGCGCATTTGATGATTGGGGTCGAGCAAGAGCCACAAAAGTTGTTCATCATAAGTCTTTGAGGCTAATTCAGGTGTGCCTGCCTGTTCCACTTGGTCCCAAGCTTTCGCCACAATTTTTCTGTAATAGTCAATTGTGTCACGTCTGCAATATCCATTAAGTTTTTGTTCGACGGTGTCTCTAAGGAACATCACCATCTCTGCCAGTTTTTCTTCGTCAAGGGTTCCGTCTTCCTTGATTGCTTTGAGAAGGTCGATTTCATAATATCGCAGAGGCTTTTCAGGTGTTCCAGTTCCGTCTTGGAATGGCTGCATGATTTTTAATTTAATCGATGGACTTGTGGACTCAACCCATATGGCTCTTTTTTGAAGGAGGCTGTAGAGGATTTCTGTGACTATTTTTGTGGGCTTCATGTCTAGAATATATGAGGCTTCCACTGCGGTTAAGCCGCGTCTTATTCCAAGTGTTTCCATGCTGATCTTAGGTATCAGATACGGCTTCTTGCGAGCTACATATATGACAGTGCCTATTCCGCAGAAGAAAACCCCGAGGATAAAGAGTGCAATTCCATACTGTTGGAAAAAAGCTACTATGCCACTTGGTTTTGTATCATAACGCTGTACGTATTCTTTTGGAAAAGAAACTCCAAACGAATATTGCTGATTGGGAGCGAGGTCTTGTCTTTGCCAAAAGACTGCCAATCGACCGTCAGGCTCAAGCAGCGTGCTGTTCCAGTTGACTGATGTGCCAACCATGCTTGAATTGACTCCAAGGGGCAACACGATAAGCACACGTAAGTCATACACCCTTGCTGTTTCCCACCAGGTAGGTTTGAACTCCATGCCGACATTAGTTTGATTGTCTTCGTAGATCATGTGCGCGACATTGGTAATCACAGTAAACCAAACAGTCTGCCCAGCAGCCACTGGAGAGGCGAGGTTGACTTGGACTTTGTAGTCGGTTCCTGAGCTTGCATCTGAGGTCGTCAATAGGTGTCCATTCTGGTCTGTGGCATTGCCAATTGTGAAGTCGCGGTTAGGTTGGCCAACAGAAACCCAGGTGATGTTTGGACCTGAATCTAATGTTATGCTTATGTTGTAGAAGAGGTCTATAGTCCCGTCTTCCATTATCCATATCTTGACCCATTCTTGGTTAACATGGTACTGTCTCTCTTGTGCTGAAACGCAGTTTAAGAACACTATTGACAAAAAACCAATTGTGAGTAGAAGGATGAGAAGATGTCTTTTCACCATTTTGGCTCCTCAGTTACCTCGAACGTGTGTCCACAATAAGTGCAAGTTGCATATGGCACGCCTGACATAATTTTGATTTTGCTAGCGTCTACGGAAGCTGAACAGTTGGGGCACTTAAGTGCAACCGCTTTCATTTCTCCAGAGAATTCCAATCGTTGAACTGTTGTTTTGGGCTGTTTTGCGATGTAATAAACTATTCCGAAGCCAACAACGAATAGCAAGCCAGAAACGATTAGTCGGGTTGGTGCGTAAACTGAGGCTAGAGCAAATATGATACCAAAAAAGAAAAGAACCGCAACAGCAATCACACCCAACGCAGTTATTATTTTCACAAATAGGTTTGGTGCAACATCTTACAATTTAATCTTGCCCTCACAATTGAAGACTCTGACTGTCGCTTTGAAAGGCTCTGGCCCTTCTGCATATGGATTGGACTTTGATTTCTTGGAGTCTTTATCGGCGTCTTGAGAACATGAGTTCTCGGGTCGATTTTTGGCGTATTATGGTCTTAGTTGCTTCATCAATGTTTCTTCAGCCTTTTCAACCGCTTTCTTCAGCTTTTCTACTTGTGTTCCTCCCCCTTGGGCGAAGTTGAGCTTTCCGCCGCCTCCGCCGCCTATTATTGCTGACGCTTCGTTAACTATTTCATTAGCATTTACGCCCTTTTCAAGCGCAGTTTTTCCAGCCATAGCCATTATTCTCGCGTTTTTTCCGTCCGCCCCGAAGAATATGGTGACTGTTGCTTCATCCCTTTTAATTATCTCATTTGCCGTCTGAATCATGCGGTCAACATCAATTGATTCCTTGAAATCACGAAGCACAAGTTTGACGCCTCCCATTTCCTTAATTTTTTCGGCTTTTTTTGCTCCTAAACCAGCACTTTCGCGTTCTGCCAACTCCTTGATGAGCTTCTTTCTTTCCAGGTTTGCCTCTTTCAAATCTTTGACAAGTCTTTGTGCTGTTTTGTCCAATTTCTCAAGTGGAGCATTCAGAATTTCTGAAACCTTCCAGAGCAATTGCTCATTCTTTTGCACGACTTTTACTGCTGGAATTCCAGTAGAATAGACGAGTCTTTCTACGCCATCTTGAATCCTTTCCGCATGGATTATTTTGATGAATCCAATTTCGCCAGTGCTTTTCAAATGCGTTCCAGCGCAAGCCTCAACATCCCAGTCTCCAGTCTTCACGACACGAATTTCTTTTCCAGGAACCGCCCCTCCCTGATACAGCCTAAATCCATATAGGCTTTCTGCTTCGGTCCGCGACATCCAAACAGTCTCAACAGGCATGTTCTGCAAAATCGCTTGATTTGCCAACTCCTCTATCTTGTACACTTCTTCAAGCGTCAGTCTACGGTAATGTGAAATGTCAAGCCTAGAACTTTCAACACCCTTCTGCGTTCCAAACTGCCAAACATGCTGCCCAAGCACTCGTCTCGCTGCACCATTAATCAAGTGAGTAGCCGTGTGAGCTTTCATGAGGCCAGATCTTCTGTCCCAATCAATCGCTCCTTTGATTGTGCTGCCTTCTTGAGGGGCAACAGGAACTTTCATCTTGTGAACAATTACTTTGCCGACTTTCTTGACATTAGCGACCTCGATTTTGTTTCCTTCGAATGTTAGGTGTCCATTGTCTGCTGGTTGTCCCCCGCCCTCTGGATAGAAGCATGTTCTGTCTAAAACAATATATTCGCCATCTATCACTTTGAGAACTTTAGCCTCAAACTCTGTCAGATACTGGTCTTCATAGTATAGTTTTTCTGTTTCGGGCATGCCCGTCACTGCCGTTTCAAGCCATTCTTCAGCTTCTGTCTCCTCTTCAACGGGTTTGGATTCTTGCATGTGTCTCTGGGCAATCAGAACATAGAAGTTCTCTGGGATTTCCGCCTTTAAGTCTTCACTTTCTGCGACTTGTTTAACAATGTCTGGCGGAAGCCCATGAGAATCATATAGCTCCGTCAAAGTTTCAACAGGAATTTCGTGCACATTTTTCGTTTTCAACTCATTAGAAATGCGCTTTACCAGTCCCTCGCCTCTCTTGATTGTTTCTTGGAATTTCTCCTCTTCAACTGAGAGCATCTCCATTATTTCGTTTCGCATTTCCATAAGATGCGGATAATCCTTAGACCAGAAGTTGATTTGCATGTCCATAATGTCATAAAGTCTATCCGTAATGTCAAGCGTTTTCAGGAATCTGAATATTCTGCGGAAGAGGAGCCTTGCCAAATACCCTTCTTGAATGTTTGATGGAACTACGCCCTCGGAGAGTATGAAGCTTAAGCACTTTGTATGGTCTGCAACCGCGAAAACGTTCTCTATTGGAAGCAGAAACTTGTCCAATTCATTCGTGTCCATGTCAACAATTTCTGCTATTTTCCTTCGCGCTTCCCATTTACTAATCGTCTTGTCCCAGCTAACTAAGCCTGAGACATTGGCCACTTTCACGAGTAAATCATTGTCAATTTTGCTTATACTAGCCATTTCGAAAATTTTGTCAAGCAAGTCGCCGTAGATGGCGTGAAAACCGCTTGGTACACCTTGAGAAAGCCATGCGTATCGGTCTATGCCGTAACCAGTGTCAACAGTTCGTATCGGTAGTCTGACAAGTTCATTGTTAACAACCTTATACTGCATAAAGACAAGTGTGGCAACCTCCAGTCCCCGAATGATGCATTCCACGCATGGTCCAGCGTTTCCGCCTCCAGACCAGATTTCCTCTTTGTAATTCACTTCTTCGGGTTTCACGCCCAAATCGCTGGTAACGAATTCGTGATGATATCTTACCGTTTGGTCTTTCCAGTAGACTTCCTTCTCGGACGAGTTGAATGCATGATGCCCGCCCATCTCAAAAATTGTCATATACTTTCCGAAAGTCGGGCCGGTGTTGGCTATGTCCACCAGACGAATGCATGGCTGAACTATGACAAGCGGATTTGCAGGTGGAGGAGCAATACCCTCTGTGACATACGGTTGGAAATCGATTATGCTTGCGTGTGTTAGGTAAATGTCGTCTCTCCACCTCGCTACAACGGGATACGGTTTCACACGAGCATGCCCACGCTTATCAAAAAATGACATGAACGCCTCTCGCATCTCACGTAAACTATAGCTTTTCTTAGTCGGCGGATTACCTATGAAAGAGTAAGAGTCACAACCGTCAGGTCTTGCCTCTCCACAAGTTTCTTGTTCCGGATTCTGCGTCCAAAAATATTGTCCGCACTTTGGACAGAGCTTTCTAACGTAGCCTGATTCTTTGAAGAATGGAAGTCTGTATTCCTCTTCTGGAAACTTCAATGTTCAGACACTCCAATGACCGCTTAATTTCGAGTTTTCAATGGATTAACGAGGCACGAACATTTAAACTATTTCGCTACTCTACGTATTCTTCTTCCTGCCATCTAGCGGCGACATTTTTTGCCACATAACCATCGATGAAAGCGGTGATAATGAACAAAACTGTTGTAGTGGCTAATTTTGGAATTAAAAAGTTTACAAAAAAGTTTACAAACATTGTCGGAATGTGTGCTATAATTAATACGAAAAATAGAACAAGACCATGAGCTAAAACTCTTTCCCAATCTGTTTTTACATACATAGACCATATTTTTTCTGTTAAAAAGACGTTAAGACCACCCAGAATGAAAAAGAGTATAATAATACCTAGTACTAAGCCTATGAAAGACGCTATAGATACTAGCAGCACAAAAGTGATAACCCATACAAATCCTAAGCCTAGAAAAATGAGAGAAAACAATATTCCATGTAAAAAGTATCTGGATAATAGGAATTTCCATGAGTGCTCTTCCATAGCGTGCACAAGTAACAATTTCAACTATAGATATTAATAATTTGTGCCAGCAAATACCTAACTATAAGTTTACAATGGGATGCACTCTAGAAGCTGCTAAACCTCAAAGCATTTGTTATCCAAGTTTTAAGCCGAGTAGAAAGCCTACTAGAAAGCTTCCAGCAAATGGTATAAGAGATATTGCGCCGATGAGCCATGAAAATGCTGAGCCTGCCATCCCAAGGAAATCTGTTAGTGCGTTCCATAATGCCTCATAATTTATGTTTAGTATTCCTTGTGTGCCCAGATAGACGAGCGCGATTAGGAACAAGCCTATCAAAATTATTATGAGTTTACTTATCTTCTTGAGGGCATATCCGACTATGAAGCCGCCTACTCCGCCTATGCCCAGCTGGTAAGCAAGTGGGGATAAAACTTCGCTCATCCTAATCTTTCTCTTGTCTTGCTATCACAAATTTGATTTAAATGTATTTTGCTAATAAAATACGGAGCATGTCGCACTGAGGAGGTGAAAAACCACGGATTTATTGGACATATACATCCTAAACCTTGTGCTAACCTTGGGCATGTTTGCCGTTCTAGTTTTCCGAGCGTGGATTGAACTGAAGAATTATCGCATGGTTTGGCAAGAACTAGAATGGCGACAAACATATCGAACTATGGGACGAGTCCTCAAGGCAGAGAAAGATCTGTTCTCAAAAGTAGAAGGCGGCGAGGAACTGTATCGCATGTTGTGCGAGATATTCAAAGTCGACGAAGGCTGAATCTAAGGAAAATGCCAATTCTCAATCAACTTCTTAATCGTCGAGTGGCGCTTCTCCATTCCATAACGCCTAAAAGGTTTGGTCAAATGCCTCTGAGACCTCGGGGAAGTCATGTAGAGACCTTTTCTCATTTCACGTCTAATTTTGACCTCAATTTTGTCAAGGTCTGCGTATCGCGCGCCGCATTTATCACATCTAAAACCTTTGTCTTTTCCCATGGACTTCAGGCGCTTGCCACACTTTGAACAAATCGGATTTTGATAGACAGTTTTCGGCGCAAGCCCTAGCAGTCGAATTTTCTCAAGGTTTATCGTTAGAGGATTATTCTGCTGTGGCTTGCGGATCCCTCCATAAACTTCCACATCATCACCTAAAATCAATTTACTCGCAACCTTGCGAAGCGCACCAGTAGGTTCATAAGCTGCGCAATCAATTTGCCCACTTTCATCCTTGATCGAAAAAATTACATGCCTTCTTGGAATCACTCTCGGTTTTGATGAGACTGTTCCCTTTGCAATAACTGGATGATAAGCGCTTGTCTGGCTGATTTTTTTAACTCGTTTTAGGTGAGCGTCTGTTCCTTGATTGGTGCGAAAAATCACCCACCTCTCCACAGGCTCAAGCGGTTTAACCATTTCGAACGCATTCTTTACAATCTCTGACGTTTCACCGCGTATGCCGAAAAGAATAGGGTCGGCTCCTCGCGGTGTAATGATGACTCTGTTCTTTTCCAAGTCAACGTTATTAAAAGTGTAAGGTTCTGTTGCCTTATCCATTTCAAAAATCGAGGCCTCATCAACTTGTCTTTTCAGGCCATAATTCTCTGGAATGCGGTACGCAAGAATCTCGTATGTATGGTCTTCATGAAGTATTTCACCAACTGCGGCTAAGCCTCCAATTATTCCCCTCCCTCTCTTGAAGCCTATGGCTTCAGCGCCAAATTTTTTCAGAAGCCTCTTCGCATCTTTCATGCTTGCAATTCCAGTTATCGTTTTTTTGGCAAAAATCTTGAGTTCTCTTGGAATTTTTGCTTTCTCAAAAAAGACTATTCCAGGATCTGTGTTTTCACACTCCAAATCTGAACATTCTTCCACAGTGTTAACTACGGTCTCTTTGATTTCATTCTGAAATTTTCCTTCATACCGTATTCGTAGGCACAGTGCCCCATTTCCTCTTGTTTTCCATGGAACGTTGGGATTAAGTCTAACTAGATTCGGATAATCTACAAATTCAGCTCCTAGCGTTAGCAGTTTTTCCACGAGAAGAGCAGCAACATACGTCGTACATCCCTTTCTTGTCGAATCAGTGTCGTCCAGTCCAATGTGCATTGCTCTAATAGACATTTATTTGCAACCTATTCCACAAACAAATTACTGATTAGAATACTGAGTGGTAAAAGGATTTTTTGTGTGAATAAAAAAGAGGATGTGCTTGCTATTTTGTTTCTTCCACGACTATCATTGTCAATGTGGATCTGACCTTGTCAAGTCTTCTGACACGCCAAGTCACGATTTCCTTGAGCTTATCCATTGTGTCTGCTGTGACTCTTGCGACTATGTCGTAGACTCCGTAGACAGCGAAGCATTCTTCGACTCCTTCAACTTTCTTCAAATCTTTCAGCACGTCTGCTTCGGAACCTATTTCCGTATTTATCAGCACAAATGCTGTTGGCATCTAAATCTCCTCGACTATTGTTTATTCTTGTGTATTAAAATATTTTACTATAGCTTTGAATCTTCCTAATCGAATGTGCCGATTAAATATTTTCAATTCACAAACCTTTTTATTTGAAAGTTGAAAACGTTAGTAGTACAACTCAGAAAAAATGGCGAATTTGGAAAATGTTGCTTCTGAGAACGATTTGTGGGATAAAAAATGACGCAAACAGATAGAGAAAGACAAGCCCTCTATTCTCGGTTGAGCTCGATTGAGTCTGAGCTTTCTAGGGCGTCTGGAGCAATAAGTGATGTTGAAAGCAGATTGGCATATGTTGAGGGAGCTATGGGTTCTCTTCCAAGCAGACTTGTAACTGTTCGGGGACGCGGATATGCAGCAATGGGGCATCTGGAAAAAAGCGTTGATTTACTGACACAAAAATGGATAGAGTCTGCTCCGCTTCTCAAACAAACCTTTCTGACTAACGTTCAACCGTTAACTATTCAAATCCGCACGTTGGAAGCCGAAGCGCGAAGGTTGCGAGCAGAAATAAACAGTGGAAACATCGCTTTCAGCCACTCTTTGGCAAGTCGCTTGTCCATAGATGCTTCTTCCATAAACGCTAGAGCTGTTTTAGAAGCCGGCAAAGTCAGTGCCCCGCTCAATGAACTAGTGAATAGCATCAATGCCATAGACAGAGACTTGAAAGTAGCTGAAAAAACCGTAGCACTGTTTTCCCAAGCGTCCTTTTCATTAAAGCAAGATGAAAATCCAGTATTGGCTGTTGAAGGAAAAATAATGACACATAACAAGAGCGAGGGAACTTTATACTTTACAGATCAAAGGTTTATTTTTGAAGGAAAGAAAGAGGTTGTTCTTGAGAGAAAGCTTTTCATAGCCACAAAAAAGAAGGTTGAACGAGCAGTCTTAATAGAACAGCCAATTGGCGCAGTGCAAGAAATATCTAAGGGAAGAGTGGGTTTAATCGCTTGGACAGGAATTTACGTTCGTTTCAAACCAGAACGCCAATTGGAAGAGACGCCGTTTGACGTGAAGGGATGGGAAGCTGACGTAATAACGAGATTTTTCAGCTACATAATCGGCGGAGAAGCTGAACAAGACATAGCCACAATAAAAGGTGTAACCGTCAAAGCGCCCACTATTCAAGTAATTCGGTGTCTAAACTGCGGCGCCCCATACACAAGTGAAATCTACAAGGGACAAACATCAGTGCAATGCGAATACTGCAGAAGCTCAATACCAACTCGCTAGCAAATTCTGCCGTTGCTAGTCCAACTGGTAGAAAAATATTATAAAATGTCTAGGCAATCCTATTCTTATGAAATACGGCTATTACATCCGAACCGTACACACTTACAGAGAAATCAGAAATCTCGCTCTCTTAGCAGAAAAATACGGCTTTGACTCCGTTCACGTCAATGACCACCTAATTGGCTTTGACCCAGAACGAAAAGATCCCTATCTGGAAGCAATGGTTCTTATGAGCGCGATTGCGGCAGAAACCCAGAGAGTCAAGATTGGTCACATAGTCTTAGCTAACTCCTTCCGCAATCCCGCACTGACCGCAAAAATTGTCTCTTCAATCGACAACATCTCCAACGGTCGCGCCTTACTATGGATCGGCACAGGATGGTATGAAGAAGAATACAAAGCCTATGGTTATCCTTTTCCTTCCGCAAAACAGCGTGTAGATGAGCTCGAAGAATCCCTAACAATCTTCAAAAAACTCTTCACAGAAGAAACAACCAATTTCGAAGGCAAATTCTGGAAATTGGTGAACTGCAAGAACTTTCCCAAACCTGTCCAAAAACCTTGGCCGCAAATTGTCATAGGCGCAGTGAAGAATCGGCTAACAGAAATAGCTTGTCGCGAAGCGGATGGAGTTAATCTTCCCCACGAAGGGCTTGACTCACTAAAGAAAAGAATTGGCTTTATTGCTTCCAAGCTCCACAAACATAATAGGAACCCTGACGAGTTCGAAATCTCCACCTTCAACGTCGTCACCATTGTTAACAACGAAGAAGAGTTAGACAAATTCGTTAATCAAGCGATAGAACGTGTCAAACAAGAAGGCAACAAGCTTACTAAAGAAGAAATCATGAAGGAGTCCTTCATTGGCTATGTCGGTGGCGTGAAAGAGCAAATCAAACAAGTAGAAGAATTTGGCGTTAAGAAAATGGTTATCAGTGTCCGAGGCGGCTCATCTATCGAAGACCCCACAGAGCTTTTCCACGATAAGATAATGTGACAAAAGAATGCTAGACGAATTTTCGAACACTTTTCTCCTTTAGCCAATAATGCTTGAATTTGAAAAAGAATCTTTTCTTGTCTAACCTTAGCTTTGAAAGAATACTCTTATCTTTTATTCGAGATAGTAATATTAGGTCTATACATGACAGAAAAAGGTTATGCTGAAAATTTTATTACTAGCCGAGAGATGCGGGCTCTCGAGTCAAATGCAGAATATTTTGGGCTGTCTCAGCTTCAGCTCATGGAAAACGCAGGGCACAACGTAGCTTCGGAAATAGCTACAAGATTCAGACCGGACAAAGCGGTTGCCATTTTCTGCGGGTTAGGCGGAAACGGAGGAGATGGCTTCGTCGCCGCACGACATCTTACGTCGCTGGGATTCAAGGTTGTTGTTATCGTTGTTGGAAAGGCTAAGGAAATCTCTCACAAATCAGCTTTGGAAAATTTGAATGCTTTACAGTTTCTAAGGGAAAGGGTTCAGTTCTACGAGGTTTATGAGAGCTCGTTTCTACCAGATGTAACCGCAGAAATAGTTGTTGACGCGTTACTTGGAACAGGAACCAAGGGGAAGCTGAAGCCACCAATATCACTGATGGTTGAGAAAATTAATAGGCTAAATGCGTTTCGAATTGCAGTTGACGTGCCAACTGGAGTAGATTCTGACACTGGAGAAATCTTGGGCACAGCGGTAAAAGCCAACCTAACAATAACATTTCACAAGACAAAGAAGGGACTCGAAAACGCGAAAGATTATGTTGGCGAATTAGTCGTAAAGGACATAGGTTTACCCAAAGAATTCGAAAACTATGCCGGACCAGGCGACGTTTCGCTCGCAACAAAACCTCGCCCTTCAGAATCGCATAAAGGTGATTCTGGACGCTTACTAATTATCGGAGGAAGCGAAACATTCTCCGGCGCTCCAGCCTTAGTTGCGTTATCCGCCTTACGCGCGGGCATTGACTTGGTGTACGTCGCTGCTCCAGAGAAAACAGCCTACGCAATTTCTTGCATGTCACCTGATTTAATTACCCTAAAACTCGAAGGAAAACACCTCAATTTAGGCAACATTTCCATTTTAAAGGCGTACATAGAACTAGCCAACGCTATTGTTGTGGGGCCTGGTCTTGGATTACATTCAGAGACCAGAGAAGCCGTCAAAGCCGTAATCGAAACTGTTGAAGGCGCTGGCAAGCCTTTGCTTTTAGATGCAGACGGCTTGAAAGCTTTTGCAGAATTTAAAAGAAAACTGAATGTACCGTTGGTGCTGACACCGCACGCCGGAGAATACAGCATTTTGACTGGTACGAAGCTTCCAGAAGATCTAACACAAAAAGCAGGAGAGGCGCAGAAGACAGCCGCAGAATTAAACGCAATCATTCTCTTGAAGGGGCCAGTTGACATAATCTCAAGCGAAAAACATTTCAAGCTTAATTTTGCGGGCAATCCAGGCATGACTGTGGGTGGAACAGGAGACGTGCTTTCTGGAATCGTCGGAGCATTTCTGGCTCAGCAAACAGATCCCTTCGAGTCTGCTGTTGCTGGAGCCTTTGTGAACGGTGCTGCCGGAGACTTCGTTTTCGAAGAAAAAGGATACCACATGGTGGCAACAGACCTCATTGACTGGATTCCACGCATCCTGAATGACCCGATGAGCCATGCGAAGGTGCGAAAATCAAGTGCGAAAGTCAATTAAAATAGTCGTCTATCATGCAAGACAATGTGACCCAAAAAAATGCACGGCTTCAAAGCTTAAACGTCATGGATTGATTCGTCTAGTAAGCCAGGTCAAGCTTCTGCCGAAAAGAGCTGTTGTGCTTAACCCTCTTTCAGAAATTGCGTTTTCTCCAGCCGACAGATGGCGTATAGAAAATTTTGGATTGGCTGCTTTGGACTTCAGTTGGGAACATGCCGAAAAAGCTTTGCTCAAAAACGTGAGAGGAACATCAAGGTGCCTACCGTACCTAATTGCTGGAAACCCTGTAAATTTTGGCAAACCAACCAAGCTCAGCACGGTTGAAGCTTTGGCCGCAGCCCTCTACATTGCTGGGTTCGAAGAAGATGCTAACCGACTGCTTTCAATTTTTAAATGGGGACATACTTTCATTGAAATAAATAGTGAGAGACTTGAAAGTTACGCAAAAGCCAAAGATAGTACAGCCATTGTGGAACTGCAAAAAAGTTTCATGCAGTAGGCTAACCTGTCAACAACGTTAATTGTTCCTTTGAGAAATTTTCCGGCGCAAATTATAAATGAACTGCGCTAAATTCTAGAAACGAAGGCGGTTGGCTGTATGAGCGAGAGAGAACTTCTAATGATTCCTGGTCCAACAAACGTGGATCCTGCAGTTCTACGTGCCCTGAGCAAAACAACAACATCGCATACTAGCCCAGAATTCGTCAGAATCTTCCGAGAAACTCTGGACAATTTAAAGAAGGTTTTCATGACCAATAATGAGGTTTTTGTCATTTCTGGTTCTGGAACTTTGGCCTTGGAGATGGCTGTTGCCAACATAGTAGAGCCTGGAGACAAAATCTTGAATACTGTTTCTGGCTTTTTCGGTAACTGTTTTGTTGAAATCTCAAAGGTTCATGGAGCTGTGCCTGAAGTTTTGGAGGTTCCATGGGGTAAATCCATAAAGCCAGAACTAGTAAGAAACGCCTTAGAAGCTGACGATTACAAGGCTGTGACGGTTACTCACGTGGAGACGTCAACGGGCGTGGCGAATCCTATTAGGGAAATAGGAGAAGTCGTCAAAAAACATAGCGACGCGTTTTATATTGTTGACACTGTTTGTTCACTTGGTGGAATGGAGGTTCGAGTTGACGATTGGCACATAGACGCCTGTGCGTCGGGATCACAAAAATGCATAGGTGTTCCTCCTGGTTTAGCCCTTCTCTCCGTGAGCAATGCGGTGTTGAGTCTAATGGAAACGAGAAAAACTCCTGCGCGTTTTTGGTATGGCGGTCTCGGAAACTGGTTGCCCGTCATGAGAGATCCATCAAAATACTTTGCAACGCCTCCGGTTAACATGGTCTATGCTATTTCTGAAGCATTAAAATTAATTCTGAACGAAGGATTAGAAAAGGGGTTCAACAGGCACCACATTCTTGCTGAAGCCTTTAGAGCCGCAGTGGATGCGCTGAATCTAAAACTTGTAGCAGACAGAGAATCAGCGGCGGACACCGTAACAGCCGCTTATTATCCTGACAACATTGAAGATGGCGCATTCAGAAGCAAGGTGAAACAAAACGGTATAGTGGTTGCTTCAACTCTCGGACCTTTGAAAGGAAAAGGCTTCAGAGTTGGTCACATGGGGAACGTAAACCTAAATGACATAATGTCTACAGTGGGCGCCATAGAAACTACGTTAAGGTATCTTGGCTACGGCTTCGATTATGGAGCTGGACTGAAAGCGGCTCAGGAAAAAGTCATCTGTTGATTTTTTTGAGAAAATGTACTTGGAGAGCAACGCTATTCTCAGCAAGACCTAGATAGAATGGCTTTTCTATTGTGACTTGATTGTTTGGGAATTCTGGACCAAAAGCCTGTTTGTGCATTGAAAAAAAGAGAGTTTATGGGTAGTGTTGTCCATAGTTCATTCCTGCTATGAGTATGTCTTTGACGTCTATGAATTCGTCGCCGTTAACGTCTAGGTTTGAGTCGTATTTTGGATGACCTGGGTAGCTTCCGTAAGCCATGGCTACGGCTAATAGATCCTTGATTTCGACAAAGTTATTGCCGTCCACGTCGCCTGGGATACCCACATAAACAAAGCCATCAATAAGTGTGTTGTCTGTATTGTTTGCTTCGTATGAGATTAATTCGTTATCTGCAAATGCCTTTATTGTGTAGTTGCCGATAGCTACGCCTGTGGTGTTCCATTTAAACGTGAGAACGTAGGGACCTGCACTTGTTATGTATAGGTTTATGTAGTCTTTTCCATCTGGTAGGATTATGGCTGTGTCATTGTAGTAAGCAATGACATTCAAGTTTTGTTCTCCATAGAATTGGTAGTTTTCGACAGTAACACTAATGTTCATGCAAGAACCTTGTGCTACGACAGTTTTGGAAGGCGTGACGTCGGTCACGGATATGTTGTAACGGTTCTCTGCTCCGCCATTTGGCCAGCCATAATTAAGCGCCACGGCGAGCATATCTTGTATATCAACATAGAAGTCGTCGTTTATATCTGCATATGGATCCCATTTAGGACTGCCGGGATAGGAACCTTGTGCCATACTCACTCTAAGGGTTTCTCTAACGTCAACTTTAAAGTCCATATAGCTGCCGTCGGATGTACTTAGGTCTTCTTTTATTGTTGCTACTAGTGTGTGTATGTATGTGAAGATTAGGCTTCCGACCACTTCAACTTTTATCGTATGTGCACCTATGTCGAGTGGAATCGTTGTGTATGGACCCAGATATTGACACTCCCACGGGTCTAACGTTATATCTACTAGCTCATACTTGAGTACGTCATCTTCATAGATTGTTACGTTCACGGTGACGGGGATAAGCTCTCCATTTTCAGAGTCTTCTTTGGCTGCGATGTTCTGAACCAAAACCTCATACGAATATGGCAATCCAGGGTCATTTCGCCATTCGCCAACAACTCCGGCAATCACCGGAGCATTGACAAAGAATTCGTCAAATTTCTGTACTCTGGCTGTCAAGGTTGATGGGTTAGCGTAATCGTATACGTATGGACCGCAGCCCACTATTTGCTTCATGAATGAGTATTTTGGTGGTGGAGCGCCCATGAGTGCTGCGTATGTGTTGAAGGCTGGGTCCCAGCCGGTTATGATGCTTCCGTACATGGCTTCAGCAGTGTCTGTAATGTGCTTAGGTGAAAGCAAAGCGGTTTCTGCGACGTTTTCTATATGGTATAGGCTTGGCGTGTAGAAGTACGCGTTAAACTTGTATGGGCCGTCAGGTTCCTCGTAGACGAGCATCGCCCAAGTTGACGAGTACTTTCCAGGTCTGTATTGTCTCAGCAGTCTCATGTTGTTGACGCAGTCGTAGGCAGTTACAGGCTCGAGGTCATGCCACAAAACGTCCTGTCTAAGGTAGAACGTCACTATGCTGCCGTCTATGATGCCAAGTTCTGGTATGCTGATCCCAGGAGTCTGTGACCACTCAGTTGCGATGAATGGTGTGTCTTGCAAAGTGTTCGGGTCAAGAGACAGAAGCCCAGTTACAGCCCTGTCCAGTATCTGCCACCCGTATGGAGTGTGCTCTGTATACGGGTTCATCGTGTGCCACTCAGCATCTAAAGCTACTTTTATGGTGCCGCCAGGCCAAGCGCCTTTCCAGTGAAGACACATCCAGCTCCAATCATTCATTGGCCCATAGTTGGGCATGGAGATTAAGTTCATCAGCTCTCCTCGAGCATCTCTGGCTGTGGTGCAGAATGCCACACCACTGCTTATCGGGAACCACGGCATAAGCTCGTTCACGAATCTGTCCTGTACGAGTGACGCGTTTCCTATTACATTGTCAACGCTAAGATCTGTTAGAATCGCCTCTGTCCACACGTCAAAGAATGAGTCGATAACTCCGCAGAAGTTCCATCCCCAGACGCCTATGTTGTCTGAGTGTAGACAGTCGTACAGCCAATCAACATATCTTCCCAGATCGGTTAAAGAATGGCAGACAAAGTCAAAGTCATGTAAGACCAGAAGTTGACTGACCAGTGTTGCGAATGACACAGGAACAAGGGCCATTACGGGGCTGTCAGCGCCGATGTATGATATGAAGTCGTTGAAGTTTCTGACGAATCCTACTCCGGGTCCTCTTTCCCAGTACAGAGATCCTGTGGGGTACCAGACAGTCAAGTCTCTCAACTTCGTTGTGCCGGAGCATAAATCGCTATCACCGTCGATATTATATCCGTTAGCCTGCAGAAGTGTCCACGCTGCGTCCCAATCAGTGTTTGGCATTTGTATGTCCTCATCGTACCATGGTTCTTGCGCCGGGGGAACAGGATTGTCGATGGCGAAAGTCCATGGAGTCCCAACATAGGCGAAAATGTCGGTTTGCTTGTCGTTGACGCCGTAAATGTATGACAGAGCGATTCTGAAGTTGCTGTCGTTAAGGGGCATGTTAACTGCTCCGGATGTTCCGTCGTAGTCTCTGCAGTTTATCGCTATGAAATCGAACTTTGACATAGGATCCATTGTTGAGAGTTTCTGGCCGGCTACTATCATTCGATTATACAAGTCTATTCTGTAAGGACCATCCATCCAGTCAGTGACTTCCAGCAAGAACTCATCAACAACCGTGTCTACAGTAGCACCTGGATACGCCTTATACAATATTTCATCCACTTTCGGCAATCCGCTGAGATGAACACCCTGGCTCAACGCAATGGACAACATCAAACAGATCATTCCGACGCTAGCAATTCCAGCGTAGATTTCCTTAATTTTCATTTTCCTTTCTCCTCATTTTTACATCTTCTTTTGGTTTGGAAAAGTTGAGGGGCTCTTGAGCCCTCAAGATAATTCAAAGAAAACTTTATTCAACTCTTCCCAAGCGTAATTCTCTAATCTTCTCATAGATAAAATTTATGAAAAAATGTTATAGACAACAATAAAGCCAACAGTAGTTTGTTCGGAGACTATTTGTGCACAGGACTGAAACACAAATAAGAATCGTTATCGATAGAGAAGTCATGTGCCTTTGCAAAGTAGTAGGAGGCAACTGAGAAATCAACGCGCCTATCGATATATTTCCTGCGACAAGAATGTTGATAAATGCCATAGTCATAGGTGTCGGTGAGTAAGGTGGAAACACCCATGGATTTCTACATGTTTCTCGCATCTGTAATTCTAGTATCTATCTCTGGGGTAATGGCGCCAGGTCCGTTGTTTGCCGTAACAGTCGCAAAGGGATCTAAAAACAAAATTGCGGGTGTTCTAATCGCTTTAGGGCATGGAGTGATAGAATTTCCCCTGATGTTTCTGATCTATTTCGGTTTTGCGTGGGTTTTTGCTGAAAGCTTAGCGCAAAAAAGTATCAGTCTTGTCGGAGGTTTAATTCTCTTATACATGGGTTTTCAGATGCTTAAGACCGAAAGAAAATATGACTTGGAAGTTTCATACTCTCGTTATGGTTCCATCGTTGCTGGAATTCTTGCGACAGGTGCTAATCCTTACTTTCTTTTGTGGTGGGCTACAATAGGCGCTGCCTTGATAGTGAGCGCTTCTGCTTTTGGGTTTGTGGGCTTCTTGGTGTTTGCCGTTTTGCACTGGTCATGTGACCTGTTTTGGAGCACGTTTGTGACGTTTACAGTTTTTAAGTCAAGGCGTTTTTGGACTGAGAAAGTGCGTATGTTAGTGTTTGGCTTCTGCATCATAATTTTGTTAGGTTTCGGAGTATGGTTTGTGATTTCGGCATTGTTGCTCTGAATGTTTGAATGAAAGATTTATTCTTTAAAGTTTGCCGACTTTTTTTAATCTGTATCTTTCGTAGATTAGTTCAACTTTGTCTTCGTCTGTCATGAATTCTATTGGAAGCTTTCCGCCGGCTTGAACTGTGTAGAAAGTCTTTGTTTTGTTATCGATGTTTTCAGGTATTAGTGGTATCATCATGTCGGTGTACTTGTCTTTAATCTGTAGTTCGAGGATGCCGCCTTTTTCAACGACTTGGGCTTTCATTGTGCCTTTATATGTTTCGTAAAGTCCTGATAGTAGTTCGAATGTTCTCTCCATTTTGATGAATGGAAGGGTCTCTGGGTTTTCGCCTAGCATTAATGCAAGTCCGTATAGGCTCATTTGAGATAGCATGTATCCGCTTCCGTTTGCAAGAAGGGCTATGCCTATTTTCTTGTCTGGGATGTATCCTATGTAGGCTGTGTAGACAAGCACTGAGCCGCCATGTCCTACTAGCTTGTTACCGAGGAAGTTGGGAATTGTCATTAAGCCATAGCCGTATGCTTCTCCGTTGAAGATTTGAATGGGCAATTTTATTCTGGGCTTCTCCATTTCTTCTATGTGCTCTTCGGAGAGCAGGCTTCCGCCGTCATAATTCCCCCGGTTTATGTACATGTTTACGTAGCGAGCTAAGTCCAAAACGTTGCTCAAGAGTCCACCGTCGGCACCGATGCCGTAAGGAACAACAGATTTTTTGCACTCTCCATCTCTAGTGATTATATATGGCACAGCTACGTCCCGGTCCGCGTCAACATCTTCTTTCTTGAAAAAGCTTCTCGTCATCTTCAGAGGTTCAAGTATTCTTTTCTTTACATACTCTACGTATCTCATGCCAGACAGTTTTTCTATAATATACCCTAGGGTTACGTATCCCTCGTTTAAGTAGAACCATCTTTCTCCAGGCTTGGTTAAAGCCCATTTGTTTGCGTCTTTCATAAAATTGAATAAGTCCTCGGAACTTGCTACTGGCATCCATTTGCCGTCTGCTCCTGTGACGTATCGAATGTAAGCCTCTGCATAAGCCAATGCAGGCAAGCCTGAGGCGTGGCTTAGTAAATGCCATATTCTGACGGGTTCTTCTCCGGATTTGAGGTCTAAAGGAGCATGTTTGCTGACTGGATCCTCCAGGCTCAGTTTTCCCTCTTCTACGAGTTGCATTATGGAGAGAGCTGTGAAGGACTTGGTGACGGAGCCTATGCCGTAAAGTGTTTCTGGAGTAGCTCTGAGGCCGTATTCCAAGTCTCTAAAGCTGAAGCCTCGGCTGTAGATTGTTTCTCCATCTTTGACTATGGCTATGCTTAATCCGGGCAGGTGAGTTTTAGACATTTTTTCAAAGATAAAATCTTCCAGCTTGCCAAAATCTTGCATGAACTTCACCGTCTTTTAATGGTCTTTTGTTTTCTTAATAAGCTTTAACTTCTACGTATGAAAAATGATAATTACAATTCTATGAATATCTGAGTGTTATAGTGGAAGGTCTGATCGTTATGGGTGAGAAGAAATTTTGCGTTGGAAAAGCGGAAATCCTTCTTGTTCAAGGAGACATAACTGACATGGACACCGATGCCATCGTGAACGCGGCTAATCCGTCGCTCATGGGAGGCGGCGGTGTTGACGGGGCAATCCACCGAAAGGGCGGACCAGAAATACTTGAAGAATGCAAGCGGATAAGGGCTACAGAATGGCCAGACGGTCTTCCGACTGGAAAAGCAGTGATTACTTCTGGAGGCAATTTGAAGGCTGAATACGCAATTCACACTGTTGGACCAGTTTGGCGTGGAGGCACCAGCAGCGAAGCGAAGCTTTTAGCAGAAGCCTATCGGAACTCGTTGAAATTGGCGGTTTCTAAGAGGTTAAAAACTGTAGCGTTTCCGTCAATAAGCACAGGTGTGTACGGATATCCGATAGAGAAGGCAAGCCGCATAGCCCTAGTAGCTGCAAAGGAGTTTTTGGAGAAGGAAGATAAACTTGAGAAAGTGGTATTTGTTCTTTTCACAAGGCGAGACTTGGAAATCTACGAAGAAGCAGCAAAAGAAATACTTTAAGCGGTGAACCATAGTGTTGGTTACAATCCATCTAAGTCGGTGACCCCTTTCGCACTTCCTTTTTTGGGCAGTTCAGTGTCATTTGACTCTGGGTCTCTGTCAAGTGTGCGAAGTAGAAATCAGGATGTTCTCGCGAGAAGATTCTGGTCAAATATACTCAGTATATTTATGTAGAAAAAAGGGGTTTTTGCAGATTGCGATCTTGTTTACAGCAGGGGTTTTCTGACATTTGATTGGCGCCGTTTGACGTAGTAGATGATCGGCACCAGAGCTGTGAGAAAAGTCAAAATGAACACAACATTGAATTCCGGTATTTGTGTGAACTTTGTCGTCGTTAGTCCCCAGTCATCTGGGGTGAATGCGTCTGAGCTGGGCCAAACCTGATTTCCGGCACCGCTGTTGGCATCATATGCTGCTACCCTCAGCCAATAATTGTTGAGTAGACTGAGCCAAGTTGAGTTTATTTTGAATTCAGCTATCCAGTGGGGAGTGCTTGAAGCTGGGGAAGGATTTATGTTGTTCACTATTATCAGATCTGTGCCCCAGTTGTAGTCAGATATTTCAGTCCAGTCCGCGCCGTTCCCTTGGGACACGTGCAAGCCGGAAATTGAATGTCCTTGCAGGCTGATCATGTAGTCGTCTGTTTGGGGGGCCGTTCCTCAATCGTGATGTGAGTCAATGCAAATTGAGAATCCATCGGTGGCATTGTTGGTTGTGTCGTTTAGGAAGTCGATGAGGATGTACTGGTAAAATGTTGAGTCTTCCTGAGCATATTTGAGTCTGAAATACACTGTTAGACTGCCATCTAACTCCGCTTCTTCAGCGTCTGTCCATTCGTCAGCGGTAGTCCAATTGCCGTCGATTACTGGCACTTCGATCGCGATGTAGCTGTCTATTTCGTAACCAGACTTGTAGGCAAAAATCTGGTTTGTCTTCATTAACAATCCAAAGAAGCATATGCCTAAAACGAACGCTGTCAAAACGTATTTCTTTTTCACGGTGAGTCCTCCGCTTATTTTTTGATTATGTTTTGCTTATATTGCTTAAAAGTTTTAGGATGCTCTCTCAAGTTTCTTGGGGGATTCAGTGCAAGAAATTGTTCAGTGACAATAACAGGAGCCTAAACCATTCAGTCCCCAATCATATTCTGACATCATCCATTAGATATTAAGGGTCTATTTTTATGATTTATGGTGATAACTCTAGTGCACATGGTTATACATGTCCGCAGCACTCTGAATACGCATTTTCTAAAGAGCAAACAATCACTAGACATGGAGAGAACAAAGGAAAGGAGTTTGACCATTGTTTTAAACTAGCCAAAAGTCGTCTGGAAAATGAGGAAGACCTAGAGAAGATAATTGAAGAATGGTATTATAGACTTATCAAGAAACTTGGCTAATAGAGCGCGCGCTGACCCCTAACTCATTTATAGAAGTTCTCTATCAGATACGTTCAAATATGGTGAAAAAATGGTCAAATTATTGGGCATTGTCGGAAGTCCTAGGAAAGGCGGAAACACAGAGATTATAATGAAAGAGGCTTTGAAGGCTGGTGAGCAGGAGGGCGCTGAAACAGAGCTGATACATTTGGTGGATTTTAGTCTGAAGCCATGTAATGGTTGCCGAACCTGTTTTGAAACCAAAAATTGCGTTATAGAAGACGATGTGGAAAAGATATTTGAAAAGATGGCAGGAGCAGACGGCATTATTGTTGGAAGCCCAGTCTACTTTTACAACACGAATGCACAAACCAAGACCTTTATCGATAGAGTTGGATACTTAAACTCCGCTAGAGGAAGAAAAGCTTTCAGAAATAAGATTGGCGGAGCACTAGCCGTGGCGCACAGATCAGGCTTATCAAACGCATTATCTCAAATTCTAATGTTTTTGGCAGCTACAAGAATGATCACGGCAGCCCCTGTTGTTTCATCATTAGCCTCTGCAAAAGGAGATGCAATCAAAGACACACCTGGATTAGATGATGCTAGAGAGCTTGGAAAATCGATCGTTCAAATAGCAAAAGCAACCGCCTCATTAAGGGAGCTTAATTGTAGCAACAACTGAAGACGCAGTAGATTTCATTCAGTTTCTCTCTCGCACGCTATTGCAGCATACTATAACATGCACGTTTTTTTGGATTTGGGGGTAAAGTTTTATCCCAACCCAAACCCAAATTTAGCTTTTAGCGCACGCTAGCATAATGAACATTAAACAGTGAATAGCATCGCCAAGGCTGACGTTGTCAAGCAAAAAAGCCCCAAGAGGAATGTCACTGCTGCGCTGGTCCATAGTGTTCTCCTCGTTGGATATATGCTGTAAAAGAAGATGAAAAAAGCTGACAACAGGAACATGATGGCACCTAACAAGAGGCCAATTCTCAACTCTCTTGGGAAGTCACCAATCTTAAGGGCTGCAAGGGACAAAGCTGCTAAGGTACCGGGGGAGGCGGCATTTCTTATTGGCTTTATGAGGCTCTCGAATTCTTCAGCCATGCAGACACTCTCCGTCTAATCACTTCTTCCCTTCTTTCCCCTAATCCAGCCTTTGATCCCTATGTCAGTTTTCTTTTTTTCGTGATGCTTCGCTGTATCTTCTGCCCTATCTGTCTTAGAGTGAAAAGTGATTCCCCAGCAGGTGAAGGCGTGGGAGTAAGGCTCTTGGATGAGATGAGTGAATGATAGTTCACCATAAGCCAAGAATCCTATCAATTGAGTTGATGAAAGCCCTTCTTTCAGTATTTCAGCCTCAGTTCCCGATCTGCATCCAGCCATCAGCTCAACCAGTCTTCTGTTAATACATGAAACGAGGAAAGTGGCATCGTTTCTGCAGAAGCCTTGATCTTCTCTCAGCATATCGTAAACGCGGCGAGCTCCTTTTTGCACCTTCTCATGGTCACCCATCATGATGTATCCAGGCATTTCAGGGGTGTAGCTTCTGATCGGAAACATAAGCTCAATGTCTTCTCCCACTACTCGCATACCAGCAACACAAGTATAGTTGCCAAAAGGGAAAGCAAAGGCGTATCTAGCCACAACCGGATTGAATATCAGTAACCTTTTCTGTGCTCGAGAAAGTCGCGCTGCTTCCAGAATTGCTTCCTTATCAGGCATGGGAAACTTTTTTTCCTTTGACAGCTTGACTTCGTTTTCATAAACCACTTCGGCATATTTGGTGAAGGGATCATCGTTGCCAATGCGTTTGACGTACTTGTACTGAGGTTCCTTTTCGCTGTTGAAATGAAATTTGTGTTCTCTTCCAATTTTAGTTATAGCATTTACATCTAGACCTATTGATGTTTCACATAAGTTGGGAATTAAGGCACACACAGCTCCACCATCAAGGACTTTAAACTGTGGATGCTCTTTCAGCCTTCCATAGAATTGATGAAAAAGCTGGGCGTTCAATCCGTCGCCGCTACTTCCGCCTATCACGTTCATTATTCTTGCCTCGCGTGTGCTACCCATGAAGTTGGCGATTCCCTCTGCCAGAAAATGCTCGTAACCTGGAGTATCGACCTTCGACCCTTGAGTCAACACTAGCAGAGTCTTCCTCATGTGAAGATGCTCTTTACTCGTTGTCTGCTGGTTAAAGTCAACCCATGCGTCACGAGTCATTTCTCGCCCCTGCTCTCCTGCTTCCTGGGCTGTTCGAAGACCCCAAGCTCGCCCCACGCCTATAGGAAGGTTTGTAACCAAAGCCAAGAGAGACAAACCGTTATTGCCCACTCCTGAAATCTCCTTTAGCACAAGGTCTTCGTTCTCTAATTCCCCTGCTGTTGTATGACCTATAAGTCTGAGAGGGTTTGCAGCGTGTTTCCTAAATCTGTTTTCTATAGCTCTCAAAATAGAATTGCATATTAGCGTGTCCTTCTCTTGCGGTTCGCCTCTGTAACTCAAATACAGTGTTAACAGCTTCACATCTTCAAGGCTGTGGTCACTGCTTAAAACATCTTTTTCAAGTTTGTCAAGAACCATTCCAATTAGTTTCTGGGCCTCTTCTGGACTGTTTCGTCTCCTCAGCTCCAACTCTTTTTGTTGATCAGTCTCCAACTCATTCATTGTGTGTGCATGACCTGCAAAACCCAAGAAGAAATCATTTTCGCCCATTTTACAGATCCATCCAAACTCTCAACTATGCAAAAAACAATCCTTCGCTGAACTTAACTCTTTTCAGTGCGTGCATACTTGTCATCTAAAATCACCGTGAAAACACTCAAAATTCGCGTTTTCCGCATACGTAGCTTTGGTTGGTTGGGGTTGGTTGGATAAAACTTTACCGCAAACACACTTCGATTTCTGGTTCAGCTATAACTTTTCCGCCAAATTAGAAAACTAGTTCATAAGGGGTGATAGAAGAGTCTTCTTAGTGTCTTACCTTTTGAATGGTTCACTACTCTTTTTTACGCTCAGCTTCTATGCCAAGCAAATGCTTCGCCACAACCGCATGCGTATGACCAATTATCGCATTCATACCAGCAACAATTGCCAGCAGAAACCAAGACATCGATTCTAAGCCAAGAGTGATGTTCAAGGCATCACCAATGACTCCTAACGTAGCGAATATGAAGCAAGCATACTGACAAATGCCACCAAACAAATCACATTTACGAACCTCAGCCTTTACATCTTCACGATCCTTGAAAGGTTTATTTTCCTCTATAATGGGCATTTCACCCTCACCTCCTTTTTTCTTTTGTAGTTTCAGCTCGGTTTGCTCTTTGACTTTAAACCGATAGCTATTATTTTAAGTGTGTGAGTTCTAAAACAGTAAGGTAGATGAGAAATGCCTTATTGCAAACAATGCGGAGCTAAGCTCCCTGAAGATGCAAGATTCTGCCCTAGCTGTGGGACTCGTGTGATCATAGAGACTAAACCTGTGCAGACTCGTCGTGTTCTAAAGGTAACTGGCAAGCCTAAGGTTGTAATCACAAATACTGCACCTGGATCAATCGAAGTGAAGAAAGGTTCTAAGGGCGAGGTGACTGTCGATTTGGACCTAAGAGCGCCTGAAGATTTGGACTGCAACACATCACAAGAGGGCAACGTGGTAACTGTCACATGCCGTATGAAAGCTGGTCTTTGGAAATGGACATCCTACATCTTTGGGGCGGGTCCTAGAGCCAACATTCTCGTTTCGGTGCCTGCGGAGGCAGACCTTGACCTTGAAAACCGTGCAGGTAGACTCAAAGTTGCTGGAGTAAAGGGTACGCTTACAGCCGAGTCTTCTGCTGGTGCAGTAAACATGCTGGACTGTGAGGGAACAGTTGAGGCTAGAACTAAGGCTGGGTCAATTGACTTGGAAAACGTGAGCGGTACGATTACTGCTCGCAGCTCTGCGGGTTCGATCAGATTTGCTGGGATTTTGTCGAAGAGTGAAAGCGGGTTCAAAACCAGCTTGGGGAGCATTGACCTCAAACTTCTGAGTGAGCCAGACCTGACAGTTCAAGCTTCAACAAACCTAGGAAGTATTAAATGCATCCCAGAATTGACTGACGCACATTACGAGGGAAACCGGTACGTAGGTCGAATTGGGACTGGAAAGGGAAAGCTTGTTGCAGAGACAAGCACAGGAAGTATAACTATTCGCCAATAGTAGACTGAGTTCAACCAACACACAGTGGAGATATCACCTGCAACTCCCCATTTTTGTAAATCGATCTGCACGTGCCATATGGCGTTTCTTGTACGATAAGGCTGCCAGAAGAGCTAATGTCATGAAGAAGGGGATAAGGACGAATGATGGAAATTCTGGAATTATCACTATTTCCAATGTTGAATGTTGATAAGCGAAGTATATCCATGTGTGAGTGTCATTATTATATATCGTGTTATTGAAGAGAAGGACTTCTACTGCTCCATCGTCAATAATAACTGACAGATTGCTTACATTCATTAGTGCGTGTGGAATGCAAATTCTACAGAAACCAAATGCTTGATTGGCTGTCATGTTGGAGACGTGCATCTTAATAGTGCTGTTTGACTCGAAATATTCAAAGTCTTCTAAGGTTGAGTTGGAAATGACGTTCACAGAGTAACCTAAAGAAGTGTTGAAGCTTCGAAACATGCCCATCAAAGGAAAACGATCAGTATTGTTTTCGTCAATCTCAACCCAAACGTCGCCAATGCCGTCAAAGTTACCATCAGTCCCATTGTAGTCACTCCAATAATTCCCCTCTATAGTGTTATTCCAAGAATTCGAAAAGCCATACGAATCGATTTGCTGGGTATTGTTTACAAAGTTATTAAGGTAGATTTCGTTGTTTGCGCCATAGAGCTCTATGCCATAATCACTGTTCGCTATCGTGTTTCCATAAAGAACATTATTTGAAGAATCGCTGATGTAGATTCCCTCATCTACGTTGTCCACAATGTTGTTTTCTAAAACCTTATTGTTGTCTGCATATTCGTAAAGGTAAATCCCCCTGTAATTATTCTTAGCAATCTCGTTTTCGTAGATGACGTTATTGACGGAAGCGAAGAGCAGCAATCCATCATAATTACGCATTATGGTGTTGCCTATAATCCTCGAGTTGTTCGTGTAAGCCAGCAGAAGCCCCTGACCATTCCTCATCAAGTTCAAACCCTCAACACTCACATTAGTCGAATTTATGAAAGCCAGCCAACCGACCTCAGGATGCGTCGAAGCATTAACCATCAGGTCATGCTGGTTGATCAGATAATAAACCGGCTTCCCATCAACAAGATTCGAGGTGCTAATATTATTCAAATAATGGCTGAGCTCATAACCCTGAACGTTAAACCCGTACCCATTACCACTCAACAAGTTGTCATACAAAGTGTTATTCGACGAGTCGGAAAGCCAAAAACCTTCATAGCTATTCGCAGTTATGTCATTTCCATAGAAAGTGTTGTTACTACTTGAGAAAATGCGGATGCCAAAATAGTTTTCCAATATGTTGTTGTCGTAGACGTGATTATTCGAAGAATACCAAGACTCAATGCCG